>Ga0114129_10005414_pt1 | contig 18028 bp, 11 predicted proteins | sample RhiMetdeltSRZDD1_FD_80071 | JGI IMG/M metagenome (GOLD analysis project Ga0114129, IMG submission 80071) | Populus rhizosphere microbial communities from Tennessee, USA - Rhizosphere MetaG P. deltoides SRZDD1 (version 2) (version 2) | ecosystem: Host-associated > Plants > Roots > Rhizosphere >...
ACGGTCGATCACTGTGATGAGGAATTGATCGAAGCGCTCGGCAGCGAGCCTCGCTATCCCGCCAAGGCGGTCGGCTCGGGTGGCGAGGTGACGTTCACGTTCAAGGCCAAGAAAGTCGGTACCGGCGAGGTCGTGCTCAAGCACTGGCGCCACTGGGAAGGAGACCGATCGGTCATTGCCCGCTTTCGCGTCCGGCTCAATGTGCAGCCTTAGTGCGTGATCGGCCGCTGCCGACGGCAGGTCGCGAGCGCGCTAGAACGAGCCAAGAGCCGACCCGAGCATGATCACGGCGACGAGCGCGATGATCGCGCCGACAATGGCGACCATGACGATGTCGACATAGCTTTCGCGGTGCGACAGGCCGCACAAAGCGAGCAACGTCACCACGGCGCCGTTGTGCGGGAGGCTGTCGAGCGTGCCCGAGCCGATCACCGCCACGCGGTGCATGAGCGCGGGATTGATCCCGGTCTGCGCCGCGATCTGCATATACGTCGTGCCGAGCGCGTCGAGCGCGATGGTGAGGCCGCCCGAAGCCGAGCCGGTGAGCGCCGCCAGCACGTTGGTGGCGACCGCCAACGACACGAGCGGCCCGCCCTCGATCGACAGCACCCAATCGCGGACGGCGTCGAACGCCGGCAGCGCTGCCACGACGGCGCCGAAGCCCACCAGGCTGGCGACGCTCACGGCGGGCAATACCGAGGCATTGGCGCCGGCATCCATGCTCGCGCGTTTTGCCGGAAGGTGGCGCCAGTTGACCGCAATCAGCGTCGCAATCGCGCAAGCGAGCGCGGTCACCACCGACCACACGCCGGCGACCGCCGGCAGCGAGATCGCGCCCCATCGTTCTTCCGCCAGGAATGCAAAGTCGAGGCGCGGCAGGACGAGGAGCGACATCAGCAGGTTGACGCCGATCACCACCACCAGCGGCAGCGCTGCCCGGACGATGGAGGGCGCGGTTTCGCTGTGACGGCCGCGATGGATTTCGGCCGGGTCGAACTCGCGCGCGGTGGTCGCGAGCTCGCGTACGCGCAGGTCGTCCGCCGCCGATGGTGCGGCAGCGCCGTCGGCGCCGTAGCCCTCGCCGCGCCGGCGTGCGGCGCGCTCCGCCCGTGCCAGCCACCACAAACCGAAACCCAGCATGATCGCGGATGCGATGATCCCGAGACCGGGGGCGGCAAACGGCGTGGTGCCGAAGAACGGCATCGGGATCGCATTCTGGATCGCCGGCGTACCGGGGAGCGCCGACATGGTGAAGGTGGAGGTCCCGAGCGCGATCGCCGCAGGCATCAGCCGGCGCGGAATGGCGGCGGCGCGAAAGACCTCCTGCGCCATGGGGACGAGCACAAAGAAGGCGACGAACAGGCTCACGCCGCCATAGGTCACCACCGCGCCGGCGAGGACGACCGCCAGCATGGCGTGGCGCTCGCCCAGCCGTGCGCGCAGGAAGCCCGCGATCGCCGAGACCGAGCCGCTGTCGTCCATGAGCTTGCCGAACAAGGCGCCAAGCAGGAACAACGGGAAGAACTGCGCGAGGAAGGTCGCGGCGCTGAACATGAAGGTCTGGGTCCAGCTCGCCAGCAGCGGCTCGCCGGCGAACGCGGCGGCAATGAGCGCGGCAGCGGGGGCGAGCAGCAGCACGCTCCAGCCGCGCAGCGCGAGCCAGATCAGCAGCGCCAGGCCGAAAAGGATTCCAATCAGCCCCATGAGGTCACACGCCTTCCAGCAATTCGTCGAGATCGAGGCTCGAGCGCCGGCCCAGGTCCTCGTGGTGGGCGTCGAGGAATGCTTGCGCGGCGCGCCGTCCTTCGTCGCGCAGCATGCAGAGAAATTCCCATTCGGCGTTGAACTTGGACGAATAGCCGAGCCCTACCATGATCTCGCTGGAGACACGGTGAATGCGCATGTCCGCCCACTTGGCGCTCTCGGAACTGCCGGTGTGAGCGACCTGCCGCAGCAAGGCGATCATCCGCAACTCCTTCAGCAGCACGGCGTTGAACGAGACTTCGTTGAGCCGGTTGAGAATGTCGCGCGCCGAGCGCGGCGACCCCGACCGCTCGACCGGATTGATCTGGACGAGGATGGTGTCGTGCGAGCGGCACTCACGTACCAGCGGGGTGATGGTCGGATTGCCGGAATAGCCGCCGTCCCAGTAGCTCTCGCCGTCGATCTCGATGGCCTGGAACATGGTGGGCAGGCAGGCCGATGCGAGCAGCACGTCCGGGGTGATCTCGCCGTTGCGAAATACCCGGCCGCGTCCGGTGCGGACATTGGTTGCGGTAACAAAGAGCTTGATCGGCGCCCGCGTCAGCCGGTCGAAATCGAGCACCTCGGCCAGGATGTTACGCAGAGGATTCGCGCCGCTGGGGCTGAGGTCATAGGGCGAGAACACGCGCGCCATCATGTCCATGGCCACGAACATGGGCGAATAGTCGAGCGTCCAGCGCCCCAGCAGCACGTCCAGCGGGCTGCGCCGGAAGGGGCTGAGCACCGCCGCCTGCGATACGCGGCGCCAGAAATTCTCCAGCGCGGCGCGCGCGCCCTCGGCGCCGTCGTCGGCATAGCCGTCGACCAGCACCGCCGCGTTCATCGCGCCCGCCGAGGTGCCGGAGATACCGTCGATCTCCAACCAGGACTCTTCGAGCAGACGGTCGAGCACGCCCCAGGTGAAAGCCCCGTGCGCGCCGCCGCCTTGCAGCGCGAAGTCCACCAGAACGGACGCGCGGCTCGATGCCGCCTGGCTGGTCGTCATCGTGGTCCATCGAAAAGGGAGCCGCCGACCGCGGCGGATGGTCAATGCAAGAATGCAGCATTTCTTCGCGACGAGCGAGCGTCGTCTCGAGCCGCGCGCACGGCGGTTGAAAGGCTACTTTTGCTTCGGCGTCGCACCGGCGGGGGCGGCAGGCGCGCGGGTGAAGCCGGGGATCCTTCGCAGCACCACCTTCAAGGGATCGTCGACCCAGGCCTCAGTCATGAAGTCCATGTGCTTCACGTCGTCGGCGGCGGCAATGAACGCCACGCTGCCGCGCGCCAGGTTCGCCGGCAGCGTCGTCTGGATGCGCACGCCACGCTCGGTCAGCAGGCGTTGCAGCGTCGTGTTCTCCTCGCGCGATGCCTTGCCGAAGGTGCTGACGAAAAAGGCCGGGGGCCGTTTTTCCAGCCAGCCCACGAACTTGTCGTACTGGCCGTAGAGCGCATCGAACAGCACCACGCCGCGCAGGCGATCTTCGACGCGGCCGGAGTGCAGGACGAACGCGGCGGGATTGTAGCCGCCGCTATAGGCGGCGACCACGACCGGCGCGCCGTGGAACGCGCCACGCGCGCGCGCGTCACCGTAAAGCTCGGTCAGGCGTTCGCCGGCCTCGCGCACGAACTGTGCGAACACGCCCGGCTCCCAGAACCGGCCGGCGCTGGAATCGAGCGCGTTCACCGCGAACTGCGGCGCCACCAGCACGGCATTGAGCCCGGATTCGGTAATCTGGCGCGGCACCGCCTGGCGAGTGCGCACGTCGCGCGCCAGCGTCGCTTCGTTGCCGTGGAAGAAGACCACCATGAGCGCCGGTCGGCGCGGATCGAATCCCTTGGGGATGTGCAGCAGGACCCGCTGGTCGCTGTAGGTCTGGTCTTCCCAGTAGGTGCCGCCGCGGACCGTGGAGTGGCCGCGCCGCTCGCCGTCCGCGACATCGAGGAACGGCTGGTTCTTGTCCGGCACCTCGCCGTGATAGGGGAACGGCGTCACCTCGAAGGGGACCAGCGCCGTCTTCGACGACGGCAATGGCGCAAGCTCGCGTTTCGGCGCGGGAGCGGACATGGCTGAATCCGGCAGCAGGAGGCCGGCAAGGGCAAGCGCGGCGCCAAGGGCGAGCGACCGATACATCGCGGCGGTCACGCCGGTGTCGCAGCCGGCGAAGGCGTAGGCATCGCCGACGGTTGCAGCGGCAGCAGCACCGCGAAGAACACCGGCATCGCCAACAGATAGGCGCCGCCGGCGATCATCAGCACGGCGTTGAGGCCGAACGAGGTCGCGATGATGGGAACGGCGGCCGCGCCGATCACGGAGAAGCAGCCGTTGATGCCCCACGCCCACAGGAACATGTGATCCTTGCCGAGCCGCGCCAGCGACGTCATCGCGGTCGGCATCGGAAAGCCCATCAGGAAGGCGGGCGGGAAGATGAGCGCGAAGCAGAACAGGAGACGCAGCGCGTAGGGCAGGGTGCCGATCAGGTCGAGCACGCGGTCGAGGAAGAGCCCGTAGCCGACCAGCAGCACGCCGATGGCGATGAAGATCTTCGGCATCATGCCGCGGGCGCGATCGAGATAGCGCTCCGACACGAAGGCGCCGAGACCGGAAAACACCAGCATGCCGGTGATCAGGACCGATGCCGATACGGTCGCGTTGCTGAGCGCCAGCATGAAATCGGAGATCAGGCCGACCTCGACCATGATGTAGCCGGCGCCCAGGCAGGCGAAATAGATGATGGTGCGGAACTTGCCGGGGTTGTGGCTGAAGATGGTGCGCCAGCCGAAGACGAGCGGGATCAGCACCAGCGACAGCGCCGCAAGGCAGGCGATGGCGAGGGTCGCCCACAACAGCAGGTAGCCCCATTCGTCCTGCAGCAGTTCGAGCCGATCGGTGACGCGCGCGAGGTCGCCGGGTTTGACATAGGCCGCGAAGTACGGCCGCTTGTTGGTGAGGGGCCGGGTGTCGAACACGTAACGGTCGGCAATGTCCTCCCAGCCGCCGTGCACGAGGTGGTGCCAGGCCAGCTGGCCCATCACCGTCGCCGGCACCGCCGCACCCGGCTTGTCCGGGGCCGCGGCGCCATCGCCCGAGGCCTCAGCCGGCGGCGTCCCATCGGGCGCGGCTCCCTCCGGAGTCGAATCGTCCATGGGATCGGACTGCGAGGCGCCGTCGAAGAAGATCTGGCGCCGGTAGTCCTCCAGCACCTTGGCGGTCTGCGATGCATCGTATTCGAAGCCGGGATAGTAGATCTCGTCGAACGACATGGCGCGCGTGTGCTCGCGCAGCTTGGCGATGTCGTCGGCGTCGAAACCGCCGCGCTTGTAGAGCACCGTCGCGGTCGAGAGATAGCTCGACACCACGAAGAAACGATCGGCGATGTCGCCGTCATCGACCTCGCGCGCGGCTGCCGCCATGGTGGTGTAGAGCTTCAGCACCGACTTCGGCGGCTCTTCCTTGTTCCACAGCGTCACCGACAGAATGCCGCCGTCCTTGAGCGCGCGCATGTAGCTGTTCATCGCTTCGCGCGTATAGGAGAACTTCTCCACGATGGCGAAGCCGCCCGGGCTCGACAGCCCGGCGGAGTCCGCGAGGCTCAGGTCGATGACGTCGTAGCGCTCGGACGTGTGCGCGAGATAGAGCCGGCCGTCGTAGTCGATGACGTGAACCTTGGGATTGTTGAGCACATCGCCGGTGAAATCGCGCAACCCCTTGTCGGTGCGAAAGGCGTCGAGCACCGCGGGGTTTCCCTCCGCCACGGTGACGGTCCTGGAATTGCTGCGCAGCGCGACCGAGGTGGAGATGCCGCCGCCGAATTGGACCACGAACGTGTCGGGCGCCTGCTTGAGCAGGTAGGGATAGACCATCGGCAGGAAGCGGTAATAGACCGTCTGCTCCGCCGGCAGGTCGCGAATGATGCCGCTCGGGCCTTCGCCATCGATATACATCCCGAGATAGGCGTTCTCCGGCATCTTCGGCAGGCTGAATGCCGCGTTGTCGGAGAGCCCGGGCGCGAAGTGCAGATACGAGCTGGAATAGACTTCGAGATATCCGAACGGCGACGCCCGTTCGTAGACGCGCTGGCTGTCGGGAAACTTGCGCGCATAGGCGACGCCCTTGTAGTCGGACACCGCGAGCTTGGGAATGTCGAGGAGCGGCGGCAGCGCGAAATGACAGGCGACCGAGACGACCGCCACGGCCGACAGCCAGAGCGCGCCGCGGCGATTGGCGAGCGCCGAGAACCACAGCAGGCTGCCCAGGAACCAGAGGATGAGGGGGACGACGATGAGGTTCTCGGGCGGCGCAAGGTACATCGCCACCAGGAAGGCGAGCCCGCACAGGCCGGCGCCGGAGAGATCGGCGAAGTAGACGCGGCCGAAAATCTTGTTGGCCTTGAGGAATACGGTGCCGAGATAGAGCGCGCCGGCGAGGAACGGCAGCATGTAGAGCAAGAAGTTTCCCAGCAACCGCCACTTCTGCATGGGATCGGAGATGAGGAAGATGGCGTTGAACGGGATCTGCTGCGCCAGAAGATTGGCGGCGACCGTCAGCGGGCCGAACAGCATCAGTGAGGCCGTCGCCACCCCGCGCCAGTGGCGGTCGAACCAGCCTTTGCCGATGCACATCACCGCGCTGGTAAGGCCGAAGCCCAGCATGGCGAGGCTCACGACCAGCGATCCGAAATGCGCCCAGCTTCCCACCGAGAAGATGCGCATGATGCAGATCTGCAGCGCGATCACCGCGCCGGCCTCGAGACCGACGGCGAGATAGAGCCCCGGCGTCGGCTTGAGGTCGAGAGCGAAGTGGGGCGGCACGGGCTTGGCCAGCGTCATGGTCGGCCCTGGGCGGGAGGTGCAAGGAATTGACTTCGCAAGGAGAATTCTCGCTCAGCCGCGCGGGCGTGATGGATCGTGGCGCCCGACTGCATCCACGAACACCACTTTAATATGTCGTCCTTGGGGCCGGTCGTTGGCCGGGACCCCGCCCGCCGTCTTCAGGTCGGGGGGAGCACGCAGCCGCAGGTTCGAGGAAACGGCTCGCGCTTATAGTCGGCCGAGCCGCACCCGTCCCGGGGCGCGTCCCGGCGCCGGCAGGAGATTCAAGGGCGCGTTGGTTCAAGCCGGTTGGCGTGGCTGACACAGAATCGGTGCATAGACGATAGCGAAACCCAGAAATGCCGCCGCCCAGGCGAATGCCGCCACTTGCAGCAGCGGCTCGTTCCAACGCGGTTCAAGAGCAGCGCCGATTCTGGCAACGGCGGCGAGCAGCACCGCCGCGTAGATCAGCTGGGTTGCCAGCGATGCCGTCAGCCCGCGGCCCGTATGTCCCAGGCTCGTTCGGGTCATGACCGCGAGGGTCATCGTTCCGACGCCGCCCACCATCCATGCATGGATGCCGGCGCTGGCGGGCACGAGATCGAACGAGGCGGCGGCGAGGAGCAGGAAGCCAACCGGGACGAAGGCATAGCCGATGTGCAGAACGAGCAGCAGGGGCTCGCGCCCCGTCCGGTCGCCGGCCCAGCGAAGGAGTCGCGCGGCCTGCAGCGCGCCGCCGACAGCCAGCGCCGCGCCTGTTATGCGCGTCGCCGGGACGCAGACCCAGACGAGAAGAGCGGCCGCGCTGACCATGATCGCGATCGTGTCGAAGCGCCCGAACGGCGCCGGCAAGCGCCCGGGGTTCTCGCGCGCCAGCCAGTTGCGCGTGAAGCTCGGGATGATACGGCCCGCGATGAGCATGAGGAGGGTGACGAACGCGGCAATTCCCAGCCGGATCGAGTATTCCGCCGAACCGAGAACATGGACCTCGAGGTGGAACGCGATGTTGCCCGCCGCCAGCACCGTCACGACGGCGACGACTTTGAGATTGCCCCAATTCTTTCCGACGATGATTTCGCGCGCAATGGCCGCGGCGACCAGCACGAGGAAGGCGCCATCGACGACTGCCGCCGGAAACCAGCCGGTGAGGCCCGATACCGCGATCGCCACGCGGCCGGCCACCCACGTCGCGACGAGCACCAAGAGCGGGGCGCCCTGGATCGGCAAACGTCCGGTCCAATTGGGGATTGCGGTCAGGAGAAATCCCGTCATCACGGCCGGAAGATAGCCGTACAGCATCTCATGCACGTGCCAGTCACGGGGCGGGAAAACGGTCGAGATAGCAATGTCGCCATAAAGCAACGGCAACCAAACCAAGACTTCGCCGCCGGCGTAGAGCGCGCCGAGAAGAAAGAACGGCCTGAAGCCATAGGAGAGAAGAGCGGGGCCGCTATAGGCGCGCAGGCGGGGAATGGGTGCCATGATCGCACGGGGCTCGAGGGTGTGCAAGAGAGCGATCGAACCCCCGGCTCGTCCCTCGCGCAAGCCTTATGGTCCGCCCACGATCTTGAACTTCTGCACCCGCCGGCCCCAATCGGTCTCCGCCACGTAGATGCTGCCTTTGGAATCGACCGCGAGGGTGTGACCATGGGTGAAATTGCCGAGCTGATGGCCGGGGCGGCCGAAGCTCGAAAGGATCTTCCCGCTGGCGTGGTCGAGGGTGTGCACCTGCTCGGTGCCGCCATTCATCACATACATGAACTTCTGCTCGCGATCGGGCGAGAACGCCACCCACCACGCGGTGCCGCGCTTGTCCGGAAGCTTGCCGGTGGCGTTGGGGATCGCAATGTTGCGCACGAACGTTCCGTCCTTCTGGTAGACCTGGACGCGATTGCCCTGGCGGTCGCATGCGTAGATCTGGCCGGCATTGCTCATGGCGATGCAGTGCACGACCTCCGCGAACACACCGGGCGCGCTGGCCTGGGTTTCCTCGTCCGTGGCCTGGCGTCCCCACTGACGCAGGAACTTGGCGTCCTTGTCGAACACGGCGATGCGCCGGTTGCCGTAGCCGTCGGCGACGTAGAGGTCGCCGTTGCCGGGGTCCACCACCATGCCCGCAGGCATGTGGAACTGGTCGCGTGCCGCGTTCAGGCCTTTGCCGCGCCGCGTGCCGTCCACGGAGTCGAACTTTCCGCGCGTGCCGATCTGCATCAGCAGCTTTCCGTCCGGCGCATATTTCTGGATGGCGCCGTCGCCGTTACCGGCGACCCAGACGTTCCCTGCGGAATCGACGAAACAGCCGTGGATCGAGCCCGGAACGGTGGTCTGGTCGCCCCACGCGCCGACCACGTTGCCGTCGGGGTCGAACTTGATGATCGAGGGCGCGGAGATCGATGTCTCCTTCTCCTCGTCGGTGATGTTGCGGCGGTTGACCACGTAGACGTGGTCCTGCGCGCTCGTGCACACGCCACCGAGCTGCCCGGTGATCCAGCCTTCCGGCAGGTCTTTCGGCCACGTGGGGTCGACGGCAAATTTCGGAGCGGTCTGGGCGTGCAGGAGCGACGGAGAGAGCGCCGCCGCGACCGCGACGCCGGCAATCAGGTAACCGATGGACTTCATTTGTCTCGCTCCCTACTCGAATTTCCTGCCGCCGAGATAGACCGCTTCCATGGTGCGCATATTGGTGATGTCGTCGAGCGGATTTTTTGCCAGCACAAGAAGGTCGGCGGCCTTGCCGGCGGCGAGCTCACGATCGATGCCCAGCATCTCCGCGTTGTTTTTGGAGAACGACTGGATGATCTGCATCGGACTGAGCCCCGCGTCGCGCATCAGCTCCATCTGGCGATGCTCGAAGAAGCCCTGGATGAAGTAGCGCTCGGGCGCTCCGCCGGAATCGGTGCCGAACCCGAAGCGGATGCCGGCATCGGCGAGCTTCTTGAGGTTTTTCTTGTCGGTGTCGAACATGCGCAGCCAGCGCGGGCGGTCCGGATCGTTCGTCTGATCCGCCCGCACCTTGGTCTTGAGCAGCGCCAGCCGCTCCGGCGTCAATCCCTTCTGGAAGAATGGATTGTCGGTGAAACCGGGGCCGTCGCCGAACACGAACAGCGCCTCCTCGCGCGCCAGCGTGGAGATCACCGACACGTCGCGCTCCTTCAGCGTGGCAATGAAGTCGTCCGGGATCTCCTGGTCGCGCACGTTGTGCGCCAGGATGTTGACGCCCTGGTCGACGATCCGGCGCGCATCGGCGAGCTCGACGATATGGGCCATGCGGATCTTGCCGTGCTTGCGCGCCTGGTCCATCACCGCGGCGGTGAATTCGGGCGTGAGCTTGGGATAGCGGCCGCCCTGGGCGTCGATCCAAACCTTCACGAAGTCGGTGCCCTTGGCGACGATCTCGTCGACCTTGGCGCGTCCCTCCTCCGGAGTCTTCGCCTCCGAGCCAGGCCTGAACGGCTCCGACATGAAACGGTACATCACCGTCATGATGCGCGCGCCTCTGAGGTCGCCCGCCTTCTGCCGCTGCTTGAACTGCTGGACGTCGTCCTGGTCGAAATACATGCTGGTCGTGGTGGTCACGCCGTAGAGCGCGTATTGCCGCAGTTGCGGATCGCGCGGCGGCGGACCCACGTGGCCGTGGCCGTTGATGATGCCCGGCACGACGAACTTCCCGCTGAGATCGACCACGGTTGCATTCGCCGGTGCCGCAAGGCCGGGCGCCATCGCGCGGATGTGCCCGTCCTCCATCACGATCGTGACGTCGCGCTGCGGCGCCGCGCCGCTGCCGTCGATCACGGTGGCGTGGGTCAGGGCGGTGGTTTGCGCCGCTGCGCTCGCGCTGACGAGCACCGCCGCGGCGAGCACCACCAGGACATTCGCCCGCATTATTCCTCCCGATGAGATGTTTCTTTGTTGTTCGATGCCATGACGGCCGCGGCAAGCTATCAGCGCGGTAAGTGGAGGTCCACGCTCGCCGGGGCCACGCTCATTCTTCGCTGCCGCTCGTCGCACCGCATCCGGGACGCGCGATGCTTATGGCTCATCCGCGTGCCTGCCGGCGTGGGCAGCGGCCCCGGCGGTTCCGGCTCGCATCGACATTGGTAGCAGTGATCCGCAGCGCGGAATGCGCTACACATCAGAAGTCTTGTCCGCCGGCGGTCGATGGCTCGCCGGCGAGTTCCGGGAGAACATCGCCATGGCCAACAGCTTGCGACACGTGACGGTCGCCCCGAAAGGCATGGGGCTCTACGACTTCGTTGCTCATCAGGAGGGCTTCTTCGCCGCCGAAGGTCTCGACGTCGATCTCGACTGGAAGACGTTCCGCGGCACGCAGTCGAGCTGGAAGGATCTCAACTATTTCCAACGCCCGCAGGACAAGCCCTATACGCAGGACAAGCGGGAGGTCATCCAGGGCGCCTGCGTCTGGGGCACGATCTGCAACGCCAGCGCCGGCATGGGGAAGATGGTGCCGGACGCCTATGGGGTCTCGCCATGGGCGATCTTCGTGCGGCCGGATTCGCGCATCCGCCGGCCGGAAGACCTCAAGGACGTGCCGGTGTCGGTCGGCATGCGCGCGGGCAGCCACTTCAACGTGCCGTACCGGCTGGAGAAATATCTGCCGCTCGAGAACATCAAGGTGGTGAATACCGGCGGCTTCGGCGCCCGTCTCAAAGCGCTGCTGGACGGCGAGGTGGAAGCGGCAAGCCTGTTGCCGCCGCAGATCGCGATGGCCGAGCAACTCGGATTGCGCAAGATCATGGAGGATACGTTCAAGACGCTGTGGTGGGTTCCGGACAATTTCGAGCCGGAAGCCGTGCGGGGCTATCTGCGCGCGCTCGAGCGTGCGGAGAAGGCAATGGACGCCGACATGGCGAAATACCTGCCGCTGTGGAAGCTCGCGGTGCCGGCCGAGTTCGAGAACTACCATCCATGGGACTTCTCGAAGTTCGGCCGCGGCGAGCGATTCTATTATCAGGCCCTCCCGCGCGAGGAGTTCGAAGACACGCTCGCGCAGGTCAAGCGCTGGGGCCTCGATCAGTATCTCGGGGATCGCAACTACGACAAGCTCAGCTACTCGCCGACGGCTTGAGCCGCGCGGTCCCGCGCCGGAAATTCCGGTGACCAGCAGGCGCGGATCGCGTACTGCGATCCGCGCGATCCATTATGCATGCGCAGGGCAGCCGCGCCGGGAGCTTGCTTGGCTTCGCCGCCCCGTCGCCGCTGCAGCTATGCCGGGAACCGGATTGGCCAAAATCGCTTTCCCGGAAGTGAGCTCGAAAAGCGGGCTCCTCGGGTTGGTTGTGCCCCCAAGCTGTGATTAATTGGCGTTCCAATTGCACCCAGGTCATCGATGAAGAATATCAATCCCAACCCGTTCACCACCCGGCCCGAGATCGAAGGGACCTTCGGTGTGGTCACGTCGACCCACTGGATTGCGACCGCGGTCGGCATGGCGACGCTGGAGAAAGGCGGCAATGCCTTCGATGCCGCCGTCGCCACCGCCTTCACGCTGCAGGTGGTCGAGCCCCATCTCAATGGTCCGGGCGGCGATGTGCCGGTCATCATCAACGACGTGCGCACCGGCAAGACCGAGGTGATCTGCGGCCAGGGTCCGGCGCCGGCCAAGGCCACGATCGCGCATTACCGCGGACTCGGCCTCGACATGGTGCCCGGCACCGGCCTGCTCGCGGCCTGCGTGCCGGGTATGTTCGACACCTGGATGATGCTGCTGCGCGATTACGGCACCATGCGGCTCGCCGACGTGCTGTCGCCGGCGATCTATTACGCCAGCCACGGCCATCCCCTGGTCGAGCGCGCGCACGCCACCATCGCCACCGTCGAAGAGTTGTTCCGCAAGCATTGGCCGACATCGGCAGCGGTCTATCTCCCCGGCGGCAAGGTGCCCGAGACGGGAACGTTGTTCACCAACAAGACGCTGGCCGAGACCTACACCCGCGTGCTGCGCGAGGCGCAAAGCGCCGGCGGCGACCGCGTGCGCGAGATCGAGGCGGCGCGCAAGATCTGGTCGCAGGGTTTCGTCGCCGAGGCGATCGACCGCTTCTGCCGCACCCAGAAGGTCATGGACACGAGCGGAGAAGCGCACCACGGCGTGCTCACCGGCGACGACATGGCGCGCTGGAACGCCCATATCGAGGCGCCGCTCACCTATGATTACGGCCGCTATACCGTGTGCAAGCCCGGTCCGTGGGCGCAGGGTCCGGTCATGCTGCAGCAGCTTGCGCTGCTGAAAGGCTTCGATCTCGACAGCCTTGATCCGACCAGCGCCGACTTCGTCCACATCCTGGTGGAATGCTCCAAGCTCGCCTATGCCGACCGCGAGAAGTTCTATGGCGATCCCGATTTCGTCGAAGTGCCGATGGTGACGCTGCTGTCCGACGCTTACAACGACGAGCGGCGCAAGCTGGTCAGTGAGAAGACTTCGCTCGAACTGCGTCCGGGCTCGGTCGAAGGCTTCGGCGCCGTGGTGAAGCTGCGGCGCGAGGAGGGCCAGCGCCGCGCCGTCGGCGGCATGGGCGCGGGCGAACCGACGGTCGGTCGCATCGGCGAGGTGCGCGGCGACACCGTGCATTTCGACATCGTCGATCAGGCCGGCAACATGGTGTCGGCAACGCCCTCCGGCGGCTGGCTGCAATCCTCGCCGGTCATTCCGGAAATCGGCTTCTGTCTCGGCACGCGCGCGCAGATGTTCTGGCTGGAGGAGGGCCATCCCGCGTCGCTGGCGCCGGGCAAGCGGCCGCGGACCACGCTCTCGCCCACGCTCGCGCTGCGCGACGGCGAATCCTATCTCGCCTGGGGCTCGCCCGGCGGCGACCAGCAGGATCAATGGACGACGCAACTGTTCATGCGCCACGTCCATGCCGGGATGAATCTGCAGGAGGCGATCGACGCGCCGGCCTGGCACTCCGAGCATTTTCCGATCTCGTTCTGGCCGCGCACGGCGCGGCCCGGCGTGCTGGTGGTCGAGCGGCGGCTGCCGGCGGACACGGTGACGGAGCTCGATCGCCGCGGTCACATCGTCGAGGTCGACGCCGACTGGTGCGAGGGCCGGCTCACCGCCGCGTCGCGCGTCGGCCGCCGGCGCCGCGCCGCCGCCAATCCGCGCGGCATGCAGGCCTATGCCGCCGGGCGGTGAGCCGGGTTTGAGCGGCGCGGTTTCGTGCGCATCGCACCCATCAGGCAAGGATATGATGCATGAACGGCGCCGCGCTCGTTGCCGAAATTCTCAAGCGCGAGGGCACCGAATTCCTCGCCTGCTACCCGCGCAATCCGCTGATCGAAGCGTGCGCCGCGCTCGACATCCGTCCCATCCTGTGCCGGCAGGAGCGGGTCGGCGTCGGCATGGCCGATGGCTATACCCGCATCAAGCGCGGCAAGCGCAACGGCGTGTTCGCGGCGCAGGCGGGGCCGGGCATTGAGAACGCCTTTCCCGGCATCGCCCAAGCCTATTCTGAAAACGTGCCGCTGCTGGTCATTCCGGCCGGATTGCCGCTGGCACGGCAGCATATGCGGCCGACCTTCCGCGCCGCCGATGTCTATCGGCCGGTCACCAAGTGGTCGGCGCTGGCGCATGCGGTGGAGGAACTGCCGGATCTGATGCGCCGCGCCTATCACGCCATGCGCAGCGGCAAGGGCGGGCCGGTCCTGATCGAAATTCCCGCCGAAGTATGGGAGGCCGAATATCGCGGCGAGCTCGATTACGCGCCGGTGCCGGCGCAGCGTTCGGCGCCCGATCCCGACGCAGTCAAGACCGCCGTCAAAATGCTGCTGGCGGCCAAGAGCCCGCTGCTGTGGGCCGGGCAGGGCGTCCTTTATGCCGAAGCGAGCGATCGGCTTGCGGCCCTGGCCGAGCTTATTCCCGCGCCCGTGGTCACCACCAATCCGGGCAAGAGCGCGATCCCCGAAAGCCATCCGCTGGCGCTCGGCGCCTCCACGCGCTCGCGACCGAAAATGTTCACCGCATTCATGGCCAAGGCCGACCTGGTATTGGCGGTCGGCACCAGCCTCACGCGTACGCCGTTCGGGCCGGGCGTGCCGCCGGACAAGATCATCATCCATTCAAGCAACGAAGCCGACGACGTCAATAAAGATTATCGGGTCGCCCATGCCGTGATCGGCGACGCCGCGCTCGTGCTCGACGCGCTGATCGCGGAGGTCGCCCGTCAGAAGCGCGGCGGCGGCAATGCGCTCACGGCGCTGAAGGAGGAGGTCGCCGCGGCCAAGACGGCGTGGCTGGCGGAATGGGACAAGCAGCTCCAGTCCGATGAGACGCCGATCAACCAGTATCGCGTCATCCGCGACCTCATGCGCACCGTGGACCGCGACAACGTCATCATCACGCATGATTCCGGCAGCCCGCGCGAGCAGTTGCTTCCGTTCTGGGAGACGACGGCGCCCGGCTCCTATATGGGCTGGGGCAAGTCGACCCAGCTCGGCTACGGGCTCGGGATCATCATGGGCGCCAAGCTCGCGGCACCGGACAAGCTGTGCGTCAACGTCATGGGCGACGCCGCCATCGGCATGACCGGCATGGACATCGAGACCGCTGCGCGCAACCGCATCGCCATCCTCACGGTGGTGTTCAACAACGGCGTCATGGCCGCCGAGCGCGACGTGCTCGAGCTCTCGACCAGGAAGTACGGCGCGCTGACGGTGGGCGGCAACTACGCCAAGGTGGCCGAGGGACTCAACGTCGCCGCCACGCGGGTGGAGAAGCCGGCCGACATCGTGCCAGCGATCAAGGAGGCCATCGCGGTGACGCAATCGGGCGCGCCGTTCCTGCTCGAGATCGTGGCCAAGCAGGGCTACGACTTCTCACGCTACCCGCTCGCGGGATTGTAGCCGCGGGACGTTGGCAAGATCCTGGCGGCCGCGCGCGGATCGCCCGGTCGGCTGCGTGTCGAATGAGCTAGTCCGGCGGTTCCACCTTGACCAGGGCTGCACCGCGGTTGCTGCCGGACGATAACGTGGCGGCGTCGTCGAATTGTCGACGAACACGCTGCGCACGCTGCTGCAATTCAAATCCTGAAACGAACCGGCAAGGCTTGCAGCGTGCAGCCTTGCCGGTCTTGTTCTAGAGCCGGCCGGTGGGGGGTGCGAATTCTCGCACTCGCCACCGCTGCGTTGCCGAGACCTAGTCGAGCGGCTCCACTTTCACGATCCGATGGTCGTGGTTGCTGCCGACCCAGAACGTCACCGGCGTCGTCGAATTGTCGACGAACACCGTGCGCATGTTGGTGTCGGACGGCATCAGGTATTGCACCGACTTGCCGGTCTTGGGATCGAGCCGTACGACGCGGTCGGTGCTCATCGTGGAGGCCCAGAGCTCGCCATTCTTGTCGAAGTTGGCTCGGTACGGGTACGTCAACGGCGGCAGGCTGTATTCGGCGAGGTATTTTTCCGTCTTGGTGTCGAACAGCGCGACCTTGCTGGTCCGATATTCGGTCACCAGGATGCGGTCCTGGTCGTCGATCTGCATGCGGCGCGCCCGCGCTTTCGGGGTCGGCGTGGCGTACCACGTCACTTCCTTGGTCTTCGCATCGAGCTTGCCGAGATGGCCTTCGGTGAATTCGGCCATCCACAGGTTGTTCTTGGAGTCCGCCATGACCTGATAGATGCCGGCATGCTTGAGATTGGGCGGCAGCTGGTCGGTCGGGTGGAAGCGCTCCCAGGTGTTGGTCGCCAGATCGAGCCGGAAGATGTGCTGGGTGCCGACGCTCTTGGTCCACACCTTGCCGTCGACGTCGTAGCGCAGCCCGGTGAAGTTCAGCTGCACGCGGTCGTCGTTGTATTCCGGCGGCAGCGGATAATAGGCGATCTCGCCGGTCTTCGGGTCGAGCGAGCCGAGCGAGCCCTGGTACATCGTGTCGAACCAGATCTTGCCGGTATGGTCGAACTCGATGCTGAGCAGCCCGGTGGGCGCCTTGTCCTTGAACTTCTTGATCGGATATTCGGTGAGCTTGAGCGTCTTCGGATCGAACTTGCCGATGAACATCTCGCCGAAGTCGGTGTACCAGACCATGCCGTCCTTATCGACCAGGATGTCATGCGGCTCGGTGGTCGGCCGCACCATGTCGTACTCGGTGACGATGGCGCGGGTGTCGCGGCCCTTCGGACGCGGCAGCGTCTTGAGCTCGTACGACCAGTGGTCGCTCGAGCTCAGATTGATGGTCGCCAGATAGTCGGCCATCTTGCGGTATTGCTCGGGCTGGCCCTGGCGGTTCGGATCCAGCATGCGCTGCGGCTTGATCGGCTGGCTCACGGCGCCATAGCCCATCATGCGGGTGATCACCTGCGTCCACTCGTCGGAATCATGGGTCGAGCGCATGATGCGCTCTAGCGTGTGACAGCCCTGGCAATTGAGCAGCGTCGCCTTCTGGTCGTCGGTGCCGGGGATGCTCATCATCCACTCGGCGTTGGTGAGCTGGCTGGCGAGATTCTTGGCCTTCTTGAGCTTGATGTCGGCCGTGGCGGTCTTCTCGGGCTCCACCTTCGCCTTGGTCGGGGCGCCGATGTCGTAGCCGACCGCGCGGATGCTCAGCGCATATTCGCCCGGGTCGAGGCGGTTCTCCGGGAACACGTAGCGGCCCTGCGCGTCGGTGGTCACGCTGACCTCGACGATCGAGCCGGGCCTTTTGGCGGTGACGACGACGCCTTCCATGTTGCCTTCGGCCTCGGAGCTGACCGTGCCGGTCAGCGCCTCCTGGCCCTGCGCCCAAACCGTTTGAGTCGTTGGATGGAACAGCACCACCGCTGCACTGGCGGCGAAGCTCAACATCAGTTTGCTTCGCATCGAGCTCTCCCTAATGAAAATTTGTTTTGGTTGCCGTAAAACGCGACTCGCTCGGACGCTTGACCGATTCAGTCGACAGCCGACGCAGGTATGATGACTCCGCTCGGCCGTTGGAACAAGCCTCATCCGGGTGGTTTTGGCGCATCATTTGCCGGACTGATGAAAGGAGAACCCGGGCGTGCCGGGCCGTCTTGCGTGCTGTGCGCTTTGTCCCGATACTTGCGTCTACCGGGCACCGTGCGCAGTCACGGGAGGGAGGAATGGTGCGATGTTCATACGTCTTTTTTCGACGATCCTCGGCGCTGCGGTTGGTTTTGCGGTCGCGGCCGTGCCGGCGGATGCCGCTGACGACATCGAGGCAAAAGTGCAGTCGTGCGCCGTATGCCACGGCCAGAACGGCGTCCCGATCGACCCCAAGACCATTCCGATCATCTGGGGTCAGCAGCAGAGCTATCTGGTCAAGCAATTGCGCGACTACAGAAATGGTGAGCGCGACAACCCGATCATGTCGCCCATAGCCAAAGCCCTTGCGCAGGAAGATCTTCGCAAGATTGCAGCCTATTTCGCCGCCAAGAGTTGGCCGGCGCGACAGGCCGCCGCCGCCGCGGCGTCGCCGCCCAATGGAATCGCCCAGTGCCAGCCCTGCCATCAGCCCAATTTTGAGGGCGG
>Ga0114129_10005416_pt1 | contig 18023 bp, 17 predicted proteins | sample RhiMetdeltSRZDD1_FD_80071 | JGI IMG/M metagenome (GOLD analysis project Ga0114129, IMG submission 80071) | Populus rhizosphere microbial communities from Tennessee, USA - Rhizosphere MetaG P. deltoides SRZDD1 (version 2) (version 2) | ecosystem: Host-associated > Plants > Roots > Rhizosphere >...
GAGGACGTCCGGGCCACCCGACAGCGAGGAGATCTGCAGTGGGTAAACACTCCACGGGCTGCCCCGACTGCCTGGACGACAACACGCTCTGCGGGTCGTGTGCCGAGCAGATCCGGGACGTGCTCGCGTCAGGTCAACTCCGCGTACGGGGTTTCGAGGAGCCGTCGGATCCGGTGGTCGCCAAGATGCAGGAGCGGTACGTGGGCGTGGCGCGCGTTCCGCGTTAGGGAGCTAGCCCGCGCGGGTCGAAGGTGACCTGGACCCGTGTGATCTTCCCGTCTTCGACATGGCACCAGTTCGCGACCGGGATCGGCGGTGCCACCTCGGTGTGCAGGTCGAACCAGGTGAGCACGTCGGGACCGTCGACGAAGACGCGCCGTACCACGATGTCCGTGGTGATCGCGCCGAGCCGGGCGAGCGAATCGCGGTACTCGTCAGCGCCCACGACCTGGGCCAGCGGCCCGGTGAACGCCACATCGTCGGCGAGGATGGTGCGCAGCGCGTCGAAATCGTTCGCGCGCCAGGAGTCGAAGTAGGTCTGCGCCACACGGGCGGCTTCGGCGGTAGCCATAATCTCCCCGTGCCCACGGTCTCGGCGCCCAAACGGCACGACCCACGCGGGCGGCGCGGGCGGCGGGCCCTGGCGGTGATACGCCGCCCGTGGCGATCTTCGGACGTACGCCGCTGTGGCAGGATCGGTCAGCGTGAGCCTGCTGGACTTCCACCGCCGGGCGATGCGGCACAGCGTCGACGTCGTCACCCTCATCCGCGACGACCAGTGGGACGGGCCGACTCCGTGTACACAGTGGACACTGCGCCAGCTCGTCGAGCACATGACGAGTGAGAACCGTGGCTTCGCCGACGCGGCCGACGGTGAGACTACGGACCGTACGGTCTGGGACGTGCTTGACCTGTCCGGCGACCTGCGCGCCGACTATGTCGAGTCGGCCGAACGCGTGGTCCGGTCGTTCAACCGCGACGGCGTACCCGATGGGGAGTTCTGGCTGCCGAAGATCAAGGATTCGGTGCGGTTCCCGGCTCGGCAGGCGATCGGCTTCCACTTGCTCGACTACGTCGTACACAGCTGGGACGTCGCCGCGTCGCTCGGGCACCCGGTCGCGTTCGACGACGACCTGGTCGCCGCCGTCCAGGAGGTGGCCGACAAGGACGTGCCGGACGGGCCGCTGCGGCACAGACCGGGCGCGTCGTTCGCGCCGGCGATCCCCGTCGACGACGGCATGTCCGCCCAGGACCGGATGCTCGCCGCCCTCGGCCGCCCACCGCGCTGGACTCCCTGACCGCGCAAGCCGGTCCCGGCCCCCGGCGGGCGCTCCGCACGTTAGGATCTTGCAATGGCGTACGTATTCGACCCCGATGTCGTACACGAGTGCGCACTCGCGTGCCTCGACCAACCGAAGCCGGCGATGTTCGACGCGTTCGCCGAGGCGATGGAGGCGCACTACCCCGACCGGCTCGACCTCGACCAGCCGTGGATATTCAGCAACGCCGGCGGCGCGATGATCCAGATGAAGTTGTATTACGCGTCGATTTTCGAATACATCATGATCTGGGGTACGCCCATCGGGTCGGAGGGTCATTCCGGCCGGCACGCGGTCGGCTTCTGGGACACCGTCATCGACGGCGAGATGTGGTATTACGGCGAAGGCCAGTTCGACAAGCGCGTTTACAAGGCCGCCGACCGGGTCTACGTCGGCCCGAACCAGAGCCGGGGGATGCATTTTATCGACGGTGTCTGGGCGGTGGAGTACGCCCGCGGCGTGCTGCCGCTGTCGGTGCCGTTCGGCCTCGCCGACGAGCTGGTGAGCACGCTCGACTTCGCGACGGCGGCGCAGACGCTCGGCATCTACGCCGCGCTGATCGGCCACCACTGGCGGCAGCCGGACGACAGCAGCCCCCTGCCGGGCCCGGTTCGCAGGGCGCTCGGCACCGTCCTCGGTGTCGTCGGGCCGGCGTTCACCCGTCTCGCCCGTCCACCGGAGCCGGACGATTCGATACCGTCGGATACATCTCCCGCGTCCTAGCCGACGCGAGGCGTACGACCGACCGGCGCGGCAGCAGCCGCTGCGCGAGAAACGACGCCATACGGTTGCGCCGGCCGGGAATCACCATCGGCTGGCGGCCGAGCGCGGCCAGCGTCTCGCGTACCACTTCGTCGGGCGTGAGCGGCGGTGGCACGAAGCGCGCCCGCTCCGGCCTCGTGCGGGCAAACGTCGGCGTCTCCACGAGACCTGGGCAGCACGCGATAACGTCCACATGCGACGGTCCCAGTTCGGCGTACAGGCCCTCGGCCAGCACGCGCAGGTAGGCCTTGGTGGCCGAGTAGTGCGCGACGAGTGCCGCGCCCTGCTGGCTGGCCATCGAGCTGAGCAGCACGATGCCGCCGCGCCCGCGGGCGACCATCCGCATGCCGAACGCATGGACCAGGTGGGCCGCCGTCCGGCAGTTGAGGTTCAGCACCGCGTCCAGCTGCGCCGGCGCCAGCGCCAGGAACTCGCCGACCGGCGCCAGCGCCGCGTTGACCACAAGCAAACCAACATCGACATTCTCGGTGGTACGGAGTATCCGCGCGATCCCGTCGCCGGTGCCGGCGTCGCCCACGACCGGTACGACGTCGACGCCGTACAACTCCCGCGCCAGGGATTCGAGAACGTCGGCCCGGCGGGCCGCGAGGACGAGGCCGTACCCCTGCCGCGCCAGGGCGTACGCGAATGCGGCCCCGATCCCGTCCGACGCGCCGACGATGACCGCGGAGCCGCCGTACCGCGTACTCATGAGCGCGACCGGTAGTACGGCGAGAGGCGCAGGATCGCGGCGCGGGCGACCGGACGGGCGACGGGTACGAGTCGACGCTTCCAGCCGAGGCTCGCCGCGACCGCCTCGGCGATGTCGTCGAACGTGTGCCGCTGGTAGTGCAGGAGTGCTTCGCTCTCGGTGGTGTCGAGCCAGTCGGTGGCGTACGGAGCGGTGCTGAACGCCTCGTCCGGGAGCGGGTCGATGCCCATCGCCCCGAGCAGGCGCGCGAGGTACTCCCGGTAGGTCAGCTGGCAGGACGGTCCACCGCCCACGAACAGCACGCGGCCCCACACCTGCGGCGTCGTCAACGCCCGCGCGAGGGCCAGCCCGGCGTCGTCGGCGTGCAGCGACTCGATCCGGTTGTTCAGCCCGATCGTGAACATGATGGGGTGCGGTTCCCGTACGCCGAGGATCGGTACGTCGGCGAGCCGGAAGATGCACCAGCGGAGTCCGGAGTCCCGGATCAGTTCCTCGCACGCGATCTTGTGGGCGGTGTACGGGTTCGTCGCCACGAGCGGGTCGTCGACGTGTCGAGGCGGCGGACTGTCCACTGTGTACCCGTGGACGTCGAACGTGGACGAGAACAGCAGTGACGGCCGCTCCGGTTGGGCCTGGCACGCGTCGACGACGTTGACCGTCCCGAACACGTTGACGTCGTGGGCGTACGACGCCTCCTCGTCCGCGCGCGGCGGGATGATGGCGGCGAGGTGGATGACCGCGTCCATACCGTCCACGGCCCGGCCGACCGCCCGCGCGTCGGTGATGTCGCCCCACATCGCCTCCGCGCCGGCCGGCAGCTCCTTCGCCTTGCGCCGGTTCGCGTTCGACAGCCGCATGAGGCAGCGCACGGTGTGGCCCTGGCGCACGAGCTCGGGCAGCGTATGGGAGCCGATGTTGCCGGTCGCGCCGGTCAGCAGCACACGCATCGACGTACCTCCATGGTGATTTACCAGACGAACGGGATCAGCGCGCGCCGCTCGGGCGGGTAGTCGGGGAATCGCTCGCGGTACCAGGCGTGGTGCTGGACGGCCCGGGGCGCCAGGTTGGCGAACGTGTACACCGCGAACGCGAGACCCGCCGGCGACCACGTGGCCAGAGCCCAGCCGGACCATTCCACGATCTCGCCGAGGTAGTTGGGGCACGAGACGTACCGGTAGCCGGTGCCGTACGGGATGTGGTATCCGGTATCGCCCGGCGGGCGGAGCCGGCGCAGCGTACGGTCGGCGGACAGGTTCAAGGCGAGGCCGCTGCCGAAAAGCACCACACCGGCGAAGAACCGCGGGTCGAGGAGCCACCCGGGCGGGTAGTGGCCGAGGTCGGACACCCAGCGCGCGTTCACGTACCCGTTGAGCACGTTGAACGCGATCGCCATCAGCATCACGGTCACCGGCATCCGCGACGCGGTACGCATGACGAACGGGTAGCCGAAGGCGCGGTACCCGTAGTGGGTGAGCCACAGCGCGAGAAGCACCACCGGCACGAGGTCGCCGCGGTGCGGTCCGAGTGCGTACACCGCGACGAATACGACAACGGCCGGACTCTCCATCACGAGCCACCCGACCCGGGCCGGCACGGTCGGGCCCCAGCCGGCGCGCCGGTACCGGCCGTACGGCGCGGTGACGAAGCGGAGCCCGACGAACGTCAGCACGGCGAGCACGAACTCCAGGAGTACGAGCAAGCGGTAGGTACCCGGCACAGGCGCAGTCTAGGCGCGCGCGACGGGGCCGCACCGCTCTGCTTACCGATACGCAACACGGCGTCCGACGCCACGACGGGTGCGGTCGTTCGCGTCTTTGCTCTGCTTACCGATACGCAACGGCCGTTGCGTATCGGTAAGCAGAGCAAAGGGCCGCGCGCACCGCCTCCGGATCCCGCGCGGGTGGGTGTTGCGTAACGGTAAGCAGAGCAAGGAGCGCGCGCCGCGCCGCCCGCGCCGGCACACTGAAGCTCCACAGTGGAGTGAGTGACGTCCATCTTTGCGGGCCGTGTCCTCGTGCCGGCCGACCGGCGCTCCGTAGTCCCCCGACGGCGGCCGGACGGTTCAGCGCCCGTCCGGCCGCCGCCCCGCGCCGTTCCGTCAGGGCGGGACGGGCAGCGCGACCTGGCTGGCGTCGTACCCGCTGCTGACCACCATGCCGTCCGCGCCCACGACCGCGAAGGTCGGGTACCCGCGGATGCCGAACGCGCGGACCAGATGGCCGTGGTCGACGTCCACCAGGACGGTGGCGACGTCGTCCAGCTGGTTGCGCAGGCAGGCGGTCTCTTCGGGGGTGCCCACCGCGACGGCGAGAACCTGGGCCTGCCGCCCGGGCATTCCTCCGGCCAGGGCGAGGAAGCCGGGCAGCCGTTCCGCCGATGCGGGGCAGTGTGCGGAGAAGAAGCCGACCAGGGTGGGGCTGGCAAAGCTCGCCCAGGTGATGGGTATGCCGTCGAGCGTACGGGCGGCGAACCGCCCGACGCGCCGGCCCGGACCTAGCGGCTCCGCGCCGGTGGGCGCTCGTACGCGACCACGCTTGCGGCCTGCCACGGTCAGGGGGCGCAGGAGATTCACGAGGCCCCCTCTCCAGGGCGGTCGGCGCGACGCGCCGCGGTCGCATAGTCTCAGCCCTGGTCACTGAGCCATCACCTGTCGATCACAGGCCCCTCATTTCGAAGGTCAGGAGGTCCGTCCGGTGCCCGCGGTGACGTTCGGGCTGCTCGGCCCCGTCGACGTGCGGGTGGACGGCCGGCCGGTCGCGCTGGGTGGTCCCCACGCGCAGGCGGTCCTCGCCGTTCTGCTGCTCGATGCCAACCGGGTCGTCCCGCTCAGCCGCGTGGTCGACGCGGCCTGGGGCGACGTACCGCCGCCGAGCGCGCAGATCCAGGCGCGCAACAGGGTGTCGGCGCTGCGACGGATCCTCCGCGACGCCGGCGCCGACCCGGAGCTGATCGGTACCCGAGGCTCGGGGTACGTGGTCAATGTCGACGAGGGCGCGCTGGACGTCGACGTCTTCGAGCGGCGGGTACGCGACGCCGCCACGCTGGAGCCGGCCGACGCGCTCGCCGAGCTCGACCGTGCCCTCGCGCTGTGGCGGGGCGCACCGCTCGACGGCCTCCGTACCCCCCTGCTGGCCGCCGCCGCCCGGCGGCTCGACGAGCGGCGGGTCAGCGTACTCAGCCAACGGCTCGACATCGAGCTGCGGCTCGGCGTCGGCACCGGCGAGCGCCACCACGACCGGGTCATCGGGGAGCTGCTCGAGCTCGTCGCGGCGTACCCGTCGAACGAGCTGCTGGCCGGCCAGCTGATGACCGCGCTGTACCTGGCCGACCGGCAGGGTGAGGCGCTGCGTCACTTCGAGACCGTGCGCCGGTCGCTCGGCGAGGAGCTCGGCATCGACCCTGGACCGCAGCTCCTCGCGCTGCGCGACCGGATACTGCGCAACGACCCGACCCTGCGGGCGCCGGCCGCCGAGAGCCCGCCGCGCCGCCGGCGCACGCCGGCCACGCCGCGCGAGCTGCCGTCCGATGTCCGCGGGTTCGCCGGCCGCGACGGGGAGATCGCGCTGCTCGACCGGGCGCTGGACACCGCCGGCACCGCGGTGGGCCTCGTGGCCATCGCGGGTACGGCCGGAGTCGGCAAGACCGCCCTGACCGTCCACTGGGGACACCGGGTCGCGCACCGGTTCCCCGACGGCCAGCTCTACGTGAACCTGCGCGGGTACCACACGGGTACGCCCATGCGCCCGATCACGGCGCTCACCCAGCTGCTGCGCTCGCTCGGTACCAGTCCGGAGGACGTACCCGCCGAAGTGGACGAGGCGGCGGCGCTGCTGCGCTCGGTGCTGGCCGGCCGGCGGATCCTCCTCGTCCTCGACAACGCCCGCGCGGAGGAGCAGGTCCGCCCGCTGCTGCCCGGCACGCCCGGCTGCTTCGCGGTGGTGACGAGCCGCAGCGGGCTGCCCGGCCTGGTCGCGGCCGAAGGCGCCCACCTGCTGCCCCTCGACCTGCTGCCGGCCGCCGAGGCGAGGGGCCTGCTCGCCAACCGGTTGGGCGCCGAGCGGGTCGAGGCGGCCCGGGCGGCGGTCGACGAGATCGTCACCCGGTGCGCCCGGCTGCCGCTCGCGATCGCGATCGTCGCGGCGCGCGCGGCCATCCGGCCCGACTTCCCGCTCGACGGCATCGCCGCCGAGCTGCGGGGTGCGCGCGGCGGGCTCGACCCGTTCGCCGCGGGCGACGCCGCGACCGACGTGCGGGCCGTGTTCTCCTGGTCCTACCAGGGCCTGGACGACGACTCGGCCCGCCTGTTCCGCCTGCTCGGGCAGCATCTGGGCCCGGACATCTCCGTGCCGGCCGCGGCCAGCCTCGCGGGCGCCCCGGCGCGACGCGTACGGGACCTGCTCGGCGGCCTCGCCCGCGCCCATCTGATCGCCGAGCACGTACCGGGGCGGTACGCGATGCACGATCTGCTCCGCGCGTACGCCGCCGAGCTCGCCGAGGCCCACGACCCGCCCGAGGAGCGCCGGACCGCGCGACGCCGCCTCCTCGACCATTACCTGCATACGGGGTACGCAGCGGCGCGGCTGCTCAGCCCGTACCAGGAAGCCCCCGCCCTGTCCACAGTGGACCCGGCGGTCGTGCCCGAGGAGATCGCCGACCACGAGCACGCGATGGCCTGGTTCCAGGCGGAGCATCCCGTGCTGCTGTCCGCGGTCGAGCGGGCCGCCGGTGACTTCGACGCGCACTGCTGGCAGCTGGCGTGGGCACTGGAGATGTACTTCGACTACCGCGGCTTCTGGCACGACCAGACCGCGTCGTGGGCGGCCGGGCTCGCCGCGGCCGTCCGGCTGGGCGAGGTCGGGTGGCAGGCACGGGCGCACCGCGGGCTCGGCCTCGTGCACGTACGGATGCGCAGGTACGCCGACGCCGACGCCGAACTGAGCCGATCGCTCGACCAGTTCACCGAGCTGGCCGACGTGAGCGGTCAGGCACACACGATGCGCGCGCTCAACTGGTCGTACGAGCGCCAGGGCCGCCATCGCGAGGCGCAGCGGTACGCCTTCGCCGCGCTCGACCTGTTCACGCAGACCAACGACGCGTACGGGCAGGCCCGCGCGCTCAACTCGGCCGGCTGGAACCATGCTCAGCTCGGGGAGTACCGGGAGGCGCTCGCCTGCTGCGAACGGGCGCTCGCGATCCACCAGGAGTTGGGCGACGAGTACGGCGAAGCGGCGACCTGGGACAGCCTCGGGTACGCGCACCACGAGCTCGACGACCACCGGCGGGCCATCGAGTGCTACGACCGGGCCCTGGCGCTCATCCGCCGGCTCGGCAGCCGGTACAACGAGGCGGTCGTACTCGGGCACCTGGGCGAGGCGTACCAGTCCCTGGGTGAGCTGCCCGCGGCGGGCGAGGCGCTGCGCGCGGCGCTCGACATCTTCGAGGGCCTCGACCACCCCGAGGCGGCGAAGATCCAGGCCCAGCTGAGCGAGCTGAGCAGCTAGTCCGGAGCCGGCGAAAATGCCGGTCAGTTGCCTGGTGACCGCCGTTCGGGCCGCCGAACAATGTGGCCCGTGACGCCATCGATCCACCGGTACGCCTCGGGCGAGTTCGCCCACCTGTCGATCTGGTCTCCGCTCGTTCGGGTACGGGTGAGCCCACGACCTTAGGTGGAATCGATCCACTGTTGTGATCCGGACGCCGGGACCATACCCTCGTCCAGTGGCTCTGGTCGATGACGGCCGAGCGGCGCCGATCGGAGCATCCGAGGCGCCGGCCACCGTATCCAGCGCGCCGGGTGAGGGCACCCGCGTCGACCTGATCTGGCCGGCGTGATCCGGCTCGCCGCGGTCGACGACGACCGGATGCTGCTCGACGGGCTCGAGCACTGGTTGACCGACGCGGCCGACCTGAACCTGGTCGCCGCCGCCGGCACGGTCGACGACCTGCTGCGCGAGGGCGAGTGCGCCGACGTCGTGCTGCTCGATCTCGTGCTGCGCGACGGCTCCGAAGCCGCCGGCAACGTGGCGCGGCTCGTCGCGGCCGGCTACCGGGTGCTCGTCATCAGCGTGTCGTCCGACCCGCCGGGCGTCGCCGCGATCCTTGCCGCAGGCGCGCACGGCTACCTCACCAAGGACCACGACCTTCCCGAACTCGCCGCCGCGGTCCGGGTCATCGCCTCGGGGGGTACGGCGTTCTCGCCCGAGCTCGCGCAGGCGTGCCTGGCCGACACCCGTCCGGGCCGGCCCCGGCTGTCGCCCCGGGAGCAGGAGGTTCTGCAGGCGTACGCGTCAGGCATGACCCTCCGCGCCGCCGCCCGGTACGTGGGCGTGGCACCCGAGACCGCGAAGACGTACCTGGAACGCGTCAAGACGAAGTACGCCGAGCTGGGCCGGCCCACGTACACGAAACTGGACCTCGCCAACCGCGCCCGCGAGGACGGCCTCGCGTGACCCCCGTATTGGGGACATGAATATAGACGCGTACCTTTCTATGCTCGGAGGCCGCGCTCGGACCGCCCCGCCCTGGCGGGACGAGCGCGGCCCATCTGTTCCCGTTACGGCTGGATCGCGTGGTAATGCGGCCCGTACGCCGCGGGCAAAGAACTGCCGCTGCGCACCGGCGACAGGCCGGTCAACACGATGAGCCCCAACGCGACGGCGAGGAGTCGACGCGAGGTCCGACGATCCACCCGGGGCCCTGTGCGCTTCATCATCGAACCCACCACCAGACCCTCCCGGCCAGCCCGGTCGCCGGCTCGTGAGGATCCCAGGGTACCTCCCACCGGTGACGCGCAGAAGCGACGCAATCCGGCGATGATCCACAGTGGACACGGCGATCCACGGCCGGTGGTGACACGCCGGTGGTGACACGCCATCGAGGAATCCCATTGAGGCCATGTAGCCGGCTCGGTACGGTGCGTACATGCTGCCGGGCGGCGTCGTATCGAAGGCGCACTGGCCGCTCGTCGGCAGGGATGGCGAGCTGGCCCTGTTCAGGAGTCTGCTCGCCGATTCCGCCTGCCGCGGCGTGCTGATCTGCGGGCCGTCCGGCGTGGGCAAGACCCGGCTCGCCGAAGAGTTCCTGACGATCGCGGGCCAGGCCTGCCGGTCGGTCGGCCGGGCCACCGGCAGCGCCGTGGCAGCCGAGATGCCGCTCGGCGCGCTGGCGCACCTGCTGCCGGCCGACGTGGGGCGGGAACGGCTCGATCCGGTGGCCCTGTTCGACGCGGTCGTCGCACGGTTCCGGGACCAGGCCGGCGGTACGGTCTTCGTCCTGCTCGCCGACGACGTCCACCAGCTCGACATCACCTCCCTGGCACTGTTGACCCAGCTCGTCGACGCGGATGCGGTGTTCCTCGTCGGTACCCTCCGCACCGGCGACCCGATCCCCGACACCGTGTCGGCGCTCTGGCGCGGTGGCCGGGTGTCCCGGATCGACCTGACCGAGTTCACGACCGACACGGTCGAGCAGCTGCTGTGCGCCGTGCTCGGTGGGCCTGTCGAGGCCGGTACGGCCGCGGACTTCTACTCGATCGGGCGCGGCAACGTCCTGTTCCTGCGGGAGCTCGTCCTCGGCGCCCGGGCGAGCGGGCGCCTCGTCGACGACCAGGGCGTGTGGCGGTTGACCGGCCCGCCAGCGAGTACGGCCGCCCTCGCCGAGCTCGTCGAGGCAGCCCTGCACAACGTGGATCCCCAGGCCCGACCCGTACTCGAGCTGCTGGCCCTGGTCGGTGTGGCCGGGCTGGGCGAGTTGACCGCGACGGCCAGCCCGGAGCTGCTGGAGCAGCTGGAACGGGCCGGCCTCCTGACCCTGCGCGCGGACCGGCGTCGCCTGCAGGTGACCCTCGCCCACCCGCTGTACGGCGAGGTCCTGCGCGCCGGGATGCCGCTGCTGACCCGGCGGCGGGTGCTCCGGGAGCAGGCCGACCGGGTGCAGCGCTACGGTGCCCGGCGCCGCGGTGATCCGCTGCGGATCGCGAGCTGGCGGCTGGACGCCGAGGGCACCGCCGATGCCGAGCTGCTGCTCACGGGTGCCCGGCTCGCCCGGTACGGCCACGACTTCGAGCAGGTACGCCGGCTCGCCACCGCGGCCCTGACCGAGCAGGTGACGATCGAGGGCCGGCTGCTGCTCGGGGAGGCCCAGTACGAGCTGGGCTGCTTCGAGGCGGCCGAGGAGGTGCTGGCCGCGGCCGAGCAGACGGCGACCTCCGAGGCGGACCTCGTACCCATCGTCTCGACCCGGGCGCGCAACCTCGCGTGGGGCCAGCTGGAACCCCAGCGCGCCCTCGACGTGATCCGCAACGCCGGGATACAGGTACGGGTCGCCGACTCGGCGCTCGGCTGCGAACTGCTGGCGATCGAGGCGCGGATCCTCGGCCACGCCGGCCGCCCCGCCGAGGCGCTCGAGGTCCTCGCCCCGCTCGACGGCGCCGGCGACCGGCGTACCCGGGTGCTGCGAGCCGTACCCCTGGCCACCGCGCTCGTCCTCACCGGCCGCAGCGAGGACGCCGTCGCGGTGGCCCGGCAGGGGTTCACGGACCAGGCCGCGCTCAGCGACCAGGCGGCGATGGTGCACCCCAGCACCCACCTGGCCATCGAGGTGTACGGGTTGACCGAGGCCGGCCGGCTCGGCGAGGCCGTCGAACGCGCGACGAGCGGCCGGCAGCTCGCGGTGCGGGACCGCTCGACGATCGGCCGCATCTGGTTCGCGTACCACCTCGGCCGCTGCGCGCTGCTGTCCGGCAAGCTGCACACCGCCCGGCGCTGGTTCACCGAGGCCGTCGGTCTCTGCCGGGACCGCGGGTACCCGTGGCCTCGCCGGCTCGCCGCGACGTCGCTGGCCGCCGCGGCGGGGGCGATGGGCGATCTCGCCGGGGCGCGGCAGGCCCTGCGGGTGGCCGCGGAGGTTGGCGACATCGGCTACCTGCGGGTCGAGCAGGAGCTGGGTCCGGCGTGGGCCGCGGTGGCGGCCGGCGAGATCCCCGAGGCCCGCGAGATCCTCCTCGCCGCCGCCCGCGAGGCGAGGGACAGCCAGCACCTCAGTTCCGCCGCCTGGCTGCTGCACGACGTCGTGCGCCTGGGCGACCCGGCCGCCGTCCGGGACCAGCTCGCCGAAGTCGCCGGCCGGTCGCAGGGCGAGCTGGTCCGGGTGTACGCCGCACACGCCGACGCGGCGACCCGTCACGACGCGGAGCGGCTCTCCGGCGTCGCCGACCGGTTCGCCGCGTTGGGCGCGCTGCTGTACGCCGCCGAGGCAGCGGTCTCGGCCGGACTCGCGTACCAGCGCCAGGGCAACCCCCGCGCGGCGGCGCGGCTGCACGCGTACTCCACGTCCTTGGTGCAGCTGTGCGAGGCACCCCGTACCCCCGGGCTCATCAGCGCGGCCTCGGTGACACCGTTGACCCCGCGCGAGCGGGAGGTCGCCGTACTCGCGGCGGCGGGGGCGAGCAGCAAGGAGATCGCGGCCCGGCTCCACGTCTCGATCCGTACGATCGACAACCACCTGCAGAACGCGTACGGCAAGCTCGGCGTGAGCAAGCGATCGGAGCTGGCTGCCGCACTGGGCGTAGCCGGGTCCGACGTGAGCTGATCGACACCCACTACGGTGGGCGTGCCGGGCCGGCAACGGGGCTTCTGGACAACAATCCACCCTTCTTGCGAATTCTCGGAATAGTAGAGGCAGACGAGCGGAAGGACTGCCTGCTAATCGCCTGGCCAGAAAACCGGACAACAAATGAGTAAAATATGACCACGTACAGGAATTGCGGCATGCGTGCTAGCCTCATTGAGTCGCCCCCCTTGATCACATTCCCTCCGCTCTGGATTCCCGAATGCATGATCATTTGTTCGCACTTCCGGCGGATACCTCAACGGTCTCCGGTGACTGGTCGGTGCTGCACCGGTGGGAGGACGGTTGCCTGCGGGACGAGGCCAGGGAATCGTTTGTCGTTCCCGAGCTGGCCCGGCTGGTGCGACGCGTCCGCCCGCGGACCGTCATCGACGTCGGCGCGCGAACCGGATCATTACTCGGGCGCCTGTTGTCGCTCCACCGCGACGCATTCGTGGGTCGCCAACTGATCGCTCTCGAAAGAGATCGGGAAGCGGCCGCGTTCATGACGCGACGATTCGACTCCCTGGGCGTCATGGTGGTTGATCGCGCTATTGACGAGTGGACTCCCGAGGTTGCCTCCCCGGCACTCTTCCTGCTCTGCTATACCGCGCTGGAGTTGAGCGAACGCGATCTGCGACGGGTGTTCTCGTGGGCCGGATCGAATGGCCAGCTCGTCATGGTCCTGCCCGATGCGTTGGAGGATCTCCCGTCCATCCAGCAGCTGCGCCGGTTCGCGCGCGGGGAGGCCGTACGCCTCGCGAAGATCGACCGGTTCACGGGCGAGCAGTACCCGTACATAGCCCGGCGGCCGGAGCTGTGGTTGAGCTGGTGCCTTGACGCGGGTCTCCGGCTGTGTGAGCTGTCGACCTACAAGACGAGGAGCCAGCGGACCCACTTTCTCTACTACTTCAGCTCGGCAGCGCGGGCCGCATGACCGAACGGGCCATCTACATCCATTTCATGGACGCCTACCACGCCAACCGGGCCCGGCAGAACTCGCATTCGCGCGCCAGCATCGTCGAGGAGGCCCGCCGCGCCTTCCGGATGGCGTTGTCGGTGTCGACCCGTGTCTACGTACCCGCGTCGTCGTTCTTCGAGTCGGAGGTCGCACGCGTCGTCCTGTCCGAGCACGAGACGGCGGCGGCGGTGGGGCACGTACGGCTCACCGCCGGTGATCCCACCCTGGAGGAGCACCGTGCGGGCAAACTGGTGCAGTACGACGTCGGCTCACCCCTCGGCCTCGGGGAGGCGTACCTGAGCCGGCTGGACTCCGAGGTCGCCTACCAGGCCCGCCCCGGCCGGATGCGGGCGCATCTGGAGCGCCGGTGGTGGGAGCGACTCCGCACCGACGATCTGCTGAAGGACATCGACCCCTTCGGCCACCTGGAGCTCGACGGGTCCCTGGCCGTCGCGTGGGAGCAGGTGCCCACCGAGATGGGCGCGCTGGCCTTCGTTCCCGGGCACGCGGAACGGGTGCTGGCCCATATGTGGCGGGGCGATACCGCGCGCATACGGTCCTACATGAGCAAGCTGATCGAGAGCTCGTACGTCGAGCTCTACATGGACGCGCTGGGCGCCGGTGTCGTCCGGGACCTCGTACGGCTGGAGAGCCCGTTCCCGCTGCCCACCCATCCGGACTCGTTCTCCTACTCGCTGGCCCTCCAGGCGCTCGCCCGCCGCGGCGAGCTGCGGATGCTGGACGCGGCCACGGAAGGCGAGTTGCTGGCCGGCCGCGATCGGCTGCGACTGCTCATCGAGGAGAGCCAGGGCTCCCGGCGCACGCGCGTGGGGCAGGTCGCCCGGGTGCGGTACCGCCCGACGGTCGGCATCGTCACGATTCTGGAGGAGGAGTTCCAAGCCGTGGTCGGGCTGCTCCACGACACGCAACCGCGCTCGGTACGAAACGATCCCCACGCGTACATGCTGGGCCGGGTCCGCACCGCGACGCTCGACGGCCCCGACTCATGGGATGTCGTGGTCGTCAAGCAGCTGCGGATGACCAACCCGTCGTCGGCGACGACGACCACCCTGCTGTTGCGCTCGTTCTCCACCGTCCGCGACGTCGTCCTGGTCGGCATCGGCGGCGGGGTGCCGCGGCCGGGCAGCGTCGACAAGGACATCGCGCTGGGCGACGTGGTCGTCTCCGATCGGTCGGGGATCTTCCATTACGACCATGTGACTGCGCGCGACGGTACGAAATCGCCACGGGCCTCCTCCGTATCGCCGTCACCACGGCTTCTCGGCGGTCTCGATCGAATGACAATGGCTCGTGATCCGACAGCGGAGATCGCTAAAGGGGTCGAGCGGCTCCGAACGCGTGATTCACGTTTCACTCGTCCCAGCCGAGACACCGACGTCCTCCGCAATGCGTCACGCAGAGTTATTCGCCGAGGTGGCAATGCGACCGCTCCGCGTCTGTTCAGAGGAATACTCGCGTCCGGCAACATGCTCGTTCGTGATCCGGAGGTCCGTGATCGGCTCGCCGAGGAGTCCGGCGCCCTGGTGATAGACATGGAATCGGCCGGTGTCGCGGAAGCCGCCTGGACCCACAGCCGTCAATATCTCGTCGTCCGCGGAATCTCCGACTACTGCGACGCCACCAAAAATGACCTTTGGCATTGGTACGCCGCTGGCACGGCCGCCGTCGCCGCGGTGTCGATCCTGGAGTTCGTCACTAACTGAGTCTAGTCTTATCGTCATGGAAAGTAGCCGCGACGTCGCCTTCCTCTTCGAGATCGGCTCGCTCCGGCACGTTCCACGCACCTGGCGGCAGTTCGGCGGTCACAATATGGCAAACGTTCCGGAGCACACGTTCCGCGTCGCCTGGATTTCCCTCGTACTGGCCATCCGCGAAGGCGGCAACCCGGCCCGCTGTGTCGAGATGGCGCTGCTGCACGACGTTCCCGAGTCACGAACGGGTGACGTCAACTACGTCCAGCGCCAGCACACGCATCGCGATGAAGAGGTGGCCCTCAAGGACATCCTGAGCAACACGAGCGCCGCCGAGTACCTGCGCCGCCTCTGGCAGGAGTGGGAGCATGCGGAGTCGCTGGAGGCGCGAATAGTACGTGACGCCGACAACCTCGACTGCGACTTCGAGCTGCGGGAGCTGGCCGACACCGGTTCTCACCTCCCCGAGAAACTGACCCCGACCCGCACGGCCGTGCGGGCGAAGCTGACCACCAATTCCGCACGCCAGATCTTCGACAGCATCTCCGGAGCCGACCCGCACGACTGGCACCTCTCGGCACGCAACCGGCTCACTGCCGGCGACTGGGCATCGTCCGAGAAGTGACGCCGGTGGACGTGTCGACCCGCCGGCCGGACTCATGGCTACGGCTGAAACACACGACCCACTGCCCGTTCGCCGCCACGGCGAGAGTCATGCGGGCCGGTGCCTGGGATCCCGCGCGAGATGCGCGATCGAATCTCGCACACATCGGCGATCAGCTCCGCCAGTTCTGCCGGGCGTACGAGGCGACCCGGCTGCACGGTTTCGTCGCCGAGATAGGCGCGCCACCCGGTCGAGAACTTGACCTGGCGTTGTCCGCCGGGCTGGTCAACTGGCTCCTGCGCGGGCTGGCCGGTCTCGACGGGCAGAACACCGAATCCGACTGGCGGGCGATCGAGACGACCGAATGGCAGTTCCGGTTCGCGGGCGTCCGCCTGTTCATGAACCTCTTCTCCCGCTGCTATCCCCCGCATCACAGCAAATACATCGGGCTCGACCGGGGCGTGCTCGTCTTCGCCCAACCGGAACAGGCATTCGACTTCTGCGGGGTCAACCCGGCGCGGCCCAGCATCAAACACGGCATCCGGGCCCGGTTCGCCGCCGCGGGGAAGCCCTACCCCGGGCGGCTCATCGACAGCCGCGTCGAAGCCCACCTCTACGTCTTTCCCCTGCGGCTCGACGATCCGCCGGTGCGGTGGTGGCTGGCGGACCTACCGTTCTGACGGGCGGTCCCGGGTCTGACGGGCGGTCCGGGCCGATCCGGCCAGCCCGGGAAAAGACCGGCCGGGCGTGGCACGATGGGGTCGTGGCGAAGCTGATCTACTCGGGACTCACGTCCCTTGACGGCTATACGGTCGACGCCGACGGCGTGTTCGACTGGGCCGCGCCGAGCGACGAGGTGCACGCGTTCGTCAACGACCTCGAACGGCCGGTCGGCACGTACCTGTACGGCCGCGCGATGTACGAGGTCATGCGCTACTGGGAGACCGCGGGTCGGGCCGGGGACGAGTCGGCCGTCGGGAAGGACTACGCCGGCATCTGGCAGGCGGCCGACAAGATTGTGTATTCGCGCACGCTGGAGGCCGCCGACACCGCGCGGACGCGCGTGGAGCGTTCATTCGATCCGGACGCCGTCCGGCGGCTCAAGGAGACCGCCGACCGTGACATCACGGTCGGGGGCACCGAGTTGGGCGGGCAGGCGATCGCGGCCGGCCTGGTCGACGTGATCCAGCAGTTCCTCTCGCCTGTCGTGGTGGGCGGCGGGAAACGGTTCCTGCCCGACGGCGTCCGCCTGGACCTGGAGCTGGTCGACGAGCGCCGCTTCACGGGCGGGGTCGTGTTCCTGGACTACCGCGTGGTAAACGCGGGCTGATCGCGGTCGTCACGATCCGCCGCCCGCGTCACCGCTCCCGGCCTCCAGCGCCGTCACCGCCCGGCGCAGCGCCCGGGCCCGCGCCCCCGGCGTACGCGCCTTGAGGAGCGGCAGGAACACCGCGTACCGGTCGCTGCGGCTGAGCGCGTCGTACGCCGCCCGGGCGCGCTCGTTGCCCGCCAGCGCGGCGGCCAGGTCGTCGGGTACGGCGGCTGTGCGCTGCGGCGCGTACGCCGCCGCCCAGCGGCCATCGGCTTGCGCCGCGGCGACCTGAGCGCGACCGGCCGGGCGCATCCGACCGGCCGCCTCCAGAGCCGCGACGCGCTCGACGTTGACCCGCGACCACGGGCTCCCCGGCCGGCGCGGCGAGTACCGCTGGAGGAAATGCGTCGCGTCGAGAGCCCGGCGCTGGCTGTCGATCCAGCCGTGGCAGATGGCCACGTCGCCGGCTTCCGCCGCGGTCAGGCCGGCCGCGGCGGAGCCGTTCGTGACGGCGCCCTTCTTCACGACCGCCAGCCAGGCGTCCGGCCGGGTGCCGCCGTACTCGTCGAGCCACCCGTCCCACTCGTCGACGTCCGCGAAGCGGAGAATCTCCACACCGTCCACAGTGGTCACTCCCGTGACCGGTCAGCCCGCCTCGGCTTCCCAGCCGTCGTAGGTGGCGTGATGCCGCTGCGCCAGCGCCTCGAAGAAATCTACGCTCCGGCGTACGAAGTCCGGGCTCAGTACGGCGCGCGTCTCGCCGCAGACGCACCAGTCCTTCGGGTACTCGGGCAGCGGCTCGTGTACCTCGGCCGTGTAGCCGCCGGCCCGGGCCTCCTCCGCCATCGCCTCGCCGACCTCCGGCGACGGCGCGTACAGGTAGAAGACGACGTGCCGTTCGCGCGACAGGTCGTCGGCCCGCTTCGCGATCTCGTTCAGGACCACCAAATCCCGGTACTTCAGCCCGAGCTGGGGCGAACGCTCCTCGGAATCGACCCGGTTACCACGGCGGAAGCGTTTGAACAGCCCCATCAC
>Ga0114129_10005417_pt1 | contig 18023 bp, 12 predicted proteins | sample RhiMetdeltSRZDD1_FD_80071 | JGI IMG/M metagenome (GOLD analysis project Ga0114129, IMG submission 80071) | Populus rhizosphere microbial communities from Tennessee, USA - Rhizosphere MetaG P. deltoides SRZDD1 (version 2) (version 2) | ecosystem: Host-associated > Plants > Roots > Rhizosphere >...
CCATGGTGAACGTGCCACGCAAAACGCTGAACCCCGAGAAGGCCTTGACTTGCATGGCCGTCATGGTCGTCGAACGCGGCGGTTGTGGTCGAGTGTCCAAACCGGACAGTATGTAGGCATGCAGCGACGGCAGGTTGTGATAGGCGCGGCGGCGGGTCTGACCGGGGCGATGGTGGCCGGGGCGGTCGAGCCGGCACATGCCGCAGATCATGGTATGCGGCTGGACAGACTTCGCCTGGTTTTCCTTTCCCACGTCAACGATCCCGCGACCACCAGCCTCTTTCCAGGTGATCCCGAGTTCACGCTGGAGACCGTGGCGACGGTGCCCACCGACGGTTTCTACATGCAGTACGTGCGGGAGGGCGAGCACACCGGAAGTCACTGGGGCTCCCCGAACCACTTCAAGGAGGGCGCCCTGTCGGCGGATCAGCTCGATCCACACGACCTGTTCCTTCCAGCCGTAAAGATCGATGTCAGGCGGAAGGCCGCCGCAAACGCCGACTACGCGGTCACCGTGGAAGATCTCCGCGCTTTCGAGCGCAGGCATGGCAGGATTCCGCGTTGCGCCGCCGTGATCCTGTGGACCGGGTGGGAGCAGCGCTGGGGGACACCGGCCTACGCGAACCTGGACGCGGAAGACGTGATCCATCAGCCTGGATTCAGCGTGCCCGCCGCTGAATGGCTCATCGAGACCGGGCGGCTGGGGGTCAGGGGAGCACTGGGCACCGACACATTCGGCGCCGATGTCGGCATCGACGAGACCTTCGCGGTCTCCACGTTGCTCTTCGACAGGCATCGGATCAGCCTGGAGAACCTCGCGAATCTGGGGCAGCTACCGGCAACCGGAGCGTGGGTGCTCGTCGGTGGGCCGCGCAACCACAACGGATCCGGCTCTACCGCAACGATATTTGGTGTGGTTCCGCCTCACTGAGCCGCAGCTCGTTCAGCGGCGCGGGTCGTCCATAGAGGTAACCCTGACCCAGATGACAGCCCCAGCGTATGAGCGTTCCCACCCGAGCCGAGGTCTCCACGCCTTCGGCGATAACGGAAATGCCCAGCGCGTTGGAGATGGAGACCACCGAGCGGCCGATCGCTTCGGTGCGCTCGCGGTTCGCGGTCGGCGTGATGAGCGAGTAGTCCAGTTTCACGATGTCGACGGGCAGGGCGTGGAGGTGAGCCAGCGTGTTGTAGCCGGTACCGAAGTCGTCGATAGCCAGCCTGACGCCCAGTTCGCGTAGGCGGTGGGTGGAATCCGCGGCCGCCTCTAGATCAGGTATCCGGCTCGTCTCGGTGATCTCCAGCACGAGTCTGTCTCCGGGAAGCCCATGGCGGGCCAGGGTGTCGCGCACCGTCGTTTCCAGCAGTGGGCAGCCCAGGCGACCAGCCGAGACGTTCACATGGACCTGCAGGTCGGCCAGTGCGGCTGTTTCCCGGCAGGCGATCTCGAGCACGAGATCGTCCAGTGCGGCTACCAGCCCCGCCCGTTCGGCGGCGGCGACGAAGACGAGCGGCGGGACCGGGCCGAGTTGCGGGCTGGTCCAGCGGGCTAGGGATTCGATCGCCACGGTCACCCCATCGGCGAGGCGGACGATCGGCTGGTAGTGCACCTCGATGGCACCGGCATGCGGCTCCCCGCGCACGGCAGCCGCCAACAGCGTAGGCAGGTCGGGGTGAGCCCATGCGGCGAGTTCACGATGGTAGATCATCATGACGCCCTTGCCATTCTGCTTGCCGCCGTACATTGCGGCGTCGACACGGCGCAGCAGCGCATCGGCCGTCAGATCCGGCTCCGGGTCCGCCGTGACCGCGACGCCGATGCTCGCGCTGACGGTGACCTGGCGGTCGCCGATCCGGAACGGCAGCCGCAACACGGCACGGACCCGCTCGCCGGCTTCCCTGGGCTCGAAGCCGCCGTCGAGTAGCACCGCGAACTCGTCTCCACCCAGGCGGGCTACGACGTCCACACCGGACACACAGCTGCGGAGCCGGTCGGCCACACCGCGCAGAACGATGTCGCCGGTCGCGTGGCCGAAACTGTCGTTGACCAGTTTGAAGTCGTCCAGGTCGATGAAGAGCAGCCCGACGGGCCGATGCTCGAGTCGATGGGTCTCGACCGCCAGGGCCAGCCGATCGTGGAAGAGCGCTCGGTTGGCAAGGCCGGTCAGCGGGTCGTGAAACGCTTGATACTCCAAGCGGGCTTGGCCGTACCGCACCCGCTCCAGCAAATTCCGATTCTCCAGCAATGTGATCAGTTGCCGGGCCACAACCATGCAGATCACGAGCAGCCCCACGACCTTTTCGGCCGTATCGATGTCGCCCCCGGTCGCCAATTGAATGGAGATCAGCAGGCCCGTGGCCGCCAGCGGGGCGTACGGCAGCAAAAGGTAGGCCAGCTCATAGGCCCTGTCGTGGCTGCGTTTCTCGTGCTTGGGGCGCTGCTGGCCGCGATCGGTCGCCGCGAGCGCGACCAGTGCCGGGCCGGCGATGAACCCGATGTCGAGAATGGGTGACATCTCCTCCGCACCCCGGCTGACCAGATATGCGAAGAAACTGTCTGAGATGGACAGTGCTACCAGGCCGAGCACCAGGGTCAGCAGACCGGGCAACTGCCTGTGATCACTGCGACCGAAGACCACCAGCAGAACCATGATGGTGACCAGGATCAGGTCGGAAACCGGATAGGCGATGGCCACGGCGAAAGCGGCCGGTGTCGGTGCCCCGGCCTGTACGACGCCGCCCAGTGCGGTGGCCCAGGTCAAGATGAACAGGGAGCCGACCACCACCAGCGCATCGAGGACGAGAACGGCGTGGGGCGGCCGCCACGGCCGGTTGGCGGCGAGCATGAGCAAGGCGATCAGGGCGAATACCGGCAAGGTCAGGTAGCCGGCGTCAGCCAGAGAGGGTGACGGCAGCCCGATACCGCCGAAGATCTGGTACCAGGCCCAGATCGCCATGCCGATCGACCAGCCAGCGAAACCGAAACCCAGAAGGAGGCGCCATGTGCGTTGCGGGCCGCGGGATCGCCGGCCGTTCCAGAAACAGCTCGACATCGCCGCCAGGCCAGCCAATAGCTGGGCGCTGTCATCCAATACGGTTGCCGCAACGGGATGCCCGACGTGCAACAGTTGCGAAACTACGCCGACGGTGACGGCCGCTCCGATCACCGCCAACACTCGGGCTGAGGTAACTGTCATCGACCTTCACAAGGGACATATCGGCCCCCGCGAGCACGGGGGCGCGTATCAGACCCCCGCGACCGTCGTACCTTATCGCAGTCGACGCCACCTGTGGCCAACCTGAAATGTGTTCAACAATTGTGCGGCGGCGATCGAGCGCCTTCTCACCGAGCCGATGCCCGCACCGGTTGGGCGAGCGCCAGGATGTCCTCCAGGTAGATGAGCAACACGGCAACAATGACGCCCACCGCGGCCGCGACCACCGCCGCGGGCAGGTCGGCCCGAGGTCCCGCGCCGGTCACGGCAAACCCACCGCCGGCCGCCGCGGTCGCGAAAAGAACGGCGTTGCGTACCAGGTGGACCGCGCCCGGCGGCCGCTCACCGGCGCCGAAGCATCGGCACGGCGTCCTGACCCGTCGCCGCATCATCGAGACGATCACGGCCGTGAATCCGGCGAGCAGCACCGCCCCGAGCACGAAACCCACCGCGGGAACGGCCACGACGGCCAGGGCCGTGGTGGCTTCCGCGACCACGACCGCCCACGCCACCACGCCGGTGCGCGGCAACGGCATCTTCAGCGCCGACATCAACGTACGACGGAACTCGGCCCGACAGCGCAGCTTGCTGACCGACGCCGCGGCGAACACGACCGTGACGACCGCCTGGCAGCCCACCAAGAGGTACGACATCACGTTGCCGCCAACTCCGCCGCGTAGAGCCGCTCGAGGCGGCGTACCCGGTACGTGGCGTCGCCGACCTCGTCCACCAGCCGGCCGGCGGCGAGCCGATCGAGTGCGGCCGCGGCCATGCCGGTAGCCACGCCCACGGCGTCGGCCACCTGGCCGGCGTGGAAGACCGCTCGACCGAGCAACCCGATCTGCCGGAAGGCCGACGCCGTCAGTGCGTCGTCCGGGGCGACCGCCGACTCGTAGGCGGCCGACAGGCAGGATCGCAGGGCGCCGTCGACATCCAGCTCGTCGAGGGTTCGCCGGTCATCGGCCAGCTGCCGCGCCAGCGAGTACACCGGGCGACCGGGACTGCCCGCGAGCCTGGCGCCGGCCAGGCGTAGCGCGAGGGGCAACTGGCCGCACAGGCGGACGACGGCGCGGGCGGCGCGGTCTTCGGATTGGATCCGACGGCGGCCGGCGTAGTGCTCGAGCAGCTCGAGCGCGCTGTCCTCGGGCAGGGCGGTGAGGGCGAGCTGGCTCGCGTGGTGGAGCCCGGGCAGAGCTCGGCGGCAGGTGACGATGACACCGCAGCCGGACCCGGCCGGTAGCACCGATGCGAGCTGGTGTTCCGAGCGCACATCGTCGAGCACGAGAAGGACGCGCCGATCGACGAGGATCGACCGCAGGCGCGCGGCGTCCTCGGCCGGGTCCGGCGCGCCGGCCGGTTCACCCAGCGCGCGCAGGAGGATGCCAAGAACCTGCTCCGGTGCCTTCGCCGCCGGCCGGCCGAAGTCGACGTAGAGCTGGCCGTCGGGGTAGTTTCCAGCGCACCGGTGCGCGGCGGCGCAGGCGAGCGCCGACTTTCCGACACCACTGGATCCATGGATCGCCACGATGCGTGGTACCCCAGCCGGGCGGCCCGTTCCGAGAGCCCGCGAGATGAACTCGTCCTCCGCCTTCCGCCCGACGAACGGGAAGGGGGCCGGCGGCAACTGGCGCGGCTTCGGCGCAGGCAGCGGAACCAGCCGGCCGGTCACCGGCGCCGGGCGAACGAGCAGCGAGTCGGAGCGGTTCAAGATGGACTGTTGTAGCCGTTGAAGGTCCTGTCCGGGGAGCAGACCGAGCTCCTCGACGAGCACGGACCGGGCTTGCCGGCAGGCCTCGAGGGCGGCCGACGAGTCCCCGGCCCGGTACAGCGCCAGCGCGAGCTGGTTCCAGCCTCTCTCCCGAAACGGGTTGCTCTTCACCCATCGACGCAGCGCGGGTACGAGGCGACCGTGTTCGCCCAGCTCGAGCTGCGCCTCGAAGCGGTCCTCCTGAACCGTCCTACGCAGTTCGTCGAAGCGAATGGCGACACTCTCCAGTTCCGCCCCGAGGGAAAGGTCCTCGAACGGCGCGCCGCGCCACATGGCGAGCGCCTGACCGAGCAGCCGATCGGCGCCGTCCGGGTCGTCGCGGTCGAGCGCGGTACGGCCGTCCCTGGCCAGCTCCTCGAAGACCGCGAAGTCGAGCTCGTGCCGATCGGCGGACAACCGGTACCCCTGCCGACCGGTGGTCAACCGGTGCCGCTCGGGTTCCGGGAGGGCACGCCGAAGTCCCGCCGCGTACCCCCGGAGGTTCACCGCGCCCGAGGACGGCGGATGGCCGGACCACAGCTCGTCCATCAGCCGGTCGACCGAGACCGCCCTCCCGGTAGCGGTGATCAGGACCGCGAGCACGGTGCGTTGCTTCGGTGGGCCGATCGCCAGCGGTGTTCCGCTGCTGCGTACCTCCATTGGTCCGAGCAGCCGGAACTCCAAGCTGGTCGGGTCGGCCAGATCGCTCGTCATGGGTTCCTACGTCCCCGTGTACGCGGAATCGTGAGGCCAGAATATGCGGACCGTTCATCGTCGGACTTGACTATTAGTTGAGCCATCGAGCCGGTGCTCGAGACCCTGGGCAAGCTGCGATGATGCTGTTCGGTGCGGTCGATGCACCGGCGGCCGCAGCGCGGCGGCGGCAGTTTCACGTCGGCAGATTGCCGCACGTGACGAGTCACGGGGCAGGCTACCGGGAGACATGTCGGTGAACGGCGAGAACGGGCCGATCGCTGAAGGACACCTGTTGCAGGCGCGCCGGAGACAACTGCGGTTGACCCAGCACGAGGTCGCCGAGCTTGCCCAGGTGAGCGTGCGGGCGTTGCGCAACATCGAGCGGGGCCAGGCGGTTCACCCGAGAGCGGAGACGTTGCGGCGGCTCAGCGCCGTACTCGGCCCCCACGAACCAGCGAACAGTGGCTTACAGATCGACGTCCTCGGACCGCTGCAGGTACGCCGGCACGGACTGCCGGTCGAGGTCCGGGCGCCGAAGCTGCGCAGCCTGCTCGGTCTGCTCGCGTTGCACCCAGGCGAGGTGGTGCCCCGGGACGTGATCGTGGATCTGCTCTGGGGGGTCCGTCCACCCAAGACCTGCCTGAACCTGGTGCACGGCTACGTCGGCCGGCTGCGTGAACTGCTCGAACTGCGGCATCCGCCATCAGCCGGGATCATCGTTACGTCGGCCGGGGGGTACGCCCTGCACCTTCCGACGGACCAGCTCGATCTCAGCCATTTCGACGCACTGACCGTCGCGGCGGCCGCGGCGCGGGATCGCGACGACCTCGCCGGCGCGGTCGCCCTCTGGGAGGAGGCGCTGTCGTGCTGGCGCGCCGCGGTCCTGGCCGACGCCGACTCCCGGCTACGCCAGCACCCTGCGGCCGTATCGGTCAATCAGCGGCGGCTCACCGCGACCCTGGAGCTCGCCGAGGTTGCGACCATGCTCGGCCGCGGCGACCGGGCCATCGAGCCGCTGCGGGTACTGACTCCGGACGAGCCGTTGCACGAACGCCTGCACGCCCGTCTCATGATCTGTCTGGCGAACTGTGGGCAGCAGGCGGCGGCGCTGCGGCTGTACGCGGACGTCCGCAACCGGCTCGCCGAGGAGCTGGGCATCGAGCCCGGTAGCGAGCTGGCCAACGCTCACCTCGCGATACTGCGCGGGCAGGCTGCCGTGGCCGACCAGCCGGCGGGGCGGGACTCCGGCGCGGCACCGCTGCCACCCGACGTGGGCCTCGTCGGTCGGGAACGCGAACTGGCCGTCCTCGATCGGATCGTCGGCGACCGGGTCGCGGCAACCACGATGGTGATCACGGGTGTCGGCGGGAGTGGTAAGACCGCTCTGGCCGTCCACTGGGCGCACCGCGCCGCGGATCGGTTTCCGGACGGGTGCCGGTACGTCGATCTGCACGGGTACTCGCCGCGTTCACCGATGTCCCTCGACACCGCGGTGGATCTCCTGCTCTGGTCGCTCGGTGCGCCGGTGCCGCCCGGCCCGGCCGACCTGGACCGGCGGCTGGCGCTCTACCGGTCGGAACTGGGCCGCCAGCGGACATTGATCATTCTCGACAATGTAGCGGGCGCCGCCGACATCCGGCCCCTGATCGCCACATCGCCGCGAAGCGCCGTACTGGTCGTCTCGCGGGACAGGCTGGAAAGCCTCGTCGTTCGGGACGCCGCAGACCGCATCGAGCTGGGCATGCTCTCCGTCGACGAGGCCGTCGACATGCTCCGGAGGATCGGCGGCCTCCCCGCCGCCCCGGCGACCGACCGCCAGCTGACCCGGGTGGCGCAGTTGTGCGGCCGGCTGCCGCTGGCAATCCGGGTCGTCGGCTGTCGGCTCGCCGCGAACCCGCACGACGTCGCCGGCCTGGCGGACCGGCTCGACCGGTCCGACGACCGGCTGGCGGCGTTGGAGATCGACCAGGTCGACGCCGGAGTCCGCGCCGCCTTCGACCTGTCGTACCGGACGCTCGGCGAGGACGCCGCGCGCCTGTTCCGGTTGCTCGGCGCCCACGACGGCCCGTCCATCGACGAGTCCGCCGCAATGGCGCTGATCGGGCCCGATTCCACCGACACCGTCGGCCGGCTGCTCGCCGAGCTGGCCAGCGCCAACCTCGTCACGAAAGCGCGGCCGGCGAGCTACGTCCTACACGACCTGGTCCGGACGTACGCGCGGCAGCAGTGCGACCGGCTGGATCCACCCGAGCGGCGGGAGGCGGCGATCAGGCGCCTGGTCGACTGGTACCTCGACCGCACGTACACGGCCTACCGACTGCTGAGCCCGCGCGCGTCGGCCAGGCCACCCGAGATGATCCACCCGCCCGTCGATCGGCTCGAACTGGCCGACCGGCACGAGGCGGCGGCGTGGTTCCAGGCCGAGCGAGCCAACGTCGCCACGCTGGTGCGGACCTGTCTCGCCAACGGTTGGAGCCGGTCCGCCTGGCAGCTGGCGTACAGCATGTTCGCGTTCAACCAGAGCCACCGGCGCTGGTCGGACTGGATACCGCTGTGCGACGAGGTGCTAGAGGCCGTCCAGGCCACGGGCGATGCCTTGGGCGAATGTCGGATGCTCAACGTGTTGGCGGTCGCTCACAAGCAGCGCGGCGACTTCGCCGCCGCCCGCGACCAGTACCACCAGGCATTGCGCGCCGCCGACGCCGCCGGCGAACCGCTCGCCGCGGCGGCGATCCACGTGAACCTCGGTGGGCTCTACAACGTGCAGGAACAGTACGACCTCGCCGAGACCCACCTCCGGGCGGCGCTCGGCACCGCCGGGTACGGCGACGATCCGCGCTACGGACAGCTGCTCTGGCTGAACCTGAGCCATTTGATGTTCAACACCGGACGGTTCGAGGAGGCGGCCGACGGCCTGCGCCGTGGATTGGCACTGACCGAGACAACCGGTGACGAGCACACGGCCGCCTACCTGTACCACGGCCTGGGCGAGGTGTCGTTCCAGCTCGGCCGGATGGACGAGGCGGCCGAGCACGCGCGGCAGGCCCTGCGGCGGGCCACAGCGACCCAGGACCCGCTGCGCCGCGCCTATGCGCTCGACCTGCTCGGGTCGGCGACGATGCACAGCGCGCCCGCTGAGGCGGAGGCCAGTTGGCACGAAGCCATCGCCATCTGCGAGGAGCTGGCGCACCCGTTGGCCGAGGAGGCCCGCTACTGGCTGGAACACGAGCGGCCGTCATCGGCCAGCGAGCTGTACGCGGCCGAGCGGGAGCGCCGGTACCGCGTCAACCGTCTTCCTTGACGCTTCCGCGGCCGGCGCTCCGCCCCCCGGCTCCCGCCGGTTCTCTCTCCCCGGTCAGCAGTCGCAGTGCACGGTCTGCCACGGGGTGCAGTAGCCACTGCCGTCGTGACACTGCCGGGTCTGGGTGCTCCAGCGGCCGCAGCCGGCAGCGCACCGGCGCTGGGTGATCCACAGCGCCGAGGCGGTCACCTCGGGTACCAAGCGACCGATCAGCCGGTCGGTCAGGGCACGCAGTCTCCGCATATTGTCGTCACCTGCTCTCCGTGCCATTGGCCGCGGGACGCGGCCGTGCGGCGCCGACCATAGCCAGGAGGCGTACACGGCCCGTACACGTCGACGCGTACTAGCCATGTACCGCCCCCGCCTACGGTCGCCCCCATGACCATCCTCGTTGCGGCACTCGTCCTGGTGGCCGCGGTCAGCCTGCTCAACCTGGTGCTCGTCCTGGCGATGGCCCGCCGGTTGCGCCAGTACGCAGACCTGTTCGACGGTCTGCGACCGGCCGATGTCGGTGGCTCGACGAAGCCCGCGGGCTCTGTCGTGGCCCCGTTCACCGCCGTCTCCGTCGACGGTACGCAGATCGACGAGCGCTGGTTCGTCGCTCCGACGCTGGTCGCCTTCCTGTCTCCCGGTTGCCGGCCGTGTGCCGAGCTCCTGCCGAGCGTCGTGGCCGCGACCGCCCGGTGGCGCACCCTCGCCGTGATCGAGCCGGGGGACGAGGCAGCGGAGCAGGAGTACGTGTCGGCGCTGGCGGACGCCGCCACGGTACTGACCGGCGAGCAGGCCCGGGCCGCGGCGGCGGCCTTCGGCGTACGGGGTTACCCCGCCGTGTGCGTCGTCGACGCCAACAGGGTCGTGTCGGCGACCGGTACACACCTGTTGACCGTGCCGGATCCGGTCGGCGTATGAGACGGCGCGGGACACCGCGGGCCGCGCTGGAGCCGGCGCTCGCTCTCGCCGTCCGGGCGGCGCCGGTCGCTCTGGTCGCCCTCGTCGTCATGGCCGCGGTCGCGGCGGCCGTACCGGTCGCGGCCGCCTGGTTCGCCAAGGGTCTGCTCGACAACCTCGCCGAGCCGGGTGCGCGCGGCTCGGTCCTCGCCGTCGCGGTGGCCGGACTGCTGGCGGCCGGCGTGGTGGGTGGGCTGCAGCCGCACGCGTCGGAGTACCTCCGGGCGAATCTCGGGCGCAAGGCCAGCCTCGCCGCGCAGGACCGGCTCTACCGTGCGGTGAACGGGTTCCAGGGACTGAGTCGGTTCGAGGATCCGGCCTTCCTCGACCGGCTGCGGATGGCGCAGCAATGCGGGCAGGACACGCCGGGCCAGATCGTGGGTACGTCCCTCACCCTGGTCCGCACGCTCATTACGCTGGCCGGGTTCTTCGGCTCACTCCTGCTGATCAGCCCGACGATCGCGTGGCTGGTCCTGCTCGGCGGCGTACCGACGCTGGTCGGTGAGCTGAAGCTCGCCCGATCGCGCGTGCACACCACGCTCGCCGTGTCCCGGCTCGAGCGGCGCGAGCTGTTCTACGGCACGCTGCTGGCCGACGTACAGGCGGCCAAGGAGATCCGCCTCTTCCGGCTCGGCGACCACTTCCGGCACCGGATGAACCGGGACCGGTCCGAAATCGACACCCTGTACCGGCGGATGGACCAGCGAACCCTGCGTACCCAACTGGTGCTGGCCGCTCTCGCGGCTGGGGTCGCCGCGGTCGGGCTGCTCTGGGCGGTTCGCGCCGCCGCCGCTGGTGAGTTGACCGTCGGCGACGTGTCCGTCTTCGTGGCCGCGGTCGCCGCGGTACAGGCCGGCGCCGGTAGTCTGGCCACCGGGTTCGCGCTCTGCCACCAGCACCTGCTGGTGTTCGGGCAGTACCTGGACGTCGTTGCGACGGAACCGGATGTGCGCGCGGTGGAACCCGTCCGGCCGCTCGGCCCGCTACGGTTCGGGATCGAATTGCGTGACGTCTGGTTCCGGTACTCCGATGAGCATCCCTGGATCCTGCGGGGCGTCAGCCTCACGCTCCCCTGTGGACAGTCCATGGCGCTCGTCGGCGCGAACGGCGCCGGAAAGAGCACACTGGTCAAGTTGTTGTGTCGGTTCTACGAACCGACCCTCGGCTCGATTCACTGGGACGGAATCGACATCCGGCAGGTGCCGGTGGAGTCGCTGCGCAACCGGATGAGCGCCATCTTTCAGGACTTCATGCGCTACGACCTCAGCGCCGCCGAGAACATCGGCCTGGGAGACCTGGACGTTGCCGCGGATCCCGCACGGATTCGACACGCCGCGCGGCAGGCGGGAATCGACGATGCGTTGGACCGGCTGCCGCGCGGATACGACACGATGCTGACCCGACTTTTCGCCGACGACCAGGATGGTGGCGACGCGACCGGCGTGGTCCTCTCGGGTGGTCAGTGGCAACGGGTCGCTTTGGCTCGGGCCCTGGTCCGCGAGCGGCGTGACCTGCTTGTCATGGACGAACCGAGTTCCGGTCTCGACGCCGAGGCCGAGCACCAGATCCAGGTCAGGCTGCGAGCCCACGCCGCCGGCCGGACCACCCTGCTTATTTCGCACCGGCTCAGCGCGGTCCGCGGCGCCGACGTGATCGCGGTGCTCGACGGTGGTGTCGTGGTCGAACACGGTGACCACCACGACCTCATGGTGGCCGCGGGCCACTACGCCCGACTGTTCAACCTTCAGGCCGACGGGTACACGGCGACGGCAGGTGGTATCCGGTGATCGCCATGTTGGGTTCGCTCGGTGCGCTCGTGACCGCCGTTGTGGGACTCTGCTGGCTGCGCGCCCGGATCGTCGTGGTCAGGGTCGAGGGCATCAGCATGGAACCGACGCTGCACGCCGACGACCGGGTGGTGGTTCGGCGACTGCCGGCCAGCCGGCTGCGGGCCGGGCAGATGGTGGTGATCGAGCGCCCGCATTACGACGGACTATGGACGTGGCGGGCTACCGGAGCCAGCATCCAGCAGCGTAAGTGGATCATCAAGCGACTCGCCGCATTGCCCGGCGAACCATCCGCCGTCGATCCCGACCTGCTATTCGCCGTCCCGTCGGGACACGCGGTGGTGCTGGGCGACAACACGAACGCGAGTACCGACTCGCGCGTATTCGGCCTCGTACCCGTGGATCGGATCCTCGGCGTGGTCGTGCGCCGCTACGCGGAGAGCACACCGCTGTCGCTTTCGCTCTGATCGGCAAATCGGTAGCGTCTGCAGGATGAGCCACCTCGTGGGGATCGTGCTGGATTGTCGTCATGCATCGAAGCTGGCGCGGTTCTGGGAGGTCGCGCTCGGTTGGCGGATCCGGCCATATGACGAGGCCGAGGTCGCCCGGCTCGCCGCCCTGGACCTGACACCGGAGACCGATCCGATGGTGGCCATCGACTCCCCGGACGGTTCGCTGGTCTTCTTCCTCCAAGAGGTTCCCGAACCCAAGACCGTGAAGAACCGCATGCACGTCGATGTCAGGCTTCGAGACCGGGCTCACCTGGACGAACTCCTCCAACTGGGCGCCACGGTGCTGTCCGAACATGACGGCTGGCGGGTTATGGCCGATCCCGAAGGCAACGAGTTCGACGCCGCGCACCCGGATTAGGACGAGCGCGGTAAGCGGCGCGGCTCGCCTAGTCTGGGTACGTGCCTGACTATTCAGCTGATCTCGCCACTGCGCACGCTCTCGCGAACACCGCCGACGCCATCTCGATGCGCCGCTTCCTGGCCTTGGACCTCCAGGTGCGCTCCAAGCCCGACCTCACTCCGGTGTCCGATGCCGATACCGCGGTGGAGCAGGCGATTCGGGCGACCCTGGCCCGCGTCGCTCCCGACGACGCCATCCTCGGCGAAGAGTTCGGTGTCGTTGGCGGTGACGTACGGACTGGACGGCAATGGATTCTCGACCCGATCGATGGCACCAAGAACTACGTTCGTGGTGTGCCCGTGTGGGCGACGCTGATTGCTCTGGTTGAAGGCGGTGAGCCTGTCATGGGGCTAGTTTCCGCTCCCGCATTGGGCCGGCGTTGGTGGGCCGCTGCCGGCATGGGCGCTTTCGTGGCCCGGCACACCGCTGAGCCAACGCGGATCCACGTGTCCGATGTAGACCGTCTGGAGGACGCTTCATTCTGCTATTCATCTCTGCCGGAGTGGGAGCGCATCGGGCGCCTCGAGCCGATGCTCGACCTCATGCGGGACACGTGGCGCAGCCGTGCGTTCGGCGACTTCTACGGCTACATGCTCCTCGCCGAAGGAGCGCTGGACGTCATGGTGGAGCTCGAGCTGTCGGTCTGGGACATGGCGGCACTCGTACCGATCGTGGTCGAGGCCGGCGGCCGGTTCACCGATCTGGCCGGAACGCCGGGGCCGAACGGTGGCAACGCCGTTGCCACCAACGGGCATCTTCACCAGGATGTGCTTCGTCGACTGAACCAGTCATAGCCAATCTTCGACTAATTTGGTATCCGGCGCGACCCGTTCGATATGCGGCAAGAACGGGTCCAACTCGCCCGGCTCGAACCGGCACATGTTGATCGTCAGCCAGTATTCGCCGGTGAGCACCCCCTCAACCTTGTACCGGCCGTCGGCCGCGATCGCCATCCAACCGTTGTCGGCCAATGGCATCAATATCTGGCGGCATGCCTGGGTTGTGCGGTCCCACACCCGGATCGTGCCGTCGTCGCCCGCGCTAGCCAGCCAACGTTGATCCCCAAGGAACGTTACCGACCAGATCGGCCCGGCATGACCGACGAGTCTGCCGATAGGCCGGCCGTCGGTGAGGTCCCACAGCCGCACGTACTGATCCGCGCCTACGCTCGCCAGCGCCAGCCCGTCGGGTGTGAAAGCCACCGCGTGGACGGCAGCTCCATGGCCCGGCAGCTCGAGCACGGCACTCCCATCGTTGGTGTCCCAGAGCCGGATCGCGGTGTCGGCGGTCACTAGGTGCTTACCCGTTGGTGAAAACGCCACGGCACGCACCGATCCGTCTACGCCGGGCAGCCGCATCACGACCTCTCCGGAGCGGGCATCCCAGATCCGAGCAATGCTGTCGTCACCCGCGCTAGCCAACCGTGCTCCGTCCGGTGAGAACGCGAGAGCGCGGATCGAGCCGGTGTGACCGGTCAGGTCCCGCGACTGTCGCGAGGCGAGCTCCGTGATGCGTACGGTGCCGGCCCCGCTGGCGAGCACACGGCCGTCCGGTGAGAACGCGACCGCCCGGACCGGGCCAATGAAGTCAGAGAATTCTTCTTCTACGGCACCGGTTTCGACGTCGATGATGTGTACCTTGCCACCGGCGCCGGCGATCCGTCGGCCGTCGGGAGACAGTGCCAGCGCGCGCACCGCCCCTGTTCGGCCACGGCTACGCCACACACATCGTCCACTTCGGACAGACCACAGCCGCATGGTCCGGTCGTCGCCGGTGCTGGCCAACACATCTCCCGAGCTGAAACTCAACGCGCGCACGGGATTGTTTCCGCCGGTGAGATGGCGGATGAGACGACCGTCGGCGATGTTCCATATGCGAATGGTTCCGTCGCTGGTGGCTAGCCACTGCCCGTCCGGAGCGAACGCGATCGACCACACGGGCCCGTTGTGCTCGCCGAGGGAACGGACCAGCCGTCCCGTTGACACGTCCCACAGCCGTACCGTGCCATCGGCCCCGCCGGCCGCTAGCAGACCCTTCGGTGACATTGCCACCGACCAAATCGCCATCGTGGCGTCCAGCAACGCTGGTCGCGGCTCGAGAGACGTGGTACTCCAGGTCCGGACCGTGCCGTCGTCACCGCCGGCGGCCAGCAGTGCGCCGTCCGGACTGAACGCGAGCGACCATACGGATCCGTTACCAGGCAACACGTCCGGTCCGCCGTCCGGCGACCAGAAGGAGATCGCACCGGCAGCACCCGCCGCGGCGAAGTGGCCCGTCGGTGACAAGGCAACCGACCAGAGACCACCGCCTGCGGCGACCTCGGTGGTGAGGTGGCCGGTATCGGGGTTCCAGCGGCGGACCGAGCCGTCCTGGCCGCCGGCAACGACCACCTCTCCGTCGGTGCCGACCGCGACGGAATACACCGGTCGCCCATTTCCGGCGAGCTCGCGCAGAAGTTCGCCGCTGCCGGAACTCCATAGTCTTACTGTGCCGTCTTCTCCCGCGCTGGCGAGCCGGGCCGTCGAAGCGGCGAACGCCACCGAGTGTGTCGCTCCGGTGTGGGCAGCCAGCACCCGGATCAGCTCGCCGCTGCCCGTGTCCCAGATGCGAATCGTGCCGTCGGACCCTCCAGCCGCGACGAGCCCACCCCGATCATCGACGGCAACCGGCGCCGTGGCGGCCGAAGCCGATGGCCGAAACTGTGGCACCGGCGCCGGCCCGCCGGGCAGAGCTGCCCCGGTGAAGTCGCCGGCGGCAAAAGCACCAGCATCCGCGATGGCGCCGACCAGCGCGGCCCGCCGTGCGCTCACACCGCTCAGGTCCGCTCCGGTGAGATCGGCGCCCAGCAAGCGCGCCCCTGTCAGGTCGGCGTTGCGTAGCACCGCTGCACGTAACTTCGCCCTGTTGAGCCGGGACCGAACCAGGAACGCCCCGGTGAGGTCGGCGACGGCCAGGTCCGAACCCGAAAGGTTGGCTTCAGTGAGGTCGGCCCCATGCGCCTGCGCTCCCTGCAGCGTCCGGCCGGAAAAGTCTTCACCGGTTAGGTCTTTGCCGGACAGGTGGGCCGGGCCGCGTGCCTCCAGCCCGAGCACCTTGGCCACCTCGAGCGCGTTGCTCACCGCCGCGCTGGACGCGACCCGATCGTCGAGTACCGCCTCGGCCCAGCGACCAATCTCCCGCGGCCCAAAGCCGCATACGAACCGGATGACGAGGCGCCCCACCTCGTCGCGCAGTGGCCAGGGCATTGCATCGCCCACCGCCAGCAGTATGTGGATTCGCCGTGCGATCAACCACTCCAGCACGGAGTGGTGCATGAACCGGAATCGGCCGTCCTGCCCGCGGATCAACAAGGTGCCGGAGCCGATGAGGCGCGAAATTCGCCGGCTATGGCCCGCGGAGTCATCCCCCGGTTCGCCGGTTTCGGCCTGCCGCAGAAGATGGCCGAGCACGACGTCGGCGCTTTCGTCGAGTTCAGACGGTGCGAGACCGCGATCGGGCGAACGCCAGATCCGCTCAGCCAGATCGGTGACTGTGCGCCACAAGAGTTCCTTGGATGCCAACGGCTCCGCGCCGGCCTGGGCGAACCGGGCCTGCTCCCCGTCCAGCCACTGATCGAGAACTTCGTGATAGAGCGCCGTGCTCAGGCTCGAGGCGCTGGCCGACCCCGCCGAGCGAAGACGTGTCTCGTCCACACGCGCAATGAAGTCGAGCATGCGAGGATTGCGTGCCAGCCCGGCGAAATCCTCGATGCCGCGTACGAGGCTCAGCCGGGCCTGGGCGGCTTCCATATCCCCCAACCGGTTGACCAGGAACGCCAGGATCTGCTCGTCATTGAATTCAGCTAGCGAGACGACGCGGCGATCCGCAATGGCGTTGAGTCGGTCCCCAAGCCCTGTCATGCCACCGGAGTCCGTCCGGAAGAAGTCCTCACGACCGACGATGATGACCTTCGCCTGGCCGTCGGCGGCATCGGCGAATGCTTGGAGCTGGTCGGCAGCGCGCTGATGGGAAACTCGCATCGCCAACTCGTCGAAGCCGTCGACCAACAGCGCGATGCGACCATTTCGCAACAGCTCGCGAGCAGTCGCACGGGAAATATGCTGATCCGACAGACGGTTGACCTGCTGCACCACCAGTTCGTCGGCCGGGTAGAGCCGCTTCAGGTCCCGCACCTGCAAGAGCACCGGCACCACGGCGTCGGCCTGATTGTGTAGATGGCGGGCAACTTCCCGCAGCAGATAGCTCTTGCCGCAGCCAAAGGAGCCGAGCACCACAACGAATGGCCCGGTCAGCTCATCCAACCAGATCAACAAATGGCTGAGCAGATCTTGGCGCTCATCCGTTCCGACCACCAAGCCGGCCACATCGATCTCGCTGTAGCGCTGCGGCACATAAAGGCCGCTCGGGTACCGCAAATCAGCCGCCAATTGCGCGAACTGCTTCTCGGCATAGGGCCGCAGGTCATATCCAACCTTGTACTCGACGAAGCTGACCAGGCGCACGCCCTCCCGCGCAGCGTTACGGCGCAGTTCGCCATCGGCAGGCGGCCCACCATAGATGAGCACAATATCGATATCGGGTTCGCCGAAGCGTTCGCTGTAAACCTGTAGGAGCCGATACACGTCGTGACCGGTCGCGGGGCGGTCGCAGACACCGATCAAGGACTCCTTCACCACCGGCGCCCGCCCCGATTGGCCGCCCCGGGCCGATACGACGCGAAGTAGATCCATGTCGCTATCGGCATCCTCGGTGTCGGCGATGCGCGTCACCACACTCCCGTCGTCCGCCGACCGGATCGCGTCGATCACCCTCGGGAGGAAGGCACTCGCCAGCGCGGCGGGCACAGTCCTGGCAAGAAACTCGGCCGAACCGGCATCCGCCGTCAACGGAGCCGGCGGCGCCACCGGCACCCCGGCCGGATCACGGCGCCACGACGCAACGACCTGAACCACCCCGAGTACAACCGTGGCGAACAAGGCAAGCACGCCCGCGATCGCAGCCGCCTTCTCCAGCTCCATCTCCAGCAGCCAAACGGCGAGCAAGCCCAGTCCGATGATTGTGACCACGCCGACGACGGCGATTTGAATGGCCCGTTGCCGTCCCGCCGACATAGGACAAGCATTCCCACCGAGTCGACAACCCGGCATAGGCCAAACATGCCAACTACGGAGAGAAACCACCCACGGTCCTCCGCCGCGGCGTGGTGCATAGCGGGTGGCCGCGGCCGGCGCCGGATAAGGTCGCAGGAACCTGATCGGTACCGTGTGATCGAGGTCGGGGGTATGGCAACTGCGACAGGGCTCGCCGACGAGATGCTGGACGCGATGCATGCGCAGCATCCGTTGTTCGCCACGTTGGCCGGGTTCCGGGATCGTGACGACCGGCTCAGCGACTACAGCGAGGCGGGTGAGGCCGCGACC
>Ga0114129_10005418_pt1 | contig 18023 bp, 13 predicted proteins | sample RhiMetdeltSRZDD1_FD_80071 | JGI IMG/M metagenome (GOLD analysis project Ga0114129, IMG submission 80071) | Populus rhizosphere microbial communities from Tennessee, USA - Rhizosphere MetaG P. deltoides SRZDD1 (version 2) (version 2) | ecosystem: Host-associated > Plants > Roots > Rhizosphere >...
ACGATCTTGCCTTTGCCTTCATCGCCCCATTGAAGACCTAATAAAACATCAACCATTATTAAATATTTGAATAATTTGTAGCAAGCGGGGGCAAAAATAGGATTTGAAAACCAAATCTCAAGAACCAAATTCCATGAACCAACTCCAAAACCCAGACATCCTAAGCAGATTTTGGAACTGGTCTTTTGGGTTTTGTTTTTTGAGCTTTACGATTTGAAATTTGGAATTTATTGCTGTTCAGTATCATATCGGTCAATAGTTTCTATGCCAGGCAGTTTTTTTAACCGGTTTACCAGATCGTCGAGCTCTTCTTTATCATGCACATACACCCTGATATTGCCATGGAACAATCCTTCCCTGGCTTCAATGGTCATGGCGTTAATATTTATTTTCATTTCACCCGAAATAAGGTTGGTGATCTTGTGAATAACGCCCACATCGTCCAATCCAACAATTTTTAAACCCGTAAGGAAAGATATCTCCTTATTTTTCGCCCACTTTGTTTTAACCACGCGGTGCCCGTAATTGGCCAGCAACCTGGCTGCATTCGGACAGTTGGTGCGATGTATGGTAAGTCCTTTTCCGGTACTCACAAATCCAAACACATCATCGCCGGGAATAGGTTTACAGCAATTGGCCAGCGTATAAACAATTTTATCGCTGCTTTCGCCAAAGATGATCAGTTCTGCATCTTTTTTCGATAAGGCCGGCGCTGTTTCCCTGATTTCAGGTAAACGAATGGGTTTTGGCGGCTCCAGTTTATCGCCCAGCACATGAAATTCGCTCAGTTCCTTTAAGTCGATGGCCTTAATAGATATCTGGTAATACAAATCGAGCGGCGATTGCAGCTTGTAAAAAACAGTTAATACATCAACATTATGCTGGTTAAAAGCGGCCCCCATATTTTCGACCTTCCGCTGCAATGTATACTTTCCTTCATCGGCTACTTTTCGTTTTTCTTCTTTAAGAGCGTCCTTGATCTTGCTTTTTGCCTTGGCCGTAACTACAATATTCAGCCAGTCTTCGTTGGGTTTTTGTTTGGCCGAAGTAATAATTTCAACCTGGTCGCCGCTGCGAAGTTTATGACTGATGGGAACCAGCTTGTGGTTTATTTTGGCGCCGATACACTTCGACCCTACAGCGCTGTGAATGGCAAAGGCAAAATCGAGTGCGGTACTATCCACCGGCAACATTTTTACATCGCCTTTTGGCGTATACACATATATTTCCTCGGCCAGGAAACTGGTCTTAAAATCGTGCAGGAAGTCGATTGAATCGCTATCCTTCGTATTCAGCACTTCACGTATCTGTTGAAACCATTTATCGAACCGGCTTTCATCCGAAGTGCCTTCTTTATATTTCCAGTGAGCGGCTAATCCCTTTTCGGCAATTTCATTCATCCGTTGCGTGCGTACCTGCACTTCTACCCATTTGCCCTGAGGACCCATTACAGTGGTGTGCAGGGCTTCGTACCCGTTCGATTTAGGGTTGCTGAGCCAGTCGCGCAAACGTTCGGGCGAAGGGGTATATTCGTCGGTAATAACAGAATATATTTTCCAGCAGCCTTCTTTTTCCTGTTCCTGCGAAATGGTTAAAATAACGCGAATGGCAAACAGGTCGTATACCTCTTCAAAAGCCACCCCTTTCTTTTTCATTTTGTTCCAGATGGAGTGAATGCTTTTGGGGCGGACGTATATTTCAAATTGGTAGCCTGTTTTATCGAGCTTTTCCTTGATCGGTTTAATAAATTCGTTTATATATCGCGACCGTTCGCGCTTTGTTTCGGCCAGTTTACGGGCAATTTCCCTGTACGCCTCGGGTTCAAGGTATTTCATGGCCAAATCTTCGAGCTCGGTTTTAATATTGTATAAGCCCATGCGGTGGCTCAGCGGGGCATATATATAAACCGTTTCGGAAGAAATTTTAAGCTGTTTTTCCCGCTTCATGCTGTCGAGCGTACGCATGTTGTGCAGGCGGTCGCTCAGCTTTATGAGAATTACCCGGGGATCATCGGTTAGTGTAAGAAGGATTTTCTTAAAATTTTCGGCCTGTGCCGAAGCATTTACATCTATTATATTCGAAATTTTCGTTAACCCATCTACGATGCGGGCTATTTCGCTTCCAAATTCTCTTTCGATGTCTTCGAGGGTAACGTCGGTATCTTCTACTGTATCGTGTAACAGGGAGCAAATGGTTGACCGTACCCCAAGGCCAATTTCTTCAACGCATATACGTGCTACGGCCAGTGGGTGAAGGATATAAGGTTCTCCGCTTTTACGACGCATGGTTTTGTGGGCGTCGGCGGCCATTTCAAAGGCGCGGCGGATCAATTCTTTATCACCGGGCTTCAATTTGGGTTTCAGCACACGTAACAGGGCGCGGTATTCACGAAGTATCAGCTTTTTTTCCTGCTCATCATTTAAATTATATTTCGGTATCGCGGCTACAGAATCCATAGTTAACGAATTTACGTAAAAATGCCCTATGTTTGCACCCCGAATTCAGTTTTGAGTGCTAAAGTTCTGAGTTCAAAGTTCATTAAACTTAACTGAGAACTAAGAACATAGAACCAGGAACTAAAAAAGCGCATGTGGTGAAATTGGTAGACACGTCAGACTTAGGATCTGATGCCGCGAGGTATGGGGGTTCGAGTCCCTCCATGCGCACAGAAATGAAAAAAGAGGTTGTCGTTATGGCAACCTTTTTTGTTTCCACCCTAACTATCCTCATGCACTTTACTGATCTTTATTATCCGTCACATACCCAAACTTGTTAACTTTATAGAGCCTTAACTATTTATGTATGCAAACGATTCTTCTGCCGGTTGATTTTTCACCCGCCTCGCGAAACGCATCGTTATACGCTGCCGAACTGGCTAAGCTGTTACATACGAGGCTACTTCTTTTTCATGCGTATATGCTGCCAACACCCATCAGTGAAGTGCCATATGCCATGGTTACTGTAGACTCCCTGCAAAAAGAAAATGAAGAGTCCATAAAAAAAGAGGCCGATTTCCTGTATCAGAAATATGGTCTCGAAGTTGAGTGGCTGGTACGCATCGGTATAGCATCCGATGAAATAAAAACCATTACCCGCGAAAGGGAAATTGGTTTAATTGTAATGGGTATGAAAGGGGCCGGCGGCCTCGATAAAATCATAGGAAGCACTACTACCAACGTATCGCGCAAGGTAAAAACACCGGTACTGATTGTTCCGCACGATGCCGCCTACACGCCGGTGAAAAATATTACCTATGCCAGCGACTTTACCTATAAAACAAGTATTCAGTTATTTCAACCCCTGCTTGAGCTGGCAAAAGCTTTTAAGGCCACCATTCATATTCTTTATGTACGCCAGAACCATGGCGGTGTTTCGGAGCAGGAACTGGTGGGTAAAAAAAGTTCTGAAATAATTTTTGAAGGATACGACCATGAGTACGTTATTATCGAAGACCCGGCAGTAACCCACGGCATCAATAAATACCTGCAGTCGCAATCGGCCGAACTGCTGGCGATGGTGGCCCATAAACACACTTTTCTTGAAAGGGTTTTTTCAAAAAACCACACTACAGCCATGGCCTACGAAACCCATGTACCCCTGCTGATTTTACAGGATAAGCTATGAAAGTTGAAAAAAGTCAAAAAAATTAAGGGGGTTAAGAATACAGTTAAGTTAAAAAGATAAGCAAATCATCTATTTAAACAATTACTAATCAATGGCTGAGGCCCAAAAGTGCTTCGCTCCGGAAAGGGTGCCCTACCCCTTGACCTTTGAATAATATGCCCCAAACGGCCTGGTCGGCCCCTTGACCACTACGACTCTTTTGACCGATTTGCGCGATTGCCTTACCTTTGCAACCCAATTTAAAAAAAAGAGCTATGGCAACAGTAACCAGAGAGAATATCGGACTGCTGAACGAAAAGATTACCATAAAGGTAGCCGGTGCAGATTATCTGCCTTCTTTTGAAAAAGCACTAAAAAATTATAGTAAACAAGCCAATATACCAGGTTTCCGTAAGGGTATGGTACCTTCGGGAATCATCAAAAAAATGCATGGCCAGTCGGTTTTTGCCGATGAGGTAATAAGAACAGTTGAAAAAGAACTGAGCGATTACATGGTGAATGAAAAGCTGGAAATCTTTGCCCAGCCTTTACCACTGCCCACATCGGATGCTCCGAAAATCGACATGAACAACCCCACTGAATATGTGTTCGATTTTGAAGTGGGCCTAAAACCGGGCTTTGCCGTTGCCGACCTGGCCAAAGAAAAAATGACGCGCTATAAAGTAACGGTTACCGAAGAAATGATCAATGAAGAAGTGAACCGTTTACAATTACGCCACGGTAAAATGACTGATCCCGAAGCAGTAACCAGCGATGACAATGTGCTGAATATAACTTTTACCGAAAGCGATGAAGCCGGTAATGAAGTAGAAGGCGGCATTACAAAAGACAATTCGTTACTGGTAAAATACTTTGCAGAACCTTTCCGCGGCAGCCTCACCGGCAAAAAGAAAGACGATGTGTTCACCATTCAGCTGAATAAGGCTTTCGACGAAAAAGAAAGAGAATGGGTACTGAGCGACCTGGGCCTCGATAAACACGATGCAGCCGCTGCCGGCAAATTCTTTAAAATGACCATCACCAAAGTAGGGTTGGTTGAAAAGGCCGAAATGAATGAAGATTTCTTCAAAGCAGCTTATCCTAAAAAAGAAATAAAAACCGAAGCTGAATTTCGCAACGAAATAAAAGAAGAAATTCAGGGACACTGGGATAAACAGGCGAAAAATCATTTACAGCACGAGATCTATCACGTACTGGTTGATCATACCAAAATCGAATTCCCCGAATCGTTCCTCAAACGCTGGATGCAAACCGGTGGCGAACAGCCCAAAACACAGGAAGAAGTGGAGCACGAATTCCCGACCTTTATCAACCAGCTTAAATGGACGCTGATTACCGATAAAGTTGTTCAGGAAAACAATATTGAAGTTAAGAAAGAAGATATTGAGGCTTTTGCCAAACAACAGTTATTCGGTTATATGGGTATGGCCATGCAGGATGAAGAACAACCCTGGATTGCCGATTACATTACCCGCATGATGAACGACCGCAAGTTTGTTGAAGACAGCTACCATCGCATTCAAACCGAAAAAGTATTTGAATGGGCCGAACAACATGTTAAAGCCACCGAAAAACCGGTAAGCGTTGACGATTTTTCGAAAGAAACAGAAAAACATGCGCACCATCAACATTAGTAGAAACAGAGAAATGAGAAATGAAGAACAGAGGAATTAGAAAGGAAATACAAATAATGAAATAGCGAATATTGAATGGTCAATGTTGAATAATGAAGTAAGAAAAAAGTAAAAATAAAAAAACCGGGATTTGCACATATTTTGTATCAAATTCCGGTTTTTCATTTTATTCCTCTCACCCCTCCCACTTTTACTTTTTCATTTCTTATTTCTCATTTCTTATTCTTCATTCTTAATTTCTCACCTTCGTCCAGCAAATCACCCAGCGCATCCAGCTTTTTCGACCAGAACTCATGAAATTGCGCCACCCAGTCATTCACTTCCTTTAGTTTATTGAAATTAACCCGGCAATACCTTTCGCGCCCCTGTTGTAATTTCAACCAGTTCGCATTCGGTCAATATTTTTATATGTTTTGAAATGGCCGGCCGGCTACTATCAAAATTTTCAGCCACACCATTTAAAGTCAAAGTACTGACGGCCAAAAGACCGATAATTTCCCTTCGTGTGGGGTCGGCTATGGCCTGAAAAACATCTCTTCGCATACAGATCATTTTATGTAACTATTCGGTTGCTAACCCGGCGGTTAACAAGCAAGCTGCAAAGCCCGGCCATTGGTTAAATAGTAAATAATATCCCCGCAACTGTTTAAGGGGAAATATTTATATAATTCATAAACCTTATTTAATTGACTTTAAACCTATTATATGATAATTTACACGATAATAATATTGCCCTAATTCCGTTTATAACAAGCAGCATTTTAACCCCATTGGCAATAACCTCGCAAACCCATTTCCTATTAAAAAAATCCGTAGATGAAATACCCTTTACTATTCTCTTTTTTATTGCTTATTGGTGCCGCCTCAGCTCAGGACATAACACGACCGGTTCGTTTAAAAAGCGGTACACTTACCAGGTTAAAGAACTTACGGAACGATGTACACTTTTCAGATTCATTAAAAAGGTTTCATTACAAAAACAGGTTTTATACGCTTGTTCAGTTTAACAAATTGCCCGATGCAGCCGAACGGCAGGCACTGGCACGCGAGGGTATTTTATTGTTCGATTATATTCCCGACAACACTTTTCTGGCCGAAATAAATGATCAGCTTAGTTCTGCTACGTTTAAAAAAAGCAATATCGCCGGAGTATATACGCTGGATGCAAAAACTAAAATTGCGCCCGATTTAACACAGCAGTTAAAACAATCCATGCGCGATCCCGACAAACTGATTGCTGTTAGTATTTATGGAAATATCAATAAAGCCGAAGCCATTGCCGAATTAAAAGAAGCCGGCGCCCGTATAACCGAAACCAAAATTCAACCGGCTCATGTTGTGTTTATCGATGCTTCGGCCAACGTTGTTCAAAAAATTGCCACGCTTCCATTCGTTGCTTATGTAAGCAGCCAGCAAATGAAACCGGTGGCCGTCAATTATAAAAACCGCGGCGCCCATTCGGTGAATATGATTAGCGCTACCGCAGGCCGTAATTTGCAGGGAAGCGGTGTTACTTTAGGTATTGGCGACAATGGCGATGCCTCTACCCATATTGATTTCTCGGGCAGGTTGATCAACAGAAACCCGGCCAACCCCGCTTCGCATGGTACGCATACCACAGGTACCATGGCAGGTGCAGGAATTGTGAACCCTAAGAATAAAGGAATGGCCCCTCAGGCTATTATAGTGGGCCAATATTTCAGCGATATACTGGTAAACAGCCCTTATTACGCGTATGATTATAACATGGTGCTCACCAACAATTCATACCATTCAGCAGCCACCGGTTGCTCAGGCGAAGGCCAGTACGACGTATTAAGTAATTATGTAGATGCACAAATGACCAGCGACCCAACCCTGCTGCATGTGTTTGCATCGGGTAACGATGGTTCCTTAACCTGCTCGCCCTACCCTGCTCAGTACGGTACAGTTAAATCGGGTTTTCAAACCGGCAAAAACGTACTTACCGTTGGTTCAGTAGATAATTCAAATTACATTATATCAACCTTTTCAAGCGGCGGGCCAGTTGCCGATGGCCGTTTAAAACCTGAAATTGTGGCCGGCGGATCCAGTATTGTTTCAACCACTCCCAATAATGCCTACGGTACCAATTCAGGTACCAGTATGGCTGCACCAACTGTTACGGGTACACTGGGACTGTTATATGAACGCTACCGCCAGTTACATGCAGGCGCAAACCCTTCTTCGGCATTAATAAAAGCGATGGCCTGTAACACGGCCGACGACATGGGTAATGCAGGTCCCGATTTTATTTATGGCTTTGGTGCCCTGAATGCCTATAATGCAGTACAGGCCATTGAAAATAATTATTTCTTCAACGGCATCATGAATACCGGCGGCACCGGAACATTTACCATTCCTTCGGTACCAGCCGGTACGGCGCAAATAAAGATAATGCTGTACTGGAACGATGTGGCAGCAGCCCCCTATGCAGCCACGACCCTGGTGAACAACCTCGATTTAACCGTTACGTCACCAGATTCGGTTCATCATCCGCTAGTGCTGAATCCGGCTTCGGTCAGTGTAGGCAATGTAGCCGTAGCAGGAGTTGATAGCCGAAATAATATTGAACAGGTAGTTATAAACAATCCTCCGTCGGGCAGTTATACAGTAACTGTAAACGGCACCAGCATTCCTCAGGGGCCACAGAGCTATGTAGTGGTATACCAAATAGTTGCCCCCGAAGTAAGAGTACAGTATCCGTTTGGTGAAGAAACCCTGGTGCCCGGCGAATCGGAGATCATCCGCTGGAGCGCATCGGATCCCAATACCAGCAATTTTACCATTGAATATTCATTAGATAATGGCAGCACCTGGACCACCATCGACAATAATGTATCTGCCACCAGCCGCCTGTACGCCTGGACGATTCCCTCACCCCTCGTTGCAACAAACGCCCTGATGCGGGTAAGCCGCAACAGCGCCAGCTACAGCGATGTAAGTGATTTTAGTTTTGTAATATTAGACACCACTACAATAACTGTTACCAATACCTGCCCCGGATATGCCAATGTAACCTGGGGTACGGTTACCGATGCCACCAGCTACGATATTATGATGCTGAAAGGCAGCGACATGCAAACAATGGCCACCACCACCGGTACAAGTTATTTATTGGGCGGATTAAATAAAGACAGCACCTACTGGCTGGCAGTTCGCCCGGTTACAGGCACTACCGCCGGCCGTCGCTCAACGGCTGTAAGTGTTGTTCCATCAGGCGGGGCCTGCGCTTCGCCCACATTCGACAATGATTTCACCCCCGATTTACTGGTGGCGCCTGTAACCGGCCGTATGTACACCAGTTCGCAACTGGGATCGGTTGCCCCACAGGTTCGTATCAAAAACCTGAGCACCGTAGCTTCTTCAGGATCTTTCAATATATCATATCAGGTTAATGGCGGTTCAACAGTAACAGAAACATCAACACAAAGTATTGCAGCCGGTTCAACTTATACCTATACATTCACCACGCCGTTCGATTTTTCGGCCACAGGCACCTATGTAGTAAAAGCATGGGTCGATTTTGGCAGCGATGCCCTGCATTCGAACGATACACTGCTTACCACTGTTAAACAGCTGCAAAACGATCCGATAACTTTAAGTCCGTCCTACGTTGAAGGTTTTGAAACAGCAACGGAACAAACCAATTATTCAGCAACCCTTGGTTTCGATGGTCTCGACCGCTGCGATTTTAAATCCAGCACAACCAACGGACGGGCACGTACCTTTATAAACACCGGCATAGCCCGTAGCGGTAGCCGGGCTGTAACGCTCGATCAGAAATACTCTGGTTCTGCTTCGGCCGACAGTTTGATTACTACTTTTAACCTGAGTGGTTATTTGCCTGCCGATCAGTTATGGCTATCATTTTATTACCGTAACCAGGGAATTGATTTTACGGCCGGTGCCAACAGGATATGGATCCGTGGCAGTGAATATGATACCTGGTTGCCTGTATTCACCTTACCCTATACTTCGGCCGACTTTGGCGTGTATCGTGCTGTAACGCCCATAAATATCACCGAAACGCTGGCAAATGCTTTTCCGGTACAAACAATAAGCAGCAGCTTTCAGATCAGGTTCGGAGAACAGGGTTACCGGCCGGCCAATTCGGTTATCCCGGATGGTAACCTCGACGATGGATTTACCTATGATGATATTACCATTACACTGGCAACCGACGATGTAGCCATGGTACAGCTGATTAGCCCGGTAACTACCAATGTATGCGCCATGAGTAATGCAGAAACAATCGCCGTTCAGGTAAAAAATTACAGTGCCGCCACATTAACCAATGTACCTGTTTCATACCAAATCAATAACGGAACCATTGTTACCGAAAACATTCCGTCGATTGCAGCCGGCACAACCATGAACTATACGTTTGCACAAACAGCTAACCTGTTGGCCTACCAGCAATATACGCTAACCACATGGGCACGTTATGCAACCGATAATTATACAAGCAACGATACCATTTCCAATTCATTCCATACATCACCGCTTATTTCCAGCTTCCCTTACCTCGAAGGTTTTGAAGCAAGTGCCGGCGACTGGTACACCGGCGGCATCAACAGCAGCTGGGAATGGGGACAACCGGCCGCTACCATCATCAATAAAGCGGCCAATGGCACCAACGCATGGGTTACCAACTTAACGGGTGATTATAACAACTATGAATATTCATACCTGTATTCGCCCTGTTTCGATTTAAGCGGTTTAACACAACCGGTATTATCATTCAGTCATATATTCAGAACAGAAGATAATTGCAATTGCGATTTTCACTGGGTTGAATACTCAACCGACGGCCAAAACTGGACTAAACTGGGCGGCACGGGCAGCGGGACCAACTGGTACGACAATATCCCCTATCAGGCCTGGAAAACATCAGTTACCCGCTGGCAGGTATCGGCCTTTGATTTGCCGGCTATTGCAATCACCGGCACCACGCGCTTTAGAATTGCTATGTACGGCGACCCGGGCGTTACCTACGAAGGTGTAGGCATCGACGATATTCATGTATTTGATAAAGCAGCTATTTACAGCGGCGCCAATATAACAAGCGGATTAACACAAAGCGTTAGCGGCAACAACTGGATACACTTTAATTCAGGAGGCAACCGGGTAGTATCTATCAATCCAAACGGACAGGATTTAGGAAGCACCGATGTTAGGGTTTACATTAATACCGGCGGCGTACGCAACGATGGGTATCAATATTATCTCGATAGAAATATTGTAATTCAACCTACCAATGCACCCACAGCACCGGTTAGTGTTCGCTATTATTTTCTTAATACCGAAACCAACAACCTTATCAATGCTACGGGCTGCGGTACCTGCAGCACCATTTCCGATGCATATGCAGCAGGCGTTACACAATACAGCAATGCACCTGCCGAAGAAAACGGCACATTATCCGATAACGGAAGCGGAACCTATAACTTCATTACTCCATCGGCGGTTGATATTATACCTTACGACAACGGGTATTATGCCGAATACCAGGTAAGCAACTTTTCAGAATTCTGGATCAACAGCGGCGGCCCCGGACAAAACCAGCCTTTACCATTGGTATTAGGCATGTTTACCGCTGTAAAAAATAATAATACTGCTTTGTTACAATGGACAACGTACCAGGAAGTAAATACCGACCAGTTTATTATTGAAAGAAGTACCGATGGCATTAGCTTTACTGCAATAGGTACGGTAACTGCCGCAGGCAACAGTTCAACAATTACCAGGTACCAGTTTACCGATCAGCAAATGGCAACCGGCATTAATTACTATCGTTTAAAACAAACAGATAAAGACGGAAAATTCACGTACTCGCCGTTACGTAAACTGAATAACGTTGATAATGATTTTACCATAAGCGTAAAACCCAACCCTGTTGTAAAAGGCGTAGCGTATATCACCACTTCGGTCAACTGCAACCGGATTGAATTGCGCGACGCAACCGGCAGACTCATAAAGTGGGCCAATGCAACCGGCTACAACAATCAGTTACCGGTACAACAGGTTGCCAAAGGCATGTACTTTATTACCGTAATAACCGACAGCGGCCAGAAAGTTGAAAAGATATTTATTGAATAGTAAATCAGAAGTTATAAAGAGAAAAGGAGCAACCATTACGGATTGCTCCTTTTTCATTCTATTGCCTGGTGTATTACTTTCCTACTTCTTACTTCCTGCTTCTTCCAGTTCCCCTACCTGCACCATCTTTAAATCGGCAGTAGCAGGCCCGTTGATCACTGTTCCTTCTTTTGTAAATCGTGACCCATGACATGGGCAATCGAATGTTTTTTCTTCGGCATTCCAGTGTACCACGCAACCCAGGTGCGGACACATGGCGCTGCAGGCATGAATATTATTCTGCTCATCTTTATAAACAGCATACCGTTTCAATCCTTTACTTAAAATGGCGCCTTCGCCGGCACGTAACTGATCGGCATCTTTTATATCGGCTTTGGTGATCCAGTCGGCATATTGCGCAGCCATGTTGGCTACTTCTTTCAAATAAGTGCCCGGTACTTTAACCGGCAACCGGCGAGGCGAATACAATGATGCCCATGGATTTTCGCGACCCAATATCAAATCGGTAATGATCATACCGCCCAGGGTACCATGCGTCATACCATTGCCGCTGTCGCCGGTTATGATGTACACATTTTCATCGCCCGGATTTTTTCCAATGAAAGCCAGTGAATCGAGCGGCTCAAGCACCTGTCCCGACCATTTATAAACAATTTCATTCACCGCCGGGAAATGACTGCGCGTCCAGTTAATCAGGTTTCTGTACCGTTCTTCTTCAGGAATATCTTCCGAATCTGCCTGTCCTGTTTTATGATCTTCACCGCCGCTGATCAGCAGGTCGTAGCTTTCATTAAACGGTTCGGTTCGCACATAATGATAAGGCTTTGTATACCATTTCGACTTCATATCACCGGTATCCCACCACAATGCGGGTTGCACAGAACCTTTGGGAATGGGCGCAGCGATCACATAGGTACGAAACGGAAATTGTTTGGTATGCATAGTTACCAGGTCGTTCACCGGCGAATTGGTTGCCACAACAATGTGGCGAGCTGTTATTTTATACCCGTTACATTCCGCACCGTTTTTATTAATTTTTACCGCTTTTGATTGCGTAAAAATTTTTCCTCCGAGCAATATGAATCCTCTTGCCAGGCCATGCAGGTATTTCATGATGTGAAACTGTGCCTGATTGGCAAATTCAATACAGGGCCCTGCATCGGCAGGCATACCGGGCGTGCTTTCGAGCCACAGGGTATTTAACCCGGCCTGTTGTGTTGCCAGTAATTCTTTTTCAAGGTTCTTTCTTTTGTCGGTTGGATGCAGGAACAGGTAACCATTTAACCTTTGAAAATTACAATCGATATGCAATTCCTGCACGGTCCTTTCAATTTGATCAATAGCTTCACGATGGCTTTCGGCAGCATGACGGCTTCCATCTTTACCAAAAATTTCTTCCAGGTTATAATATCGGTCATCCAATGCACAGGTAAGATGGGCCGTTGTTCTTCCGGTTTCACCACTGCCGATTAAACCGTCATCAACAAGCACAACCTGTTGCCCGGCCTTAGCCAGAAAATAACCCGTTGTTAATCCGGCAATGCCGCCACCTACTACCAATACTTCTGCATCAATATCCTGGCTTAGCTGTTCAAACTGTAATGGTTCAACCGACTGAATCCAGTATGAAATATTTTCACCCGAAGTAAGAGAACCTGCATTTGAAAACATGTTTTTCATGGCAATACATTTCGTTAATGATCTCATTTTGAGGTAAATCATCTACATCTCCGGCGATTAATGGAGGACTTTTATAGCAGAAACAAATGAGAATAAAGTGATAAGATCTATCAACTGTTCATAGTAAAACTGCAAAGCTGATACCAGTGCAGGTGGGCAGTAGGCAGTAGGCAATGGGCTGTGGTAATTTCTGTAACTGCAAACTGTCAACCTGAATTTTACGATCTCAAATGCAAAACGGAGAACCAAAAACTTAAACATATTTTTGCAGTGCAAAAAATTTATCATTGAAGCACGGCACGCAAAAACAACATTCAAAATCAACAGGCTGGTTGTGGTTTTTAACAGGGTTAGGATTTTCGGTATTATGGCCATCGGCAGCTGTTGCTACAAAATTCGGGTTGCAGGTGGCGCAACCTTTTGTGATTTGCATTACCCGCTTTTTTATTGCCGGTTTGATTATGCTGCTCATTGCCCATGGGCTCATGCATAAACGATTGCCACAAAAAAACGAATGGAAACAACTGGCTGTGTATGGACTGCTGAATATTTCGTTATACCTAGGCTTATATGTGCTGGCGATGCAAAACGTGTCGGCCGGCCTTGGTTCGCTGGCAATAGCCACCAATCCTGTGCTTATTAACCTGATGGCGGCTTTAATTTTTGGTCACCGCATACGGTTTATAACTTTAATCAGTTTGCTATTATGTATGTGTGGTGTAGTGCTTGCCGCCTGGCCTTTATTCAAAAGCAGTCATGCTACACCGGGAGGCATAGCATTGCTAATGGGTTGCATGGTTATTTATTCGGCCGGTGTTATTTATTTTTCAAAACAAAACTGGAGCAATCTGCATATTCTTACCATCAATGGCTGGCAAACCTTACTGGGCGGGTTGTTTTTATTGCCGTTGGCGCTTTTTACATATAACAAAAACCTAAATATACTTAACCTTCAAATGGCCCTTTCGGTATTGTGGCTGGCGATACCGGTTTCGATAGTAGGTGTGCAGCTATGGTTATATCTTTTGAAAGACAATGCGGTAAAAGCTTCTTTCTGGCTGTTTCTTTGCCCGGTTTCGGGGTTTGTGATCGCTGCCATAACCATGCATGAGCCCATCGGCTTGTTTACGATCACCGGTATGTTATTGGTTTTGGCAGGTTTATATCTGGTGCAAAAGGATAAAGCGTAAAAACAACAACTAATTTGTTCCCTATTGCGTAAATACTCTTTCTTATTCCGTAAAGCATTCTTGCCGTTATGAGGGAAATTTGCGCAAAAATTTGCGCAAAACGACGAGAGACATGTATCGCACGCAAATTGGCTGGCATCGGTAGCATATGCCTTTTAAGTTCTTTACATTAGTGTACACAGGTAGAAATTTATAAGAGCTTGCACTTACAACCGGCATATAGCAGTGAAAACTTTTTGCTGTTTGTTGGTTTTGCAGGAACTTTTTGTTCTACTTTAAAAAATAGCCTTTTACCCGGTTGGGTTGAATTGATAAAACATCATCCATCCAGGTTCAAAGGCACTGATTAGCGTCCCGATATTACTTAATATCGGGACTTTTTGTATTTTAAAGTAATTGGCAATGACGGCGAAAAAAGTATTTGGTAAACTTCATTTATGGCTTGGACTGGCTTCGGGGCTGGTTGTGTTAATTGTTGCAGCAACGGGCAGTTTGCTGGTGTTTGAAAAAGAGTTAGACGAATGGGCCCATCAAAAATTTTATTTTGTAAGCGTGCCGTCCAATGCACAACGGTTGCCAATTGATAGCCTGGTGCATGCAGCAGCTGCGTTCAATAAAGGGTTAAAAATTACACGCATTGCCATTGAAACTGCTGAACCCGATCGCTCGGTTTTGTTCATGGCCAAAAAGAAAAAACAAACCTGGCAAATTGCCGTGAATCCCTACACCGGGCAAGTGATCAAAGGCATCAACTACAACAAGCGATTTTTTACAGTGGTTTTGCAACTGCATCGCACCCTGTGTATGGAAAAAACAGGCAAAGCCATTACCGGTGCATCGTGTTTGATATTCGTAGTTATGATTATTACCGGTATTGTTTTATGGTGGCCAAAACGCTGGCGCCTATTAAAACAACGCGCCACAATTAAATGGTCATCGCCCTGGAAACGCCTGAACTGGGACCTGCATGCAGTTACCGGCTTTTATGTGCACCTTGTTTTATTTGCTATTGCATTAACCGGTTTAACCTGGGCTTACCCCTGGTTTAACAATGCCATCTTTTTGTTATTCGATGGCAAGCCCATGAAAAAAATGGAAGCGCCGGCCAATAAAGTGCCGCAACCAATTGCAGCCGGTTATTATGAAACAATTTACCAGCAGGCCAATAACAAATTACCTTACAAAGGGCTTGTAACGATCACCTTGCCCGAAAAAGAAAATTTGTCGATAACAGTAAGCAAACAAAATTACGAGGCATCGATAAGCAACATCACCGACTTTTTATACTACGAAAAAGGAACCGGCAATCTGCTGAAAGAACAATTATTTAAAAATGCTTCAACAGGTTACAAAGTACGCCGCATAGTATATCCCATTCATACCGGAAAATTATATGGTTGGCCTACGAAAATAATAGCCCTGATTGCCGCGCTGGTGGCCTTTTCATTGCCCATTACCGGTTTATTCATATGGTTGGGAAGAAAGAAGAAAAAGGCTATACAAGAAAATGGAAATGTAATAGAGATGCAGGAAGAAGCTGCCGTGGTTTAACACTGTACCCCTGCTGTGCTGAGGAAGTCGTATATTCACCGTTTGCATTTTAAACACCTGTTGCTGGTAATGAGTAATAACGACTTCGACGAAATGGCCGCATTTGAACAATGTATTGAGTTTTTGAACAATATTGGGATTGAAACTACCTTCAGAAAAATTGGCAACAAAAGCTTTTTACCAGGACTTTTGATCAATAAAGGAATGATCATTATCGACAGAGATGTTCTTGAACATCCGGGTGATATTTTACACGAGGCTGGTCATATTGCTGTAGTTCCGGCTGTAGACCGTTCGGGTTTGTCAGAGAGATCGATCATTGGCAGAAAGAACAGGGAATGTGAAGAAATTATGGCAATCGCCTGGTCGTATGCGGCTTGTATGCATTTACTGATCGATCCTTTTTTTGTATTTCATGAACAGGGATACAGAGGCGGCAGAGATTATATAACCAATAGCTGCGGTGATAAAAGTTACATCGGACTTACTATGCTCGAAAAGATCGGGTTAACCACTAATGAAAAAAATGCGCAACGGCTGAACGTTCCTTCTTATCCGCATATGATCAAATGGATGCGCGCCTGATAGCTACTTTTTCTTCATAAAACTATTTCTTTTTCATTCTTTCAGGCGATGCGGGGCCATGATCATAACTTATAATACGGGCCATTTTCCAGGTACCATCTTTCAAAAGCCACAGGTCCATAAATTTAGCCAACCCATCTAATTTTTCCTGCTTACCTTTTCCCCATATATAGAACAAATGATCACCCGAAATAATAGCAGCATAAATATTATTTGATTTAGTTAGCGGATATACTTTAACCGTTTCTGCTACCGCTTCTCTTCTTATCCGAAAGCTGTCATTACCGCACAAGCCTTTTTTCATACTTAATACCATATTATCTATTCCCTGAGTTAATCCACCTTTATCATGGTAAAACTCCACATCCTGTGTAAAGAATTGTTTAAACTTAGCCGTATCACAATTATTATAGGCCAACCAAAATAAACTATCCTCATGCAAAATAGTAGCAGTTATATTTTTTATTTCAGGCTGAGCCAGTAAAGAAATAGAGCAACCCAGCAATAAAAAAGAAACAATGGCATGTTTAAAAAGCATAGCTTTTATTTTTTTTTATTTATTTCAATTTATGCAACAATTCCTGCGCTTTATTATAATTATTCGCATCGGAAGGAATTTTTTGCAGCCATTCAATACAAGCCGTTTTATTTTTTTCTTTTAAATACCCAAGGGCCTGGTAAAACGCAGCGTCGTATTTAAAGGCCGATTGACCTGTATATAGTGTATTGAATATCGCTCTTGCGTCATATAACAGGTCAGTTTGCATCAAAGCAACCCCATAATAAAAATCAGCATAGCTGTTGGCTGTATCCTGCTTCCTTACCTGTTGCAACAAAGACACTGCAGTAGTAAAATCTTTATTATTGAATGCATCAACGGCCTGTTGCAATAAATTATCAACAGTACCACCGCGTTCAGCCGGCGCCACCATAGTAGTTTCGGCAAAATCTTTAACCAGGTTTTGCTTCCACGGCTGCCATATAAACACTACAGCAATCAAAATAGCGGCTGCAGCTGCAATGGAACGCATATATCGTTTAAAAGAAACCACTTTTGCCGGCGCAGCATTTAAACCAAAGAATTCACCACGCAAAGATTGCAACGTGTGCTGCAGCTGATCGCGCTGATCATCGGCGCCAAATTGCTGTTGCAACGAGGCATGCACTTCGTGGTATAAAGCCAGTTGCCTGCGCAGCGCTTCATCCGAAGCCAATGCTGTTTCGAAAGCCGCCTGTTCATCGGTGGTCATTTCTCCTTCAGCATACCGGGCGATATCGTTGAACGTAGTCATAAAGTAGCGTTAAGTGTTAGGTATTAAGCGTCAGGCATAATTGAATGAATCATTTTAGTTAAAGCGGCCATGCATTCGCTTTTCTTTTTACGCAGGTATCCGTACGTAACTTTTAGTTGCTCTGCAATGATCGACTGGTCTTCACCGCTCATGCACTTTTTAATGATCTCTTTACAGGTGTCGCCCAGCTTTTCAAAGCATTGCAAAAAGAGCTGCATTCTTTGATCGTTCTGTTTCATTTGTTCGGCCAAAGCAAATACATCTTCTCCTATAGATACCTCGTCTACGTCTTTTGTTACCGGTTGCCGCCCTCTTTTTTTTAAAATATTTAACCATTTTCTTTTACA
>Ga0114129_10005419_pt1 | contig 18018 bp, 15 predicted proteins | sample RhiMetdeltSRZDD1_FD_80071 | JGI IMG/M metagenome (GOLD analysis project Ga0114129, IMG submission 80071) | Populus rhizosphere microbial communities from Tennessee, USA - Rhizosphere MetaG P. deltoides SRZDD1 (version 2) (version 2) | ecosystem: Host-associated > Plants > Roots > Rhizosphere >...
AAAATCCGCCCCTTCGCCGCGGCCGCCTTGGCGGCGAGCGCTTCCGCCGACGTCGTCGGAGGCACGCTGTTCAGGGGCATGTCGAAGAGCGTCGTCACGCCTCCCGCGGCTGCGGCGCGGCTGGCCGTTTCGAAGCCTTCCCATTCCGTCCGGCCCGGCTCGTTGACGTGGACGTGCGTGTCGACGAGCCCGGGCATCACGACCGAGTCGCCGAAGTCGAGAGCTTCGGCGACCGAGCCCGCGGGAACGTCCTCGACCGAGGCGATCACGCCGCCGCGGGCGAAGATGGAAGCCGGCCGGACGCCGGCCGGAGTCACGACACGCCGACTCGTCAGGACGAGATCCGCGCCGCTCAATTCAATGATTCAATTCCGCACCGTGGCAGTGTCGGCGCTCATCGCGGGGATCCTCCTGATCGCAATCGTCCTCTGGGACGCCTTCGAAACCATCATCCTCTCGCGGCGAGTTTCCCGAAAGCTCCGACTGACCCGCCTCTTCTACTGGCTCACGTGGCGTCCTTGGCGCGCCCTCGCGCTCCGGATCCGCCCGGGCAACCCCCGCGAGAATTATCTGAGCGTCTACGGCCCCCTCTCGCTCATTCTCCTGCTCGTGCTCTGGGCGGTCGGGTTGATCTTCGGCTTCGCGTTCATCGACTGGGGCGAGAGAGTCCGGCTCGCCGCGCCGGCGGGCACGGCCGGCTTCACCGCGGATCTCTACATGAGCGGGACGACGTTCTTCACGCTGGGCTACGGCGACGTGACCCCTCTCACGGCGGTCGGCCGAGTTCTCGCGGTCATCGAAGCGGGCACGGGCTTCGGATTCCTGGCGCTCGTCATCGGATATCTCCCGACCCTCTCGCAGGCGTTCTCGCGGCGTGAGGTCAACATCGCGCTGCTCGACGCGCGCGCGGGCTCTCCTCCGACCGCCTCCGAGCTCCTGCGCCGGCACGCCGGAGACCCGGCCGCGCTCGGACAGCTCCTCGCGGAATGGGAGCGCTGGTCCGCGGAGCTTCTCGAGAGCCACGTCTCTTTTCCCGTGCTCGCTTACTACCGATCCCAGCACGACAACCAGTCGTGGGTCGCGGGGCTGACGACGATCCTCGATACCTGCTCGCTGGTGATCGCGGCGATGCACGGCCCCGTGGTCGGCTCCGCCAGGCTCACGTTCGCGATGGCCCGCCACGCAATCGTGGACCTCGCGAGGATCTTCTCGCCACGGCCACAAGCGTTGAAAACGGACCGACTCGCCCCGCCCGAGCTCGCCCGGCTGTGCGAGGCCCTGACATCGGCGGGGACCCCGATCCGCAAAGGCGAGGAGACCGACCGACTTGCGGAGCTGCGCGCGATGTACGAGCCGTACGCGACGGGACTCTCGAGCCATCTGATCATGCCGCTGCCGAGCTGGGCCCCGCCGGCCGGAGCGCCGGCGGACAACTGGCAGCGGACCGCGTGACGGAGGATCGGTCTCTCGAGCTCTCGCGCGAAGAGCTGCGCGCGCTCGTCGACGCCGCCTCCCGTCGCGTCCTCGACTACGTCGAGTCGCTGCCGCGCCAGCCATCCGCGGACGACGAAGGCGGAGCGGCGCTCGCGCGATCCCTGGTCGAGCCCCTGCCAGAGACCGGGCGGCCCTACGAAGAGCTTCTCGATCTCGTCTTCGACAAGGTCGTGCGAAAGGGGTTCGGCACCGCGGGTCCGGGGTACCTCGCATACATTCCGGGAGGCGGCATTGTCCACTCCGCGGTCGCGGACTTCGTCGCGGACGCCGTCAACCGGTACGTGGGCGTCTTTGCGGCCGCGCCCGGGGTCGCGCAGCTCGAGGCGAGCGTCGTGCGCTGGTTCGCGGACATCGTCGGCTATCCGGAGACGTCGGGCGGGATCCTCACGACCGGGGGATCGCTCGCGACCTTCTCCGCGGTCGTGACCGCCCGCCGCGAGCGACTTCCGGACGATTTCCTCTCCGGAGTCCTCTATGCCTCGGACCAGACGCACCACTCGATCGCGAAGGCCGCGATGCTCGCGGGGTTTCCCGAACGAAGCGTCCGCAGCATTCCGTCGGACGCAACGTACCGCGTCCGCGTCGGTGCCCTCGCGGCGGCGGTCTCCGAAGATCGCGCGGCCGGGCGGCGCCCTTTCTTCGTCACCGGCAACGCCGGCACCACCAACACGGGCGCCGTGGACGACCTCGGCGCGCTCGCCGACTTCTGCTCCCGCGAAGGTCTCTGGTTCCACGTCGACGCCGCCTACGGAGGCTTCTTCCTGCTGACCGCGTCGGGAAGGCGGGCGCTCGAAGGCATCTCGCGGGCGGATTCCGTCGTGTTGGACCCGCACAAAGGCCTCTTCCTGCCGTACGGTACGGGCTCGCTCCTGGTCCGGGACGCCGGCGCACTGCGCCGCGCGCACGCTCTTTCCGCGGATTACATGCCGGTCATGCAGGAGGATCCCGATCTCGTGGACTTCAACCTGATCTCGCCGGAACTCTCGCGCGAGTGGAGGGGACTGCGCGTCTGGCTTCCGATCGCGATGCACGGGATCGGCGTTTTCCGGCGCAACCTCGAAGAGAAGCTCGCGCTCACGCGCTGGGCAACCGAAGAGCTGCGAACGATTCCCGGAATCGAAATCGTCGCCGAGCCGCAGCTCTCGATCGTCGCGTTCGTCCTGGCAAAACCGGAGCTCGGCATCTCCGAAACGAACGAATTGAACCGAGCGTTCCTTTCGGCGATCAATGCGCGCAAACGTGTTTACCTGACGGGCACGATGCTCGGACCTCGGTACGTTCTCCGGATCTGCGTCCTCTCCTTCCGCACGCACGCCGACCGGATGCGCGAGGGGTTGGAAGACATCCGCGCCGCCGCCGCAGAGGTCGTTTCCTGAACCTTTTCCGGACGCTTCCGTATGGATAGAGTCCGATCGTCAAGTCCTCGAGAGGAGGAGTCGATGAAATCCCTGGTCCGACTGGCCGTGCTTTCGAGCCTGGCCGCCCTCGCCTGCGCCGGGAATCCGCCGGCACCCCGGCCCGCGGCGAGCCGGGCGGCGGCCTCCGCGCCGACGGTCGCCAGAGCGTCCCGCTTCACGGTCCCGGTCGACTACTACAAGCTGCCGAACGGACTGAAGGTCGTCCTCTCTCCCGACCGGACGGCGCCGACGGCGGTCGTAGCGCTCTACTACAACATCGGGTTCCGGATCGAGCCGCGCGACCGCACCGGCTTCGCCCACCTCTTCGAGCACATGATGTTCCAGGGCTCCCAGAACCTCGGGAAGATGGAGTTCATCAAGCTCGTGCAGAGAAACGGCGGGGTCCTGAACGGCTCGACCCGGTTCGACTTCACCAACTACTTCCAGATCGTTCCGTCGCACGCCCTGGAGACCATCCTCTGGGCGGAGGCCGACCGCATGCGCGGGCTCGCGATCACCCAGGAGAACCTGACCAACCAGCAGGGCGTCGTGAAGAACGAGGTGCGGGTCAACGTCCTCAACCAGCCGTACGGCGGCTTCCCCTGGCTCGACCTGCCGCAGGCGGCGAACACGAACTGGTACAACGCGCACAACTTCTACGGCGAATTGAAAGAGATTGACGCCGCCACGCTCGACGACGTCAAGAAGTTCTTCCAGACGTACTACTCCCCCAACAATGCGGCGCTCGTCGTGGTTGGGGACTTCGATTCCGGAGAGACCCGGGGATGGATCGAGAAGTATTTCGCGGCGATTCCCTCGACGCCGCGCCCGCCGGCGCCCGACATCAAGGAACCGCGTCAGGAGAAGGAAAAGCGCGTCACGAAGCCCGACGCCCTTGCAACGCGACCCGCGCTGGCCGTCGGCTACCACGCCCCCGCGCAAAATACGCCGGAGTACTACGCCATGGGACTCCTCGACGAGATCCTGCTGCAGGGCAAGGACAGCCGTCTTTACGAGGCGCTCGTCCAGAAGAGCGGACTGACTGGAGACGTGACCGGAGGGATCAACGAAGACCTGGGGAACATGTTCGACATCGACGGGCCGACGCTGTGGATCGCGTCGCTCTTTCACGATCCGGACAAGTCGCCCGACACGATCCTGAAAGTCTTCGACGCCGAGATCGAGCGCGTCCGTAGCGCCCCGGTCGACCGGGCCACGCTCGATCTCGCGATCGTCAAGATGCGGTCGCGGCTCTACGACAACATCGAAGGATTCTTCGGGTTCGGACGCGCGGACCTGCTCGCGAGCTTCGCGCTCTTCGGCGACGATCCCGGCCGGATCAACCGGCTCGAAGACGAGTTCCGGCGCGTGACGCCGGACCTGCTCTGGAAGACCGCGCAGGAGTATCTGCGCCCGACGAACCGGACCGTCCTGCTGGTCGAGCCGAAAGCTCCGGCAAAGCCCGCGGCCGCTCCCGTACCGGAGAAGAAATCATGACGCTCGCGACGTTCTTCGTGAGGCCCGGGCGCTCCGGCGCCGCCGCACTCGTTCTCGCGCTCTCCGCCGCCGCGGCGTTCGGCCAGAAGCAGACGCCTCCGGCTCCCGGCGCTCCGAAGGACTTCTCCATCCCGACGCCGACGAAGTTCACGCTGGACAACGGGATGAAGGTCACCCTCGTTCCGTACGGCACGATCCCCAAGGTGACGGTGGATCTCGCCGTTCTCGGTGGAAGTGCAAACGAGGGCGCCAACGAAGTCTGGTTGGGCGAGCTCATGGGCAACTGGATGCGCGAGGGAACGGCGACGCAGACGGCGAGCCAGATCTCGCAGTCGGCGGCGCGGATGGGCGGCTCGCTCGACGTCAGCGTCGGACCGAACTCGGCCCGCATCACGGCAGATTCCCTGTCGGACTTCGGCCCGGAGATGGTCCGGCTGGTGGCCGACGTCGCGGAGCACCCGAGCTTCCCCGAGTCGGAGCTCGAGCGGTTGAAGGCGGACCAGGTCCGACAGCTCTCGATCGCGAAGAGCCGGCCGCAGCAGATCGCGCTCGAGAGGTTCCGCTCCCTGATGTACCCGAACCATGCCTACGGTCGCGTCTTTCCGACGCCCGAGATGATCCAGGGATTCACGGCCGCCCAGGTCCGCGCGTTCTACGACGCGAACGTAGGTGCCGCGCGCGCCCATCTCTACGTCGCCGGCCGCTTCGACCCCGCGGCAATGGAGGCCGCCGTCCGGGACGCCTTCGGGGGATGGAAAGCCGGTACGCCGGTCTCTTTTGCGCCGCCGTCCCCGCGGACTGCCCGGGCGATTCACCTGATCGACCGGCCGGGTGCCGTGCAGTCGACGATCGTGATCGGCATGCCGGTGATCGATCCGACCAATCCCGACTACGTTCCCCTGCTCGTCACCAACACGCTGCTCGGGGGGTACTTCTCGTCCCGCATCACCTCGAACATCCGGGAGGCCAAGGGGTATACCTATTCGCCGTTCAGCCAGGTCTCGGTGCGCTCCCGCGACGCCTACTGAACGCAGAACGCCGACGTCACAACGAACGTGACGGGACCGTCTCTGAAGGAAATTTTCTACGAGATCGACCGGCTCCGGGGAGAGCCGGCGTCGGCGGAAGAGCTGAAGGCGGTTCAGAACTACATGGCCGGGGTCTTCGTGCTCCAGAACTCCTCGCGGGCGGGAATCATCGGCCAGCTCGAGTTCGTGGACCTGCACGGCCTGCCCGACGACTACCTGTCGGGCTACGTCCGGCGCGTATATGCCGTCATGCCTGCCGACGTCCAGCGCATGACGCAGAAGTACATCCAGGACGACAAGGCCACGATCGTCGTGGTCGGCGACAAGAAGGTCATCGAGGAGCAGATCAAGCCGTACGGGACGATCACGCCGTAGCGAGCCGGAAGTCCTCTTATCATCTGCCCTGGAGCGAGGAGGGCGGATGATGCCGAACTCGAACGAAGTTCACCATCCCGACGGCCGGGTCGAGCTCGCCGACACCTCGCGGATCGACGCGAGCCCGCTCTCCAACCCCGACCTCGCCCCGGTCCCGATCGGGCGGCGCAACTGGACGACCTACAACTACGCGGCGCTCTGGATCAGCATGGCGCACTGCATCCCGACCTACATGCTCGCGTCCGGACTGATGGCCGCCGGAATGAACTGGAAGCAGGCGCTCGTCACCATCCTGCTCGGCAACACGATCGTTCTGATCCCGATCCTCCTGAACTCGCACCCCGGCACGAAGTACGGCATCCCGTTTCCGGTCTTCGCCCGCGCGGCGTACGGGACGCTCGGGTCGAATCTGCCGGCGTTGATGCGCGCGCTCGTCGCCTGCGGATGGTTCGGGATCCAGTCCTGGATCGGCGGTGAAGCGCTGCACACTTTCTTCTCGGCGATCATTCCGGGCTGGAACGACCTGCTCGGGCGCGGCTTCGGAGGCCACACGACGACCGCGTGGCTCTCCTTCCTCCTTTTCTGGGGGATCAACATCTTCATCATCTACAGAGGCATGGACCTGCTGCGCAAAGTCGAGAACTGGGCCGCGCCCTTCGTGCTCCTCATGACGACGGTCCTCCTCGTCTGGGCCGTGAAAAAGGCGAACGGCCTGGGACCGCTCCTCGCGCAGCCCGGCAAGTTTCCGACGTTCCGCGAGTTCTTCCCGATCTTCATCCCCTCGCTGACGGCGATGATCGGCTACTGGGCGACGCTGTCGCTCAACATGCCCGACTTCACGCGCTTCGGGCGCAGCCAGCGCGAGCAGATCGTGGGCCAGGTGATCGCGCTGCCGACGACGATGTCGGTCTTCGCCGCGATGGGAGTTCTCATCACGAGCGCGACCGTCATCATTTTCGGCCGCGCGATCTGGGACCCGGTCCAGCTCGTTGCGCAGTTCAAGGCGCCCGTCGTCGTCGCGATCTCCATGTTCACCGCGGTCGTCGCGACGCTCGCGGTCAACATCGCGGCCAACGTGGTTTCGCCAGCCAACGATTTCGCCAACGCCTTCCCGCGCGCGATCCGCTTCAAGACCGGCGGCCGCATCACGGGAATCGTCGGGATCCTGATGCAGCCGTGGAAGCTCCTGGCCGACCCGTCCGGTTACATCTTCCAGTGGCTGCTGGGTTATTCCGGCGGCCTCGGATCGATCGCCGGAGTCCTGATCGCCGACTACTGGCTGGTGCGGAAGAAGGAGCTCGCTCTCGAAGACCTCTACCTCGTCAACGGCGCGTACCGCTACCGCGCCGGCTGGAACTGGAGGGCGGTCGCCGCGACGGTGGTGGGATGCGTGCTCGCCTGGATCGGCCTCGTCGTGAAGCCGCTCGCGCCGCTCTATTCGTATGCCTGGTTCGTCGGCTTCCTGGCGGCAGGCTTCCTCTACTGGGCGCTCTCCTCCGCCGGGGCGCCGGAACGGCTCCGCGCCTCTCCGGCGCGGGGCACTCCCTGAAATCGTCGCGATCCAGAGCGCTCCCCGCGTGACCCGGTGGAAAGAGCGGCTCGCTTTCTACTCCGGCTTCGCCGTTGGAGGCCTCTGGTTCCTGTTCTGTTCGGCGCTCGGGATTGTCTGGCTGCTCGTCGCGCCCCGGAGCCGCCAGGCGCTCTATATGTATGGACGCGTCTTCTGCCGGGGGCTCGTTCGTCTGATGGGGTGGACGATCGACGTAGCGCACCGGGAGCTCTTGGACGCCGCGCGCCCGTGTGTCTTCGTCGGAAACCACCAGAGCTTCTTGGACGTCGTGACGTTCGGCTCGATCTTCCCGAAAAAGACGGTCTCGGCGGGCAAGCGCGAGATTGGCCGGATCCCGATCTTCGGCTGGTTCTACCGGCTCTCGGGGAACCTGGTGATCGACCGCGGCAACCCCCGTGGGGCGCGGGACTCACTGGAGGAAGCGGCGCGAACGATCCGCGAGGAGGGAGTTTCCGTCTGGTTCATGCCGGAAGGCCACCGCAACACCGGTCCGGAGCTTCTTTCCTTCAAAACCGGGGCTTTCCGGCTGGCGCTTGCGGCGGGCGTCCCCGTGGTCCCCATCGTCGCGGAGCCTCTCGAGGTCATCGCGGACACGGGCAGACGCCTCGCCCGGCCGGGAGCGCTGCGTGTCACGGTGCTCGAGCCGATTCCGACCGACGGCGCGGCCGCCGGGCGATCGTTTGCCGAGCTCGCCGCAGTCACGCGGTCGCGGATGCAAGAGGAGCTGGAGCGGCTGAGGGCGAGCCGGTGAGCCTGGCAACTCTTTTGCTTTGGTCGGTGCCGGCATGATGCTCGTCTTCCTCGTCGCGACGCTCCTGGGACTCGTCTACTCCGCCTGGCGCCTTTCGCGAATTCGCGGCAACCCCGGCTTCTGGGAAGGCGGCCTCCTGTGGCTCATGTCCTTCCTGGTCGTCGTGATCCTGCTCGCGCGCACGTAACTGGGTCCGAGGCGTTCGCCTTCGCGAACGGCGGACAGACAGGTTCCGTGACGAAGTCACGGAGCACGCCTCCTATTCGAAGTATCCGGAGACGTCGAGCACGAAGTTCGTCGAGCCGGACGGGATCCCGCAGAAAACCGAGACCTGGCCGGACGTCCCCAGTCCCAGGATCGCGTTGTTCGCGCGGACGATCCCGGCCCGGAAGTTGATCGTGCTCGCGAGAGGAATCGACGATCCGGCCGGAAAGACCGTCAGGTAACCCTCGGCCGTCGGGGTGATGGCGATCAGGTTCGCCGCCACCGCCTTCGCGGTCGGCGGAACGCCGCACATCCCGACAACCGGAAAGTCGCGCACGTTCCCGGAAGCGAGTGCCGGCCCGCCGGTCGGACCGTCCGCGCCCCGCGTGTCCACGATGCGGCAGGGAACGAGCGTGTGAAAGTCGGCGCCGCCCGACGAGATCGGAGTCGGCGTCGGCGTCACGGTCGGAGTGCGCGTCGGCGTGGGCGTCCCGACGAGCGGGGTCGGCGTCGCCGTGGGAGTCCGGGTCGTCGTCGGAGTCGGCGTCACGGTCGGTGTCGATGTCGGCGTCGAGGTCGGACCAGGCATGGTCGGGGTGGGCGTCGGAGTCGGGTTCGGCGTGGATGTCGGCGTCGGCGTGGATGTCGGCGTCGCTGTCGGTACCGGAGTCGAGGTCGCCGTCGAGGTCGGAGTCGGGGTCGAAGTCGGCGTGGCGGTCCGTGTCGGAGTCGGCGTCCGGGTCGGCGTTCTCGTCGCCGTGCTGGTCGGCGTGTTGATCGGAGTGGGCGTGCCCGCGAACGGGGAGCACTGCGGGAAACGGAAGGAGCCGATCCGGGTATGGTCGTCCTTCCCGTCCGTCACGTAGTACTCGTTGGTGTACCAGAACGTGCAGCCGTCTGGATCGAGCGTCAGGGCGCTGTAGTCACCCCAGCGATGATCCAGCGTTCCGTCGTTGAACGTATGGACCTGCCCGCCGGTCCCCTCGATCAGCGAAGTCTCGGTCTGAGTGATGGTGTTGGCCGCGTCGCCGGCGAGGCGCCCGGAATAGCGGATCGCGGGGTACATCGTGGCGTCCGACACGCTGTAGCCGATGGCCATGTTGCCGATGCTATCCACGGCCACGCTGGGCATGAAGCGGTTCCTCGAGTCCGGGTTGTACGTCGACGCCTGGAGCGCGCTGCCGATCGTGCCCCCTGTGACGGGCACCTGGTACCAGCGCACCGCGGCCTGGCTCGAGCTGCTGCCCGCCACGGTGTGGCTATCCCAGAGCGATTCGACTCCGCTGATGTTCGTGTACTGGTTCTGCATCATCGCCCGGTAGGTCAGCGTATCGAGGGTATTGCCGACGAGCTCCGGCACGTCGCCCGGCGCGACGGCCCAGGTGGCGCCGGTCGAAGAGTCGGTGGGTCCGGTGAACGTCGAGTTGGCGGTGTTGTTCCAGTCCACGTGGAACTTCCAGATCCGGACGACGTTGGTGAACCCGGTCAGTGCGGCGAACAGATTCTCCCGGCCCGCCGGAGGGGTGCCCGTCTGGAGCCGAGCGTTGCCGGGAAGCAACGTGAAGTTCGTACCGCCCATCGTGCTCTTCGCCGCATTGAAAGTGACGACCTGTGCCGTCGGCGCGCCGGCATACATCTGCGCCTTGTTGAACGCCCACACCCGCACGTTCGAGAAGGAACCGTTGGCCGAGAAACCGAACATGTTGGCCGACATGTACAACCCGTCGGGCCAGATGCCGAACTTCGGGTAGTCGTTCAGCTTGTCCGTGATGTTGATGGAGTAGAAGTTCCAACCGCCGCTCACCGGATCGCCGCTCCGGGAAGCCGCAAAGCACTGATAGGCACCGGGCGGATTGATGACGTTCTGGGAAGCGTCCAGCTGGAACGCAAAGTCGGTGATGATCCAGCGGTCGGCGAAGGTGTCGTACACGACCACGGGGTCGCCGAAGTTGTCCGTGTCACAAAGATTGCCGAAGTTGCCCTGGCTCATGAACGTGTCGAAGGTGAACGCCGCGACGCGGACGCCGTCGGCCTTGCGGTAGATCCCGATCGACGTATTGACCGTCTGGATGTAGTACTGGGGGCCCACATCGCCGTTCGGGTCCGGCGGGTGCCCGGCGCCCCAGTTGGTGAAGTCGAGGCCGTCAAAGTTCGCAATTGGCGAGGGCGCGGGTGCGGCCAACGACGGGGTTGCCAGACCGGAACCGATCGGGGCGAGTTCTCCCGGCAGATCCTGAACTGGTGCCCGGCGCTCCGGCCGCTCCCTCTTCCGAGGCGGAATACGTGGAAGCCGACGAAGGTCGCCGCTGAATGGCGTGGCCCGGATCAGTGATCGTTCGACGGGGTTCGGTGGTGACGCCCCGGGCGTAGCCTTCAGCGAGGGCGAGATTGCCAGACCGAGGAGGAGAACTCCAGCGGTGAGACCAAAAACGGCGAATCGATTCGGCATCGATCAGATCTCTTTATCCGCTCGCCGGATTGCTCACGGCCGAACCGTGCGAAAGAGCAATGCTCGACAGAATCCTCCGCGGTGTCGAACGAAATGACATTTTTCTTCGATTGTACTGTACCCATCCGAAACCGGACCGGAATTAAGGGCATCCTGAGTTACGCTAAGGAAACCCCCATGAAACTGGACCCCGGTGCCACGCTCGACCGCTTGATCGAGCTGCGCGTGTTCGGAAGAAAACCCGTGACCGACGTGCCTCCGTACTCGACGAGTGACTCGGCGGCGGACATGGTCGTGCGCGCGCTCGCCCGCCCGCCGTGGCGCTGGATGTGTCTCCAGACCGGGCGGGACTGGACGTTCCACTGGCGCCAGCCCATGGCGAACACGGACCTCGACTCCTCGACCATCAGCCGCTACGTCACGCTGATCACCGTCACGGCGCCGACGCGGCCGCTCGCGATCTGCCGGGCGGCGCTGAAGCTCGTCGGACCGATCGGCGGCGATCCCGACGGTCGCCGCAAATCGCGAAGCGCCCCGGACGAGCCAGCGTCATCCGGTCCCGCCGGGAAGCCGGGCTGATTCCCCGGGAAACGATTCTCCTGACCCGGCGCGACGTCGCCCGACTCCTGACGTTGCCGGAGTGCGTCGCCGCGGTCGAGGAGGCGTTTCGACTCCATGCGAAAGGCGAGACGCTGCCGCCGGCGATCCTCGGAGTTCCCGCGGGCGACGGCGGCTTTCACGTCAAAGCGGCGGGTTTGAAGCTGCCGGGCCGCGCCTACTTCGCGGCGAAGACGAACGCGAACTTCCCGGGCAACCGGGAGCGGTTCGGGCTGCCGACGATCCAGGGAATCGTCCTCCTCTTCGATGCGGAGAGCGGGGTTCCGCTCGCCGTTCTCGACTCGATCGAGATCACGATTCTGCGGACGGGCGCGGCGACGGCCGCTGCGGCGAAAAAACTCGCGCGGAGCGACTCGGCGATCGCCACGATCTGCGGCTGCGGCGAGCAGGGGCGGGTTCAGCTCGAGGCGGTCGCGGGCGTGCTGCCGATCGAGCGGGCGTGGGCGTTCGACGCGGATCCCGAGCGCGCGCGAATCTTTGCGGAAGCGCGAAGCCGCGAGCTCTCGATCGCGGTCCGGCCGACCTCCGATCTCGCGGAGGCGCTCCGCGAAAGCGACGTCTGCGTGACGTGCACTCCCTCGCGAACGGCTGTCGTCCAGAACGCGGACGTCCGACCCGGAACGTTCCTCGCCGCGGTCGGAGCCGACAGCGCTGGAAAGCAGGAGCTCGATCCGGCGATCCTCGCACGCGCGAAAGTCGTCGTGGACTCGATCGACCAGTGCGCCGAGATCGGCGAGCTCCATCACGCGATCGAAAAGGGCCTGATGCGGCGCGAAGACGTCTACGCCGAGCTCGCGGAAATCGTGGACGGCGGGAAGCCGGGACGGACGTCGGACGAGGAGATCACGGTCTTCGACAGCACCGGGACGGCCCTGGAGGACGTCGCCGCGGCCGCGGCGGTGTACGAGAAGGCCGTCGCGCTCAACCGCGGAGTCCGCTTCGAGTTCTAGGAGCTGGCTTCCCGCTCTCTTTCGCGCGACGAGCGAACGCCTGCTGCCGGCGGCGCGAGGAAGCGCCGGAACCAATCCCGCGCGAAGCGCGCGACCTCCTCGAGCGCTCCCGGCTCTTCGAAGAGGTGGGTCGCGCCGGGAACGATTTCGAGCTTCTTCTCGCAGCGCAGTCTTTCGAACGCTTCCCGGTTCAGCTCGATCACGGGCTCATCCCGCGCTCCGACGATCAGGAGCGTCGGCGCCCGCACCCGCGAGAGAGCGGCGCCGGCGAGATCCGGCCGTCCTCCGCGCGAGACGACCGCGCGGACCGTGTTCGGCCGCTGCGCCGCCGCGACGAGAGCCGCGCCGCCGCCCGTCGAGGCCCCGAACAACCCGATCGGAAGGGAGCGGGTCTCCTCGTTCGCGATCAGCCAGTCGGCGGCGTCCACGAGGCGGTCCGCGAGCAGGCCGATGTCGAAGCGCAGGTGTCCCGTCTGCTCGTCGAGAGATTCCTCAGCCGGCGTCAGGAGATCGACGAGCAGGGTGGCGAGCCCTCCCTCGTTCAGCGCGCGCGCGACGGCGCGGTTGCGCGGGCTGTGTCGGCTGCTCCCGCTGCCATGTGCGAACAGCACGATTCCCGACGCCCGCGGGGGAATCGCGAGGTTCCCCTCCAGCATCACGCCGGCGGCCGGAACGCGGACGAGGCCGCCGTCCGCGCCGGGATTCATTTCTTCCCGGGCCCGGGTCCGACGCCGTCCAACGTCTCCGGCAGAGCGATCGCGCGGAAGCGCACGAGAGTCGTCCCCTCGTCCTGTGACTGGATCTCGAGGGCCACCTCGGCGCCCTCCGGAGTCTCCTCGACGCGGACGCGCGTGGGATTCCCCACGACGTGCGTGAGCGTCTCGTCCGGCGAGTCTCCGGTCAGGATCTCGATTTCGGACGAGCCCGGCCTCCTCTCGGCGACGATGCCTCGGAGCGGCCGGTCTTGCTCCTCGACCTGGGCGCCCAGGTCGCCGAAGTTCTCGACCGTCACGAGCCAGCCTTCGTGCCGACGCGTGAACTCGTCGAAGAAACCCTTCCACTCACCCGGCGGGATCTCCCGGGTGACCATTCCGGTCTCGGTCGCGTTGGATGTCATGAGGCCTCCTGATTATTCAAAAATGAGACGCTCCCCTCCGGCCGGCGGGCGACCTCTCGCGAATCCGTGACGCTGGACGCTCGGTGCGCGCTCGCCGGAGGATCTCTCGGACTTCCTCGTCGGTCGTCTGGCTGAAGTCGTCGTACCACTGCCCGACGGCGACGAAGGGCTCGGGCATCTCCGCGCAGACGACCTCGTCCGCGAGCGCCCCGAAGTCCTCGCACGTCGACGGCGCCCCGACCGGAACGGCGACGACGATCCGCGCCGGTTCCTGGCGTCGGAGAGCGGCCGCGGCGGCGTGCATCGAAGCGCCGGTTGCGAGCCCGTCGTCGACGAGGATGACCGTCTTTCCGCGGACCGAAGGGGGTGGGTGCGACCCGCGATACACCTGTTCGCGCCTCTCCAGCTCTCGAAGCTCCCTTGCGGCCACCGCGTCCACCGCTTCGGGCGGCACGTGCAGCCGTCGGAGGAGGCTCGTGTTCAAAACCCGCGCGCCGCCGCTCGCAATCGCGCCCATCGCGAGCTCCTCCTGTCCCGGAAAGCCCAGCTTGCGAACGAGAAAGACGTCGAGCGGAGCGTCGAGCGCGCGGGCGACTTCGTAGGCGACGGGAACTCCGCCGCGCGGTAGGGCGAGGACCAGGACGTCGGGGCGCTTCGCGTATTTGCGAAGCTTTTCCGCGAGCCGTCGCCCGGCCTCCGCGCGATCACGAAAGATCAAGAGGTCTCCCCTTTCTGGCGGGACGTATCCATTTCGTGGAAAGTGCAAGACTCGCGCCTGATTTTGGAAAGCCGAGGCGCAGTCCGAGATTTCAGGCGAAGGCGCGAAGAGGCCACCTATCGCTCGAAAGCACCACTGTTCGAAGCCCATCTCATTCGAAATATCCGGTGACGTCGATGATGAAGTGGGTGGTCCCGACGCTCTGCCCGCAGACGACGGCGAGCGCTCCACCGGACCCGAGCCGCACGATCGCGTTGTTCGCTCGGGTCTGGCCCTGCCTGTAGTTGAGCGTGGATGTGAGCGGCAGCGATGTTCCGGCCGGGAAGAGAATGATGTGGCCCTGGGCCGTCGGCTGCGTGACCGTCACGTTGAAAGCGACCGCCCTGGCACTCGCGGGAATTCCGCATTGTCCCGCTACGATGAAGTCGCGCTCCATGCCAGCCTGGAGAGCCGGACCGCCGTATGGCCCGTTCGGGTTTCGGGTGTCTGCCACCCGGCAAGGGGTCAGCGTGAAGAACCTGGTGGGCGTCGAGGACAGGACGGCTGCCTGGACGGCGGCGAACGCATCGAGGATGCCGAAGCCGCTGTCCCGATCCACGCCCAACGCCTCGATGTCGATTGCGGTAGACGTCAGGATGCCGCTGACCTGCGTGGCGGTCAGGCCGGCATTGGCGGACTTGACGAGCGCCGCGATTCCGCCCGCATGCTGGGCCGCCGCGGAGGTCCCGAAGAATGGGTTGAACCCCGGAGCAGCGCTACTGACCCCGTCGGCCGCCGTGACCAGCGGCTGTTGCACGATCTGGCCTCCGGTCGAAGAGAAGTTCCCCGGCGTGATTGCCGTACTGTCGGCGTTGAAGAAGAACTGACGCGGGCCATCCGAGCTGAAGAGCTCGACGGTGTTGCTGGAGTTGAACGGGAGAGGATAGGGACCTGTCGGATTGGGAGGCGGCCCGAAGGCGGCCGCCGCCGGCGTAGCGGCGACGCCGAAGGCGTTCGCGCTCGGGGGGGCGTTGTGGCCGTGCGTGGACCCCTGGGTGCTGAAGGTGAGCTGGCCCCGGCTCGTGTCCAGATGGAGAAAGCGGGCCGCGCCGGAGAACTTGGTGATCACGATCCGATCGTTCGCGGGCGACGCGTTGACGCCTTCGAAGGGATCCTGCGTTCCGGTCTGGAAGTTCGTGGAGGCCGCGACCACAGCCGTGCCCGCCGCGTTGAGAATATAGAGATCGTAGTCGTTGGCCGAGCCGCCCAGCGGGTCGGACCAGAAGAGGACCGTGGGCCCGCCGGTCTGGGTGATGGTGTTGAAAGCGGTGACTCCAGCGCCGGGCTCGAAGTCGTGAAGCCGCCCGGCCCCCGTAAGCGGTGGTCCGGCAGGCCCGGCGTCGGCGAAGTCTCCCTCCCAGGTTCCCGAGGTGTTCTTGTTCTTGCTGCCCGAGTTCGCGGCGGCGGAGAAGTAGAGGGCGCCGGCGGCGGTCACGTCATCGACCGCCTGGGTGACGATGCCTCCGTTGGTATTGGACGCGACGCTCATCGCCTGGCCCTTCTGGAATGGAGTCTCGACGAAGTAGGCGATGTCGTCGATGATGATGTCGCACCCGGCGGCGCGAAGGTCGTGGATGTTTTGCGCGAAGCTCGTGATGCTGGTGAGCGCCGTCGCGAAGTAGAGCTGCGCGGAGGGCGCCATGTTGAACACGATCTCGAGCGTGGCCGAGCCTTCGTCCCCGGAGCCCGCCTGCCCGGCCAAAACGGTGACGGCGGGAAGATCTCCGGAGGCCTGGAGAGCGGCGAGAGAGTCCACACCGTCCGACAGCACACCCACCTTCACACCGGCGCCGGTAGCCCCGAAGGTGGACATCGCGAGGTTTGCCCGGTGCGTCACCACGCCTTCCGACACAGTGGTCGCGGTCATCGTCGAGGGTCTCAGCCCGGAGGTCCCCGTCGCGGCACGTTTGGAAAGCGCCGCGGCAAGCTGCGAACGGACGGCTGCTGCGCGGCTGTCAAAGCCGGGCTGCATCGAGTTCAGGATCAGAGGCGTCACGCCGCGGGTCGCGGGAGGCTGGCCGAAAGCGCCCGCCGAGCGCGCAACGTCGTTCGACATGGCCTCCTGCTTCGGCTGCACGAAGATGACGTCGGGATGCTCGGCGAGCACCTCGACGGCCTGGAGCGGCATGACCGCGCGGACGCTGCGGTAGCGGGCCTGGACGTCCACGACGCGTCCGCCGAGCCTTGCCAGCGTGGCAAGCAGTGAGTCCGTGATCGTTGCCGTGATGTCCACGACGGCCTCGCCCCGGGGGCCGACGGGGATGAAGGTCTTCAGCGTCGGCACCCCCGCGGCGATGGTCAACCCGCGCCTCTGTTTGGCCTCGTAGAGAAGATTCGAGTCGACCTTGCGCTGCGCTTGGGTGCGCGATTGTTTCTCCCCGACAAGCGCCTCGATCTGCTGTCGGGCGCTGCTGCTGATCGAGGCGGACGAGGGCTGGGCGTTCGCCGTCCGTGCGCCGGCGATCATCGCCAGCAGGACGAGAAAAACAGCGGCCGAAGCCGTACGGCACCGCAGCCTGAGAACCATTGGCCCCTCTCGAGTCTGTCGGTTACCGAACTGGGCCGCCAGAAGACTATTGAGGCAGTGGGTCGGCGGTCAAGCAGTTCTCACAGCGAGAATTCCGAGAAAGTTGGCTCCTCAGGTAGGACTTGAACCTACAACCCTCCGGTTAACAGCCGGATGCTCTGCCATTGAGCTACTGAGGAAAAGAGCGGCCTTCTGAGCGGCCGATGACGATAGCCCGAGCCTGCGGGGAGTGTCAACGTCCGAGCCCCCTGCATCCTCGAACCCCCCGTCTCGCAACCGACATAGATTCGCCTCGGTACGGAGGAAACCATGAAGATCGGAGTACTCGGATCGGGAATGGTCGGGTCGTCGATCGCGGGCAAGCTCGTGTCGCTCGGGCACGAAGTGAAGATGGGCTCCCGCAGCGCGACCAACGAAAAGGCCGTGGCCTGGGTCAAGTCCGCCGGGAAGGGCGCCTCGCAGGGCACGTTCGCCGACGCGGCCGCGTTCGGCGAGATCGTCTTCAACTGCACCGCGGGGGCTGGCTCTTTGGACGCCCTCAAGATGGCCGGAGCGCAGAACCTCCGCGGCAAGGTCCTCGTAGATGTCGCGAACCCGCTCGATTTCTCGCACGGAATGCCGGCGACGCTTTTCATCTCGAACGACGACTCGCTCGCGGAAAGAATCCAGGCGGCGCTTCCCGAGACGAGGGTCGTCAAGGCGCTCAACACCGTCAACGCGAACGTGATGGTGAACCCGGGCCGCGTCCCCGGCGAGACCGACATCTTCGTCTGCGGCAACGACGCGGGCGCCAAGGCGCAGGTCACGCGGATCCTCCGAGAGGAATTCGGCTGGAAGAACGTGATCGACCTGGGCGATCTGACGGCGGCGCGCGGCACGGAGTCCTACCTGCACCTCTGGCTGCGCCTCATGGGCGCTCTCAAGACCGCCGACTTCAACGTCAAAGTGGTCCACTGATCAGCGCCCGGCGGCCTGCTCCCACGCCGCCCACGTGACGAGCCAGCGTCTGCGGACATCCGGCGACAGTCGCAGATCGAAACGGTACGAACCGGTGCGCGGCAGCCAGCCGTCGAGGCCCGCGATCTGCCTGGGTGTTCCCGAGAGCTCCGCGCGAAACCGGGCCCTCGCGGCGCTGGCGGCGCGCTCGATCGTCAAGTCCGAGATCCGGACGCTCAACCGGTCGTATCCGGCGAAGTAGCCGCGGAGAGCCGTCTCGATATCGGCGCGGCCCGTGCCGTCGGCCGCCTGGAAATCGTGGGAGAGCCGCTCCATCACGGCCGGGGC
>Ga0114129_10005420_pt1 | contig 18017 bp, 16 predicted proteins | sample RhiMetdeltSRZDD1_FD_80071 | JGI IMG/M metagenome (GOLD analysis project Ga0114129, IMG submission 80071) | Populus rhizosphere microbial communities from Tennessee, USA - Rhizosphere MetaG P. deltoides SRZDD1 (version 2) (version 2) | ecosystem: Host-associated > Plants > Roots > Rhizosphere >...
CCCCTTCCGGCTGAAGAGCGGGTGCGGCCTGACTCGCGTGATGACAATCAGGTCGCCCCGGCGGCCAGGTGCCGGCGCGGCATGACCTTCACCGAGGACGTGCACCTGGGCCCCGGTGTCGACGCCCGGCGGGATGGCCACCTCCAGCCGGTACGCCCCGGGACGCGTGCCCCGGCCGCCGCATCCGGGACAGGGCGGCGGGAGATGCCAGCCCGTGCCGCCGCAGGCCGCGCACCGGGCGGCCACCGGCCGATCCCGGTGGAGGGCGACGCGGACCGGCCGCCCCTGGCACACCGGACACGGCTGGGTGGCCTGGCTGCCGGCGCCACCGGAGCCTCCACAGGCCTCACACGAGTCCAGCCGGGTGATCTCGATCTTGGCTCGCGCGCCCCGGAGGGCCTCGTCGAGCTCGAGCTCCATCACGTAGTGGATGTCCTCACCGCGCGCGACTGACCCGACGACCGGCCCCTCCCGCGCCGGCTCGAACGCCTGGTGTCCGTGCCGATCGTAGAGGGAGCGAGTGGACGGATCGCCGATGACGCGATAGGCCTCCTTGATTTCCTCAAACAGTCCCTCGGCCCGCGCGTCCCAGAGGTTCACGTCCGGCGAGTACCGCCGGGCGAGTCGCCGATAGGCCCGGCGGATTTCCAAGACCGGGGCCTCCCGAGAGACCCCGAGCACCTCGTAGTAGTCGCGCTTCCTCACGGGCGGGTTCTCGTCGGCGCGCCAGCCAGGGGTCGCTAGTTCTTCGGCCCGAGGTCCTCGAACTCCGCGTCCACGACCTCGCCCTCGGCCGTCTTGGTCCGTCCGTTCCCACCCCCACCGGCGTCGGCGCTCGCACCGGGAGCCTTGGCCTGGGCGTCCCGGTACAGGGCCTCCGCCATCTTGTGCGACGCCTTGGTCAGGGCTTCGCTGGCCCGCTTGACGCGCGCCACGTCGTTCGCCTTGAGCGCCTCCCGGACCTCCTTGATGGCCTCCTCGATCGCGGTCTTGTCGGCCGCCGCCACTTTGTCCCCATGCTCGGCGAGCTGCCGTTCGATGCTGTATGCGAGCGAGTCCGCCTGGTTCGTGATCTCGATCTCCTCGCGGCGCTGCTTGTCCTCCTCCGCGTGGGTCTCGGAATCCCGGACCATCTTGTCGATGTCGTCCTTCGTCAGGCCGGAGGACGCGGTGATCGTGATGGCCTGTTCCTTCCCCGTCGCGCGGTCCTTGGCCGAGACGTTGAGGATGCCGTTGGCGTCGATGTCGAAGGTGACCTCGACCTGCGGCACGCCTCGCGGAGCCGGGGGGATTCCCACCAGGTGAAACTTGCCGAGGGTCCTGTTGTCCCGCGCCATGGGGCGCTCGCCCTGCAGCACGTGCACCTCGACCGACGTCTGGCTATCGGCCGCGGTCGTGAACACCTCCGACTTCTTCGTCGGGATGGTCGTGTTCCGCTCGATCAGCCGCGTCATGACGCCACCCAGGGTCTCGATGCCGAGGGACAGGGGCGTCACATCCAGGAGGACGACGTCCTTGACCTCGCCCGCCAGGACAGCCGCCTGGACGGCCGCACCGACCGCAACCACCTCGTCCGGGTTCACCCCCTTGTGGGGCTCCTTGCCGAAGAGATCCCGCACGAGCTCCTGGACCTTGGGCATCCGGGTCTGGCCGCCGACCAGAATCACCTCGTCGATCTGCTTCGCGGTGACCCCGGCGTCCTTCATCGCCTGCCGGCAGGGGTCGGCCGTGCGCTCGATCAGATCCATGACCAAGGACTCGAGCTTGGCGCGCGTCAGCGTCATGACGAGATGCTTGGGCCCACTCGCGTCGGCCGTGATGAACGGCAGGTTGATCTCGGTCTGGAGCGTGCTCGACAGCTCGACCTTGGCCTTCTCGGCTGCCTCCTTGAGCCGCTGGAGGGCCATCCGGTCCTTCCGCAGGTCGATGCCGTGCTCCTTCCGGAACTCCTCGCCGATCCATTCGATGACCTTCTGGTCGAAGTCGTCGCCGCCCAGATGGGTGTCACCGTTCGTGGCCTTCACCTCGAAGACGCCCTCGCCGATCTCCAGGATCGAGACGTCGAAGGTGCCGCCGCCAAGGTCGTAGACCGCGATCGTCTCGTCCTTCTTCTTGTCGAGCCCGTATGCGAGCGCGGCTGCGGTCGGCTCGTTCACGATCCGGAGGACGTCAAGTCCGGCGACGGTGCCTGCATCCTTGGTCGCCTGCCGCTGGCTGTCGTTGAAGTACGCGGGGACGGTGATGACCGCCTTGGTGACCTTCTCGCCCAGATAGGCTTCAGCCGCTTCCTTGAGCTTGCGCAGGATCATGGCGGAGATTTCGGGCGGCGCGTACTGCTTGCCGCGGATCTCGACGCGTGCGTCGCCGTTCGGTGCCTTCACAACCTTGTACGGCACGAGCTTGATCTCGTGGAGCACCTCCTCGTACCGACGGCCCATGAAGCGCTTGATGGAGAAGACGGTGTTCTCGGGGTTCGTGATGGCCTGGCGCTTGGCGACCTGGCCGACCAAGATCTCCCCCTCCTTGGCGAAGCCGACCACGGACGGCGTGAGGCGGCTCCCCTCCGTGTTGGGGATGACGACCGGATCGCCCCCCTCGACGACGGCCACGACCGAGTTGGTGGTTCCGAGATCGATTCCGATGACCTTGGCCATTGCGTGCTGTCTCCTTGAGTTCGGGTGTGCCCGCCTGGGTCCCGTGCTTCCTTCTATCTAGCCGACCTCGATCTTGATCTCGCGCGGCTTGACCTCCTCCAGCTTCGGGAGCCGGATCTCGAGGACGCCGTCGCGGTAGCTGGCTCGGATCTTGTCCGCCTGAACGGGGACCGGCAGTTGGATGTGACGCTCGAATGCGCCGGACCAGCGCTCGATCCGGTGATAGTTCTCCTCACGTGCTTCGACCGCGGTCCCACGCAGCCCGCGCAGGCTCAGGACGTCGCCGGCCATGGAGAGCTGGATGTCCGTCTCACGCACCCCTGGGAGCTCGACCGCAACGGCGAGGTCGTCGCGCGTCTCGTAGACGTCGACCGGAGGAGCCCACGTGCGCTCGGGCACGGGTGTCCGAGGACGGACACCGAAGTAGACATCGAAGGCCCGATTGATGTCCGTCAGCTCCCGAAACGGGTCGAATCGCCGAATCCGCCATCGATGCATGATTGCCGGCCCCCTGGCGAGAATGATTGAGTCGCTATGTCATATACAAGCTGATAGCGATCCTGTCAAGCTTGCCCTTGCCAAGAGGAGACCGTATGGTGGCGGCCATGGGGCGACGGGGGCCCTGGCGAGGCGTGGGGATCCCACTCATAGTCGGGTCCCTGGTGCTGCTGCTCGGGGGGGGCACAGTCCTGGGGAGGGCCCTTGCCTGGCCGCAGGGGACCGAACCTCTCGCTTCCGATCCCCAGGCGGGTCTTCGCGCTCAGAGCGTCCTGGCCCAGCTCCTTCTCCGGGAGGCAGGGCTCAGCTCCCGCCAGGACCCCCTGGTCCTCTCAGCCGTGGAGGTCAACGCGTTCATCACGGGGCACGTCGAGGTGCGGGATGCCCCCGTCTGGCCGGTCCGGGTCCAGATCGACCCGGACGGGGTGGAGCTCGGAGGGGCCACGACTCTCGGGCGGCTCGCTGAAGCGGGCCTTGGATTGGCGCTTACGCGGATTCTTCCCGGGTCCCTCCGCGCCTATCCCGTCTGGATTGCGGCCCGGGGTCAGGTCGTGCTGGCGTCCGGGGGTCAGGCGGAATTCCTGGCTCACACCGCCACGATCGGACGCCAGCGAGTTCCGGTGTCGGTGCTCTGGCGCGCGGTGGGCGGTCGACCCCGAGCCCTCGTGTGGCGGATGCCGAGGGTCGTCGAGCGGGTCGACATCGAGCCAGGACGACTCCTCATCCACACTCGCCGTCCCCGGCCGGGCCGGAGCTCCCCGGGCTAGACGGCGAGGCTCAGCGGTCTCCGCGGCGGCTCTGGCTCAGCCGAACGTAGCCCATCCGAAGGGTCGTCAGCATCTCCTCCAGGACAGCGCTCTCATCCGGTGTCCGGTTGCCCCGGGTCTTTTCCTGCAGCATCGCCAGGAGATCGATCGCGAAACGCGCCTGATCCAGATCGACGTGCGGTCGCCCGGTCGTCGGATCGGGAGCCTGGCCAAGGTTCGCCATCGCGTCTCCGTAGAGCATGACCAAGAGGGACGTGAGGTCGGCCTTAGGGGCACCGGGAGGTGCACCTACGGTCGGGCCGGACCCGACGACGGTCGAATGGGGCGGCGGAGAAGCCTGTCGTGGGGGCTCCAGAACGGGCGGCGCCGCGCGGGACGCGGGAGCCTCGGTCTCCTCCCCTCGCCGTCGACGATCCACCACGTTGAAGCCAGGATCGGGCTCGCGCTCGGACACGGGTGATCCTCCTCAGGTGCGAGGCTCGGGGCCGAGCCCGCGGAAGCGCCCTGACGCTAGCACACCAGGGGACGGCGGACAAGCCGCCCTGAGCCCGGGCACGCCCATGCTATACTGGCCGCGCCCTGCGGGAGCCGCGCACTGCCGGCCCCGCAGAATGCCCACGATGGGGCCCCCGATGTCGAGCCCGGACGCCGGCCAGCGTTTCCTCGAGCTGCTGACGATGATGGCCCGTCTGCGTGGCGAGGGCGGCTGTCCGTGGGACCGAGAGCAGACCCGCGATTCCCTCCGCCCGTTCCTCGTCGAGGAGACCTACGAGGTACTGGACGCCCTCGACACCGGCGACGCCGGGCGCATCCGCGAGGAGTTGGGCGATCTTCTTTTCCAGGTCGTCTTCCACACGGAGATCGCTGGCGAGCACGGGGAGTTCTCGATGTCCGACCTCCTGGAAGCCCTCGTCGCAAAGATGACGCGCCGGCATCCCCACGTCTTCGGGGATCGCCCGGTCGGCTCCGCGGCGGAGGCGCTCGCGCAGTGGGAAGCCATCAAGCAGTCCGAGAGCCACGGGTCGCCGCGGTCGGCACTCGGCGGGGTACCGCGCGCGCTGCCCGCGCTCCACCGCGCCCAGCGCGTCCAGCACAAGGCCGCCCGCGTCGGCTTCGACTGGCCCGACGCGGTGGGCGCGCTGGAGAAGGTACGCGAGGAACTGGGCGAGGTCACCGAGGCGCTGCACGAGAGGCACGGGGAGGCGCTCCGGGAAGAGCTGGGCGACCTCCTCTTCTCCGTCGTCAACGTGGCCCGGCTCGCGAACGTGGATCCCGAGGGTGCGCTGCAGGCGGCCGTCGACCGGTTCGGCCGACGCTTCGCGACGATGGAGGAAGCCGCCCGCCGCGAGGGACGGGAGCTGACCGGCCTGTCCCTCGACGAGCTGGAGCGGCTCTGGACCCGGGCGAAGTCCCTGGAGAGACCGGCCTGAGCAGGGGTGAGGGGAGACTGCGATGAAGGTTCGGGTGGGCCCAGTGGACATCTACCTCGAGCGCGGTGACATCACCGAGTACGAGGTCGATGCCATCGTCAACGCCGCCAACAACGAACTCTCCATGGGCGCGGGTGTCGCCTCGGCGATCAAGCGAAAGGGCGGGACGATCGTCGAGGAGGAAGCCGCCCGGCAAGGTCCCGTCGAGGGCGGTGACGCGGTCGTGACCACGGCCGGCAACCTTCCCGCGAACTACGTGATCCACGCCGCCGTCATGGGACCCGACCTCCGGTCGAGTGCCGACCTCGTGCGGCGCGCCACGCTCAACTCCCTCCGCCGCGCCGAGGAGCTTCGCCTTCACAGCGTCGCCTTCCCGGCTTTCGGCACGGGTGTCGGACGCTTGGAGCCCAAGGACTCGGCGGATGCCATGGTGGGTGCGCTCCGGGCCCACTTCGCCGAGGTCGCCCAGTCGAGCCTCCGGCGTATCTATCTCGTCCTGTTCCAAGAGGACACTTATCAGGCGTTTGGGTCACTCCTGGGGTTTGCGAACGCACGCCGGGCAAGCTGACCGTACGCTCTGGGGCAGCCCCGCTGGTACGGCCCTTGCTGCGTCCTGATCGCCGATGACAAACATTTGCGTGTTCAGGCCTCGAGGCTGCCAGAATTCACCCATCCAAACCTGAGATGGCACGCATCCTCGTCGCTGACGACGCTCCGGCTGTCCTGGATGTCCTAGATGACATCCTGACACTCGAGGGCCATCAGGTGGTCCGGGCTACCTCCGGCCACGAGGCCCTCCGGAAGTTTGAGGAATCGTCGCCCGATCTGGCGGTCATCGACATCATGATGCCTGACATGGACGGCCTGGTCGTCCTGGACGCCATCCGCCGTACAAGCGGCGACATGCCGGTGATCCTGATCACGGGTCTTGTCGGGGACTCCCTCGCCAAGAAGGTCGCGCATTACAAGGCGGTCTCCTTCTTCGAAAAGGGCTCTGGACTCGATCGCTTCGTCGAGCTCGTCAACGAGACGCTGACCGCGTCGTGGAAAGCCCGGGCGTGAAGGTTGTCGGCGGGGAGCCCACCGGGTCGTGAACCCGCGCCTGCTCGAGCTGCTCGTCAAGGAGAGCCTGCTCACCCCGGACCAGGCCGGCAAGGCCGTGGCCGACCAGCGCCGGTCCGGGGAGCGGCTCGCGACGGTCCTGACGCGGCTCAACTTCCTCAGCGAGGACGAGCTGCTCGACTTTCTCAGCCGGAAGTACGGCATTCCGGTAATCAATCTCGGCCGCGTGGAGGCCGACCCCGACATCCTGCGGCTCGTCCGCAAGGAGATCGTCCAGAAGTATCAGGTGTTCCCGGTCCGCAAGGTCGGGAACACCCTGACGCTAGCCCTGTCGGACCCGACCGTGGTGCTGGCCATCGACGACGTGCAGTTCGCAACCGGCCTGCACGTCATCCCCGTGCTGGCCGCCGAGAGCGCCATCCGCGCGGCGATCGACCACAACTACAGCTCGGGCGTCGAGGACATCAAGAAACTCATCGACCAGGAATCCACGGGCATCGACACCAACCTCGAGCTGGTCGACAAGGGAGCGAAGGTCGACATCGCGGAGCTGGGGCGGGAGGCCGAGGAAGCCCCGACGATCCGCTTCGTCAACCTGATCATCGCCGATGCCATCCGGAAGCGGGCGTCGGACATTCACCTGGAGCCGTACGAGAAGGTTTTCCGCGTCCGGTACCGGATAGACGGCGTGCTCCACGACATGATGAACCCGCCCAAGCAGATGGAGGCGGCCATCCTGTCCCGGGTCAAGATCATGTCGAACCTGGACATCGCGGAGCGGCGCCTGCCCCAGGATGGCCGGCTCTCCGTCAAGTTCCAGAACCGCGAGATCGACCTGCGCGTCTCGTCCCTGCCCACGACCTTCGGCGAGAAGATCGTCATGCGCGTCCTGGACAAGGGCAGCATCGTGCTCGACCTCACACGTCTCGGGTTCGAGGAGGACGACCTCGCGCGGTTCAAGAAGAGCATCACGACGCCCTACGGCATGATCCTGTGTACGGGGCCGACCGGCAGCGGCAAGAGCACGACGCTCTACGCGGCGATCGCGACCATCAACAACCCCGATATCAACATCCTTACGGCGGAGGATCCCGTCGAGTTCAACATCGCCGGAGTCAATCAGGTGCTGGTGCGCGAGGACATCGGCTACACCTTCTCCGCGGCCCTGCGGGCGTTTCTGCGGCAGGATCCGGACGTGGTCCTGGTCGGTGAGATGCGTGACCTCGAGACAGCGCAGATCGCGATCCGCGCGGCCCTCACCGGGCATCTCGTGTTCTCCACGTTGCACACGAACGACGCCCCCAGCACGGTCACGCGGCTCCAGGACATGGGGATCCCGCCCTTCCTGATCTCCTCGTCGCTGCTCCTGGTCATCGCGCAGCGCCTGGTGCGTCGCATCTGCCTGGAGTGCCGGGAGCCCATTCAGGTGCCCGTGTCCGCCTTGATCGACATCGGCTTCCGTGCCGAGGACGCCGAGGGTGTGCGCGTGTACGCCGGCAAGGGGTGCGCCGCCTGCGCCAACACGGGGTACAAGGGCCGAATCTCCATCCACGAGATTATGTGGATGATCCCGGAGCTCCAGGAGGCGATCGTGCGCCAGAGGCCCGCCAACGAGCTCAAGGACATCGCGGTGAAAGCCGGGATGCGGACACTGCGACAGACCGGGCTCCGGAAGGTGGCAAACGGGCTGACCACGATCGATGAGGTCCTCCGCGTGACGTTCGCAGACTGAGAGCAAAGGGGGGAACAGAGTGAACCAGAATGTGTCGATGCGAGATCTCCTCGTCGCGATGGCGGAGAGGAGCGCGTCGGATCTCCATATCACAGCCGGAGCGTCGCCGACGCTGCGGGTCCACGGACACCTGGTGGCGCTGGACTACCCGCCGCTCGACGGCGAGCTGACGAAGGCCCTCGCCTACAGCCTCATCAACGCGGAGCAGCGGGAGCGATTCGAATCGAACCACGAGCTGGACTTTTCGTACGGCGTCGTCGGACTCTCACGGTATCGCGTCAACGTCTACCGGCAGCGAGGCGTCGTGGGCGTCGCGATCCGCTCCATTCCCCACCAGCCCAAGACCTTCCAGGAGCTCGGGCTCCCGGTCGAGGTGTGCACCCAGCTGATCCAGCGGCACAAGGGGCTCATCCTGGTGACCGGGCCGACGGGGCACGGGAAGACGACCTCGATGGCGGCCATGCTCGACCGCATCAATCGGGAGCGTGACGTCCACATCGTGACCGTCGAGGACCCCCTGGAGTATCTGTTCCAGCACCAGAAGGCGCTCGTGAACCAGCGCGAGGTGGGAAGTGACACGCACTCCTTCCCAGCCGCCCTGAAGTACGTGCTTCGCCAGGACCCGGACGTCGTGCTCATCGGCGAGATGCGGGACCTAGAGACGATCCAGGCGGCGCTGACCATCGCGGAGACCGGCCACCTCACCTTCGCGACGCTGCACACGAACTCGTGCGCACAGTCGATCGACCGGATCATCGACGTCTTCCCGCCCCACCAGCAGTCCCAGGTGCGAGCTCAGCTGGCGCTCGTGCTCGAGGCGGTCTTCAACCAGCTCCTCGTCCCGCGGCGCGACGGGCGCGGTCGGGCGCTCGCCATGGAGATCCTGATCGCGACGCCGGCGATCCGAAACATGATCCGCGAGGAGAAGGTGCACCAGATCTACTCGGCGATGCAGGCCGGCCAGAAGTTCGGGATGCAGACGATGAACCAGTCGCTCGCGAACCTCTACCTGCGCGGCCAGATCTCGCGGCCGGAAGCGCTGTCCCGCAGCGCGTACCCGGAGGAGCTGCTCCGCATGATGGACCAGCCGGTGGCGGCGGCCACCCGCTAGGGCCGACACGGGGGAAGCCATGCCGAACTTCACGTATCGAGGCGTCACAGCAGGCGGAGGGCAGGTGCGGGCGGAGATCAGCGCGCCGGACGAGCGCGCGGCGGCCCGCCAGCTCCGGTCACAGGGGATCGTCGTCCAGAACATCGCGGTCAAGCGGGGGACCGGCGGCAAGATCGACATCGGGGAGCTGCCCGGCTTAGGGACCCTGTTAGGCGGGGTTCGCGGCAAGGACATCTCTGTGTTCAGCCGCCAGTTCGCCACGATGATCGCGGCGGGCCTCCCACTCGTCCAGTGCCTGCAGACGCTGGGCATGCAGATGGAGCGGAAGCGCTTTCAGGACATCATCGCGAAGGTGGCGTACGAAGTCGAATCGGGCTCGACGCTCTCCGATGCGCTCGGACGCTTCCCCCGTATCTTCGACGAGCTCTATGTCAACCTCGTGCACGTTGGCGAGACGGGCGGCGTGCTGGACTCGATGCTGTCCCGACTCTCCACGTACCTGGAGAAGGCCCAGGCGCTGCGTCACCGGGTGCAGATGGCCATCGTGTACCCAATCATGGTCATGACCATCGCGGTGCTGGTGGTGGCGTTCCTGATGATCTTCATCATTCCGATCTTCGCGGCCTTCTTTAACAATGCCGGCGTGCCGCTCCCGCTGCCCACCCGCATCGTCATTGCGGTGAGCAACGGAGTGACGCGGTACTGGTACATCATCCTGATACTCTGGGCTGCCGGAATGTACGGCTTCCGCGCCTGGTACCGGACCGACGCCGGTCGGCTGGCGGTGGACCGCTTCCTCCTCCGTGCGCCGATCTTCGGCCCGCTGGTGCGGAAGATCTCGATCGCGCGGTTCACCCGGACGCTGTCAGCCCTCCTCGGTGGCGGCGTGCCGATCATCGACGCCCTGCGTATCACCGCTAAAACCGCGGGCAACCGTGTCGTGGAGAACTCCGTCATGGCGGCGCGCGAGCGGGTCATGGCGGGGCAAACGCTGGGCGAGCGTCTCAAGGACAGCGGTGTGTTCCCGCCCATGGTGGTCCAGATGGTCATCGTCGGCGAGCAGACCGGCGCGCTCGACAACATGCTGGCGAAGGTCGCCGACTACTACGAGGACGAAGTCGACGTCGCCGTCGCCGGACTGACGTCCTTGCTCGAGCCCCTGCTGATCGTCTTCCTCGGCGTCGTGATCGGCGGCATCGTCATCGCGATCTACCTGCCGATCTTCAAGGTGGTGACGCTGGTCAAGTAGGTTCCACCGAGCGCGGTGGGGAACGGGATGGGCACGCCACCCGAGGGGCAGGGCACGGTCCGCTGGCTGGTGTACGGCCGGACCGGCTTCGTCTCGCTGCTGACGGCGGCGCTGATCGGGACCCATTTCAGTGGCCTGCCCCTGTTCCCGCTCCCCCCCGTCCTGACGCTGCTTGCGGCGACCTACCTCCTCTCCGCCGTCTACCTCGCGCTCTTGGGACGGGTCCGGAACCCCGTATGGCTGGCCGAGGTCCAGATCTACGGGGACATCGTCCTCGAGACCCTCCTGATCTACCTCACGGGCGGGCCGTACAGCGTGTTCCCGTTCCTCTATCTCGTGTCGATCCTGACGGCCAGCATCATCGTGGCGCCTCGCGAGAGCTTCGGCGTGGCCACCCTGGCCGTGTTCCTCCACGGCCTCATGCTGGGTGCCCAGTTCTACCGGTGGTTGCCCCCCGCTGCGGGCTATCCGCTCGCGCGCAACATCGGGATGGAAGGCAGCCTGACCATCCTCCTCATCAGCGCCAACTTTTGCGCCTGCTTTCTCATGGCCTACCTCGGGACGTATCTGGCCGGTCACCTGCGGCAGGCGCGGGGCGAGGCACATCGCAGCGAGGCCAGCCTAGCTGCCCTGCGGGCGCTCCACGAGGACATCGTCCAGAGCGTCGCGAGCGGCCTCCTGACGTTCGACCGCCGGGGGACCGTCACCTCGGTGAACCGGACGGCCGAGGTGCTGTGCGCACGGCCCGAGGTGGAACTGCGAGGAGCGCGCTGGGAGACGCTGTTTCCGGGCGCACCGCCGTTCGCCAGCGTCTGGGAAGGTCTGGAGGGGGGCGGAGCGCGGCTTGCCCGTTCCGAGACCGACCTGGCCCGGCCGGACGGTTCCCGGCTCCCGGTCGGGATGGGCCTCTCCTTCCTCCGGCGGGGGCGGGGAACGATCTGCTCGTTCCAAGACCTCACCGATATCAAGCGGATGGAGGAGCAGGTGCGTCAGGCAGACCGCCTCGCGGCCATCGGGCGCCTGGCGGCCGGACTCGCCCACGAGATCCGAAATCCGATCGGGTCCATCCGCGGCTCGGTCGAGGTCATGCGTGAGAGTCTGGACCTCCAGGGAGACGACCGGCGCCTCATGGAGATCGTCCTCCGCGAGTCGGACCGGCTGGACGCGATCATCCGCGACTTCCTCCAGTTCTCCCGACCTCCGCACCTCGTGCGGGTGCCCACAGACCTCTCGGCGATGCTCGACGAGATCCTGCTCATGCTGTCGAACCAAGGACGCGTCCAGGGCGCGGATACCCCCCGGCTGCAGATCCGGCGCGACATGGCGGAGCCGACGGTGAAGGCGGACGTCGATCCGGCGCAGATGCGCCAAGCGCTGTGGAACCTGTGTCTCAACGCGGTCGAGGCGATGCCGCAGGGCGGGGAGCTGCGCGTAGGCGTCCAGACCGTCAGCTCGGAGTCCGGCCGGCCTCTGATGGAGATCACGGTCGAGGACACCGGCGTCGGCATCACGGCCGCGGAGCTCACCCAGGTCTTCGAACCCTTCTTCACGACCAAGCCCCAGGGAACCGGGCTCGGGCTCGCGATCGCGCACCGGATCGTCGAGGACCACGGGGGCAAGATCCAGGTGCAGAGCGAGCCCTGGAGGGGGAGCCGATTCACCATCTCGCTTCCCGTGAGTGAGGCCTAAATCTGTGATCGAACGCGTCCTCGTCGTCGACGACGACCAGAGCCTCAGGGAGTTTCTGACGATTACGCTCGGCCGGGACGGCTTCGAGGTGGTGGCGGCGGCGTCCGGTCCGGAGGCGTTGCGGGCCATGGCCGAGGCGCCCGCCGATCTGGCCCTGGTGGACCTCAAGATGCCGGGAATGGACGGGCTCGAGACGCTGCGGCGCCTGAAGGAGCTCAGCGAGACCGTGGCGGTGGTGATCGTCACGGCCTTCGCGACGACCGAGACCGCGATCCAGGCTCTCAAGGAAGGCGCCTACGACTACCTCATCAAGCCGTTCAAGATCGACGAGTTGAAGCTGGTCGTGCGGAAGGCCCTCGAGGAGCGCCGGCTCCGCTGGGAAAACCAGCGGCTCCGGCGCGAGGTCGAGCTCCGCTACACGCTAGGCAACATGGTCGGCAAGAGCTCCAAGGTGCAGGAGCTCTTCGCGACCATCAGCCGGCTCGCGGAGTCCCGGGCGACGGTGCTCCTCACGGGGGAAAGCGGCACCGGCAAGACGCTCCTGGCCAAGACTATCCACTTCAACTCGAGCCGGAGGAACGGGCCGTTCGTAGCCGTGAACTGCGCAGCCATCCCGAACGAGCTGATGGAATCGGAGCTCTTCGGACACGTGCGCGGGGCTTTCACGGGCGCCATCGCCAACAAACAGGGGCTGTTCGAGACCGCCGACGGCGGCACGCTCCTGCTCGATGAGATCAGCGAGATGTCCACGCACCTCCAGGCGAAGCTCCTTCGCGTGCTCGAGGACCGCGAGGTCCGGCCGGTCGGCGGGACGAAGCCTGTCCGGGTGGACGTGCGCATCATCGCAGCGACGAACCGGGACCTCGCCCAGGCCATGGCACGCGGGGTCTTCCGGGAGGATCTCTTCTACCGCCTGAACGTCATCTCGGTGGCCCTGCCCTCGCTGCGGGAGCGGCGCGAAGACATCCCGCTCCTGACCAACCACTTCCTGCAGAAGTTCACCGAGCTGGCGGGTGCGGCGGCCAAGGTGCTGTCTCCCGAGGCGCTGGCATGCCTCGAGGCATACGCCTGGCCCGGCAACATCCGGGAGCTCGAGAACGTGGTCGAGCGGGCCGTCACCCTCGAGCCCGGCCCGATCATCCGTCCGGAGAGCCTGCCCGAGTCCCTCAGACAGCCCCGGGCCCCGGACGCTTTTCACGTGGACTTCCCGCCGGAGGGAGTCGACCTTGACCGGCTCATGGAGCAGATCGAGCGGAACCTGATCCGGCGGGCGCTCGAGCGCGTCGACGGCGTCCAGAGCCGAGCCGCGCAGCTGCTCGGCACGGGCTTTCGGTCCTTCCGCTACCGCCTCCAGAAGTACGGGATGATCGAGCGCGGCGCGGGGCCCGATGGGGCCTCCGACGACCCCGCTGAGTGACAATTTGCGAAGGGCCCGTGGCCAATCTTGACAGGGAAGCAATTGATCAATTGTGACGCGATGTTATTGGTAGTTTACCTTCAGAGTCAGGAGCCCGAGGCGTGGCGGAGGGCTCCGGGAAGGCCCCAGAAGCGCATCCGAAGGACGCCAGGGGGTCGGCACCGGAATTGCTCTACCTAGCGCCGTGTACCCAGGCAGGTGTGCGCGGGGCAGAGATTCGGTGCAGTTCACCCCAACTCAGCGGAGAGGGAGGTAGACAGATGTTCAGGCAGCTCCGGAGCCAGAAGGGCTTGACCCTCGTCGAGCTCATGGTGGTCGTGGCGATCATCGCCATCATCGCCGCCGTCGCCATCACCGTGTTCCAGGACATCCAGAAGAAGGCCAAGCTGGCCGCGGACCAGGGCAACGTGGCCGCGATGCGGTCCGCCGTCGCCATCTACTACGGCAAGAACAACGGCATCTTCCCGGGTGGAGAGCCAGCCGTAGAGTCTCTGGTGACGCCGGCTCCCCAGTGGCAGTGCAGCACGACCCCCACCTACGACACGGGTAACGGCAAGGTCTCGTTCACCGCGACCGTCGACGACTGCCCGTAAGCGTTGCAGCAGCGCGAGCGGGGGAGGACGCCCAGAGTGGCTCGGATCGAGGTCTCGGTGATCCTGCCGGTCCTCGATGAGGTCGAGAGCCTGGGCGTCCTCCACCGCGAGCTGACCGAGGTGCTCGAGCGCCTCGGTCGCCCGTACGAAATCATCTTCGTCGATGACGGCAGCCGCGACGGCTCCTTCGAGCGGATCGAGAAGCTGACGCTCGAAGATCCCCGTGTCCGGGGCCTCCAGCTCCGGCGCAACTTCGGCAAGGCCGCGGCGCTGGCCGTGGGCTTCCGCGAGGCGCAGGGAGAGGTCATCGTCACCCTGGACGCCGATCTCCAGGACGATCCCGCCGAGGTGCCGAAGCTCCTTACCCGCCTCGAGGACGGCTTCGATCTCGTGTCGGGCTGGAAGCAGGAGCGCCAGGATCCGCGGTCCAAGACCTGGCCGTCCCGGCTTTTCAACTGGGTCACTGGCTTCATGACCGGGGTCCACCTCCATGATTTCAACTCGGGCTTCAAGGTCTACCGGCGCGAGGTGGTGGAGGAGATCCGGCTGTACGGAGAGCTCCACCGCTTCATCCCGGCGCTCGCCGCTTGGCGCGGTTTCCAGGTCGCCGAGGTCCCCGTGCATCACCGCGCGCGACAGTACGGCCGGAGCAAGTTCGGCTCGGCCCGACTCTGGCGGGGTTTCCTCGATCTGCTGACGGTGCTGTTCCTTACCCGGTACACGCGGCGTCCGCTTCACCTTTTCGGCGGGCTCGGGCTCATCGCGTGGACGGTGGGGTTCGCGGTGAACGCGTACCTCACCGGAATTTGGCTCTCGGGTGCCCAGCCGATCGGACACCGGCCACTCCTGGTCTTCGGCGTGCTCAGCATGCTCGTCGGGGTCCAGTTCTTCGCCATCGGCCTTCTGAGCGAGCTGCTGCTCAGCTACCAGACGCGGACCGACGACGTCTCGATCCGGCGCCGACTGGGTTGATCGCCGGAGCTCAGCGAAGCGACAACGAGGGGAAGTATCGATCCAAGAACCCGGTGGTCCGGCACTTGGTCGGGCGCTTCCTGCACCGGGTGTCGGACTTGGTGGCTGTCGAGCGCCCTCGCCGCATACTGGAAGTCGGCTGCGGCGAGGGCATCGTCTTGGCAACCCTGGCCGCCCGCCTGCCGAGGACGCGGCTCGATGGGCTCGAGCTCGATGAGACGGCGCTGGAGGAGGCGCGTAGGCGCTGCCCCCGCGCGACGCTCGTGAGAGGGGACGCATGCGCGCTGCCCTTCGGGGACCAGACCTTCGACCTCGTGGTGTGCCTCGAGGTCTTGGAGCATCTGCCCGAACCGGTTCGCGCGCTGCGGGAGCTCCGCCGGGTTGCCCGGGCTGGATGTCTCCTCAGCGTGCCCCATGAGCCGTTCTTCCGACTCGGCAACCTGCTTCGAGGGAAGAACGTCACCCGGCTTGGAGATCCCACGGACCACCTCCAGCACTGGGGGTCCAGGGATTTCGCTGCATTCTGCGGGCGCGAGCTCGCCGTCCGCACCCGCACCACGGCGTTCCCCTGGCTCATCGTCTACGGGACGGTCTGAGGCAACCCTCCGCCTCGGTCTCCCCTTTGTCCTGGTGATTGGCCTGGCGCTCCGGGTGTGGAGCGTCTCTTATGGTCTGCCGGAGCTCTATCATCCCGACGAGCCCAGGATCGTGGAGCGGGCGGTGCGTTTCCACCAGGGTGACCTGAACCCGCGATTCTTCAACTGGCCCAGCCTGTACATGTACGTGATGGCGGGCGTGTACGGGCTCGCGTTCGGCGCGTCCCCCGACGGGGTCGCCGGAGCCTTCGGCCGGAATCCCCAGCTTTTCTATCTCGTGGGTCGCCTCGTCACGGCGCTGTTCGGCACGGCCACGCTCGCGGTTCTCTACCTCACGGGCCGGATCGCCTACGGCCGCGTTGTCGGGATCTTGGCGGCGGGGCTCCTGGCCGTCGATCTCCTCCACGTTCGCGATTCGCATTGGGTCACGACGGATGTGCCCCTCACTTTCCTGATCACGCTCGCGACCTTCCACGCGCTCCGGTACTGGCGCGACGGGCGCTTCGCCGATGCCGGCGCCGCCGGGCTGATCACCGGACTCGCCACGTCCATGAAGTACCCCGGCGGGCTCGCCTTCCTTGGACTCTTGGCGGCATACGCCGCACGGCGACCGGCCTGGCCCGCCTGGCGGCGCATCGCCGGGAGGGACACAGCCGTGGCGGCCGGCCTCGCGGCGGGGGGCTTCGTTCTAGGGACGCCGTTCGCGCTCCTGACCCCGGTCGCGTTCGTGCGGGGCGTGCTCGACGAGCTCCGCGAGGTTCACACGGTCCAGTTCGGGAACGAAGCGGACGCGCCAGCCTACCTCTACCACCTCGCCTACTCGCTGCCAGAGGCCATGGGCTGGCCGCTGTACCTCCTGGCGCTGGCGGGCCTCGTGTGGGCGCTGGTCGTGCGCGGCGCCCGCGAGACGGTCCTCCTCGCGTTCGCCGTGCCGTACCTCCTCGTGATCGTCACCTGGAGCTCCCGATTCGAGCGTTACGCCATCCCCCTGCTACCCGGCCTCACGCTCCTGGCGGCAGCGGTAGCGGTCCGGGGTGTGGGCTGGCTCTCGGAGCGCGCACGGCTCGTACCGGGGCCATGGCCCGCCGTCGCGCTGGCGGGAGCGGCCGCGGTGCTCCTCGCGCCGTCACTGGGGCACGTGGCCGCGTACCATTGGCTGCTTGCGCAGTCGGATACGCGGGAGCTCGGCTCCAGTTGGATCGAGCACCAGGTGCCTCCGGGGGCACGGATCGCGCTGGAACCTTACAGCCTGTCGCTGCCCGTCGCCCGCCGGCAGATCCGCGAGGAGCCCGGGAGCCTCGCGGGCCTGCAGCAGCCCCGCCGGCTGGCCCTGACGCCCGAGCGGGCCGGCCGCGAGGACGGCTATTGGCTCGTGCGTCTCGATACGTACGACCTCGATCGACTGCTGGGAGACGGGGTCCAGTACGTCGTCCTGTCCGGCTTCGTCTACCAGCGCTACCGCCAGGCCTGCGATCGCCATCCGGCCCCATGCCGCTTCTACGCTCAACTGGAGGCCCGGTCGCAGCTCGTCTTCAGCGCTTCGCCCGGTGTGGATGACCTCCTGCCCGTCGGCGACATCTACTCACCGCTCACGCGGATCCGCGAGCGCCGACACCCGGGCCCGCCGATCCTGATCTACCAGCTCCGGACCGAGGGACGCGCATGACCGGACTCGGGCGCGCGCTTCCGGTTGCGTTCCTAGCGGCGGTTGGATCGGCCGCGCTGCGGCCGATCGGCGACGCCGACTTCTGGTGGCTGCTCCGGGCCGGACGCTACATGGTCGAGACCCGCAGCTTTCCGACGACGGACCCGTTCTCGGCGACGGCACACGGCGCGGAGTGGCTCAATCACGCCTGGGGGTTCGAACTGCTCGCTTACGGCATCTACGCCCTCGCCGGCACGACGGGCATCATCCTCCTGCAGGGTCTGGCCGCGTCGGCGACCTTCGGCGTGCTCTACGGTCTCCTCCGGCGGGAGGGAGTCGGGCGAGGATGGTCGCTCGGTCTGCTGAGCCTCGGCGCGCTGGCGACCCACGGCTTCTGGTCGCCGCGTCCCCAGCTGATCACCTACCTGGCCCTGGCCGTCTTCGCGCGGATCCTCGCCGATTACCAGGCTGGGCGCCAGAACCACCTGTGGTGGCTCCCGATCCTGACCGCTGTCTGGGCGAACCTGCACGGTGGGTTCCTGGCCGGACCTGCGCTCGTGGCCCTGTGCGCGGCCGGAGAGCTCGTCGGGTGGGCGCTGGGC
>Ga0114129_10005421_pt1 | contig 18016 bp, 13 predicted proteins | sample RhiMetdeltSRZDD1_FD_80071 | JGI IMG/M metagenome (GOLD analysis project Ga0114129, IMG submission 80071) | Populus rhizosphere microbial communities from Tennessee, USA - Rhizosphere MetaG P. deltoides SRZDD1 (version 2) (version 2) | ecosystem: Host-associated > Plants > Roots > Rhizosphere >...
CCGTCGAGGAGAACCTGGCGCTCTTCGCCCGGATGCGGGCGGGAGAATTCCCGGACGGCGCGCATATCCTGCGCGCCAAGATCGACATGGCGTCTCCCAACTTCAACATGCGGGATCCGACGCTGTACCGGATTCGGCATGCGTCGCATCATCGGACGGGCGACGCGTGGTGCATCTATCCGATGTACGACTTCGCGCATCCGTTGTCCGATGCCATCGAGCGCATCACGCATTCGATCTGCACGCTGGAGTACGAAGATCACCGGCCGCTGTACGACTGGCTGGTGGATCACCTCATCGCGGGCGACAAACCGCATCAGTACGAGTTCGCGCGGCTGAACCTGAACTACACGGTGATGAGCAAGCGCAAGCTGCTGCAGCTCGTGCAGCAGAAGTTTGTCTCGGGCTGGAACGATCCGCGGATGCCGACGATCAGCGGCCTGCGACGGCGCGGGTACACACCGGAAGCGATCCGCGACTTCTGCGCTCGGATCGGCGTCGCCAAGAAAGAGAACGTCATCGACGTCGCGCAGCTCGAGCACAGCGTGCGCGAGGACCTCAATCGCCGCGCGCCGCGCGTGATGACCGTGCTGCGGCCGCTGAAAGTCGTGCTGACGAACTATCCGGAGGGTCAGGTCGAAGAGGTCGATGTCATCAACAACCCGGAGGACGAATCGGCCGGCACGCGCAAGGTTCCGTTCTCGCGCATCCTCTACATCGAGCGCGAGGACTTCATGGAGCAGCCGCCGAAGAAATTCTTCCGGCTCTCCCCGGGAAAGGAAGTGCGCCTCCGGTGCGCCTACTTCATCACCTGCACGGAGGTCGTCAAGGACGAACGTGGTGTGGTGCAGGAACTGCGGTGCACCTACGATTCTGCGACGAGGGGCGGCGATTCACCGGACGGCCGGCGAGTGAAGGCGACCCTGCATTGGGTGTCGGCGCCGCACGCGGTGCCCGTCGAGGTTCGTCTGTACGATCGGCTGTTTGCGGTTGAAGACCCGGAGAACGTCCCGGACGGGAAGACGTTCGTCGACTACATCAACCCGAGCTCGCTCGAGGTCCTTCACGGCTGCCAGGCCGAGCCGAGCCTTGCCGGCGCCGCGCCCGGGACGTTCGTGCAGTTTGAACGTCTTGGCTATTTCTGCGTCGATCCCGACTCGACCGCGGCTGCGCTCGTTTTCAACCGGACGGTCTCGCTGCGGGATACATGGGCACGGATTTCCGGGGTCAGACCTTGATGTTGTGCCCCGCCGTCGAAGTGCAGAGCGACACGCGGAAAACCAAGATCTGACCCCAACGGCCGAGGATAGTCCGATGATGCGCCGCATGGCGGGAATGTCTCTCTCCTGCGCTCTGGTCGCAGCACCTGCCGCGGCCCAGCAGGTCGTCCGCTATGCCCCCACGGACAAGGATTTGAAGTTCGTCTACGCGACGGTTCCGCCCGTGGCGACGCTCAGACCCGGCGACACGCTCGAGACGAATACCTTCGACGCGTTCGGCAACGTCATTCAGAAGCCGGGCGACACCATGGCCATGGTGAAAGGCGACAACCCGCTGACCGGACCGTTCGCCGTCGCGGGCGCCGAGCCCGGCGACACGCTCGTCGTGAAAATCCTCGAGCTCGTCGTCGACTCGCCTCGCGGCGTGGGCGCGCTGGCGCCTGGCTTTGGCGCCTTGAACACCACCTCGTACACGCCGATGCTGAATCAGAGCCTGCCCGAGCGCGTCTGGTTCTACGACATCGATCGGCGCGCCAACCAGGCCACGTTTCATGCCTACGATTCGAGTTTCACCGTGAGTATTCCGCTGCAGCCGTTCCTCGGGTGCATTGGAGTGGCGCCAGCGGGCGGCGAGGCGCGCAGCTCCATCGTGCCCGCGGAGTTCGGCGGCAACATGGATGCGTCCGAAGCCCGGCCCGGCTACACACTCTACCTGCCGGTGAACGCGCCGGGGGCGCTGCTCTACATCGGCGACGGTCACGCCGCGCAGGGCGACGGCGAGGTCGCGGGCACCGGCATCGAAGTGCCGTTGCGCGTGCGGCTCCAGGTGGATCTGATCAAGCGGAAGAAAATCTCGTGGCCGCGCTTCGAGAATGAATCCTCTCTCATGGCCGTCGGGGCGTACCGTCCGCTCGACGATGCGCTGCGAATCGCCTTCACGGAGCTGGTGAGCTGGATTCACGCGGACTACGGGCTGTCGGAGCTCGATGCCTACGAGCTGCTCTCCAAGGTGGCGCGGATCCATCTCACGGAAATGGTCGATCCCAACTACGTCGTCGTCGCCGGAATCGAAAAGAAGTACTTGCCGCGGCGATAGCATGATGGCCGACCCGCGCCGCACGCTGCTGTTGTCGATGGTCGCTGCCGGCGTCCTCGTCGCGGTCTTTCGGAGTCCCCGTGCGACCGCCGTACAGGATGCTGCGCTCGGAGGGCGTTGGTACAAGGGGAACACGCACACGCACACGCTCAATAGCGACGGCGACAGCACGCCCGACGATGTGGTGCGCTGGTATCGCGAGCACGGGTACCAGTTCCTGGTCCTGACCGATCACAATTTCCTGACGAGCGTCGACGGCCTCAACGCGGTGCACGGCGCCGACGATCGCTTCCTCGTCGTCAAGGGCGAGGAGGTGACCGACAGATTCGGCAGCAAACCGATTCACATCAACGGTCTCGACGTTTCTACGACGGTCGCGCCGCAGGGTGGATCGAGCGTCGTCGACGTGATCCAGCGCAACGTCGACGCCATTCGAAAGGCCAATGGCGTTCCGCATATCGATCACCCCAACTTCGGTTGGGCAATCAGCGCCAGCGACATGAGGCAGGTCGAGCGCACGAAGCTGTTCGAGATCTACAACGGTCATCATGCGGTCAACAACCTCGGGGGCGGCGGTGTCCCAGGCATGGAGGAAGTCTGGGATCGCCTCCTCTCGGGTGGAAAACTGATCTACGGTGTGGCTGACGACGATGCGCACGTGTTCAAGCAGCCGGGCAATCCGGATGTGCCGGGACCCGGGCGCGGGTGGGTGTTCGTTCGCGCCGCGCGACTGGCGCCCCGGCCGATCGTGGAAGCGCTCGAGCGCGGCGACTTCTATGCCTCCACCGGCGTCGAGCTGACCGACTATCAGGCAACAGCGAAGGGCATCACGGTCACGATCAAGCAGCGGCCCTCGAGCAAATATCGGATTCAATTCATCGGCAGGAATGGCCAGGTCCTGAGCGAGGCCGAGTCGAGCCCGGCGGAGTACGTGTTTCGCGGCGACGAGTTGTATGTGCGCGCGCGAGTGCTCGAGTCGAACGGGTCGATCGCCTGGACGCAACCCGCCTGGCGCGGCAGCTCCGCCGTCCGCTGATACAATCCAGCGGATGCTCTCGTTCGAAGAGGCGCAGCGTCTCGCGTCGCGTCTCCGCGACGAGCTCGGGCGCGCGATCATCGGCCAGCAGGCCGTCGTCCAGGAAATCCTCACGGTCTTCGTCGCCGGCGGCCATTGTCTGTTGCGCGGCGTGCCCGGCCTGGCGAAAACCCTCCTGATCAAGACGCTGGCGCAGGCGGTCGATCTCAAGTTCAACCGCATTCAGTTCACGCCGGATCTGATGCCGTCCGACATCATCGGCACCGAGGTCATCGAGGAGGATCGCGCGACAGGCCGGCGCGACACACGATTCATACCGGGCCCGGTCTTCGCGAATCTGATTCTCGCCGACGAGATCAACCGCACGCCGCCGAAAACGCAGGCGGCGTTGCTCGAAGCGATGCAGGAGTACCAGGTCACGGTCAACGGTATGCGCTTTCCGCTCGAGCGCCCGCTGTTCGTTCTCGCGACGCAGAATCCGATCGAGCAGGAAGGCACGTACCCGCTGCCGGAAGCCCAGCTCGATCGATTCATGTTCAACATCGTGATCGACTATCCGTCGTCCGCAGAAGAACAGCGGATTCTCGCTGCGACAACGGGAGACGAAGAACCGGTCATTTCTCCCGTGGCGACGGCGGCGGATATCGAAGCGATGCGCCATCTCGTGCGCGAAGTTCCCGCGGCATCGAACGTCATCGACTACGCGCTCCGGCTTGTTCGAGCGAGCCGCCCTGGTGGAACGGCCGAGGATGGCGTGCCGCCAGCCGTACGGCAGTGGGTGAAGTGGGGCGCCGGTCCACGCGCCGGCCAGGCGTTGATCATCGGCGCCAAAGCGCGGGCGCTGCTCGACGGCCGCGCCGCAGCGTCGCCTGCCGATATCCGGGCGGTCGCGCTGCCCGTGCTGCGTCATCGTGTGCTGCTCAATTTCCAGGCCGAGGCCGACGGCATCGACGCCGATCAGATCGTCGGCCGCTTGCTCGAAGCGGTGCCCGCGCCATGACTGGCCCTGCGCCGCAGCACACGCTGCCCGGACCGGAGGTCCTCGCCCAGATTGCCGACCTGGAGCTCGTCGCGCGCATCGTGGTGGAAGGGCTGGTGTCGGGCCTGCACCGCAGTCCGTTCCACGGATACAGCGCGGAGTTCAGCCAGTACCGTCACTACCGTCCCGGCGATGACCTCAAGTACGTGGACTGGAAACTGGTGGCGCGCACCGACCGCGTCTACACCAAGCAGTTTCGCGAAACGACGAACATGGCGGCGACCATCGTGCTGGATACGAGCGCGTCCATGTCGTTTCCCAAGAAGGTGTCCAAGTGTCGGTACGCGGTGATCGTAGCAGCCGCGCTTGCGCACATCATCGCCGGCCAGGGGGATGCCGTGGGCCTCGCCGCCGGCGACCGGGTCATTCCCGCGCGCGCGGGTCGCCACAACCTCCGCGCATTGCTGGCCGCGCTTGGCGGTGTCGAAGCTTCCGGTGGATGGGAGGCCGCAGCAACGGTCCGGCGTGCCGCGGAGCGGCTGAATCGCCGGGGGCTGCTGCTCGTGCTGTCCGACTTCTACGACGATGAGGACGCGACGTTCAACGAGCTGCGGCGCGCGGCGCGCATGGGTCACGAGGTTGTGCTGTTTCAGGTGATGAGCCGCGAGGAGGTCGAGTTTCCGTACCGACGCGACCTCGAGTTCTCGGATCTGGAAACCGGCCGTTCGATCGCGGTCAATGCGGGCTTGGCGCGCCGTGATTATACCGATGCGGTGACGGCTTTTCTCGAGCGCTGCCGGCGCCGGGCGGGCGCCGAAGGCTTTCAGTATTCGCTGATCGTCACGGATACCTTTCCGGGGCGCGGACTGCGCAACTTCCTGCTGGCGCGCCGGCGCTGAGCTTCCGTGATCTGGCTGAACCCCGCGGCGTGGATCGGGCTCATCGCCCTTGCCGGGCCCATCGTGATTCACATCCTGGTCCAGCGGCGGGCGGAGCGGTTACCGTTTCCGTCGCTGCGCTTCCTGCGGCGGACGCGTCTCGCGTCCATTCGCCGCCACGTGCTCGACGACGTGCTGCTGCTCGCCCTCCGTGCCGCGATTGTCGCTCTGGCCGTGACCGCCTTCGCAGGACCGCTCATCGTCACGGCGAGGCAGCGTCAGGCATGGAACGCCCGCGTCGTTCAGGCGATCGTGGTGGTTGATGGAGCGCAGCCCGCGCGGCAGCCGTCAGCCTTCCTCTCGCAGACGTTCGAAGCGCCTTCTCTCTCAGACGGCATTCCACGGGCCGTCGCCTGGCTCGACGCGTCGCCACCCGCGCGCCACGAGCTCGTCATCGTCGGACTCCTGGCGCTTGGCTCGGTGACGGCGGACGACCTTTCCGCGGTGCCCCCAGCGATCGGTATTCGTTTCGAGCGAAGCGGGTCGTTGCCCAGGGAGCGCAGCGTCGCTGGCGGCCGTGTGCTCGGGTGGCAACGCGACGCTGTGGCGTTGACCGCGCAGACCGTCGCGTTGAACGACGCCTCGACGCGCGTTCGTGAAGCCGGCGCGACCGAGCCCGCGGGGTTCCCGATCGACATCGTGTGTTCGACGGACGCGCGGCCGATCGTCGACGCCGCGATTGCGGCGACGCTCTCACAGCGTGTCTGGGCGCCGGCGGCGAACCGTCGTGGCCGTCTCGTGCTCGTCGAGCCGTCGCTCGATCCATCGGCGATCGCTGACGTCGGGCCGATCGTCCAGCCCTGGGAGGCCGACGGCGTCGCGTCGATGGTGCGAGATCGGGAACTACAGACGACAGGCTCGCAGGTTCCAGGCGGCTTGCGCGACACGCGATTCACGCTGGCGCCATGGCGACTGTTGCTCTCAGCCCCGGACGGGCGGCCGCTCGCGGTGGCCGCCGCATCGAAGACGGGCCTTGTCGTCGTCACCGGCGCGGAGCCATTGAGCTCCGTCACACCGCAGTTGCTGCGCGCGATGATCAACGCGCTCGGCGGACCGCCCGAACTGCGGGCTGCGGAGGTGCTGCCGATTCCCGACGCGCAGCTGCGAGCGTGGAGCCGTCCATCGTCGCCTGTCGAAGCGCCGCGAGTCGATCGGGTCGAGCGGGACGATCGGCGGGGATTGTGGGTCCTCGGCCTCGCGCTGCTGGCATTGGAGACGTGGGTCCGTCGCTCGAGGGCCGCAGGCGCAGAAGCGCCGCACGAGGAGGATGTGCGTGTCGCCTGACGAGGTCATTCGCACGCTCATGCGGCGGGCGGCGAGTCGTGTGCGTCTGCTCGCGATGGCGGAAGGCATCGCGCTGGGCTTTGCGGCAGCGGCAAGTTCGAGAATCGCCGGTGCCGTCGCGGCCGTCGCCTACATGGTGTGGCGGTGGCGGGACTCGCGGCGCGACTGTGTCGTGGACGCGACCGAGCAGAGCCATCCGGAGCTGCAAAACCTCCTCGTCACGTGGCACGAGATCGCCGCGGGAACGCTCGAAGCCACACCATCGGTTCGCGATCGAGTCACAGCTGCGACGGCATCGCGGGCGAGCCGGATTGACCTCGCAGGCGTTTTTCCGGCGACGCGGCTGGCGCAGGCAGTCGTCGTGGCCGTCCTGGCATGGGCCGTTGTGGGTGTCGCGATGTGGCGCCGATCCTCAACCGCGTCCCGCAGCTCCGCCGCGTTGGCGCGTCCCGCCTCGGCAACGGCCCTGCGGCTGACGGCGACGATTCAACCCCCGGCGTACACCGGTCTCCCGGCGACGACGTTGACTGACCCGGTGCAGATCGACGCACCCCAGGGCAGCACGCTGACACTGGCGGTCGAATCAACGTCGGCCGCGGTGACGGTCGAACAGAACGGGACGGCTGCCTCGCTCGAACGCGATAGGGCGGGCCGCCTGACCGGCCGTCTGACGATGTCGAAGACCGGTTACCTCGTCTTGATCGCAGGCGACATCAGCCGGACGATCCCGGTCGTCGTCTCGGCGGATGCGTTGCCGAGCGTGCGCGTCACGGTGCCCGGACGCGATCTGGTGTATGCCGGTGGAAACGCTCGCATCACGTTCGACGCGCGCGCAACGGACGATTACGGGCTCCGCTCGTTGACGCTTCATTACACGAAGGTGTCTGGGTCCAGTGAGCAGTTCGAATTCAAGGAAGGAGAAATCCCGCTCACGCTGACACGCGCGACCAGGCGGGACTGGCACGGTGCCGCCGCGCGCTCGCTCGAGGAGCTCGATCTCAAAGACGGCGACATGCTGGTTTACCGCGCGATCGCCGCCGATGAGCGGCCCGGTGGCGGCAGCGCGAGCTCCGACGCCTTTTTCATCGAAGTGTCGAAGCTCGGTGTCGCGGCCGGCGATGCATTCACGCTTCCCGAGGCAGAGACCCGCTACGCGCTCAGCCAGCAGATGCTGATCATCAAGACCGAGCGGTTGCATCAGCGCCGCGCGGACCTCTCGGCAGAGGCACTGGCGGACGCGGCGCTCAACCTCGCCGTGGAGCAGCGCATGATTCGGGCGGAGTTCGTGTTCATGCTCGGTGGCGAAGTCCAGGACGAGGAAGTGGAAGCGGAGCAGTCGACCGAGCTTCTGGAGGGCCGGCTGCGGAACCGGGGCCAACAGGATCTTCGAGCGGCCACCGTCGCGATGAGTCGGGCGGAGAAGCTGCTGACGGGCACCAACACGGCCGAAGCGCTCGTCGCCGAGCGGGCGGCGGTGACGGCATTGCAGCGTGCGTTCGCCAGGGACCGATACATCCTCCGCGCGCTCGCCAGTCGCTTCGATCTCGATCCCGCGCGCCGTCTCACCGGCGACCTCAAAGGCGCGTCGGGCTGGCTGCGCACGATCGCCGCCGCTCCCGAGGATCGCCGCGCTGCGCAGCTTCAGGACCTGATGGCCGGCCTCGGAGCATTGCTGCGCGATGTCTCGGCGCCGGACTCCGCGACCGCGGCCGTGCTCGCGCGTCAGGCGCTCCAAGCCGATCCGGAATCGGCCGCCCTGCGCCGCGCGGCCACGGAGCTCCAGCGTCTTGCCAGCGCGTGGGTGATGACGAGCGCGGATGTCAGGCGAAAGATGCTGAACGCGGCGGCGGCTGATATCGCGGCCGAGACTGCGAGGGCGCTGGCCGATGCCCCATTCCCGGCGAGCGGATCGAGGCTGGCAGGGTCATTCGCCGACGTTCTACGCGCCGCCTCAGAGCCTTCCGCCTCCGGCCCTACGGGGCTTCGGCGGGACAGGTCGGACGTTCGGCGCCGTTTGCCCGAGGGGCGCCGATGATCGAGCGGCTGCTTCGATCGACAGCGGTCGCGATCGCCGTTGCAGCGCTGGTCGATCCGCCGTTGGCGCTGACCACTCGTCTGCGCCCGCGCCTCGCGATCACGCTCGAGCGCCCGAGCGATCCTGTGGCGCTTGGAGTGGCCGATCGGCTGGGGCGCGATCTCCGTTCCGATTTCGACGTCGTCTCGTCGGGTCCGGATCGCGATGCGTTGGCAGCCGTCGTGATCGGTGATCGCTATCCGGATCACACGATGGGGTTTCCGCAGCGCACATCGACGGTGACCGTCGATGCCGGGCCTCGAGGAGCAACGGCACGCATCGCGAGCGTGCGCGCGCCGCGGGCCGTGCCGCGCGGCACACGGATTCACGTCGCGGTCACGCTCGAAGCCGTCACCGCGAACCCAGCTTTGCCCCTCGTCACCATATCGGCCGGCGAGGTCGGACATCCGGACGTCGAGGTGGCACGTGCCTCCCACGCGTGGGCGGCCGGCGCCCGTCGCGTCGCCCTGCCGCTCGAGGCCATGCCGCTCGGCCTGCCGCCTTGGCATCTTCGCGTGCGCGTGTCGGATGCTGGCCAGTCCTCCTCCGTCGCGACGAGCGACGTCCTCGTCGAGGAGGCCGCGCCACGGCGTGTGCTCTTCTACGAGCCGCGGCCGTCCTGGATAGCGACGTTCGTCCGGCGTGCGCTCGAGCGGGATGAGCGATTCGCGGTCAGTGGTCTGAATTACCCGTCCCGTGGCATCCGGATCGCCAGCGGTGATGCGGTGTCGTTGGACCCGTCGGCTCTTCGCGAAGTCGCGGCAGTGATCGTTGGAGGGCTCGATCGCTTGACGGCCGCCGATCGCGATCGGCTCGATCGGTTCGTCCGCGAGCGCGGCGGATCGCTCGTGCTGCTGCCGGATGGGCGGCCGGGTTCGGCTCCGTGGACCGAGTGGCTGCCTGGCGTGAGCTCGCGCGAAGTGCTGTTGGAGCGTCCCAGCGCCCTGGCCGTGACGCCGCCGTTGCCGACGATTCACGTGTCGGAGTTGGTGACTTTTGCGGGTGCCAGGGTGTCAGGTTCTACGGTGCCAGGTGTAAGGGTGCCAGGTGCCAAGGTACTCGCGCGCGTCGCGGGTTCGGACGAGCCGGTTGTGACGATCATGCCACATGGGGCGGGCAGGCTGCTCGTGTCCGGCGCGCTCGACGCGTGGCGGTACCGTGCCGAGAACGGATCGGAGTTCGATCGGTTCTGGCGATCCGCGATCGCGGGCGTGGCGCTCGAGACGCCCGCGCCGGTGGATGTGGAACTGATGCCGGCGATCGCGCACCCGGGAGAATCCGTTCGGGTCGTCGCGCGCATCCATCGCTCGGCGCTCGGTTTCGCCCCGACGGATCCGCTGCTGGTTTCGGCGCGGGTGGACTCAGGTGAACCGGTCCGGTTGTGGCCGGAAGCCGAGGCTGACGTGTTCAGTGGCTCGTTCGCCGCGAGCCAGGCCGGCGTACAGCGGGTCACCGTGTCGGCTCGTACGTCAGAGTCGGGGGGCGCAGCGGGGGCGGCGCTCGTCGCGGTCGATTCGACCGCGCGCCGAGCGGAGCCTGTGGTTCCGCTCGCGCTGCTCGCGACCTCCCACGGCGGCATCGATGTGACGCCGGATCATCTGGCCGATCTGGAGGCCTACCTGCGCACGGAAATCCCCGCATCGCCGCTCACTTCGACGAGTCACCCGATGCGATTCGGATGGTGGATCGTGCCGTTTGCGGCCTGCCTCAGTGGCGAATGGTGGCTGCGTCGGCGCAGGGGACTACGCTAGCGGATTGGGTAAATGAGTAATCGGGTAAATTGGTAATTGATTGTCGAAATGGGCTCGACAATCGTACCCATCAATTACCCAATGACGAGATTCCGCGATTACCCAATTCTGAATCTGAGGATGACCGGTTCTTCGAGCGGCTGATTGGCGAGGACCGAGTTCGGCTTGCGCAGCAGCGCTCCGAAACTGTTGGCGACGTAGTAATACATGTCGCCAACGACAACGCCGATGGTCGGCTCCGCGACGCGCGGGTGGTTCATGTCGATGATGCGGGCCGCGCTGATGCGGGTGCCGTCAGGAGACAGATCGAGCTGCACGACGCGCGCCGGATCGACGCCGTTCTGAACACCAATCAGCGCCCCCTTGTGCCAGGCCAGGCCGTCGATGCCGTACAACGCCACGTCGGGCGGCGCGAGGAGTCGAATCACCACCTTCGTCGCCGTGTCTGCACGGTAGATGAATCCGGCATAGTCGGACACGTACAGCCAGCGTCCGTCGGGGCTGGTGACCAGTCCATTCGGTCCCTGGATCGTCCCCGCCGGCACGAGCACCTCCAGCGACTTGCCGCCGGGCGCGATGGTGTAGACGATGCCGGAGCCGCCGTCAGACGCAAACACGCGTCCATTCGCTCCGACCGTGATGTCGTCGAAGCGGTGCCCAGGCGAACGGTTGGGCAGCGCGTATTTGTGTGAAAGCGCTCCCGTCTGGATGTCGAAGGCGAAGACGCCCGTCGCGTTCTCGTCCGCCATCGAATAACGTTCCATCACCGGCTCCGCCGTGCTGACGGCCCACAGCAGCCGGCGCGTCGGATCGACCGCGATGCCGAACACCATCCACAGTCCGTCGCGGCCGCTCGTGACGAAATCCTGAACGGTGCCCGACGGATCGATGCGGACGATCTTCCGTCTGTACTGGCTGCTGACGAAAAAGGCCCGCGTCGCCGGGTCGTAGGCGATGCCCTCCGGCACAAACAGCCGATCGCGAATGGTCCAGGCGACGTCGCTCGCGCCGATTCTCCTGCTCCGCAGCGCTTCGAGCGCTCGCGCGGCGATCTGGATGCCGCCGTCCCCGCGGAGGGCGCTGAAGTCCGGATCGTCGAGCGCGTTGTAGTAGAGCGAGAGCGCGGCCATCTTTCGCAGGACGCCGGCGGCGTCCGACGCCCTGCTGTTCAGCGCGTATGCGCCGGCAAGGCGGCGCAGGAAGATCGGGTGCACGGGCCGCTGCGCGCTGGCAGCTTCCATGTTCTTCAGGTACGCCGTGTAGTCCTTCTTCCCGTATGCCTCGATCGCCGCCGCGTACAAGGCCCTGACGGTTTCCGCAGGCGCCTCCTGAAGCGCGAACGAGGCGCTGGACGCCGCGACGATGACCATCGCCATCAGCACGCTCCAGACTACGCCGCGCCGGATGACGACCGTGTTGGAGAGACGATCGTGCGCCAGTCGCCGATTCGGTTCGCGCCAGAAGTCCAGCAGGCCAAGCCCGAACGTGCCGGCGCTGGCGAAGTACCCGCCAAATCGCTCGAAGCTCTCCCACATCGTCAGCGGCTCGCCGTCCAGTTTCACGACCTGTGTCCGAAGCAGCCGCTTCCCGGGCGTCGAACGGCGTCGTCCGGACGCGAAGAAGGTGAAGTACAGCGCTGCCGTTCCAAACACCGATGCGCCCCGTAAGCCGGTCGGCATGAGCCTCGCCAGGTCCAGCCGAATCGTTCCCGGTCGGGCAGGTTTATCGTCGCCGATCGCATATACCAGCGTATACCCGGAAAGGATCTCGCCAGCGCGCGCGTAATCGTACTCTTCGACCGCGACGGCGACCGACGGAGGCAGCCCTGCCGCTTCGGCCCGCACGAGTACAGGCGCAATGTGAGCGAGCGCGGCGACATGCGTCGCGTGATCGGCGGGTCGGCCACGAAGCTCGGTCCTGACGGCCTGAAACGCGTCGCGGTCGGTCAGGAACAATGAGGTGGCGGCTGCAGCGACGGCGACGAGGATCGACGGCACGATCAGAAGAACACAATCGAGTGCGAACCCGATCATGCGACGGGTCGGCGACGCCAGCGGCGCGCCCACGAGGCGCGGAGCAGGCGCGAGCGCCACGTCGCTCAACAATCGATCGGCCATTCCGGAATCCTGCCGCTCTCGGTGAAGGCGCGCATCGTAGCATGGTGATCTGCTAATCTCCAGAAGCTATGACTCGATCCCGCCGACGCTTCCTCCAGTCGCTCGGCGCCGGCGCCATCGTCGCTGGCGCGCCGCGGTGGGCCTTTGCACGCTCGTTCGATCCCACGCGCGAACAGGCACCGCCAGTGCGCGATCCCAAGTATCGCGAGTGGTCCGCGGTCGCGCTGGTCGAGGCGAAGCGTCTCGGATGTTCGTATTCGGACATCCGCTTCACACGCAACCGCGTGCAATCGTTTGGCGTCCGCAACGGACAAATCCTTCGCGGCGGCGGCGGGTTCGGCGGCGGCGACGCGACGGAAACCTACGGGTTCGGCGTACGCGTCATTCACAGCGGCGTGTGGGGCTTTGCGAGCAGCCCCATCGTCACGCCAGAGGAGATCAAGCGGGTCACCGGCATCGCCACCGACGTCGCGCGGGGCAGCGCGATCGCGAAAAAGCGCGACGTGCAGCTCGCGCCAGTTCCGGTCTACGACGAGTTCTGGCAGGTCTCGATCGAGAAGGATCCGTGGTCGGTGCCACTCGAGGAAAAAATCGAACACCTTCGGACCATCACCGCGACGATGCAGAAGAATCCTGCGGTGATGTTTGCCGTCGCGTCGATGAGCTTCGAGCACGAATGGAAGTACCTGGCGACGAGCGAGGGATCGTTCATCGAGCAGCTCTTCCACTTCACCTCGTGCGATGCGGACGCTACGGCGCGCACCGGGCAGCAGGTCAAGACGCGGAGCTACGGGCAGCTGGGTGGCGCCGGCTACGAGTTCCTGCTGAAAGCCGACATGCCCGCGCAGGCCGAGCGAATTGCCGCGGAAGCCGTCGAGCACTCGATGGCGAAGCCGGTCGAGCGCGGCCTCAAGGACCTGGTTCTGATGCCGTCGCACCTGGGCCTGACGATTCACGAGATTGTCGCCCACGCCACGGAAATCGATCGCATCGCCGGTTACGAAGCCAATTACGCGGGCACGAGCTTCGTCAAGCTCGCCGATCTCGGGAAACTGAAATACGGCTCGAAGCACTTCAATGTCACGGCCGACCGCACGTTCCCGACCGGCATGGCGACCGTCGGGTTCGACGACGACGGTGTAAAGGCGCAGAAATGGCCGCTGGTGAAGGATGGCATCCTCGTGGGGCTGCAGACCAACCGGGAGACCGCACACCTCATGGGCGAGAGGGAGAGCCGCGGCTGCACCTTCGCCAACCACTGGCGCAACTACCCCTTCCTCCGGATGCCGAACGTCCAGCTCGAGGCGGGTCCGAAGGGATCGCCGACGGTCGACCAGATGATTGCCGACGTCAAGGACGGCGTGCTCGTGGACGGCGCCGGCAGCTACAGCATCGACCAGCAGCGCTACAACGGACAGTTCGGCGGCGATGCGTTCTGGGAAATCAAGAACGGCAAGAAGACGCGGATGGTCAGCGATTTCACCTACAACGCCATCACCACGGACTTCTGGGCGAACCTGGAGGCGGTCGGCCCGCCGGAAACCTGGGAGCATCACGGTCTCACCGGCGACGCGAAGGGTCAGCCGGTCCAGTCGAACCACCCGTCGCACGGATCGGCGCCGTGTCTGATTCGGAAGATCATGGTCGGGGCTGCTTATGCGTAGCGGCTTGGTAATCAGCTACGTCACATCTACACAAAGGACACGAAGGAAGAGCCAAATAGATCTTGCCTTTATGTCCTTGGTGTCCTTTGTGGTGATTCAACGTTGGAATCAGCCATGAGTTACTCACGAGAAGACGTCAAGGCAATCACCGACAAGGTCCTGAACATGGCGAAGGCCGACGCCGTTGAGGTCCGGTTCGCCGGCGGCGAGCGGTCGGCCACTCGCTACGCGAACTCGACCATCACGGCGAACCTGGTCGAGCACGATCAGGAAGTGCAGATCACCGTCTTCTACGGCCAGAAGGCGGCGTCGACGTCGACGCATCAGTTCGACGACGCATCGCTGAAGTCGGCGATTGAGCAGGCGCAGGAGCTCGCAAAGCGGCGGCCCGACAATCCGGAGCTGATGCCGCCGGTCAAGCCGCCGCAGGAGTACTTGCCGGTCGATGGCGCGCTGCCGGCCGCCGTCGAGTTCGGGCCGGCCGAGCGCGCCCGGCTCGTGAAGCAGAGCGTCGACGTGTGCGAGAAAAAGGGCGTCCTTGGCGCCGGGTACATCCCGAAGCTGCACTGGACCGACGCGCTCGCGAACTCCGAAGGGCTCTTCGCCTACTACCGTTATGCCGAAGCGAGCTTCATCCTGACGTGCCGGACGCCGGACGGCACCGGATCGGGGTGGGCCGGCACGACCGGCCTCAAAGACGTGACGAAGATCGACGCCGCTGCGCTGTCGGAAGTGGCAGCCGACAAAGCGCTGAAGTCGCGCAAACCCCGCGCGCTCGAGCCGGGCAACTACACGGTGATCCTGGAGCCGAGGCCCGCCGCGCGCTTTCTGTCGTTGATGCTCTTCGCCCTGAACGCGCGGCCGGCGGAAGAAGGCCGCAGCTTCATGAGCGGCGCCGAGCGCGGAACGACCAAGCTGGGTCAGAAGATCTTCGGCGACAACGTGACGATCCGCAGTGACGTGGGCAATCTGATCCTGCGGCAGACGCCCATCGGTCCGGACGGCCTCGCCGCTCGGCCCGTCACGTGGGTCGAGAAGGGCGTCGTCAAGAACCTGTTCTACGATCGGTACTGGGCGAAGAAGCAGAACAAGGCGTTCACGCCGATAGGGGCGCAGCAGAGCCTGGTGATGGAGGGCGGCGACGCAAGTGTCGATCAGATGATCAAGTCGACCAAGCGCGGCCTGCTGATCACGTTCTTCTGGTACATCAGGCCGGTGGAACAGATGACCCTGCTCAACACCGGCATGACGCGCGACGGCATTTTCCTCATCGAGAACGGCGAAATCGCCGGGCCTGTGCAGAACTTCCGCTGGAACGACGGTCCCGCGCGCGCCTTCAACAACATCTCGATGCTCGGCCGCGCGGTGCCGATGCACATCGGCGAAGCCTACGACTTCCCCGGCACCGCCCTCGTGCCGGCGATGAAGATCGAGGACTTCAGGATGACGTCAATCTCTCCGGCTGTATAGCTGTCCCGGCAACGGAGCGGACGGAGAGAACGGCAAAACCACAGAGCAACAGAGCAACGGAGATTGAACGGAAAGAGTCGGTTCGACGGGCGTCGCGAAGCGACGCTGCGCGATCGGATCGATCGAGAAAACGAGCACCATCCCATGAACGCCGAGGTGTTCGTTTTCACGATCGATCCGATCGCGCCAGTCGGCCTGCGTCGCAGGCCGACCCGTCGAACCTTACAACTCCGTTTCTCCGTTTCTCTGTGGTTATCCCGTTCGCTCCGTAGCCTCCGTTCTCTCGGTTCGTGTCAGTGGCGCGCCTTGCGTCCTCTCGCCGCGAGGCATCCGAGGTAGCTGAAGGGCAGATACGTGAGCAGGCTCGCGACTCGAAACCAGGTCGGGTGGTACATCGCGAAGACGTTCGCGGCCCCCGCGATCGTCAGGGCGCAGCCGGTCACGATGGATGGTGTGCTGCTGGATCCGTCGGAGACGAGGGCCGCCGTCAGGCCCCCCGCAAGCGACCCGATGATGTAGGCCAGCAGGAGCGCGACGAACGCCGCGGCCGGCATCGCGCGCATCGCCCGATCGATGGCCGCGGGGTCGTTCACGTCCGCGCTCGAGGGCATGGTGAAAATGAAATGCAGCACCGCCTCGAGCACGAGGATGACGATGAACGCCGTGCCCAGTCCTGCCACATAGGACAAGACCTTGCGTACCGTCTCAGCCATCAGTCCGGACGCCTGTCGGGCACGTCTTATGAGATAACATGGAATCCATGTCGCGGGTATTTCCCTGGATGCTGGCGCTTGCCATCATGGCCGCCGGGTGCGCGCAGAGCAACCAGGCGCCGACGCCCATACCGATCCCGCTGGCACCGGCGGATACCACCGACACGTTCTCGGGAACCTTGAGCGTCCTCGGCAGCAATTATCATCAGTTCTGCGTCGAAAAACCCGGCGAGGTCTACATCACGCTGAAGAGCACGGCCTACGCCCCCACGACCGACTCAGACACAGGCGCGAGCATCCCCTCGACCCGCACCGATCCGATTCCGCCGCTCACCGTGCTCATTGGCACACCAGCGGCCACGACCATCGGGTTGCTGTGCTCGCCGATTGCGTTCAACGGTCAGAACATGGTTGTCACCAATGCCACGGCCGGCACCAAGGCGCAAATCTCGGGAACAGCGCTCGCCGGCAACCTGTGCATCTCGGTGTCGGACCCGAGCGGCGTGCTGCCGGACAAGATCACCTATCAGGTGACGGTCGCCCATCCGGGAAGCTGCTTCCACTGATCTCAAGCTCTCAGCTCTGGCCGATAGCTGAAAGCCGATAGCTGATAGCCGTTTTCAAGTCATCGCGTAGACGACGATGTTGACAGCGAACTTCGTGTTGTCCTCGCGCAGGAACCGCTTGTTTCGCCAGTCGTAGTCCCACTCGCAACCGTAGTCCTTGTTGCTGTAGAGGACCGCCACGCGGCCGCCCCGCTCGATGCCTTTCAGGTACTCGTGAACGATGTTGTCTCCCCACCCGTTCAGCTCGTGCGACGTCTGCGGCGGCCCTCCCTTGAACGTGAAGAAGCTCCGATAGAGCGGGTGCGAAGCTGGCAGCCTGGCCATCGGCGCTCCTGGAAAAACCGCCTGCATTTCCTGCTCGAACGATCGCGCGTAGAGTCCGTTCACGTCGTGATTACAGTCGTCCGAGAAGAGCAGGCCGCCGGCGTCGGCGAACCGTCGCAGGTTCTCGCGCTCCGCGGCGCTGAACCGCACAAGCTTGTGCCCGGTCATGAACAGGAACGGGAACGACGGGAGCTCGGCGGATCCCGCGGCGATCACGACTTCGTCGTGGTAGACCGGGATCGACGTGTATTGGACGATGGCGTCGAGGACGTTCGCCGCGACTTTCGGGTTGTAGTCCCAGTCGCCTGACTCGTAGCGCAATCGCGCGAACACGAATTCCGACCCGCGCGGCTTTCCAGCGCGCTGGCCGGCCGCCACTGCGGCAAACCGCAGGAACTGCCGGCGGGAAATCATATAAAATGCCGGTTTCCGTGGAATACCACATCCAACATTATGACCTCGAGCAGGGTGCGCTCGAGATCCAGTACATCGAGGAGTACTTCGGCGAGTTCCCGCGCAAGAAAACCGCCGCGGAGATCATGCGCCGCCTGCAGGGTCGCGCGCACATCATCCTGCTCGCGACGGCGCCGCTCCCCGACGACCCGGGCAGCGTCGTGCCGGTGTCGTTCAAGGTCGCGCACGAGATTCGCGTTCCGGAGTCGGAGCCGAAGCTCGTGGATCTCATGCACCGCCTGAGCGACTACGTGCAGTTTCAGGGCCGGCGCGTGCTCTACACGTGGATCGGCGGGACCCGCCGCGACTGGCGCGGTCAAGGATTCTTTCG
>Ga0114129_10005422_pt1 | contig 18015 bp, 13 predicted proteins | sample RhiMetdeltSRZDD1_FD_80071 | JGI IMG/M metagenome (GOLD analysis project Ga0114129, IMG submission 80071) | Populus rhizosphere microbial communities from Tennessee, USA - Rhizosphere MetaG P. deltoides SRZDD1 (version 2) (version 2) | ecosystem: Host-associated > Plants > Roots > Rhizosphere >...
GCCTTGTCGAACACCACGGCCGTCACCGAGACCACATCGACGTCGACTTCGAGCGTGAAGGGCTTGGGAGCGACCTGCGGCGTGGGCGGCTGCTGGGGCGCTGGAGTCTGGGCCGCGGCGAGTGTGCTCGCGAGCGTCCCCAAGCACAGGGCGGCGAGCGGGCGGCCCCTCACGCGGCGAGGGCCAGGCGCCGGCGGCGCAACCAGCGGGCGGCGAACAGGAAGCTCGCGACCACGAGCGCCACCACCAGTAGCGGCACGAGCACCGCGAGTATCAGCAGCACGACCGTGACTGCGTCCTCCACGAAGCTCAGTGCCGGGTTCGCGAGGCCTCCCGTGGCCACCGAGGAGGCGGTGCGCAGCGCCGACTTGGCGACGTGGGGCACGAGCGCCGACGGTGCCCCGACCGCGATGCCGAGGACCGTCGAGGTGAGCGGGTCCGTCACCGTGCCCAGGATCGAGGCCGCCAGTACGGCACCCGCCAGCGGCCGCAGCGGCGTGCCGATCACGTCGAGCGCGTGGTCGACGGCCGGGATCTTGTCGCCGATCACCTCGATTGCCGTCGCCACGCCGAAGAGCACGAGCGCCTTGTTGGAGGAGAGAAACTGGAAGGATTGGCCGAGGTCGAACACCCCTACGCGCGCGAGTGCGCCGGCCGCGAACAGCGGCAGCCAAGCCCTGAGGCCCGCCGCGGCCGCGAGGGCGATCGCCATCGCGAGCGCCGGCAGGAACTCGGCGAGCGCCCTCGGCTCCATGAATCGAGCCTAGGGCCCGTGCCTGGGGGGTGTCAAGGTGCCGGCTCGTCCTCTTCGGCCACCACCTCGAGCGTCGCGCGAAACGTCTCGACGCCGCGCATCTGGCCGAGGCGGCGCAGCTTGCCGCTCGTGTACTCCATCGTGCCGCGATCCTGCCGCACGCGGACGCGCACGCTGCGGCCGGCCGTGAGCGTCAGCGGCGCGGCTGCCACGACCACGTCGCGCCAGCGCGGGGTAGCCGATCCGGCGTCGTTGAGCTGGTAGCTGAGCCCCAGTCGGCGCTCGCCGGCGAGCGCCGCTGGAACGCGTATCTCGAGCCCGATCTCGGCCGAGGCGAGCGAAGGCGGGGCGACCGTGATGCCTTCGCCCGAGCTCACGAAGAGCCGCTCGGGAGAGAACAGGAAGGAGTTGACGATCGCCTTCGGCAGGTCCTCGGGGTCGAGGTTCACGTCGGTGTAGCTCGCGAGCAGGCGGTCGTCGAGCCGCAGCTCCAGGCGCAGGCTCGGGTCCTCCGGCGCGCTCTTCGGGTCCCACGCGTGCCAGAAGCTCGCGCCGGCTACCGTCAGCAGCAGCGTGGCAGACGCCGGCGGGGCCGGCGTGGCGGAGAGCGCGTGCTCCTGGTGCAGGACCTCCTCGCTGCCGTCGTCGCGCTTGATCCGATCCACCTTCTCGGCGGGGATCACGAGCGGGCCGTACGGCGTCTGCACACGCACGCGTTTCGAGATGTTGCCCACGACGCGCCCCGTGATCCGGTCGCCGTTCAGCAAGACCACGACGTCGGCGGCGGCTGCGGCCGCCCCGAAAGCGATCCCCACGCACGCCAGAACCAGTCGCATCAGCCCTTCCGGAACAGGCGGCCAAGCAGGCCGCTTCCACCATCGACCTCGGGTCGCGCGGGCTCGGGGGCGGCATTCTCCGCCAGGTAGCGGGAGGCCTCCTCGTGGTCCGCTTGCAGCTCGATGGTCTTTTTGTACATGGAGACCGCCCGCGTGCGCAACCCGCGCGCGGCGTAGATGGCGCCGAGCAGTGCCCACGCCTCCGGGCTCTGGGGATTCTGGCGGCTCGCGTCGAGCAGCAGCTCCTCGGCGCGCTTCGCCCACTTCGGGTTCTTGGAGTAGCCGCGTGCCAGGAGGAGCTGGGCGCGCAAGAGCGACTTGCCCTGCGCGACCGTCAGGATGGGCTCGAGCAGTTGGATCGCGTCGTAAGTGAGACGCTGGTGCTCCGGCTGGTCCGGCTTCTCCTGCTCCAGACTCTTGGCCTGCTCCAGCAGCTTGGCGGCTTTGCGCAGCGCCTCCTCGGCGAGGCGTGCCATCTCCTCAGGGTCGCGCGCGGGCGCGGGCGGCTCGGGCGCCGCGCCGGGGCCCGAGGCCTGGCCCGCCGGCGCGACCTGGATCGGGCGCGACTTGAAGCGGCCGAGGCGCTCCTCGTATTCGGCGCGGCGCTTCGGATCGCGCAAGGTGTCGTACGCCTGGCCCAGGCGGATGAACACGGCTTCGAGCTTGTCCCGCAGGTCGCCGAGCGATGCGCCGTGGTGGACGTCGGGGTGGAAGCGCTTGGCGAGGCCGAAATAGGCCTCCTTCACCGCAGCCTCGCCCACCGAGCGCTCCAGGCCCAGCACCTCGAAGTGGTTGCGCGTGGCGAGCCCCTCCCATGCGGTCATGATCTCGAGCCGCCGCTCTTCGGTCTTCGGGTCGAGCGGGACGGCGGCGGCGGGAGGTGCTGGCGCCGGCGGCGGGACCGTGTGGAGCACGGCGGCCGGCTCGGCTTGCGGCTCTTGAGGCGAAGCCGGCGGCGGCTTGGGAGGCGGCGGCGGAGGGGAAGCGGGCGCTGGCTCGGCCGGCGCCGGCGGCCGTGCCTCGCGCGACGTAACGGCGGGCGCCGCGGCGTCCCGCTTGCGCCGCTGCCCAGCGGCGTACTCGATGACTCCGGTCGAGAGCAGGCCGAACAGGCTCTTCTGCGTTTCCTCGGCCGGGAGCGGGATCATCTGCAGGATCTCGCGTGCGCTCGTGACGCCGTCGATGCGCGACAGCACGAAGCCGTCGGCCGGCGACAAGGTCAGCTTCTGGAAACGCAGCAAGGGGTCGCTCGACAGTGCCAGCACGCGGTCGATGTCGCCGAGCGCGTAGCGCACCACGTCGGGGTCGCGCACCGCGCGCACCGCTTCGAGGATCAGCTCGCCCGTCGATAGTTTGAGCGTGAGCTCGCCCGTGAAGGGCTCTTGCGCTTCGTCCTTGAAGGCGTATTGCCCGTCCGCCCAGGCGAAGAGCCGCGCCAGCATCTCGTGGATATGGAGTGCTATCGCGTCCTCGAGGCCGCCCGCGTCCAGCAGGCCGAGCTCTCGGAGCACTTCGCCGAGCCGGCGCTTCTCGCGCACCACCACTTCGGTGGCGCGTGCGAGGTCGGCTTCACTGAGCAGCTTGCGCCGCACCAGCATCTCTCCGAGCCGGTCCTCGACCACGTTCGTCTGCGCGTTGACGATGTGGCCGCCGCGGAAGCGCAGGCTCTGTTCCTCGTCGCCGCGCACGAGCTGCAGCAGCCCGCTGCGCCGGCCCACGTAGAGGCTGCGCAGGAGCTCGGGTAGGACGCCCTCGGCGATCTCGCCGCTCATCCCGCCCTCGACCGGCGCGCCCACGCTCAGCGCTTTCGCGGAACCGGGAGGGCCAGGTCCTGGGGATTGAGGGCGTGGACCAGCGGCAGGTCGCGCACCGTGAGGAGCCCCGCGGGAGCTGCGAGCAATCGGGGCAGGCTGTTGAGCAGGACGGCCGCGGTCGCAGTCTCCCCGTTGATCCCGCCGGCGAGCGTGGCGTCGAGCGAAGGGTCGCCGTCGATCAGGATGTGGTCGCGGGGAGACTCGGCGCCCACGTAGACCTGGAGGTCGAGGCTGATCGCGAGCTCGCCGGAGCGGTAGGCGTGCACGGACTGGCGAATGCCGGTGGCGGCACCCGCCGGAATCCGCAGCTCCTGGGTGTCGAGGTCGCGCGGTGCGATCGCGGGCTCGAGCGTCTCGTCGACGCGGTCGAGCTTCCAGCCCAGCCCGGCCGCGATCAGGTGGGCCGACTCCACGAGGCCCACGTGCCGGACGGTGCCGTCGGTGACGGCGCGCCGGAACTGGCCCAGGTTGAGGCCGGCCCCGACGCGGCGCTGAAGCGCCAGCTTGCGCGCCGCCGCGTCGACGATGCGCGTCACCGAGACGCGCCGGACGCGTGCACAGGGTGCCGTCAACGCGAGCGCCAGCGCGTCCATCGCGAAGCCAGGGTTGATGCCGGTCGCGAGCAGCGAGACCTTCTTGCGCTTCGCCAGCCGGTCGAGCTCCTTGAACGCCGCCGCGCGTGCCGGGATGCTGTGGACGAGCTCCTCGCAGGTGGTGAGCACGTTGATGCGCCGGTTGATCAGCGCCGTGAGCTGCGGCTTCACCTCTTTGAGGTGCGAGAAGGTGCAGACGAAGGCTGCGTCGGCGCGGACCTTCTTGAAGAAGCGCTCGGGCCGGCCCTCGACCTTCACTTTCAGCTTGCGCGGCAGACCCAGCACCACGCCGAGATCGCGCCCGGCGATGAGCGGCGACGGGTCGGCGACAGCCACCAGCTTCAGGCCCGGGGTGGAAATGACGGCCCGAGCCACGGCCTGGCCCACCGGCCCGAGCCCCGCGATCGCGACCTTGACCGTTCGCGCCATCGGTCTCTGCCCCGAGGCTCCTACCGCTCCACCTCGATCGGTGGGACCGCGGACTCGGGCTGTGTCGCGATGATCACTGTGCAGGCGATCGGAAGCAGCGTGGTGTAGCTGCCGCCCTGCAGGGCCAAGGTCACCTCGTAGTAGCCCTCGGGCGCGATCCGGACCAGCCGGCCGTTCGCGGCCTTGGCCCCGCCCAGCAGGTTGGCGAGCAGCTCGCTGCTGATCTTGACTGTCGCCTCGCGCTCGATCATCTAAAGCTCCTTCAGGCTCTTGCGCACGAGGTCGAGGGCGGTGTCGGCCTCGGCGGGTGTCAGGTTGAGGGGTGGGCGGAAGCGGATCGAGCGGACGCCGCAGCCGAGCAGCAGCAGGCCGTTCTCGAGCATAAGCTCCTGGGCACGGTCGCGGAGCTCGGGTGTTTCGAGGTCGAAGGCGAGCATCAGGCCGAGCCCGCGCGCGCCCGCGAGCTTTCCGCCGGTCTCGCGCTCGAGCGCCACGAGCCCCGCGAGCAGCCGCTCGCCCACGGTGCGGGTGTTCTCGAGCAGGCCGTCCTCGTGGATCACCTCGAGAAAGCGCGCGCCCCGTACCATGTCGGTGAGCCCGCCGCCCCAGGTCGAGTTGATGCGCGAGGAAACCCTGAACACGTTCTCGGGCACCTCGTCGACGCGCGGGCCGACCATGCAGCCGCCCACCTGCAGCTTCTTGCCGAACGACACCGCGTCCGGGCGGAGGCCGAAATGCTCGTGCGCCCACATCTTCCCGGTGATGCCGACGCCTGTCTGCACCTCGTCGAGGATGAAGAACACGTCGTAATCGCGCGCCTTCTGCTCGAGGGCGCGCAGGAACGCAGGACGAAAGTGGACGTCGCCGCCCTCGGCCTGGATCGGTTCGATCAGGATCGCGGCGATGTCGTCGGGGTTGCGCGCGAAGGCCGCGTCGATCTGGTCGAGCGCCCGCGCTTCGGCCGCCACGCTGTCGCGCTCGACCTCCGGCGTGACCGGGAAGCGCAGCCCTGGATTGTCGATCCGCGGCCAGGCGAACTTCGGGAAGAAGTCGGTCTTGCGCGGATCGGTGTTGGTGAGCGACAGCGTGTAGCCCGTACGGCCGTGGAAGGCCTGCCGGAAGTGCACTACCTGCTGACCCTTCTCTCCCGGGATGCCCTTGGCTCGGTTGCGGCGCACCTTCCAGTCGAACGCCACCTTGAGCGCGTTTTCGACGCCGAGCGCGCCGCCTTCGATGAAGAAGGCGTAGCGCAGGTGCGCGGGCATCGCGAGCCGTCCGAATACCTCGACGAAGCGGGCGTACTCGACGCTGTAGAGGTCGGAGAGCGCCGGCTTGAGCTGCGCCACGCGATGCAGGACCTCCAGGAACTCGGGGTCTCGCAGCTTCGGGTGGTTGTATCCGATCGGGTTGGACGCGAAGAACATGCAGAAATCGAGGTACTCCCGGCCGCTGCGCGCATCGTGTAGCCACGCGCCGTGGCTCTTCTCGAAATCCAGGACGAGGTCGTAGCCGTCCGCGAGCGTGTGCCGCGCGAGCACGGAGTGAACTTCTGCGGGAGAGAGCGGGCCGAGTGTCGAGACGGTCATTTCCGAGGCTCCTTGTTGCATGCCATGGCCGAGCAGAGTGGGCTTTTTACCCCCGCTCTACGTCATCCCACGGTCGTATTGCGACAAGAGCTCTCGATTCAGAGATTTAGCCACGGCGGACCGCCCGATCGGGGACATCCAGCCCCCACGCTTTGTCCAATGCTAGCACAGGTTTAGAGCCGCTGTCGGCGTCGTGCGAAGGCTATAATCCGCTCTGCCCGGTCATGGATGAGCCGATCGATCCCGCCTTTCTCCGCGATTCCGAGCTTTTCGAGAACCAGTCGGCCGAAGTGATCCGGGCCGTTCTCTCCCAGGGTCAGCTCCTCGAGTTCGGCCCCGGGCAGGTCGTGTTCCGCCAGGGGGAGGGGGGCGACCGGTTGTTCCTGGTCAAGAGCGGAGTGTTGGAAGTCGTGGCGACGCCGACGGACGGCTCGGAGCCGACTGTGGTCGCCTACCTCGGGACCGGCGAGGTGATCGGCGAGCTGGCGCTGCTCACGGGCTCGCCGCGCAGCGCCACGGTCCGCTCCCCGGAGCACGCCGTGCTCTTTGCCGTCGACAAGGCAGTGTTCCTGGACTTGATGGAAGAGCTGCCCGCGTTCTCCCGCAGCATGTGCGTGGTGCTCGCGAAGCGGCTCGAAACCACGACGCTCAAGGTGCCGCGTGCCGCGGGCAAGCAGTTGCAGGGCAACCTGCGCTACTTCGACCTCGCAACGGTGATCCAGACCTTGATCAGCTCGCACCAGACGGGGGCGCTGGTCGTGAATCAGGACAAGCACAAGCTGGCCGAGATCTTTTTCTACCACGGCAACATCGCACGGGCGCGCTACCGCCAGCTGGTGGGCGACGACGCGGTGTTCCAGCTGTTCCAGAGCCCGGTCGAGGGCGACTTCTCCTTCACCGGGCGCGACGTGCGCGAGGAAGAAGTGCAGAGCGAGGTCTCGATGCCTGCGATCTCCCTGCTCATGGAATCGGTCCGGATGCAGGACGAGCTGCCGCTTCTCAAGCAGCGGCTGCCCGACGCCGAGCGCGTCTTCCGCCAGAAAGCGCCGCAACTGGCCTGGGACGAGCCGGAGTCGATCGAGCTCGCGGCCGCGGTATGGTCGCGGCTCAAGAAGGGCGCGAGCCTCGCCGAGCTGCAGCGCGACGTCCCGCGCTCGACCTACTCGCTCTACAAGACGATCGCGACGCTCTTGGACGACGAGCAGATCGAGTAGCTAGAATCGACTCGCCTCGCGGATCTGCTGGCGCAGCTTCTCGCCCTCTTCGAGCGCTTCGTCGAGCTCGCGGCCGATGCGCGTCATCGCGCTGCGTTTCGCAAGGAACGACCAGTTCATGGCCTCGAGCAGAATGCCTGCGACGATCGCGATCCCCAGGGAAGCCATCAACAAGCGCTTGCCGATCGGGGCACCATTGAAACCCACCTGGTAGAGCGCGTAGATGACGCCGATCCCGAACCCGTTGGCTCCGATGCCCAGGCTTGCCCGGGCGTGGGAGAGCTCGGCTTCGAGTCGGTCGACGAGTCTCTCGTTCTGCACCAGCGCCTCGCGCAGCGGTCCGACGTCGGCGATCACGAGCCGCAGGCGATCGCCGCGCACCACCTTGTGCTTGGTACCGCACACGCCGCACTTGATGTGATCGCCGTGAGCGTAGCGCTCGGCGACCGAGATCTCTTCCCGGCAGTTCACGCAGCGCGCCTTGCCGACCCCGGCCTCGCTCGCCATGGCCCCACCCCCGAAATCGGGGGCGCCTCGAGCCATAGGTTAGCAGGATCGGCCGCCCGAGTTGGCGCTGCAGCGGCGGCTCTGCGGCCGATGCTATTCCCGCGCGGTCCACGCGAAGCCGAGTGTCACGCCCCAGTTGCCATCGGCGGCAGCGAGTCCGCGCCGCAGTGCGACGTCGCCCCGCAGCCGGCCGCGCCCGAGCCGCAGCCCCGCGCGGGCTTCGGAGCTCTCGTCCGCGCCCGGCATCCCGTCGCCCCTGCGCCCGGCCAGCTCCGCCACGAGCGACAAAGCGGGCCGCGCAGCCCACTCGAGCGCTACGCCGTAAACGAGGAAGTCACGCTGCTCGTGCGGGCGCAGCACCTCGTCGTGCAGCAGCAGGCCGGCATTGACGTCGAGCCGCAGCGAGCCGAGCGGCTGGCTGCAGAGCGCTTCTGCGAATGCCCGTAGGCTGTTGGGGCCCAGGCCCAGCGGCCGAAACTGCTCGTCTTCGAACTCGGTCTGTGGCAGCGTGACGCCGAAACGCGCTGCGAGCGTCGGACGACCGGGGCGGCCCGACGCGATCCGCCACTTCGCGCGCACGCTCACGTCCCCCCAGTCGGAGCCCTGGACCTCGCGGCCCGCCTCGTCCCAGACGCCGACGCGGGCCAGCCATTCGAGGTCGAGCTCGACGTTGTCCGCGGGCGAGTAAACGAGCCGCAGCAGAGGGCCATCCCAGCGCTTGCGCTCGACGCCCGTGAGGTAGCTCGGCTCGGAGGCGATCGCCTGAAGGCCCGTCTCGAACACCAGCGTTCGCGCGCGCGCCGTGAGCGCCGGTTCCGTCTGGAGCGGCCGGTTCTGGGCCTGGGCCGCTGTCGCTGCGAAGGCCAGCAGGACCAGCACAGGCGCGGCACGACAGCGACTGAGGGACATCACCACGCTCGAGTACAGCATGCGCCACACGCGAGGGACAAGCCGAGCCGGACTCTTCGGAGTGCGCATTGCGCGTCGAGTAGCACGCGAGCTCGAGCCGAAGGGGCGCTCGCCCCGCGTGCGATACTGCCGGCTCCTCGGGGGGGGGCGCCCGCGCATGAGCGAGCGGCGGCTGAAGGGCGGGCGGTACCAGCTCCAGTCCGTGCTCGGCCGGGGTCTCGCCACCACCACGCACCTGGCGCTCGACCACCAGAGCGGCGAGCGCTGCGTCGTTAAGGTGCTTTCGCTCGCGTCGGCCGACGCCCTGAAGGCGCACGAGCTCTTGACGCGCGAGGCGCGCGTGCTCCAGCGCCTCGACCACCCGCGCATTCCGCGGCTCGTCGATTTCTTCAGCGAGGAGGACGGGCCCGACACGCGCGTCTGCCTCGTCCAACAGCACGTCGAGGGACGAAGCCTCTACGAGCTGGTTCGGGCGGGCCGCAGCTTCGGCGAGGGCGAGGCGATCGCATTGGGCGTCGAGCTCGCACGCATCCTCGAGTATCTCCACGGCTTCGAGCCGCCGATCCTGCACCGCGACCTGAAGCCGGCGAACGTCCTCGTGACACCGGGCGAGCGCGTCTACCTCGTCGACTTCGGCGCGGTCCGCGACCACGTGCAGCACGAGCTGCTGCACCCGAGCGGGCCCACCATCGTCGGCACCCGCGGCTACATGCCGATCGAGCAGTTCGAGGGACACGCGGTTCCCGGCTCGGACCTCTACGCGCTCGGCGCGACGCTCGTGTTCGCGCTCACGGGAAAGCAGCCGGCGGAGCTCGCAAAGGAGGGACTGCGGCTCGACGTCGCGCCGCACCTCGCGGTCTCGCCGGAGCTTTTGCGCCTCCTCGGCCGGTTGCTCGAGCCCGACTGGCGCGAGCGCCCGCTGTCGGCGGGCGAGCTGCGCGTGGAGCTCGAACGGCTCGCCGCGCTCGTGAAGCGGCCGCGAGCGGAGCGCCACCCGAACCGCGCCGCAGTGGTGGCACTCGCGCTGCTGATCACCGCGACCGGCCTGGGTGTGTTCCTGCTGAGCGGGCGCCGCCCGCCTTCGGCACCGCCGGCAACGGCGACAGCCGGAAGCGACTCGCTCCAGCTGGTTCCGGCGTCGCCGAAGAGGCCGTGGTTCGAGCGACTGCTGGGGCCTCGCTCCCGCCGCGATGCCCTTGGCGATCCCCTGCCGGAGCAAGCGCTGCTGCGGCTCGGCACGCGGCGACTGCGCCACGGCGACACCATACGGGCGCTCGCCTTCACCCCGGACGGCGCCTCCATCGTCTCGGCCAGCGAGGACGCCAGTGTCAGCGTGTGGAGCGCCACGACCGGTGAGGAACAACACCGCTTCGAGCTTGGGGACAAGGCCTCCTCGCTCGCGGTCGCGCCCGATGGATCGCGCTTGCTGGTGGGTACAGCCTGGCACTGGACAGCGTGGCTCTTGGACCTGCCGCGAGGGCGAGCCCTGGCTCGGTTGCTGCCGGTCCGGCCGCGGGAGAACGCACAGGCCGAGGTGCTTGCCGTCGCCTGGGGGCGCGAGCCAGCCTTCGCGGCCACCCGCACGGAGGATGCGATCGATCTTTGGTCGGCTAAGGACGGTCGGCACCTGCGGCGCCTTTCCTCCTGCGGCAGCGGCCGAAGCCTCGTCGCTCTCGACCACGGACGCGCGCTCCTGGTGGATTGTCCGGACGGCTTCGCCCGTGTCCTGGACGCGGGGGATGGGGCCGAGCGACGGCGGCTGCGGGTGGGGGGCACGCACCTGCCGCTGCGTGTCTCTTCCGACGATCGCTGGCTTGCGGTAGCGAGCTTCAGCCACGTCTCGCTCCTCGATCTCGCAAGCGGGCAAAGCGCCGGCGCGGTTGGCGGTCCCGAAATCCAGGACGGGGGCGTTTCCGCGGCCAGCTTCTCGCCCGACGGGCGGATGCTGGCCGTCGGTTCGTGGACGGGCAAGGTGGTGCTCGTGGACGTCGCCACGCGAGCCCGGCTGCGTGCGTTCGAGGCGCAGTTTGGTTCAGTGGAGGCCTTGGCGCTTTCCCCCGACGGGAGAACGCTCGCGAGCGGAGGCGGGGGCCACAGCGTGCGCCTGGTCGACGTGGCGACCGGCGACGAGCGCCTCGCCGCGGCCGGGCATCGTGGCAGCGTGCGCGACCTCGACTTCGCGCGCGTGGGCGGGACGCTTCTCTCCGCGGGAGCCGACGCCACGCTTCGCAGCTGGGGCAGCGCTGGGCAGCCCGCGGGCGTGCGGCCGCTGGAGCGTCCGGTCGCGGCCGTCTTCTCGCTTTCGGCGACCCGCGTCGCCGCGATCGAGGAGGGCCGCGCCCACGTCTACGACGTGGCGAGCGGTTGGGAAGTCACTGGCGTGCCGTTGCCTGACTTCCCGCGTTTCGGTGGCGTCGCCGTCGCCGCCAACGCAGGGCTCCTGGCGGTAGGCGGAACCTCGGCGTTGCAGATCGTCGATCTCGCGAGCGGCATGCGACGCTCGTTTCCGATCCCGCGTGCCGAAGAAGCCCTGGCGTTCTCGCCCGATGGCAGCGTGGTCGCAACCTTGCGCGAAGAGCCGGAGCCGCTCGCCGGGCGGCCCCTGGTGCTGCGAGATGCGGTGACCGGAAAGGAGATCGCGTCTTTGGCTCACAGCCGAGGCGGTCCAGGGGCGTTTCGGTGCCGTTCGCGCGACGGGAGTCACTTCGGCTTCAACGGCGCATTGGTGAGGCTGGGCAGCGACCCCAAGGCACGCCTCCAGACGATCGGGTGGCCCGGCCGGGCCCAGCTCTGCGCGGTGTCGCCGGACGGCCGCTTCGTGGCGTTCCCGCGTGACGAACCGGACACGATCGAGGTGCGCGAGCGCGTGCCCGTGGCGTCCGGCCGCAGCGAGCTTCGGACGGTTACGGAGCTCCGGGGCCACCGCGGACCGGTGACCGCGCTCGCGTTCGCGGCGGACTCGCGCACGCTCGCCTCCGGCGGCGCCGACACGAGCATCCTGCTGTGGGACGTCGCCGCCGCCACTGCTCCGGCCGAGGCCCCGCCGCCGCGCGAGCCTCGCGCCGGGCCGCGGCTCGCGCTCGCGTTCGACGATCGGATCGCGGGCGTCGGCGTGACGCCCGTAGAGCTCGCGTCGGACTCGCCGCACCAGCTCGTCCCGGGTCGCAAGGGACGAGCACTGCGCCCCGGCGCCGAGCTTCGCTTCCCGGAGGCCCGCGATCTCGTGCTGAGCGACGCGTTCACCGTCATGGTGGCGTTTCGGGTCGAGACTGCTGGCCTGCGCCCCGAGTCCGGCAACCAGGGCGTGCTCGCGTCCGAGCTCGTGACCCTCGACGTGCGCGACGCAGGCAAGGCCTGGCTCTTCCTGCATTTCCTGCGGCAGGGCGGGCACGCGCAGGCCGACCTCGAGCCCTGGATCGGCCGCGTCCAGCCGGGACATTGGTACCACGTCGCCGTTTCCTCGCGACGGGCGGACGGCGTCGTGCGCATCTGTGTCGACGGCGTCTGCGGCGCGGGCCCGGCGGGGCAGATGTACGCGGATCGCGTCGGCGAGCTGAGCTTGGCGCGCAGCTTTGGGAAGCAGCCGTTCGCCGGTGAGATCGACGAGTTGGCGATCTACGACCGGGCGCTCTCCGACGACGAGATGGCGACCGCCGCCGGGCTGGCGCGCGCCATTGCGCTACCGTCTCCCACTCCGCCGCCTACTCCGACGCCGCTGCCCACACTGCCGGTCGAACAGGAACCGCTGCCCCGCGAAGGGCTGCCCGAGGGCAAGGACGTCGCGGCGCACGTGAGCGTCGAGGAACGATCGGGCTTCACGGTCTACCGCTTCGGCGGGCCTCTCGCGCGAGCGCAGACCCTGGATGTCGATCTGGGCCTGGGCGCCGTCTGGATCGGCACGAGCCTGGGCTTGTTGCGTCACGACCCGCTCTCGGGAAGCTGGCGACAGTGGGACGAAGCGTCCGGGCTGCCCGGCGCGCGGCTCGACGAGATCGCCGTCGCGGGCGGGCGCGTGATCGTCGACTCGTCGACCCCCACGACACCGGGCAACGTGCGCGGGACAGGCGTGCTGGCGTTCGAAGTCGCGAGCCGCTCGTGGACGCCGCTCAAGAACCTGGGCGGCGTGTGGGACCTCTGGGCGGATGGTTCGGCGCTTTGGGCCGGGACGGGAAGCGGAGCGCTCTTCCGCGAGCTCGAGACGGGCCGGGAGCGGTGGTTCACGCGCGCGGCGGGCGAGCTCGTCCACGACGCCGTCCACGCGGTGCGCCGCCACGGCGAAACGGTGGCGTTCGCCGCCATGGGCGACTGGGTGAAGGAGAAGAAGGACCACGAGGGCGGCGGAGTGACGCTCTGGGACCGTCGCAGCAACCGATTCCGGAGCTACGCCGCGAAGGACGGGCTCGCCCGCGGCTACAGCTGCGACGTGTTCCTGGACGACGCCGAGGTCTTCGTGGCGCATTGGGACGAGGAGCGCGGGCTCAGCCGGATCGATCGGCGCACGGGCCGCGTCGAAGTGCTGCGCCGCAGCGCCAACGGAATCGATCTGGGCGGTGTCGTGCTCGCGGGCGAGCGCGAGACGCTCTGGATCGGCCAGCAGGGAGCACTCGTCCGGCTCGACCGCGCGAGCCGGCAGGCGACGGCGCTGCGGGAGCGGGACGGTCTTCCGGGCTACATCGTCTCGGGCATCGCCATCGGTAAGGATGCGGTCTGGGCAAGCGTCTACGCGTACGGACAGGACGGCATCCGCTCCGCAGGCCTCGTCCGCATCAAACGGCGCTAGAGCCGGCCTCGTCCTTGGATTACACTCGCTGCAACTGACTTCCGGAGGCCTGCATGAAGCGCGTGCTCGCGGTCGCCGCGTGCCTCTGGCTGCCGTGCCCCCTCGCGGCCCAGTCGGATGAGCCGTTCGGTCTCCCGCTCCTGGGCGAGGCCGCCGAGGCCTTTCTGCGCACGGCCAAGGTGGTGGAGAAGAAGGCGCTCAAGGTCGGCATCACCCACTCGCAGCGCTTCACGCTCACGGACGGCACGCGCACCGCGCGCGCCCTCTGGAAGACGATCGACGAGAGCAAGCCGGGCGTCACCAACTTCGAGGGCGGCGGCTTCGTGGTGGACTTCGCGGACTCCTGGAAGCACGAGGTCGCTTCGTACGAGCTCGACAAGCTCGTCGGGACCGGCCTCGTGCCGCCGACCGTCGAGCGTCGCTTCGACCGGACCACCGGATCGCTCCAACTCTGGGTCGAAAAGGCGATGACCGAGGCCGATCGCAAGCAGCAGCAGATCGCACCTCCCGACGTCGAAGCCTGGAACCGGCAGATGTACGGAGTGCGCCTGCTGCACCAGCTCACGTTCAACACCGATGCCAAGAACATCCGCAACGTCTTGAGCGACCCGACCTTCCGCGTCTACGCGGTGGATTTCTCGCGCGCCTTTGCGAACTACGACGACCTGCGTGCCGAGAAGGAGCTGCTGCGCTTTTCGCATCAGTGGCTCGATCGGCTCCGCTCGCTCGACCGGCCCACGCTCGATGAGAGGCTGGGCCGCTGGCTGAACGGCCGGCAGATCGGCGCGATCCTCAAGCGGCGCGACAAGATCCTGGCCCTCGCCGAGCGGCTGGTGGCCGAGAAGGGCGAAACAGACGTTCTTTATTAGGGGCGGCGGTTCGTCTGAGCGCGCTCCTCGTAGACGGCGCGTGCCTGGGCTAGCAGAGCCAGCACACCAGCCTTCTCGGCGGAGGTATTCCACCCGCCGTGGAGCTCGACCGCGCCACGCACGCGGTCGATCCAGGCGATGAAATAGCGCGCGTCTTCCGGCGAGCGAAGCGGGGCGCCGCCGACCGTTACGTAGACCGGGCTCGTGGTGCCGAAGGGGTAGAAGTCGAGCACGGGGTGGCGTGAGCGGTCAGAGTGCGCGCGCGCGAGGTACCAGCCCGAGCCGGACGTGCGCAGGCGAACGCTCAGGTCTGCGGACGTGCCTCCGCCCGCGACCGGCAGAGTCGCCACGACCTCGCCGTTGCGGACGATCTCGAGCCGTTCGATCGGCACGATCGAGCGCAGCGAGACACGCGCCTCGAGCGTGTGGCGGCCGGGAGGGAGCTTGAGCGTATCGCCCGGCTCGCTCCACGGTCCATGTGCGCCCGGGCGCAGCGCGAGCTCCACGAGCGGCCCGTTGGTGGCCATGCTGCGGCCGGACTTGAGTCCCGCCAGGAAACCCTCGAAGTCGAGCGGCCCGCCGGTGTTGACGAAGACGCGGTTCATTCCCACCGGCCCGCGCAGCGAGGCGAAGTTCGTCATGGCGTCGGTGCCCGCTCCCGCGGGGATCCGGAAGCCGCAGTTGAGCAAGCGGTACCAGACGGCGTTCGTCGCGCGGTGGTCGCTCAGGCCGACCGCCTCGTAGAAGTCGACCTTGTCGAGCGCGACGTCGACCGGCAGGCCGATGGGATCGCCCGCGGCGAAGCCGGGGAGCGGGTACGCAGCGGGGTCGCCCGCGCGCGTGGGGTCGGGCACGTCGTCGAAGGGATGCACGTAGCCGACGAGCGCGCCCTGGGCCCGCGCTAGGTCGGCGACCTTGGCATTCGCCGGATCGAGGCTGGCCGCGGCCGTGCCCGCGTAGCCCGCATAGTCGGGCAGCAGCAGGTGGCTCTGCAGGCCGAGCAGCGACAGATGGCCCCACCAGCTCGTGTGGAATTCCTGGTCGTGGCGCAGCAGCGTCGCGCCCGTGGAAGCCGCGTCGGGCTTGCCCGTGAACCAGCCGACGTCGGGGATGCGCTGCTCCTTGTTGACGATCAGATTGAAGACCAGGTGCAGGTCTTCGGCCTCGGCCATCGCGCGCAACGTGCGAGGCGTCGCCAGGTAGGCGCCGCCGTAGTTCATGTGGACGTGCAGGTCGCCGCTCCACCAGCCGCGGGCGGGCCAGTCGGCGATCCGCTCCAGTGCGACATGTTCATGACGCGTGCCGGCCGCGGGGACCTCGAGCGTGCGGCGGAGCGGGCGGTACTCGAGGCCGCGCGTGACCTCGAGCGTCACCGGGCCGGCCGGCACCACGACCGTTGCGCTGCCGCTGCTGTGGAAGTAGCCGTGCTCGATCCGGCGCTCGGCCCGATCGAAGTAGTCGTCGGCGTGGCGCCATGCATCCTCGGGCACGAAGCTGCGGCCGTCGGCGGTGGTCACCGAGAGCCGGGCCGGCCGGTAGCGGCCGTTCTCGGTCACGTCGACGAGCAAGCGGCCCGTCGCCCCCAGGCGCCGTCGCTCGCGGATCTCGACCTTGCGCCGCTCCCCGCCGGGCACCTGGATCGTCCAGAGTGCGGGCGCTCCGTCCTCGTTCGACACGTATGCGATGCGGCTGCCGTCGGGCGAGAAGCGCGGGGCCGTCGCGTCGAACTCGCCGTAGGTCAGCGGAAAGGCGTCGCCGCCCTCGGCGGGGACCAGCCAGAGCTGGTGCCACTGTCGGCCGAGGTAGGACGCGTACACCACGCGCCGGCCGTCGCGGGCCCAGTCGGGCCGCGCCTTCCAGGTCGTCTCCTCCGCGTGGACCGCCCGCATCGGCGCGCCCGGTTCGGCCTGCATGCGCCACAGGCCGCCGCTGCCGGAGATCCGGCCGCGGTTAGAGACGACGATGAGCTCGCGGCCGTCGGGCGACCAGGTCGGCGAGAGGTACTGGTCGAAGCGCGAGTAATAGTAACGGGGCAAGCCCGAGTCGCGCTCCTCGCTGAGGCGCACGACCTGGCCGGGGATCCCGTCCGTCACGTCGAGCCGGAACACGTGGAAGCGGCTCTCGAACGCCGTCGAGACGAAGGCGATCCGCTTTCCGTCGGGAGACCAGCGCGGGTCGAGGTTGACCGCGCCGTTGCTCGTGAGCGCGAAGCTCCTCCCGCTCGCGAGCTCGAGCGCCCGCAGCTCGAGCGCGTCGTCCCGATACGAGGAGTACGCGAGCCAGCGCCCGTCGGGCGACCAGTCGGGCTGGTGGTCGTAGCCGGGTCCGTCGCAGAGCTGCTGCGCAATACCCGTCGCGGGGTCGACCCGCCATAGCGCGCCCTCGATCGAGACCGCGAGCTCGCGGCCATCCGGGGACCAGGCGGGTGAGCTCACGCCGCTCACGGCCTGCGGCAAGTACATCTCGCGGTAGTAGTAGTGGAGCGGGACGCGGACCTGCTTCAGCACCCGCTCCCGGCCGGGCCCCGTCGCCTCAGCCGCCCACGCGACGAGCGCCGTCGCGCCTAGCACGAGCAGGGCATGCGACGCGGCTCGGACGGATGTCGTGCGGGACATGGCGCGAGCGATTGTACCGAGAAGGCCGAGCGCACGCGGCCCACGGTGCGCTACACTCTGCACGCGTGAGGCGCCGCGGAATCACGGCGTCCAGGGGGTGACGATGAAGGCTCGTTGCTGGCTCGGGGCGGCCGCGCTCATCATCCTGCTCCCTGCGGCAGCCCGGGCTCAGGGCCTCTCGGGCCGCTTCACGCTCGCCGCGCAGGTCGGCACGCAGTCCGAGGTTGCGGGAAACATGATCCAGAGCACCACGGGCGAGCTTCTCGGCAGGCAGGTGACGATCGACTCGCTCCGCTACCGGGACATCTACGCGCCCGACCTGCGTTTGCAGGGGCTCGTCGGCTACGGTGTTGGCGAGCGCACGGAACTCGTCGCCCGCGCGACCTGGTACCAGACGACGGGCGTCAAGGGGATCGAGGCCGGCACGCTGAATGCCCAGCAGCTGTTCGCCTACTTCCCGTCCCAGGACGAGCCGTTTGACCAGGATGAGCTCGGCTTCGAGATCGTCCTCCGTTACTACCTCGCGACGCAGGCGCGCCTCAAGTCCTACGTCGCACCCGTGGTGGGCGTGCGTTTCCTCAACGAAACCCTGGTGTCGTTCTCCGCGCCCGCGGCGGGCTCGTCGATCCAGAACGTGCCCTTCAGCAAGGAAGGCGCCGTTCCCGTGTTCGGGCTCGACATCGGTTTCACGTTCGACCTCGGGGAGCGTTTCTATGTCGGAATGGACACGGGCATCCGCTACCAGACGGCACCTCCCGAGTTCGACTACCTGCCCGCCCTCGGCGGCGTCGACAACAGCGCTGGCCGCTGGTCCGCCCCGGTCGTGGCGGTGCTTGGGGTACGCTTCTAACAATCCACGGGGGGCCTGGGGGGTGCTTCGCACCCCCCAGAATAGGAACGCTGACAAAAGGCTGTTGGCGTTTCGTGTCCTTCCCATGACCCCTCTTGAAGAGTCACGGGCAAACGGAACCGAAAAACAGAAACGAACACGGGACACGAACCTGGGGGGCTCCTAAGCCGCCCCCCAGACCCCCTGCTTAGCGTAATCTTGACTAATCCGTAGAGATTGATAGCCTAGAGTTGTCATGAGCAGCCAGGAGATCAACGCC
>Ga0114129_10005424_pt1 | contig 18015 bp, 17 predicted proteins | sample RhiMetdeltSRZDD1_FD_80071 | JGI IMG/M metagenome (GOLD analysis project Ga0114129, IMG submission 80071) | Populus rhizosphere microbial communities from Tennessee, USA - Rhizosphere MetaG P. deltoides SRZDD1 (version 2) (version 2) | ecosystem: Host-associated > Plants > Roots > Rhizosphere >...
AAATCTGTTATTTGCCGCAATTTTCATTCTTTTGTGTATGAATAAAACGAGAGAGGCGGTCGGCAAAAAAACAATATTAGGTATCTCGGCGTTCTACCATGATTCCGCGGCAGCCATAATCGAAGATGGCAACATTATAGCTGCGGCACAGGAGGAACGGTTCACCAGAAAAAAGCATGATGCCGCATTTCCTGTTAATGCCGTCAGGTTTTGCCTCGAATACGCCGGACGTAGCATCAATGAAATAGATGCGGTTGTTTTTTACGACAAGCCACTGCTGAAGTTTGAACGGTTACTTGAAACCTATTACGCTTACGCACCCAAAGGGTGGAAGTCGTTTACAATGGCGATGCCAATATGGCTCAAAGAGAAATTGTTCCTGAAAAAACATATTTGGGAGGCTTTGAACAGCATTGAAAAAGTGAATAAGAAGAAAGTGCGGCTCTTATTTACCGAACATCATCTTTCTCATGCAGCCAGCGCCTTTTATGCTTCACCCTTTGATAAGGCCGCTATTTTAACCATTGATGGAGTGGGGGAATGGGCAACGGCCTCTATTAGTATGGGCAACGGTAACAAAATTACTACGTTGAAAGAACTGCATTTTCCGCATTCATTGGGTTTATTATATTCCTCCTTCACCTACTATTGTGGCTTTAAAGTCAATTCAGGCGAGTATAAATTAATGGGACTTGCACCATATGGTAATGCGGGTTCTGAGAAGGTGCAGCAATTTAAAGATATTATCAGGCAGCACCTGGTTGACCTGAAACAGGATGGATCGATCTTTCTGAACCAGGAATATTTTAGCTATGCTACCGGAGTGCGCATGGTGCCCGATAATAAATGGGAGGCTTTGTTTGGCTTTCCCCGCCGCAAACCCGAATCTCCACTGGAGCAACATCATTGCGATCTTGCGCTCGCTATACAGGAAGTGACACAGGAAATCGTGCTGAATCTCGCCAGGGAAGCCAAAAGGCTTACAGATGCAGAATGTTTGTGTATGGCCGGTGGGGTAGCATTAAATTGTGTAGCCAATGGGAAACTGGATGATGCCCGTATATTCAAACAACTGTTTATTCAGCCGGCGGCCGGAGATGCAGGAGGCGCATTGGGCGCAGCTTTTGCCGCACACTATATTTATTATGGCGCTGAACGAATACTGAATGCAACGGAAATGGACAGCTTACAAGGGTCTTATCTGGGCCCCGAATACGCCGGCCTGGAAATACTCGCAATGGCAAGGAAATACAAGGCTCCCTATAAAAAGTTTGATGAAGAAGATGCCTTATTAAATGAAACGGCCCGGTTAATAGCGGAAAAAAATATAATAGGGTGGCACCAGGGCCGCATGGAGTTCGGTCCACGTGCCTTAGGCGCCAGAAGCATCCTGGCCGATGCCCGCGACCCGCAAATGCAAAAGAAGCTGAACGAGAAGATCAAATTTCGCGAAAGCTTTCGGCCCTTTGCCCCGGTAGTGCCGGCAGAAGATGTTGCCGACTATTTTGAATACGAGGGCGCCTCGCCGTATATGTTACAGGTAAAACCCGTGAAAAAAGAAACACAGATTCCCTATCCTCCAGGCTTTGAGGATAAAGGATTGTCGGATAAATTGTATTTTCAACGCAGCAATTTGCCAGCCATCACACATATCGATTATTCGGCCCGTTTTCAAACGGTACATAAGGAAACCAATCCCCGTTTCTGGAAACTGCTGAATGCTTTTAAACGGCATACAGGATGTGCTGTAATGATCAATACCAGTTTTAATGTGCGGGGAGAACCAATTGTTAATACACCCGAAGATGCTTACCGTTGTTTTATGCGAACCGGTATGGATTACCTGATAATCGGTAACTTTATTTTTTGCAAAAAAGACCAACCCGAATGGCAGGAAAAGGGCGAATGGGAACATACATTCACGTTGGATTAAGCCTTTCGGTGGGAAAATTCAACAAAGCAAAAAAAATCAACAATGGAATCGTTAAAAGATATCTGGAATTTTTTAAAAGCAAGGAAGAAATGGTGGCTTGCCCCCCTCATCATTGTATTATTGTTGCTTGCTCTTTTAATCATACTGGGAGGAACAGCCCTCGCTCCATTTATTTACACCTTATTTTAAAGAACTATGGCAAGGATCAAAGTACTGGAAACTATACTGGTATTGGTATTGGCCCTGATGGTCTTTTACCGCATCACTAACAGTCCTTACATCTTCCTGTTGGCTGTAATCGTAGGAGTGATTGGTTTGTTTATTCCCTCGCTTGCAGAAAAGATACATTTCGCGTGGATGAAACTCGCAGAACTTCTGGGGTTTGTAACGAGCAAAATTATCCTTACCATCATTTTCTTTATTTTACTGGTACCGTTATCGGTGCTGTTTAGAGCGTTTGGTAAAAACGCCGTGCAAAGGAAGGCCGGAAGCAACTCCTGTTTTAAAGAAAGGAACTTTACCTACACACCGGAAAGCCTCGAAAATGTATGGTGAGAGCGCGACGGGCGCCTTGCCCCGGTTCGCTGAATTCAGACTTTAATTTATTGATTGAGATTTTATAAAACAAGTAGCGATCAAAGCCGTCCACCCTGTTTGATGCGAGGCACCCAAACCAACGCCAGTGTCGCCGTGAAAGTATTCGTGAAACAAAAGATAATCTTTAAAGTGCTCATCTTGTTGCATTTTTATTGAACTGCCAAATACGGGACGAATACCCGCTGAGTTTCGTTCAAAGATCCGGAATACACGACGGCTCAATTCGTCTGCCACTTCATTCAGCGTCATATACCTGCCAGATCCGGTTGGACATTCCAATTTAAAGTCATCTCCATAAAAGGAATAATAGCGTCTTAAGCTTTCAATCACCAGCCAGTTCATTGGCAACCATACAGGGCCTCGCCAGTTACTATTGCCGCCGAACATATTATTGTCGCTTTCACCAGGTACATATTTCACAGTTTGCACTTGTTCATCTTCATTGAATTGATACGGGTGTTGCAAATGAAATTTTGAAAGGGAACGAATGCCATAGTCGCTTAAAAACTCATTTTCGTCTAACAAACGTTTCAACGTCATCTTCATCCTGAAACCCCGCATCAGGCTAAAGAGATGGATGCCATCTTTATTTGGCTTATTCCAGTGCAAAACAAGGTTGGCTAAGTCGGGCCGGTATTCCTCAAACCATTTGTTGCGTTTGTCATAAAACTCATCATGTATGATCTCACTATTCGCTATGGTTTCTACCACAAAGAGCGGGATCAACCCCACCATACTCCTGATCTTCAGGGGCACGGACACATTATCACATACGAGCAACCGGTCGTAGTAAAAGTTATCCTCATCGTTCCATAAATTTTCTTCTACTCCATTCATCGCACCGGCGATGTACATGAAATGTTCAAAATACTTCGATGTTATTTCCATGTATGCAGGATTATGCCCTAAAAGCTCATGGGCAATACGCAGCAGGTTCAGTGCATACATAGCCATCCAGCCGGTCGCATCTGATTGTTGCAGATATCCACCATTGGGCAAGGGATTGCTCCTGTCTATCACGCCAATATTGTCCAATCCCAAAAATCCACCCTCGAAAATATTATTACCCTTTGCATCCTTCCGGTTCACCCACCAGTTAAAATTGAGCATAAGCTTATGAAAAACTTTTTCCAAAAACAGCACATCTCCCTTGCCGTGGTTAGCCTGCTTTTCGGCTTTGTAAATTTCCCAGATGGCCATGGCGTGAATGGGTGGATTGCAATCGCTAAAGTTCCACTCATAAGCGGGCAGTTGTCCGTTAGGGTGCATGTACCATTCGTTTACCATATATAGTAATTGGCTTTTGGCAAATTCCATATCCACCATAGCCAATGTATAGCAGTGAAACGCCATATCCCAGGCGGCAAACCAGGGGAATTCCCACTTGTCCGGCACCGAAAGAATTTCTTTGCTGTGCAGGTGTTTCCATTCCGTGTTCCGTAGTTCTGATCGCTGCAAAGGCGGTGGGGGTTGCCCCGGGTCACCTTTCAGCCACTGATGCACATCATAATAATAAAATTGTTTGTTCCACAACAAGCCCGCCAGCGCCTGCCTTTTTATATTGATCACATCCGGGTTCTTTTCATCTTTTAAAATTTCAAGGTAAAAGGCATCGGCTTCTTCTTTTCGTAAAGAGAAAATTTGATCAAAATTGTCAAATGTATAATCCGGATCCTGCGACAGCGACAGGCGAACAACAATAGGTGAACCGGCAGGAATAGTAAGGTCATAATTAAAAGCAGCTTTAGTACCTATTTTTGCCGGATTGATGCTTGCAGCATTCCGGATAAAATAATCATTAATGCCATCTTTATAATAGTCTGTGTTACTCCCATGCCCATACAGGCGAATGGTATTGGTTTCATTGTTACAGAACAATAATTCAGGAAAGCCTTCACCCTGACAATAATATTGCCCCAAAGTTTGATGAAACGCTTCTATGGTGCCGGGGGAGCCGGAACTTAATTGAGGTTGACAGGCATCATATCCCCACGCCCACGTGTTTCGGAACCATAAGGTAGGAAGTACATTTATTGCCTGCACCTCATTGCTCCGGTTATGGACGGAAATGCGGATTAAAATATGCTGAGGCGATTGTTTGGCGTATTCTACTACGATATCAAAATATTGGTTGTCATCAAAAACGCCGGTGTCTATGAGTTCAAATTCCGGGTCTTGTTTGGTCCTGCGGCGATTTTCTTCAAGGAGCTGTGTATAAGGAAAAGGTGTTTGCGGATATTTATACAACATTTTCATGTACGAATGCGTGGGCGTATTGTCGGGATAGTAATAGAGTTCCTTAACATCCTCACCATGATTGCCTTCCGTGTTGGTTAATCCAAAATAGCGTTCTTTCAGAACAGGGTCTTTTTTATTCCACATGGATAATGCAAAACACAATAGCTGTTCGTCATCGCAAATACCTGCAATGCCTTCTTCGCCCCAGCGCCAGGCTTTGCTTCGGGCCATATCATGCGTCGTAAAATTCCAGGCATCACCGTTGATGCTGTAATCTTCCCGCACCGTACCCCACTGCCGGTCGCTTACATACGGTCCCCATTTTTTCCAATTGGCTATTTTTACTCTTTCCTGTTCAATCGTCATAATGATGGATTATTCATTCTATGTCCCATTGCATACGAGTACGATCTTGCCTGTAACGCCTCCCTTCCCAAGTAGCTCGTGCGCTTGTTTTGCCCCGGTAAGCGGGAATCGCTGTGCAATAAGCGGCCTGATCTTTTTTTGTTGAAGCAGTTCAAACAGGGCAGTCAGGTCCTGTCGAAAGAAGGCTGGTTTAAGGCGCATCAGCCACTGGATGCTGTAAAGGACCACCCGCTTTCGGCCAGGGAGTATTCTGCTTAGAATAATATACCACAGGAAGATGCTAATGGCACGATATCGATGACGACGGCCTTTGCCGTCTACCGTTGTTCGGCCCCCGCGTAACGAGCCGGTAAGGCCAAAGGCAACGACCTTTCCGCCGCGACGTAGTGCTTTGCGTGAAAGCCAGGTATGAGTGCCACCGATGCTTTCAAAGACGGCATCGACACCATCGCCTGTGAGGCGATGAATTTCTTTTACAAAATCCTGATGCTCGTAATCGATGGGGGTAGCGCCGAGATCGGATACAAGCGAAGTATCCCGGGATGAACAGGTGCCGTACATTTCCAGTTCGGCGATACGCCCAAGCTGCAGGAGTGCCGTACCAACGCCGCCTGCCGCACCATGGATCAGCACACGTTGACCTGGTTTAACCTTAGCAGAACGATGCAGCATCTGATACGCAGTGATATAGTTCAATACGAGGCTGACAGCCTCGGCAGGGTCTAACCCCGGTGGCACCGGAACCAATAAATGTTGTGGCAGACAGATAAACTCAGTGTATCCGCCGAATATGGGCAGCGCCGCAACTTGCTGGCCTATGTTGATTCCTGAAACGCCGTCGCCACGCTTATCGACCACACCAACCACATCCCATCCTGGTGTGAAGGGCAGCCGGGGCGTTTCGGGATGGATGCCTTCACGCATCATTACGTCGGGCAAGGACACGCCTGCGGCCTGTACCCTCACCCGTACTTCACCCTTTTTCGGTTCAGGACACGCTTCTTCAACCACATGAAGCTCATCGGGGCCGCCATAGTGTGTAACAACAATATGTTTGTATTTTCCGGACCTGTTCTCTATATGGGGGGAACTAATGCTTGTGCCTGGTGCTTCTGTTTCTGCGAGGCTAAAAAATGATGAATGTTTCATAGCTGAAATTTTAGAAGTGAATAATTGGTATTTTCAGCATGTTGTTTAAGGTACTTAATAGCTATGAAACATTGAATGAGCCTCGTCAACCCGGCAATGCAAATGGAATGATTTTCCTCATACTTTATCATTAGAATTTGCATTATCTTCTCCGCACACATTGCGATGCCTTATGTAAATTTGGTGATAGCCATATGATGTCCCTTTAGCAATAGGGCAATAGAATATCTGCAACGAACATTTCTATACATTGAACTGTTGCAGATGATGGTCATTGTGTTTGTAAACAAAATATCCAACCTGCTCTCTGGTCATCGTTCCAAAAAACCAATGAACAAAGTCATTTGGATAATTTTCGTATTCTTCAATCAAAGCGATCCATTTTCTTTTTTCAGATGCAATATCTCCGTTTTGTTCTTTTACCTTAAACGCACCGGAAGTGGGAGCATTTTTCGGAAAAGGTTTGTCTTCTCTAAGGATGCTCTTCAAACCTGTTTTGCCAAACAATCGTCCCATAAAGGCACGTTTAAGTTTTGGTTTACCCAGGTAATATTCTTCACACAATACGCAATGTTTCAGCATTTGGTAAACATTCATTTGCCCCCATTGAGCAGTACTGTGTTCATCGAGCTTATTAATGCGGCTTATTAATTCATCCCTGTTAGCATGGTTTAAAACTGATTTCATATTTTACAATGTTAAAGGATTAGAGTCCAAAATTGAATCAGTTTATGCGAAATTCACAGGTGTGATTACGACAAAAATGAGGTGAATTGCGACAACTATAACCACTCGGAAGGCGCCTTGCCGAACTTCTTTTTAAAAGAATGTGAGGGAACGGTTACATTAATCCGGTAAAATGGGATGGTTCTTTGATTTACCGAATACTTCCTGGCGGGGCCTGTGCCATCTTTAATCTATTGCCTGCTTACGCAAGCAATGCCTTTGCTTTTTCTGTAATCATGGATGTAATTTGTCCTTTAAACAGCGCTACAGCAAAAGGCAGCTCTGATTGCAGGTGCACTTCATTTTCCTTCACCTGTATAGTGCCGGCAATATTAAAACCTTTGGCTGAAAAACTGAAACTACCGTTAGGACCATTCCAGTTTTCCTGTACATTGGTAACTGTGCCTTTTTGTTCTTCCTGTAAGCGGCTCAGCAATTGTTTAACGCGATTCAATGCTTCTTCCTGTGTTTGTGAATGAGGAATGTTCAAAGATAACTTCGACATATTTATATTGATTGTAATCTTTTGTTGGCTATCCAGGCCAGCTGCAAATATATAACATATGCAATTTAGTGCACGTTAAGCCGGTTTGCTGATCCTGAAAATCAGGCATCCGGTATCTCAGGCTCCACTAACTTAGCCAGCTTTTCCAACGACTCCTGCCAACCTAAATAGCACATTTCAACAGGTATAACAGCAGGAATTCCTTCCTGTGTAATTTTTATTTCTGTACCCGCAATAGTTTTCCGGAGCGATACAGTGGTGGTCATTTCTCCCGGCAGGTTTGGATCGTCAAATTTATCGGTGTATTTCAAATACTCATTAGGTTTGATTTCGAGGTACGTTCCACCGAATGAATGGCTATTACCGGTTGTAAAGTTCATGAACGACATCTTATGAGAACCACCGGTTTCTACATTCATTTGGTGAACGGTGCAAATAAACCCATAAGGAGGCAACCACGACGCAATTGCGGGGGCTTCAGTAAATGCGCGGTATACTTTTTCCGGAGATGTTTTAAGAACTCTGTGTAGCGAAACAACATTGTTGCTCATAAGAAATATTTTTGATCCTACTCGTTTGGCTTTTCGGTTCCGCCCGTTTTTGGAGTGGTGGCTGCTCCACTTACCTTTTAGGTTAGCGATTGAACAAAGGTAGAGCGGGCGGGTTTCTCACATAAGGGGCGTTTGCGCCAATATGAAGGCAGTTTGCGACTATTTGTGTGTGGGCGAAGCGGCTCTATAACCACTCGGAAGGCGCCTTGCCGAACTTCTTTTTAAAAGAATGTGAGAAATGAGAGAGGCTTTCAAAACCCAGGTCCAGGTAGATTGCAGAGGCTTTCTTATTCTTTTTTTCTATAAGGTGGCGAGCCTCCATCAACCGTTTTTCCTGTAACCACTGCCTGGGCGATGTACCAAACGTTTTTTTGAAGTCGCGCTTAAATCCTGCAAGGCTTCGCCCGGTGAGCCGTGCAAACTTTTCAACCGGAACATTGAAATGAAAATTGCTGAGCATAAATTTTTTCAGATCGATCTTATAGTGCTCCGAAAAGTCGAACAAAAATCCGCTGAGCTCAGGCATGGCATGCAGTATCAACTTCACCGCTTCCTTCACTTTCAAAATGCCCATGGTAGTCGCCATCTTTTCGGCCGGATTGCGAACGTATGGTAATACAGATTGAAAATAGCCCTGCAGGAAATCGTTTCCGGGAATCAGCATATTGGGTGGGCCGGCGTATTTCTGTTGTATCTCTATTTGCTCCTCCAGCGCAATTTTCCTGAGCAGGTCTTCCTGCAGGGAAATGACGATTGTTTCATAATAACCCTCACCGGGCAGCGGAGTTTTGGTTATCTCACCCAGTTGGTTTTTGCCAATCAGCAATAGCTCACCTTTCCTCATCGAAATTTTCTGGCTGGATGTTTCCAAAGTAAACTGCCCCGAAACCTGCAACACCAGGGTATTGTGTTCCATGAAGCACACTTTCTCCTTGCGCATGGCGGAGTAATAAGCGTAAAAGATAACTCCGGGGATTATTTCGGTTGGGTTCGTCACTACGTAAAGGTATAAAAAGATCAGTTTTATATTAAGTTCTGTTATCGCTGCAGGTATGTACCGCCAACGATCGCTCCCGGTGAAAAATGCGTGTTCAGCGTATTCATTTCTTCAGGAGTGAATACGATTTCCATGGCCCGTATATTTTCCGGCAGCCGTGATCTGCGGCTCATGCTTACCAATGGCATCATATTGTCATCCTGCGTATTCACCCAGGCGATTGCCAGTTGAGTTGGCGTATATCCTTTTTCGGTTGCCATTTTTTTCAATACTTCCACTTTCTCCAGGTTCTTTATCAGATTCTCTCCCTGAAAACGCGAAAAATGATTGTGGTAATCACCGGGCGGGAGAGGGGCTTTCATTTCACCCGTCAATAATCCTTCGGCCGTATTGGCAAAGGCCACAACCCCTATGCCCAGTTCTTTCGCTGTAGGAAGCAGGTTGCTTTCAATCTGTCGATCGGCCAATGAATAGCCTATTTCCAATGCTGTTACAGGGTGTACGCTATGGGCTTTGCGCAGTTGTTCTGCGGTGATTTCCGACACGCCGAGGTAACGCACCTTTCCTTCTTTGATGAGGTCGGCGACAGTTCCGATAACATCTTCCACCGGAACACTATTATCGAGCCGGCACGGCTGATACAAATCAATGGTATCGATACCCAGCCGCACCAAAGAATAATTGATGAAGTTTTTGATAGCGATGGGACGCAGGTCCAGGCCGAGAAATTTACCGCCGTAAACGATGCCGCCAAATTTGACGCTTATAAAGGCGTCGTCCCTTCTGCCTTTGATGGCTTTGCTTACCAGCAGCTCATTGTGGCCGCTGCCGTAAAAGTCGCCTGTATTCAAAAAATTGATGCCACTGTTCAATGCCATCTGAATGGTAGCTATACTTTCACTTTCGTCGTTCACCGGGCCTCCCCAAACCGGTGACATGCGCATGCAGCCTAATCCGAGTTTAGAAACGAGTGGGCCATTTTTGCCGAGGGCGATCTTTGTTATTGTTGTTGTCATTGTAGCTATTTTATTAACTACACAAAGATTGGCGTTTATGCGCCTTGGCCGATTACGCTTATGGCTCAAATTAGTTGTGTGGGTGGCTCAGGGGAGGGAGGGGGCATGCCCGTGGAGAGATGAAGCGACACAATTATATGAAGGAAAGCTTAGCGGCCATTCTGATTAATGTAGCAGTATTCTTTGCTTCGAATTTAACCAGCAGGCTTTTTCTATGCGAATCAACCGTGGTGGTGCTGATGAACAATTTTTCAGCAATTTCATTATTGGTTAACCCTTCGGCAATGAGTGCCAGTACCTCTTTCTCCCTTCGCGTAATCACGGGTATTTTTGAATCCTCATTTCTTCTTATCGTTGCCGATGCCTCAAAGCTTAGAAATGTATGCCCCTGCATCACCGCTTCAATGGCCTCAGTCAGTTCTTCCCGTGTGGCATTTTTTAATACATATCCGCTTGCTCCATTCTCCAGCATTTTTTGAATAAAACTTTGCTGATTAAAGGAGCTTAGCCCCAAAATGTGTATGGCAGGATACTTTGTTTTTAGTTCCTTACATAAGTCGATACCACTTTTGTCGGGGAGATTGATATCCATCAGGATTACATCCGGCTGTTGCCGCTGTAGAAATGAAAGACAGGAGGCTGCACTCATCGCATGGCCCATCCATTCCATACCTTTTTCATGTTGAAGTAAGGAACGAATGCCTTCCACAACCATGTAGTGGTCATCTGTAATAAATATTTTTATCGCAATTAGATATCCAATTCAATATGAACAGAAGTTCCTTTATCAGGTTGTGAATCTACATCCAGTTTGCCTTTCAAAAAATCTATACGATGTTGAATATTTCTCCATCCCATACCTTCTGTTCTTTTTACGGTAGTGGCATCAAATCCTTTTCCGTCATCCTCTACCGTTACCGAAAGCCGGTTGTCCGTCTTAATTAGTTGCACAATAGCTGTTCCGGCAGCCGCGTGTTTCAGTGTATTATTAATCAATTCCTGAACAATGCGATATATGGTTACCGCTGTAGTCTGTTCAAGCTGCACATCAGCGAATCCAATTGACTGGTAGCTGACTTTCAACGCACCGCTTTTATTTATGTCATTACAGAAATCTTTTAGTGCTGTATCTAATCCGAATCTCACGAGCGACTCCGGCATCATGTTGTGAGCCACCCTGCGCATTTCTTTTATGGAGCTGTCGAGCATGTCCATGCTGCGCTCAAAGGTCAGATGATTTTCAGGTGTCATTACCATATTTTCTTTCATAGTATTAAAAGAGTATTTTATTCCGGAGAGCATGCCCCCCAACCCGTCGTGAAGGTCTTTTGCCAGTCGGGAGCGCTCCTGCTCTTCACCTTTCAGCACGGCTTCGGTAGCGGTTAATTGTTTTTCAGTTTCCAGTTCTGCAATGCGTTGCTGCTGGAGTTTTTGTTTTTGTTTGTAGTTCCGGTATGAAAGTAAGGAGATGATCAGTATGATTATTGCAGCGCCAATCAAACTGTAATTTAGTGTATTTTTTTGCCGGATGGAAAGTTGCTGTAATGCCCTTTCTGTTTTCAGGGTTTTAATTTCGTTTTCTTTACTTGCAATCTGATACCGTATTTCAAGGGAAGCAATCCGTTTATTATTTTCTTCGGAAAGAATACTGTCATTCAGTGCTATTGATTTTTTAAGATAGCTGTTTGAATTTCTGTAATCACCTTTTTTTTCATACCATACTGCAAAACCGTCATACACTTCCTTTCTTCGCATTTTTAAACCAGCCTTTTCAGCAAGTAAAAGAGTTGAGTCAAGATATATTTTGGATTCAGAAAGATTATTGAGGGCATTGAAACAATCGAAGAGGAGGCTCATTACACCTGTTACCTGGTGTGTATCATTATCTGTTTTTGCCAGTTGAAGAGACTTCTTTAAATACGTGATGGCGCTCATAAATTCTTTCTGCCGCCGGGCCAGGTCTCCTTTCATGTAAAAAAAATATTGCGAATACGCTGTGTTTTGTAGCTTCAAAACAATTGGTTCTGTCTTATTAAGCACGTCCTGTACTTTGGAAAATTGTCCTTTATTGAGCAGTTCATTCGCATAGTTCATAAGGGTTCTGCATTTCAAATCATCATTAGACGATTCTTCTGCCAGGACTAATGCCTTTTGCATATACTCCAATGATTTCGTTGAATCAGCTGTATGCGTATAAATGCCTGATAAATTCCCATAGAGAGAGGACAGATAATTTTTATCGTTAAATTTTTCAAAAACACTAATGGCTAGCAAATAATACTCAATGGATTTGTAATAGTCCCCAATACGATTATAATTATTGGCCATATCCCAATAAAGAATACCCATTTCTCTTTTAGCGGCATAAGTAGTGTCGTTTTTCAGAAAACCGGCAAGGGAATCAGCATAAGAAAATGATTGCTGAAAATCCCCTCTGTCTCCGTAATATTTAACAAACATGGATAACCCTTTGCGAATGCCATAAGAAAAATTAATCCTTCTGCTTATAGCCAGCATCTCCTTAATATAGGGCTCGTGACCGGACGAATTATATAGGGTTGCTCTCAGGTATTGATAAATTGATTTTGCCCTGAAACTATCCGGAGTGGTATGATTATCAATATTGCGCTTCAGACTATCAATGACATCCGCCGTTTGCGACTGTACCTGCAAGCAAAAAAGAAATGAAAATATAAATGCTGCGAATTTTATCATTTATTAAAATAGACTTTATATTCTGCTACAATGTACGCAAATATACCATTCAGCCTTTATCCCCTTTTTCCATGATTTTTCCGATTTTATAAAATATCCTGTTTTTAGGGGATGTTAAATTCATCGTCACCCGACTACTTTAGCCTTTGAAATCTAAACATTAATCAACACGATGAAAAAATGAAAAAGAGCACTATTGAAGTAACATCCCCTGACGTATACCTTAAAATAATGCTGCTTCCGATAATTGTAGCGGTGTTGCTTTTTTCCTGTAAAAAAAATACTGTACCTGTAACACCGCCTGTTTTATCATCCGACAAAACGATTACATCTTTTTCTTTTCTTAAAGCAGATAACCCAATGCTTGCCGATAATGTACAGGGTACCATTAACGGCAAAAATATTTCGTGCACGCTTCCGTCGGGCGTTTCCCTCTCAGCCCTGAAGCCAACCATTGCACATACCGGCAGTTCTATAAATCCACCTTCCGGAACGGCTAACAATTTTACGGCACCCGCTACTTACACCGTAACGGCTGAAGATGGTACGATTGAAAAGTATACGATATCGGTATCTGTTGCAGCGGCAATGCCTTCTGTTTATGTAGTGGGAGGACAGGTTTTTTCGGGTACCTACCGGGTTAGGGTATGGAAGAATGGAATCGGAACAAGTCTTACCGATGGCACCTACAATGCTGACGGATCAGCAGTTTTTGTTAAGGACAGTATCCTTTATGTAGCCGGCCGTCAAAGTGTAGGAAGGAATTTGGCCACCTATTGGAAAATACAAAACGGAATTGAATTGCCTACACCCATCCTTAATGAGACTGTCAATGACGCGTATGCCAATTCCATTTACGTCTCCGATAAAAATGATGTGTATGTAGCCGGACAGGAAAACTACGGGGGTGGCATATTCATAGCGAAGGTTTGGAAAAACGGAGTGGCAGCATCACTTAGCACCGGCAATAGTGCCGCCGGTGCATTCTCGGTGTTTACTTCAGGCGATGATGTATATGTGTCAGGATGGGAATCCACAGCTACTGGGTATACCGCTAAAGTCTGGAAAAATGGAATAGCCACAACCCTAAGCCCGGAAGACGGAAAAGCCTATGGTAAAGCTGTTTTTGTTGCCGGTGGAATTGTTTATGTAGCCGGCCAATATTGGAATGGATCGGCCTGGGTTATCCAGGTTTGGAAAAATGGTGTACCTGAAACCATCAACAATGCAGGAAGTGTTGAGGTATCAGGCATGTTCGTTTCGGAGGGAGATGTATACATCGTAGGTAGTGAAGCAGGAAATAATCTTTCGAACGCCAAAATCTGGAAAAATGGTGTTGGTACGTCCCTTTCCGAAACTAATGGATCACACGCGCAATCCGTGTATGTGTATAATGGCGACGTGTACGTTGCAGGCTGGGAAAAGAACAGCCAGGACAAGCTGGTGGCGATGTTATGGAAAAACGGTGTGGGCACACCTCTTGCCACAGATGCTTTTGCGGGTGGCGTAATGGTAAAGTAGGGCAGGTGAAAATATTCAATCAAATAAAAATACAAATGAAAAAGAACACGCTAATGACCACATCTCTTGAAGTAATTAGTATGGCTGTGCTCGTAAGCTGCGGTGGCGCCGGCTCTGCCAGCCCTTCCGCCGCCGACCCGGTAGTATCTGAAAATAGTACCACTATTGCTACCAAAGACGGCAGCGCCATGCTCGACCATGACACAGAACTTTCAACCGCGTTTGCGGGACTCACCGTTAAGCAGACTTATATAGTAGATGGTAACGACAAAAAAATTGCAGGCAGCAAGGTTGCGCTCAACTCCAACTTTTCAATTGTGTATGAAGGTGTAAAAAACTATACGCTTAAAGATGGTAAAGCGTTCCCTAATTTAACTATACAGGTGGTAGATGATAACCAACAAATAGTGCTCAGTAAATCCGACCTGTTCGCTACTTCTTATCCCGATGGGCTTTCCGTAAGCGATGCATCCGTTCTTCGGGCTACCATTACCGCAGGCGACCCGATAAAACCCGGCAAATACATTTGTTCCGTTCAGGTAATTGATAAGAATAACAACAATGCCGTTATCCATTCAACCTGGGATTTTGAAGTGGAGTAAAATCAATTGCGCCGTTTAGTTAAAAGAAAATATTTATGAAGGCGGGCTTTTCAAAAATGAAACTCATGAAAAAGTATGTTCTCCTCTTAATGTTTATTACCATTACTGTAGCCGGTATTGCACAAACCAAACCAAAGCCCAAACAAAAAGAAGCTGTTCCTACCCAAAAAGAAATGGCCGACATGATGAAGGAGATGCAGAAGGCCATGGACGAAATGAGCCCGGAAGATAAAAAGATGATGGACAGTATGGGCATTAAAATGCCCGACATGAAAGGCATTCAAAAAACTGTTTCAGGCTTAAGTGATGAACTGGGGGTAGGTGGCAGCGTAGGCCCTGTGAAAGCAGAAGCTACCATCGGATCAGGTATCGAACTGGAGATAGATAAAAGCGGGGTACAAGATGTAAGCATCGTATCAAAAGCCAAACTGGAAGCTGGCATCGAAGCGCCGGAATCAGAAGGTGAAATGCCTATAGACAAAAAGATTAATAAGGGCGTAGAACAAATAAATAAAGGAATAAGCAAAATGAACACATCGGTGGAGATAGGCGTAGAAAGCCGGACAAGCCTCATCAGCGGCTGTGGATCGGTTACCGAAACCGGCATACTGAAAGACATCACGTTGTCACAATGGTAAAACACTCATGCAATCAATATGAAATACATTCTTTCAACCTTACTCTCATTGATGACAATAACTGCCTTTACGCAGGATTGTACCAGAGAATCACTCCGTCAAAAACCGGGTACCTGGAAAGCAGGGCCGCAGGGTTCTATTCACAATGTAACTGCGGCTGACTTAACAAAAGAAAAAGCGGTAATAGCAGGTATTCATAAAATGATTACTACGAACTATGCCCCAACCGGATGCCAAATCGGATACAGTAGTGTGTATGGCAAGTACACAGTTGCCGGCCAAAACTGGCTGGCAGACCCCTATCACTATACCATGTATATACTCCGGTATTTGTGTGATGAAAATAGCAAGGATAAATCAAAATATTATGTTGATTACTCGACTACTACTACGGTAAACATTACGGCTAATGTGGTGTTCTCATTGAATAATCTCTATGCCGCAAATATTGCCCCGGATGAAGTGAGAAGCTATTTAAAATTAAAACAAAAGCCAGCAAAAAAAGATGGTGTCTGGTACATGGGTGAAGAGGTGGTTGGTGATTATGGCACACCTGGCGAGATAAAAGAATATCGCTGGCTGATTACCTACAATGACACACTTCCCTTTTATTATGTAAGCCGCAAAGAATATTTACTGATACAAAAGAAAAGATTGGAGAAATCAATACAGGAAGTTCCCGGTGAAAAAGAATACACCAACAAATACCTCAACAACGTGAACGAATATTTAAAAAAGCCGGAAGCCGAATTATCCCTCCCTGCCATTTGTATGTGGAATGAAGAGGAAAGATTTGAAAAATTTGTAGAAGAGGGAACCCGGGGTTCTTTCTTCGCGGTAAAGCCCAATCCTGATTACTATCGTAAAAAATTACCAAAGTCTTCGCCCCAATTTTTTACCGTGGTTTATAAAATAGCAAAAGGCGATGCGGTATTTGCAGACAACTACGAAGCGATAAAAAAAGCCGTCGATTTTACAAAACTTAAAAACATGCTGGGAAAATGAATGACCGTAACTTAAAAAAAATATATTCAACCAACATAAGAATATGAAAACAATTTTGACTATCCTTGTCCTGATACTATCGGCAACCTCCGTATTGGCACAGAAAGAAACCTTTGACCTTATAACTTACACAGCGCCTGAGAACTGGACAAAGGAAACCAGTGAGAACGCGGTAAGCTATGTTAGCATTGACAAGAAGAAAAAATCGTGGTGCAGGCTCACTATTTATAAAAGCACGACCAGTAAAGGAAACATTGAAAGCGATTTCGAAAGCGAATGGAATACCCTTGTTGCAAAAGAGTACAACGTAACCGAAGCGACACAGGCAAGCGAGGTAGTGGAAGCAGAGGGCTGGAAAGTAAAATCAGGCGCAGGGAAATTCATTTTCGACAAGGCAAACGCCACTGCCCTGGTTACCACGCTTAGCGGTTTTGAACGTTGTATGAGTATTGTTGCCGTCACCAATAATCAGGAGCACCTTGCGTTAGTTCAAAGTTTTTTGGAAACGATTGTTATGAAAGTGCCGGATACAACAAAGGTGCAAGCTGTTACCACGCAGCAAACCGCAATAAGCGACCCATCGTCGGTTATTGGCATCTGGGGAAAAACTTCAACCAATAACAATAGCAACGATTTTGCTAATGGCCTCCACGGCTACTTTAGATGTCAATACCTGTTTAATAAGAATGGCACTTACAGTTTTATCAGCAGGATATTTTCTTACCAGCCCGATATTATTTTGGCAAAAGAAAGTGGCACCTACGAAGAAAATGGCAATACCGTAACGCTTACGCCTCAAAGCAGCATTATTCAAAAATGGAGTAAGGGTTATAGCACTGAAACGGATGGCCGAAAAGTATATTTGGATAAGCTCGGTACATTGCTATCGAGCCAGAAGAGACCATTGGAAAAAACCAGCTACCGGTTCACCAAAAAATATTTTTCCGGCGTTCAGGAATGGAACCTGGCATTATCCGCAGACAAGGAAACACTTCGTGACGGGCCTTTCAATGGCGGCAATAATTATCCCGGTACATGGCTGTATAAAGCCGTTGTTTCGGATAAATTTCTTGTCAGGACTTATTAATGTTTGGGTAACGAAGTAAAGTTATTGCTCACCACCGTGCCATAGGAATTTGAAAACGAAGATTAATTGATAGGTCATTGGTTTGAATTCAATCCTGATCACCGGGTAAACAGGTCCGCAAAGTTGCGGACCTGTTTATTTTAGGCAACTGCAAACGGCACCCGGCGTAGTATGTTTAGGGATCCTGATTTTGCAAAATATGGAGAGGATATTATTTTTTCGGCGGTGGTGGCGGCATTTTTGGAGGTTGCTGCTCGTATTGATATACCAAATTAATTTTCCCATCTCTATCAAACCGCCATGCTTCGTGCAGTTCTTTGGTTGTTTTTTTTCCTTTGGCTTCTGTTGAAATTTCCCGGGTCCATATCA
>Ga0114129_10005425_pt1 | contig 18013 bp, 17 predicted proteins | sample RhiMetdeltSRZDD1_FD_80071 | JGI IMG/M metagenome (GOLD analysis project Ga0114129, IMG submission 80071) | Populus rhizosphere microbial communities from Tennessee, USA - Rhizosphere MetaG P. deltoides SRZDD1 (version 2) (version 2) | ecosystem: Host-associated > Plants > Roots > Rhizosphere >...
GGATACTGCCGGCGTCACAACTGCGTGCGGTGCTGGACGGCACGCGCGCGGCAATCGAAGAGGGCGGCGGCACCTACGGTGTGGACTACCTGGCTGTCCTGTGCGTGGCGCATCGGATCTAGCGCAGCGAGTGCATTCGCTAACTTTGCTCGAACCGGCGCTGATGGCGGTCCCGAGCCCGCCGGAGGTCCCGCGTGCGATGGAACTCTATCGGGCAGGTGACACGCCCGCTGCCGTCGAGACGTTTCTTCAAGGAACCTGCGGGCCGCAGTATCGTCCGATCCTGACGAGAGCCGTGCCCACTGCGATCGAACAAGCGCTGGCGGCCGCCGACATGTTCTTCGGTCAGGAGCTCCCGGCTCTGCGGCAGTGGTCGTTTGGCGCGAACGAAGCGCGCGGCATCACGCAGCCGGTGCTGGCCGTCCTCGGCGCGATGAGTGATGACCGCTTTCAGCAGCGCCAGCGGCTGTTGCTCGAATGGTTGCCCCTCGCTGAAGCTTTTGAACTGCCGGATGCCGGGCACCTGTTGCATCTGCAGAATACGAAAGGACTGGCGGACGGACTCGTCGCGTTCCTGGCGCGCCATCCATTCCCCGCGGCAGCTTGACCGGATCGATGCGAAAGGCCCTGTCAGCAAGGGAGCCACTGTGATGAGACGCAAATTCCTGTCGTTGCTCGCCGGCCTTCCCGCCATTGGATTGGCGGCCGCCGTTCAATCCAATAGCCGGATGAAGGTCATGATCAAGAGTGCCTGGGGATCGAGCGATCCGACGCAGGCCTCGTTCCCGTTCCATCACGCGAGAGCGTTTGCCGAAGCCGGGCACGAGGTTCAGATCTACCTGCTGGGTGAGGCCGTGACCGTGATGCGCACGGTCGTCGCCAACGCCATCCTTCCCGTCGGCTGGCCGCCTCTGTCGGAAGGGCTGAAGGAAGTGATCGAGAGGAAGATCCCGATACACGTTTGAGGCGCGTGCGCGAGGGCCCGTGGGGTCCTCGAAGCCGACTTGGAAGGGAAGAACGCGACGTTTGCCAACCCGAAGGTGTTTGTCGGCCTGGTGCAATGGGCTGACAAGGTCCTCACCGAGTAAGTCCCACGTCGAGCTGAGGCATCACAGAAACGATCTATCCTGTGGCGTGCCGTCAACACGGGGGGAAGACCGGAGGATCCTGCTGTGAAAGAAGCGTTCATCAAACATGGAGCCAGCCGCGTGACCGATGACGATTTCAAGAAGGTGACCGAGCAGGCTGACGATATCAAACAGAAGTTTGCCGCCGGCGGGCCTCTCAGCCGCTTCTATCTGGACGGCAAGCTGCTGCTGGCCATGGTGGGGGACTACTATCGCGGCACGTATCGCTTGGTGCCTTACTGGGCCATCGCCGCCGTGGTGTTTGCCCTGCTCTATGTCCTGAATCCGTTCGACATCGTTCCCGACGTCGTTCCGCTGCTCGGATTCGTCGACGACGCCGCGGTGATGGGCGTGTGCCTGAGCATGATCGAGCAACAGTTGTACGACTACAAAGGATGGAAGGAATCGAGGAATGAAGGATGAGGACTGCGCGCATGCATCGGACCGTCACGATCGCCGCGGCCGTTCTTGCGGTTGGGGCGCTCGGCCTCGCTCAGGCGCCGCGAACGCACCGTCTGCAGGCGACGCCGGCGACGATCTCGTACGGCTATTACTGGCACGAAGCGGCTCCCGTCCTTCGCATTGCATCGGGCGACATCATCGACGTCGATACGCTGCTCACGAACACGCCCAACCGGCTCGAGGCCTCGGGCGTGCCGCCCAACGAGATTCAACAGTCGCTCAGAACCATTGTCTCGGAAGTGACCGGCGACCGGCGAGGCCCCGGCGGCCACATCCTGACCGGTCCGGTGTTCATCGAAGGCGCTGAGCCAGGCGATGCGCTCGAGGTCAAGGTCCTGTCGATCGATCTGGCAATCGACTACGGCTACAACGGGTGCAGCGGGTTCATACCGTCGAACTGCGACAAATCAGTTCCCCAGAAAATCTTCAAGCTGGACTCGAAGCGGAGGACATCCGAGTTCAAGCCGGGCATCGTCATCCCGCTGAAGCCGTTCTTCGGAAGCATGGGCGTGGCGCCTGCGTCAGCGCTCGGACGCGTCAGCAGCAACCCGCCTGGGAGACATGCCGGGAATCTCGACAACCGGCTGCTGGTCGCCGGAAGCACGCTCTACATCCCCGTGTTCGTCCCTGGCGCGTTGTTCAGCGTGGGCGATGGTCATGCCGCGCAGGGCGATGGCGAGGTCGATCAGACCGCGATCGAAACGTCGCTGCGCGGGAAGCTGCAACTGACCGTCCGGAAGGGCATGACGCTCACGTGGCCCCGCGCGGAGACCGCGACCGACTACATCGCCATGGCCACCGACGAGGATCTGAAGGTAGCGACGACGGTCGCGATCCAGGAGATGGTCGACTTCCTCGCAGCGTCAAAGAACATGACGAAACATGAGGCGTATCAGCTGGTCAGCATCGCCGGGCACGTAGCGATCACGCAGCTGGTCGATCGGCCGGTCTACGGCGTCCACGTCACCATGGCCAAGAGTATTTTCAAGTAGTCTGCGCATACAATCCATTTTCATGACTCAACGAGTCCGCGCTATTCCCTCCATTCTCATAACGTTTTTCGTTCTCGGTCTAGTGCCGCTCGCCGGGCAGCCGGCGCGGCAAAACGGCAGCCGCCCCTCCGAGACCGACCTGGCCAACGCGCGGCCCGGACGCGATCCGAACCAGCCGATCGACGAGGAGTACACGAGGAAGATCAAGCAATACACGACCGAGACCTTCTTCCTCTCACCGCTCGTCGACTACATGCCGGCGTCGAAGACGGTGCCGACCCCGAAAGCGGTTCTCGGCGATATCGCGGGCGCGGAGGGAAAGCTTCCGTACACGAAAGAGATCTACGAATACATGCGGCTGCTCGCGAAGTCGACGCCGCGAGTGAAGGTCTACACAATTGGCACGTCCGAGGAAGGCCGCGAGATGCTGGCGGTTGCCGTGGCGTCGGAAGCGCTGATGGCGCGGCTGGACGAGAACAAGGCGGACCTGGCGAAGCTGGCCGACCCGCGCACGCTGAAGATGGACGATACGGCGGCTGATGTGATTGCACGGCGCGCCGCGCCCGTCTATTACATCACCGGCACGATTCACTCGACCGAGGCGGGCGCGCCGACGGCGCTCATGGAGCTGGCGTACCGGCTGGCGGTCGACGACAGCGCCTACGTCCGCAATATCCGCGAGCGCGTGATCACTTTGATCACTCCGGTCGTCGAGCCTGACGGCCGGGACCGCGTCGTCGATGTCTACGAGTACCGGAAGAAGAATCCGAAGAGCACGCCGATGAGCCCGGTTTATTGGGGGCACTACGTCGCGCACGACAACAACCGCGACGCGATGGCGCTGACGCTCAAGCTTTCGCAGAACATCCTGAACACCTACCTCGGTTGGAAGGCGCAGGTGCTGCACGATCTGCACGAGTCGGGATCGTTTCTCTACGACAACACGATCGGCAACGGTCCGTACAACGCGTGGCTCGATCCTCTCCTCACGAACGAGTGGCATCTGATCGGCTGGAACAACGTGAACGAGATGACGCGCATGGGGATGCCAGGCGTCTACGCGTGGGGCACTTTCGATACGTGGTCACCGGGGTACTTGATGTTCATGGCGGCGACGCACAATGGGATCAGCCGCTTGTACGAGACGTTCGGCAACAGCGGCAGCGCCGACACCGAAGAGCGGACCCTCTCCGACAACGAGACGTCACGCACGTGGTTCCGGCAGAATCCGCCAATATCTCGGGTGCGCTGGTCGCTACGGAACAACAACAACTACGAGATGACCGGGCTGCTGGTCTCGCTCAATCATTTCGCGACCAACCGCGTGTACTTCCTCCGCAACTTTTACGAGAAGAGCAAGCGCTCCATCCTGAAGTCACGGGTCGAGGGTCCGGCTGCCTATGTGTTTCCGGCCAACGATCCGCGTCCGGGCGCGCAGGCGGAGTTGCTGCGCGTTCTGCAGAAGCAGGCGGTCGAGATCTCGCGGGCGCCGGCGGCGTTCACGGTCAACATGCCGTCGCGCCCTTCGGCGTCGGGGCGTGGCGGACGGGGCAGCCGCGGCGGTGGCGGCGACGGACAAGGGGACGGCAACAGCGGCGAGGCGCCCGCGCCGGATCCCAAGACGACGACCCGTGAGTTTCCGGCTGGCAGCTATATCGTGCGTATGGATCAGCCCTATTCACGCATCGCCGACGCGCTGCTCGACTATCAATACTGGGCGCCGAACGATCCGCAGACACGCCCGTACGACGACACGGGCTGGACATTTCCCGAAGGCTTTGCAGTTCAGGCAGCGCGGGTCATGGACGTCAAAGTGCTCGACGTGCCGGTCGAGCGTGTGGCCGTTGACGTGAAGGCGCCGAGCGGCGTAACGGGCCAGGGCGGCCTGTTCGCGATCAACCACAACGCGGACAACGCGCTCATCACGTTGCGATATCGACTCAAGGGCGCGGACATTCAGATGGCCGAGGAGCCATTCGAGGCGAACGGGACGAAGTTCGCGCGCGGGTCGTTCATCATCAGGGGTGTCTCGCAGGGTGAGCTCGACAAGGCCGTGGGTGAGCTCGGACTGCGGGCGCACGCGCTGGCTGCCGCACCGAATGTCAAGGCCCACCCGGCTCGCGCCGCGCGCGTCGCGATCCTGCACTCGTGGACGAACACGCAGACGGAAGGCTGGTGGCGTCAGGCCTTCGACTTCAACGGGATCCCGTACGAGTACATCGATCCGCAGACGATTCGGAACACGCCGGATTTGCGGGCGAAGTACGACGTCATCATCTTCGGTCCGGGAGGGAACCAGGGGGTCGTCACCGGTTTGCCGCTGTGGCGGACGCCGATCCCGTATCGCAATTCACCGGAGACCCCGAACATCGGCACGTGGGCGCAGACCGACGACACGCGCATCGGCATGGGGCTCGAAGGGGTGACGAACCTGCGCACGTTCATCGAAGCGGGTGGGGTGTACATCGGAGCGAACAGCTCTGCAGAGTTTGCGATCACCAACAACTTCACCTACGGCGTCAGTGCGAACACGCCGGGCGCCGCAAGCCGCGTCGTCGGCTCGCTGCTGCGGACGAAGCTCGTCGATTCGGCGAGCCCGATCGTCTACGGCGTTCCCGACAACCTCGCGATGTACAGCGACAACGGGAACAGTTTCAGCGTCAGCGCGAATGTTGTCGGAGGCGGACGTGGTGCTGGGGGAGGTGGCGGAGGCAGTGGCGGCGGACGCGGCGGCGGCCGTGGAAGCCGTCCGACGGGACGCGGCACGCCCGACGATCCTGACGTCGTGCAAGGACGCCCGGCGCTCGAAGGCACGAACCTGAGCCCGCTGCCAGAACCAGTCACTGTGCAGCCGTGGCAATACGCGCTCCCGACCGAGGAGCAGTTGAGGCGAAATCCTGCGACGCTGATTCCGCCGCAATTCCGCCCGCGTGTCGCCGTGCGTTTCGACGCGCAGAATTCGCTACTCGTGTCCGGCCTGCTCGACGGCGGCGCCGACATCGCTCAGCGCCCAGTCGTGGTGGACGTGCCGGTCGGGAAGGGCCACGTCGTGCTGTTCGCCAACAACCCCATCTGGCGCGGCGAGACGATTGGCAGCTATTTCCTGGTGTTCAACACCATTCTGAATTTCGACAACCTCGACGTCGGCCGGACGCTGGACCCGAGATAATGTAGCGTCCGGCTTTAGCCGGACCGGTCGTAGCGTCCGGCTTCAGCCGGACCGGTCGTAGCGTCCGGCTTCAGCCGGACCGGTCGTAGCGTCCGGCTTCAGCCGGACCGTTCGTAGTGTCCGGCTTTAGCCGGACCCCCCGTGCACTGGAGACCCCCTGAAAGATCTCCTGACCCGAATCGGCGTGGCGGGCGGGGCGTCCGGTCTTGCCTCGTTCCTGCTGCCCCTTCCCGCAGCCGTTGCGGCTGGCCTGCTCTGCGCCAATTGTGTCGCAGAGTTCCAGCGCTCCAAGCGATCGGGCGAGCCGTTCTCGTGGTAGCGGGCGCTGACCTATGAGTCGATCGCAGCGGCGGTCGCGTATGTCGTGCTTACGTTTTCTGTATGCCGGACGATGAGCGGAAATCCGCTATAGCATAGGATCCAGGACGGTCCATGGCGACGCCCGTGAGTCCACTACTCGGAGGAGCAGAGATGACCTTTCATCCGAAGGGCCTGATGGCGCTGGCGGCTTTCGCTGTGATTCTGTTGCTGGCGCTCAACTCGTCGATTGTGCCGGTCGTCATTGTCGCCGGCATCGTGCTCGAAGTGCTCTTGTGGCGCGGGGTGTTTGGCTTCGGGCGGTCAGCTCGCAGCGACCAGTCACGGTGAGGATTCGCGGTCTCCTGTGTATCGATTGCCCTGCTCTTGAACCAGTGCGATCATGAGGGCGTCAGATGATCCACTACCTTCTCTATCTGATCGCCAAGGTGCGCCGGCGGCTGTGGCCGCCGTATTCCCCCGACGATCCCTTTGTCGGCGTCCGCCAGCCGATTCGACGGGGTCCGGGGGGCGGCAGTGCGTCGGTTGCTGTTTCTGAACCCGACCCGCCCGTGCGAGTGCGCGCTGTCGCGACGCCGCACGAACGATGACCTCCTCCGCGCACGGCCCGTTCGCAGCACATCGCGCGCTGCCGTGGCCGCTGCGCGCTGAGGTGGTCGCGCCCGCGATTCTGACCCTCGTCATTGCCGGCGGCACGCTCTTCACGCTTCCTCCCGGTCCGCTCTGCGACGAAGGCATGGTCCTGTTCATGGAGGGTGGCTGCGACTGGGGCGACAGCAACATTTTTTTCTTCTCGAAACTCGGACTGCTCGTCGGAATGAACCTGGTGTGGCTGATCGCCTATCTGAACCGGGTTCGCACGCCATCCGCGTTCGTGCCCCATTTGCTCACCCTGGCGGGTCTCGCGGCACTGTTCCATAGCGGAGGCGGCTGCGACACCTACTACGACCATCCGAACGGCAGCATCGGCCAGATGGTGATCGAGATCATGGCCTGCGCGATGCTGGGGCTGTCTCTGCTGAAGCGCGTGGGTGATCGTGGCCCGCTGGTGGCCGCGGCGACACTGACCGCATGGAATGTGACCTACGTCGCGGTCTTCTACGCCGGGCTGTTGTTCACCGACCACTGGACCTGGCTGCACACGATCTGGATCGTTGGTGCACTGGCGGGACTGTCGATGATCGACGGGCCCCGCGGAACGTTCGAGGAACCGGAACGCGCGCGCGGGCCGCTGCCCGTCGCCCGTTGAGGGTGTTGGGCCGTGCGCTACTTCGACGCCCTGGCATCCGGCCGGTTCAAACGAATCGAGGGGCTGTGGGCCTTCTATCCTTGGGGGGGCAATCGCGGCTACATCATCCCGACTCGTGAGGAGTATTGGGAGATCCACGCGTGGGCCGCGCGGGCGTCGCGCACCTGGGGCATCGCGGCCGTAGCCGCATGGTTGATCGCCGGCCCGTTGCTTGCCATGCCACTATTGGCGGCATTTCTCCTCTGGTTCCGCCGCGTTGCGGTGCGACGGTGCGCCGGATTCGAGGCGACCTCCCAGCCACTGACGATGTCGGAGATCTACGGCGCACAAGCCGAGGTCCACAGCTGGTGGAGCCTGTGGTTCCTGACGTTCGTCTGCCTTACGATTACGGTGATGGCTGCCGCAGGCGCCGTGCTGGTGCCGCCGGAGCGAATGTCCCTGGCAATGCTCGCCGTCTGGTTCGGGGCGCTGCTGACCGGATCGATCTTCATGTTGTGGAGCAAGTGGCGCGGGTAGAGAGATGCCCTACACCGTCAGGGTCGAGCAGGTCGCGTCGATTCCGACCGCCGTGGTTCGACGACGAGCGCAGTTGAGCGAACTGTCGCATGTCGTACCGCAGGCCTGCGGCATCGTCTGGGATGTGATTAGGGCGCAATCTGTTCAAGGTGCCCAGCGCAACATAGCTCTGTACTTCGACGGCGAGATCAACCTGGAAGCGGGCGTCGAGCTGGATGGCAGGACGTCATTTGCGGGTTATGGCGAGGTCGTGCGCTCGGCGATGCCCGGTGGAACAGTCGCCACAGCGGTGCATGTCGGGCCTTACAGCGGCCTTCCCGACGCACATCAAGCCATCCGTCGGTGGTGCACTGATCACCGTTGCGCTCTTGCAGGACCTAACTGGGAAATCTACGGTCACTGGCTCGAAGATGAGACACAGCTTCGCACGGATGTTTTCTATCTCTTGAGGAACACCATGGCGCCTGTCCACACGTGCCGCGAAACGGGTGATGAACAGGGATTCGTCTGAATGTCGACGCAGAGCGGTGTTTCGCCCGTGAAGTCCATGTCCGAGATCGACGCCGTGCGCGACCAGGCGATCCTGTCCTCGCTGGCAGGCTTTCCAATTCTGTTGGTGTTCGGCGTCGCCTGGATTGCTGCTGGGTCGCTGAGCTTCGTCGTCCCGCCGAATCTCGCGCCGTGGGTCTACGTACTCCTGGGTGTTCCCGCAATGCCCGTTGCGCTTGCGCTCGAGCGGCGCGTGGGATACGTCGAGGCGCCGGATCCCGACCCGTTGCTCCCGCTCACGCTGCAAATCCTCTTCGTACAGGTCGTCGCATTTCCAGCGATCCTCCTCGTCTGGGAATCCTCGCCGGCATACGTTCCGGTTGCGTTCGCGGCGATCGTCGGCGCACACTTTCTTCCGTTTCAGTGGGTCTACAAGACGACGATCTATCTGGTTCTTGGAATCATCGTGGCTGTGGGTCCGTTTGCACTCGCGGTGCTCTTCGGCCGGCGCTCAATGCACTACACCGGGTTTTTCGTGGGAAGCGTGCTGCTGATTGGCGCATGGCTCGTGCGCGCTCATGCGCGGGCAGTGTGGGTGGCATCACGAAAGTGAGCTCGCGACTTGTTGCGGACGCGCGGCCGCCTGGCGCTCAGCTGGCCGGTTTCATCGCTCGCTTCAACCCGGCGATCGCGAAGCTGGTACGCGCCGCTCGTGTCAGGCTCCGCAAACGACTGCCGACGGCCGTCGAGCTCGTCTACGATAATTACAACGCGCTGGCCATTGGCTACGGGCCAAACGAGCGAACATCGGAGGCGATCGTCTCGCTGGCGGTTTACGCGCGGGGCGTGAACCTGTACTTCATCGACGGTGCGCATCTGTCGGATCCTGAAGGCGTCCTGCAGGGGAGCGGAAACCGCGGACGATTCGTCAGACTGACGGACGCGGCGATGATCGATTCGCCGACGATTGTCAGGCTGCTGCGTGCGGCGGTCGATGAGGCGGATTCGCCGTTTTCTTCGACCGGCCGCGTACGCACGGTCATCAAATCTGTGTCCGCCAGGCAACGCGCCAGACGGCCGCAACCGTAGCCTCATCTGGCATTGATTCAGCGTCATGGGTGTTCTTCCGATCCTTGCGCTCGTGCTCACGACGGGTGTCGCGCCTCAAGCGCTTCCGCCGCCCCGGGACGGGGATATCCGTGCGCTGTATTGGGAGCTCAGAAACGAAAGCGAGGTCTGGCTGACGCTCGAGCCAAAGTCCCCTGACGGAAACCCGGCTCCGCAGGCGATGACGTTGACGTTCACGCGCAGGTTCCCGGGCAAGTGGCCGGACAAACAGCCGCCGCGTTTCGAGATCCGCACCGATGCTGGGCTCTTGTGGAATCCGAAGAACGAGCTCTGGATCGCGATTGATAGTGGCGAGAAGGTCGACTTCGTGGGGAAGAATCCCTTCGGTCCGACGAGCGGTGAGTACTCGACGTACGTGGCTGCGGAGATACCGGTTGCCACGATCGCGAGGCTCGCACAGGCGTCACGGGTGACGGGCGACGCGCTCGGGTTCGAGTTCGAGCTGACCGCGTCACAACGGCAGGCGGTGCGCGCGTTCTTCGAGCGGGCGATGTCTGACAACCCGGCGCGCCTGCCGCGGGACCGGTGAAGCAGGATCCGTCGATGTTCGAGACCGAAGGCGAAGTTACTCGGAGCGTAGGGCCTCGACGGGGGCGACTCGTGTGCCGCGCCTTGCTGGGATGTACGAGGCCAGTGTCGCGACGATGACGAGCACCATCGCGGTGGCGGCGAACGTCCAGGGATCTCGCGGTTCGGTCTCGTAGAGCATCGTGTCGAGCAGGCGCGTGAGTCCGGCTGCAGCGACGAGGCCGGCGACGATTCCGATCGCCACGACGCGAAGCGCTTCGGTCAGGACGAGGCGGAAGATCGATTGTGGCGTTGCGCCGAGTGCCATCCGGACGCCCATCTCCCGCGTCCGCTGCGAGACGGAATACGCCATCACGCCGTAAACACCGACGCCTGCGAGCACGAGCGCGATCAGCGCAAACGTCGTCAGCAACACGGAGACGGTGCGCGGCCGGGCCAGCGTCAAATCGACGACTTCTTCCATCGTTCGCACGTCCGCGACCGGCAGCTCCGGATCGACCGCATGGACTGCTGCCGCCACGCTGTTGGCAAGTGATGCTGGATCCTGATCGGTGCGCACGACGAATGTCATCAGACCGATGGCCAGTTGCGTGTGCGGGAGGAACACCGCGGCGCGGGTTTCGCCGTCGAGCGAGCCGAACTTGACGTCGCCGACAACGCCGACGATCTCCCAATCGCCGCCGCCAGGAGGTCCGATGCTGACGTGCAGACGCGTGCCGAGCGGATCGCGTCCGCTGAGATGCCGGTTGACGAGCGTTTCACTCACGATGGCGACGCGTGGTGAATCCACGGCATCTGCCGCGGTGAAGTCTCGTCCCCGTATCTGGGGGATCCCCATCGTCCGGAAGAAGTTCGGTGTCACCGGCCTGACTTCCGTAACCGGCGCTTCGCCTGGAGCCGGTTGGGGCCGGTCGGCAAGCCAGAAACTCGTGCCGATTCCCGGACCGCTGAGTGGCAGGAAGCTGATCGCCGCCGCATCACGGACGCCAGGCAGCACGGCGATGCGATCCAGCGTGCTCGAGTAGAACCCTGACGATCGACGGTCGTCGTTGTAGCGTGAACCGGGCACCGAGACGCGTGACGTCAGGACTCCGCTGGCGCGGAATCCGGGGTTCACGTTCTGGAGCCGCATGAAACTCCGGATCAGAAGACCGGCACCAGTCAGGAGGACCAGCGACAGGGCAACCTCGGCGATGATGAGCCCGCTCAGCAGCCGGCGCGATCGCGGGCCGGCACCGTGCCGGCCGCCCTCGCGGAGTGCGTCGTTGGCGATTGAAGACGCGAAAAGTGATGGCAGGAGTCCGAAAACGAGACCCGTGCCGACGGCGAGCGCCATCGTGAACATCACGACGGTCGAATCCAGCGCGACCTGATCGAGCCGCGGCACAGGAATACGCTCCGCGACGAGCGCCAGCAATCCGCGATGGAAGACAAATGCGAGGGCCAGTCCAGCGATGCCGCCCGCGGCCGACAGAAGCAGGCTCTCACTGAGCATCTGACGAACGATGCGTCCGCGCTTCGCGCCGAGCGCCGTCCGGATGCCGAGCTCTCGCTGACGGACAGTGCTTCGTGCCAGCAGCAGGTTGGCGACGTTGACGCAGGCGATGAGCAGCACCAGCAACACCGCGCCGGAAAGAACGTACATTGCAGGCCGGATCTGATCGACGGTCTGCTCGTGCACCGGCACGATCGTGACCGACCAGCCCGCATTGCGTTGCGGGGCTTCCTGCTCCAGTTGCGCGGCGATGGTCTTCATCTCGTCGGTCGCCTGCGCGACGGACACGCCGTCCCGCATCCGGGCGACGGCGAAAGATGAACCGCGTCCGGGCGACGCGCGCAACCGTTCGAGAGTCCAGCCGTAGGGAATGAAGTAGTCCGCCTTCTGTCCCACGATCGTGAAGCCTGGAGGCATGACGCCGACGACGTTGCGCGTTCGGCCGTTGGCGTTCAGAGTGCTCCCGATCACATCGTTGCGTCCACCGAGTCTTGTCTGCCAGAACTCGTGACTGAGGATGATGACGGCATCCTGCCCCTGGAGATCTTCCAGAGCGGTAAACGCCCGCCCCAGTACAGGCTGCACGCCGAGCGCTGGAAACACCTCGGACGACGCGGACATGCCGGTGATCTCTTCAGGATTGCCGTTCAGGATCAGGCTGATGCGCGACGGGCCGGCCATCCCGAGGTGCGAGAACGATCGGTTACGCGCGCCCCATTCCACGAAGTTCGCCGAGGCGATCACGTTCCGGGCCCGGCTGCGTTTGAGGTTGTTCTCCCAGACGATGACGACCCGGTCCGGATCGCTGTAGGGCAGCGGCCTGAGCATGACGCCGCGCACCACGCTGAAGATCGCGGAGGTAGCCCCGATGCCGAGCGCGAGGGCGAGGACCGCCGGGACCGTGAATCGAGGTGTGCGAAGAAACGATCGGGTGGCGAACCGCAAGTCCTGGAGCAGCGTTTCCATCCGGCCACATTATGCTAAAAATTTAGCATCGTCAAGACTGGAACGCCCCAGGTGGACGTTTCGATCGACCAACCGATCGGATAATGCCGGATAGCTGAGCCTGCAGAGTCTGCCTGACGTCGCGAAGGACGGCCGCCGCACTCAGCAGACTCCGCCGGGAGCTCCGCGGCCGCAACTGCGCGCGGAGAACCCCTTCACGTTTGACGATCGCCGCCACGGCTTGTTCGCCTTTGGATGTCAGCGCCATCAGCCGCGACTGCTTGTGCAGGGGATTGGGTCTGGACTCCACAAGACCGTCGTCGATCAGCCGATCGATGAGCGGCTGAAAACGCTGTCTGGACTGGGCCCGGTCACGGGCCATGTGCGCGACGGTGCGCGGACCGCTGCGCGCAAGTGCCATCAACAGGGTGCGCCGCGGCCCGGAGAGCGATCCGAGGCCGTGGATCCTGGCGGCGTCGGCCGTCAGCTGGTGATACAGGGCCACGGTTTCCTCGAACAGGGCTGCGAGCTCGGCGCTGTCCGCCTTCTGCTGCGACTTCATCGTTCAGCAATTTTACCGCTCAACCATAGATGACAATAGATTGTCACTTTGACAAATGTCATCCAGATGCGACGCAGGCGTCCTCGGCCGGAGACGGCGGGGGAGATGGTCGGGTCGTCGGTGGTTATTCGTCACAGCCCATGACCCGCCTGTCACAGGGAGAGCTGGCATATCGCGTGCTCAGGAGGCGGCGGTCAGCACCGCCATACCCGAGGACGATCGCATGCCCAGCCTGCACGTCGTGATGATGACCCTCCTGGTCCTTCCGGCTCACGTCTCGGCTCAGACGCCGTCCGCCCCCCAAACATCTATCGCTCGAACAATCGATGTGACGGGGATGGTCATCGACAGCCGCACCGAGCGGCCTCTCGCGGGCGTCCGTGTCACCGCCGAAAGCCCGTCAGTCGGTGTCGATACCGACGCTGACGGCCGATTTGCCCTCGCTCTTCCAGCAGGAAAGCACGTGTTGGTCGTATCCCTGATCGGCTACGCGGTGGCGCGACACGCTGTGGAGGTCGCCGAAGTCAGTAACGCGCCACTGACGATCCGGCTGTCGGAGGGCGCCGGGGCATACGAGGAACAAGTAACGGTGTCGGGCGACACGCCATCGGACAGCGCGCTGGCGCCTTCAGCGGCGGCCCTGCATAGCGGCGATCTTCAAGCGCTACGCGGTGTGACACTCGATGATCCCCTTCGCGCCGTACACGCCCTGCCCTCGGTCACCGCGACCGACGATTTCTACAGCGAGTTCGCGGTCCGCGGCAGCGCGTTCCGTCACGTCGGGCTCGTGGTCGACGGTGTGCCCTCGCAGTACCTGATGCATGCCGTCCATGGCGTCACCGACGGTGGATCGATCGCCATGATCAACACCGACGCGCTGGGCAACATCGTCCTGATGCCGGGCAGCTACCCGCAGCGCTTCGGCCGGCATCTGACCGCCGAGGTGGACCTGACGATGCGTGAGGGCGACCGTGAAGCGTTTCGGGCGCGTGCAGGCCTCAGCGGAACGAGCGCGACCGCTCTCGCAGAAGGCCCGCTGGCCGGCGGCCGCGGTTCGTGGCTCGTGTCTGCCCGCCGAAGTTATCTCGACCTGTTGCTCGAGCGCATCGACGATCAGGGAAACTTCGGGTTCGGGTTTGCCGACGCCCAGGCGAAAGTCGTCCTGGATCTGGGCACACGACATCAGCTGCAGATGCTTGCGCTCGGTGGCGCGTCGGCGTTCGACGAAGAGCCGGATGATCTGGGACTGAACGATCCGGCAGATTCGAAAGGACGTTCGTGGCTGACGAGCCTTGCCTGGCGATTCACCCCCTCGCCACGCATCGCGGTGACGCAACGCATCTATGCCACAGGCCTCGCCTATAAGAACAGGAACCGCGAGCAGAGTGTGCTCGATGACAGTCTCTCCACGGATATCGGCTGGCGGGCTGACGCCGTCCTGTCCGCTGCACGCGGGGTCGTCCTGGAGATTGGCGCGGACGCGCAACAGCTGCGAGCACGCTATAGCCGACAGCGATCGGTCAACGACGCGCCGACGCTGACGCCGATAACCAGTTACATCCAGTCGGGTGTCTCATCGTCCGGTTACGTCCAGGCTGTTCTCGGTTCGCGTGGACGCCTGGTTGTGGCGCCCGGCGTTCGCGTCGACTATTGGGGTCTCTCTCGGACGTCCACGACATCACCCTGGATTACCGCCGAGGTCGCAATCACCCCGGCCACGCGCGCCCGTGCTGGAGCCGGCCTCTACAAGCAGTTTCCCACCGTCGATCAGATCCACGGTATCCGAGGCGGTGGTGACACGCTCGTGCCGGAGACCTCACGGCACCTCGATGCAAGCCTTACGCAGAAGCTGCGACACGATGTGTCGCTGCAGGTCTCCTTGTTCGCGCGTGAAGAGCGCGACTTGTTGTGGACGCCAGGCGCGGAACCGCGGCGGCTGTCAGATGGTTCGATTCAGATTGGGCGAGCCGACGCGCCGTGGACCAACGCGCTTTCAGGCCAGGCGCGCGGTGTGGAGTTGCTCGTACGTCGCGACACGCCGAATGGATTCTCCGGTTGGGCGGGGTATGCGTACGGACGCCACCGCCTGACGAACACGTCGACCGGCGAAATATTCTGGGCCGACCACGACCAGCGGCACACGCTGTCGCTTTTCGGCCACTATCGCCTGTCGAACCGGACCAGTGTAGGCGCGAAGTACCGTTTCGGCTCGAACTACCCGCTCGTCGGCTATATCGGCGCGCAGCCAGCCGCGCCCGGCGCACCGGCACTCTTCGGCGGTGAACAGCCACTGTTCTTCGCACTCGTCGAGTCGCGCAATGATCTTCGGCTGCCTGCTTATTCACGGCTCGATGTCCGCATGGATCGCACGTTCACGATCGCCGACCGGCGCCTCACCCTCTTCGTGGAGGTGTCGAACATCTTCAATCGCCGAAATCTTCGCAGCGTGCCTTATGGCGTCGGTCCAACCGGACAGGTCTTCGGGCCGACAGACTCCCTTATGCCCATCGTCCCTTCTGCCGGGTTCGTCATCGAATTCTGATTCAGGAACCGCGCCGCCGCCCGGACTGGTTGCTGCCGAAACAACCAATCGTTCGATGATCGACATGCTCAGCGGCTGGGATGTCTCGTGAGATCGACGACGATCTTGTAGCGGTCGCCGCGCATCACCGACTGGACGAACTCGAAGGGTTGCCCGTCCGAGAGGAGCGTGATGCGCTCGGCGGTCATCGCCGGCGACCGGACGGGCACGCGAAGGAGCTCGGCCTCTTCGCGCCGCATCAACCGCACGCAATAGGTTTCGCGAGCCGATGCGGGCTGCAGCCCGTAGCGATTCTGCAGCACGTCGTAGAGCGATGCGTCGCCGAACGTGGTGTCGGCGAGGCCCGGCACCAGATGTGACGGGAGAAACGCCGTTTGAATGCCCATCGGCTGGCGGTTGGCGAGTCTCAGGCGCCGCAGCCGGAACACGGAGGTTCCTGGTTCAATCGCCAGCGCGGCAGCCACTTCGGGTGCAGCGGGAACCGTTTCCTGCTCGAGTACCTTCGAGGCCGGTACCAACCCGTGACCGCGCATTTCGCTGGTGAAGCTGGTGAGCTCACGCGGACCCTGCTGCAGCCGTCGCCGCTCGACGAAGGTGCCGCGGCCCTGCTCGCGTCGAATGTAGCCCGCGGTAGACAGGTCGCGCAGCGCCTGACGGACGGTGATTTTGCTGACCCGGAAGGTGCGTGCCAGTTCGTCCTCGGTCGGGAGCTGCGCGTCGGGCTGCCAGCGTCCGGCTTCGATCTCCCGCAGGATCACCGTTTTCAGCTGGTGGTAGAGGGGCAGGGGGCCGTGCCGGGTCAACGTCAGCATGCGTGTCGAATCATTATAATGTTATGATGCCCGCCGTCAGATCGTCATTGATTGTACGGAGGCAGCGATGCTCGACGACCGACCCCGGCAGGTTCGACGCGCGATCGGGTACATCTTCTTCATTCTGATCCTGCTCGAGGCCCTGCCCGCGAGCAGCACCGCACAGACCGTCACCGGCACCTTGCAGGGTTCGGTGACTGACACCACCGGATCGCCGCTGCCCGGCGTGTCCGTCAGCATCCAGAACATCGAGACTGGCGCCACGCGGCAGGCGACGACGAACGAGCGCGGGCAGTACTCGGCGCCGTTCCTCCCGCTCGGCCGCTACAAAGTGTCGGCGTCGATCAGCGGGTTCGGGGCAGTCGTCCGCGAGGCGAGCGTTACGCTCAATTCGACGACGGTCGTGGACTTCCGACTCGATCCGGCGATCACGCAGGAGACGACCGTCACGGCCGAGCCTCCGCGGATCAACACGACCAATCAGCAGGTTCAGCAGTCGCTCAACTCCGAGCAGATCCTCGACAAGCCGACGTTCCAGAATCTGAACAACAACAATACGTTTCTGTCCCTGGCCGAGACGTTCGCCGGGTTCCAGGAGAACCCGACGAGCGGGCAGAACAACCCGACGGCCTCGTCGGGATCGTCGATCAACTTCAACGGCACGGGCACGCGCGGCGCCACGTTCCAGATCGATGGCGTCAACAACGACGACTCGTCCGAGAACCAGCATCGCCAGGGAATCGCGCTGGCGGCGATCAAGGAATTCCAGGTCATCAGCAACAGCTTCAGCGCCGAGTTCGGCCGCGGCTACGGCGCGGTGGTGCTCGTGCAGACGAAGTCGGGAACGAATCAGATCCATGGCGAGGCGGCCTATACCAGGCAGGACAGCGACTGGAATGCGCTGCCGGCCTTCGCCACCGTCCGACCCATCAACCAGCGCCCGAACTACGGGGGCGTCGTCGGTTTGCCGCTGAAGAAAGATGTGCTCTTTGCGTTTGGCAGTGCCGAATACGGACGTCGGGAAGGCACGAACAGCTATACGCGCGACCTGATCATCGGCGCGGATACATCCGGGCCGCGGCTCACGCGCGGCAACGACACGCCAGCGAATCGCGCGTTCCAGGATTCAGTACTGGCGCGATTCGGGAGCCTGACGCCGAACGATTCGCGGAGCAACCGGACCTATCAATCGCTGGTCGGCTTCGATCAGAAGACGGTGGACGGCAGCATCAGGTTGGACTGGAACGCGAGCGGTATCGATCGCCTTACCGGCCGCTACCAGTACTCGAAGCAGAACCTCGACAACCAGGACATCATCGTCGGCGAGGCGACGCAGCAGCTCAACGACCAGCAGAACGTCGGGATCTCGTGGACGCGCACGCTCTCGAGCCGGACTGTCGGCGAGCTTCGCGTCGGCGTGGGAGTCCGCGACACCAACGTCAACATCAAGGCGGGGAATGAAACACCGATCATCCGCTTCGCGGCCTCGCCGGTCCAAGGCTCGATCATCGGGAACGCTGGGAACTTTCCAATCCTTCGCGATCAGAACGACTACCAGCTCGTGTACAACCTCAGCACGCTGCTCGGCGCGGGCCACAACATCAAGGCCGGCACGGACCTTCGCTTCTCGCACCTCGACGATCTGGCGCAGAGCAATACGCGGGGTTTCTGGAATTTCA
>Ga0114129_10005427_pt1 | contig 18010 bp, 17 predicted proteins | sample RhiMetdeltSRZDD1_FD_80071 | JGI IMG/M metagenome (GOLD analysis project Ga0114129, IMG submission 80071) | Populus rhizosphere microbial communities from Tennessee, USA - Rhizosphere MetaG P. deltoides SRZDD1 (version 2) (version 2) | ecosystem: Host-associated > Plants > Roots > Rhizosphere >...
GCCCGGCTCTCGTCGAGTTGCCCCTCCAGTTGCGGCACCTGGTCCGCTTGCGCCTGCATCGTCTGCAGCAACTGCCGCAATGTGTCGCGCTCGAGCGCGAGCGCGCGGTTGCATTCCTGCATTTCGGCGAGCCGAGTCTCGTGTTCGAGTTGCTCCTGCGCGAATCGGACTTCAACCTGAGCCTCGTGCTCGAGTGCTCGCGCGCGAAGGGCGTCCGCCTCCTCGCGCAAGGAGCGCTCGGCGTCGAGAGCGGTTGAGCGCGACTCGGCAAGAGTCTGGTCCAGGGTATTGCGCGCTGCGATCTCCTGTGCGAGCCGGGCCTCGAGATCCGCCTGCCGGTCTGCGGCCTCGGCGCGTTCACGGGCCGTACGCTCGTTCGCGTCTGCAATCGTGCTCGCCGCGTCGCTCAGTTGGATCTCGAGGGTGTGGCGGGCGGCCGTGGCCGCGGCGAGCTCGCCCGTGAGGTCAGCTTCGCGTTGCGTCAGGCGCTCGACGTTGGCAACGGTCGACTGGTGGTCGCCCAGCTCCTGGTCGAGGGCGACCTCGGCGTCGCTCAACCGCTGTGTGAGGCGGTCGCGGTCCGCCGCGGTCTGCGACAACTCACGATCGAAGCGTGCCTGGCGCGCAGCGAGCTCATTGGCCGCCGTGGTGAGCGCCACATCGTGCGCCTGCAGCGCATCGCGCAGAGTAGCATCGGCATCTGCGATCGTCTGTTCGAGCGTGGCGCGCGTCGCGCGTTCTTGCGTGATCTGCCCATCGAGTTCCGCCTCGCGCGCGGAGGCGTCTCTTATTGCGCTCGCAGCGTCCGCCAGTTGTAGTTCGAGAGTGTGGCGCGCGGTCTTGACTTCCGCGAGCTCGCACGTGAGGTCGGCTTCACGCTGCGTCAGGCGCTCGACGTCAGCGGCGGTCGACTGCTGGTCGCGCCGCAGGTGATCGAGGGCGACCTCGGCATCGCTCAACTGCTGTGTGAGGCGATCGCGATCCGCCGCGGTCTGCGACAACTCACGATCGAAGCGTGCCTGGTGCTCAGCGAGGGCGTTGGCCGCTGTGGTGAGCGCCGCATCGTGCCGCTGCTGCGCATCGCGCAGGGCGGCATGCGCATCGCGCAGGGCAATAACTCCATTTGCGATCGTCTGTTCGAGCGTGACGCGCATCGCGGATGCCTGCTGGATCCGCTCAGCGAGTTCGGCCTCGCGTGCGGAGGCGTCCCTGATCGCGCTCGCTGCGTCGGCCAGCTGAAGCTCGAAGGCATGGCGCGCGGCCTTGACCTCGGCGAGCTCGCACGTGAGGTCGGCTTCGCGTTGCGTCAGGCGTTCGACGTCGGCGGCGGCCAACTGGTAGTCGCGCCGCACCTGGTCGACGGCAACCTCGGTCTCGTTCAATCGCTGCGTGACACGATCTCGATCCGCCGCGGTCTGCGACAACTCACGATCGAAGCGTACCTGGCGCGCAGCGAGCTCATTGGCCGCCGTCGCCAACGCCGCGTCGTGTCGGTCTTGCGCATCGCGCAGGGCGGCATGCGCATCGCGCAGAGCAACAACGCCATCTGCGATCGTCTGTTCGAGCGTGACGCGCAGCGCGCGTTCTTGCCGGATCTGTCCGTCGAGTTCCGCCTCGCGCGCGGCGGCGTGCGTGATTGCGTCGGTCAGTTGAAGCTCGAGGGTGTGGCGGGCGGCCTTCACCTCGGCGAGTTGGGAAGTGAGGTCGGCTTCATGCTGCGTCAGCCGCTCGAGGTCAGCGGCAGTCGACTGGTGGTCGCGCCGCACGTGGTCGAGGACGACCTCGGCATCGCTCAACTGCTGTGTGAGGCGGTCGCGGTCCGCCGCGGTCTGCGACAACTCACGATCGAAGCGTGCCTGACGCTCAGCGAGCTCGCTGGCCGCGGTGGACAGTGCCGCGTTGTGCCGCTGTTGCCCGTCGCGCAGGGCGGCATCGGCATCTGCGATCGCCTGTTCGAGCGTGGCGCGCGTCGCGCGTTCTTGCCGGATCTGTCCGTCGAGCTCCGCCTCGCGCGCGGCGGCCTTTTTGCTGGCCGCCAGGCGCTCGCGCGTGGCGCGTTTGCCCGCGTCCTCGAAAGCGGCGTCTGTGGCAGCCAATCGACGTTCGAGATCGGTGCGGCTCGTGGTGACATCGGCGAGTAACGAGCTGAGATCCGCCTCGCGTTTCGTGAGGCGCTCGACATCGGCGGCCTTTGACTCCACGTCCTGTCGGGCCAGGCTCAGGGCCCCTTCCAGCTCACGTGACTGCGCGGCTGCCTCCGTGATCGCAGACGCAAGCCGCGTCTCCGCATCGTCCAACGCGCTGACGGATTGCGCGAGCCAGTCTTCGACGCTGTGCCGCTTGTCGACTTCCTGTGCGATCTGCGCCATGAGCTCGCGCTGTCGTTCGGCCAGCTGTTCGGCGGCTGCTAATCGTTCATGTTCAGCGCGCGCGGTCGCCGCTTCGACAGCCGTTTCAACATCAGCGAGCTGGCGTTTGAGGGCGCTGTGAGTCGCACCGGCCTCGGCAAGCTGCGAGGAGAGCTCCAATTCCCGGCGCGAAAGCCGATCGACGTCGGCAGCCGCCGACGCGTGATGCTGACGGGCGCGTTCAACCTCGATTGCCGCCGCACGCAACTGCTCGTCAACCATGTCCCAGGTTGCCGCTGACCGTGCCATGCCGATCTCGTATTGGGCTTGGCGTTCGGCCAATTGTTTGTCAGCGGCCGCCACGGCTTCTCGATGGCGTTGCTCCGCATCCTGAAGGGCGGCTGTCGCGTACGCGAGCTTCTCCTCGAGATCGATGCGTGCCGCGCGCTCGAGACCGAGGAGTGGCTGATCCCCCCGTGCGCGGGCGATCGCGTGCGTCACGACGATGGGAAGATCGCGGGACAGCGAGTCGTTCCTGGCAATGTAGAGGTCAGCCGCTGGGTGGAGTGATTCGAATGGGGGCCCGGTCCCCTCCGGCACGATTACGACGACGGCAGGGTGCATGGCGAGGCCCCGCACATGCTTCAGAACCGAGGGCCAGCTTCCGCCGTTGGTCTGGGCTTCCACAACCAGGGCTGCCAGGTCTCGGTTCTCGTCGAGCCACTTCGCGGCGTGCTCGAGACGAGAAGCCCATGAGACCGTGACACCCTGCTCAACCCCCCGCAGAGCAGTGGCAACAGCCTGTGCGTCGGTCCGTTCGCTACCAATGTAGAGAATCTTCATGCATCCAGACGAAGCTACGGGAACCGTCTGGGTGCTCTATCGGCAGGATGCCAATGAGGCTATATGGTCTCCTTTGCTGGCCTACCGCACCGCGCGGCAGTTCCTTTTCCATTGGCGCTCAGCCTTCACTGGCCCGACTTCGGGGTCCTCGCAAACGCGGCCACGAATAGGATGCCCAGCAGCAGATCGGGAGGGGCGGTCATTGCGTCCGCCGATGAGATGCCCGCACGGCCGTACAGCACTGCCACCGCCGAGACGTACGCGAACTTCTCGATCATGCTCGGGATCATCAGGAGCCGAAATCGCACCGGGTCCGACCCGATCAGAAACGCAATCTGCCACGCCATGGCCACCGACAGAAAGCCGTAGAAGAAATGCGGATACTGAACGGCAGGTTCTTCTGCGCGCTGCAATCGTGCACGGCGCGGGCCACCAGCTCCTTGCCCGTGCCGGTCTCGCCCGTGATCAACACCGTGCTACGGGTCGCCGCCACCAGGTCGATACGCCGGATCAGATCCGCGACCGCGCGGCTTTGGCCGACGATGCCGCACCGTTGAACGGGTCGGCCGACCAGCGAGGGCAGGAGCGATCCGCACTGATCATTTCTCACACGTGTCACAGGCCCTCCTCGCGGGCTTCCACTCTGCTGCGTTCGGCGAAAGATGTCGCTTCCAACCCCGAGTCCAACTCGCAAATCGTTGGCTGTGCGTTGTCAGGGCGTTGGGAGTTGACGCGAATGTCGACGAGCCGTTCAACTGCAACCTGCCGTGCGCAGCCGCCTGTGGAGTTCGGATCCATCGTTGGCCTGCCGCGCATGTCAGCGCGCGTGACTATCGGATCATTGCTGCGACCAGCGAGTTCAGCGACTCGACTTCCTGGTGCGAAACCACCACGAACGCGGGCGACGGAGCCGTCAGATCGGCAAACGCGATCGAGCCGCTTTGGCTGCAGAACACCTGCTCGACCTGACTCACTCGCACTGTGACGATAATGTTGCCGGCCGCGCCTCTGAACCGCACCAAGTACTGGTACCCGGGCGACGGGCTGTCTTCCAATGTGCAGGAATTAGAGAGACCACTGACGTCGGCTGTCGGTATGCCCTGAGGAAACCCCGGAACCCCAGACAGCAGGGTCGGCAGCCGAACACCCGTCGTGGCATCTGCAACCGTATCGCGATCCGTCGAACCAAAAATGAGCGCATCGCGCCCTTGCCCACCGATGAACGCCTCGCTTCCATCGCCGGGAGCCCAAAGATTCACGTCGTTGCCGGGTCCGCCGAACATGATGTCGCTGTTCGGGGGGCCGCCAGGCGCTGCTCCGCCGTCCGGTCCACCCAGGATGATGTCTCGCCCTGGACCGCCGTCCATCACATCGTTGCCATTCAAACCAAACATCACATCGTTGCCCGATCCGCCTACGATGACGTCGGTGCGGTTGAGCGACTGGTTCGCGACGGCGCCAGCCTGAATCGCCACGTTGTCTTGTCTGTCATCGTCGAGTCCGATGAGAAGTTGCGGCCCGTCGCCGTCTTCGACGAGCGCGGCCTGCGTCGTGTACGCAGGGCCCAGCAACACGCCGAGAAATGCCACCGACAGGCCGGCAGCCAGCGCGGACAACCCGAAACGAGAGATCGATTGCACGTGACTCATTGTTGTGGTCCTTACTCTTGAAGTGACTGATGTTGACGGACGAGCCTCGCTTCGTCGTCGTTTCTTGACGCGGCGGGCGATGCGATACCTTTCCAAACGCTTCCACACATTCATGAAATCTGCGGGCACGCTCGAATATTCCCGCGACGAGAGACAAGGCAGGATCTGCGCTTCCCGCATCGAATACTTCGAAGGCTGACTTGGTTTGTGTTTGTGTGGACAACAACGATTGAGCGACGCACGCTCGCCATCGCCGGCGGAGTCCTACGCGCGCGCTCCGCTTCTTGACAAGGCGCTATCGATGTCCTTGATCAACGAATCGATAGACGTTCTGCGTCCTGCTGCATACGCGCGGGCCCACCGATCGGGGCCGAGGCGTGCACGCACTTCTCGTTCGGTCTGTTCTCTGATGTCCTGCACCGATTTGTCGACAACCATGGCACCGGTGCGTTCGGTGACGGAGTCTCCTGCGCCCAGGATCCGCGCGGCCCACGTCTCGTCGCCTTTGACGACTGCCGCCGCGGCGAGCGGGACCATCGCGTACACGAACGAGAACTTGTCCTGAAGCCGGCGAATGTGAGTCAGGTTTTCACGCACCAACGTGATCGCCTCGTCGGGGTTCCCGTGCCGCACCGCCAGAGTGGCGCGGAGATACATGACCGGCGTGAGAAACCACGGACCCGCTTGTCGAAGCGCGGATGTGGCCTCGACGAGCAGACGCTCGGCTTGGCCGACGTCGCCAGTCGCAAGCGCTACGGCCGCCATCCCCCCTAGCGCATTCCCAATGCCCCACGGAATTCCCAGCGCTCGGAACGTTTCGATACTTCGAGTAAACCGGTCGCAGGCCGCGTCGAGATTGCCAACAGCGAAGTTGAGGTGCCCGAGCAGATTCTCGGCCACTACGAACACTCCTGTGTCGCCTGCGCGGCGAGCGACCGACAGGGCGCGCGTGAGCGCGGTTTCTGCGCGCGCAAGTTCTCCTTGCGTGTACCACATCAGCGCCGCTCCGACGAGCGCTGTCGCTTCTGCCGCGGGCGGAAGAGACGGCAGGTTCAGAATCTGTTCATACCACTGGAGCCCTTCAGACAAATGCCCTCGCATCAGCCAGAAGGCCATGAGCCCTGACGCGATGTCAGACGCTTCGGCGGGACGGACGTGCTCGATGAGCCACGCCAGGGCGCCGCGGTGGCTCTCGAGATCGTCACGCACGCGGTCCAACCACTCGACCTGCGCAGGTCCCACCAGCCCCGCCGAAGCGAGGACCGCTTCATGCGTGCAATAGCGCACCAGTCCCTCCATGGCGTCCTCGTGCTCACCGCTCGCGGCGAGCTCCAGCGCCGCGTACGCCCGCACGGTTTCGAGCATCAGGTACAACGGACGCGCGGCGACTGATGTTTCCGCTCGCAGGACGAGGCTCTTGTCGATCAAGCTGGCCACCGCGACGAGCGCCTCGTCATTGCTGCCCGAGGAACGCTCACGACCCCCTAGGACCGCCGCGGCTGCTTCGATCGGAAACCGACCCGGCAGCGCGCCGAGACGACGGAATACGCGCTGCTCGTTCGGCGCCAGCAATTGATAGCTCCAGGCGACCGTCGCATTGATCGTCTGTTGACGTTCCGGGAGATCGCGCGGGCCGACCGTCGGGAGGAGGACATCGCCGGTGAGTCGGCGGAGCAGATCCGCGGCGGTCAGCGCCTTCAGCCAGGGGGCCGCAAGTTCGAGGGCGAGCGGCAGGGCATCGAGCCGTCGGCAAATCGCTGTCACGGTAGGGCCGTTCGCGGCCGTGAGGCGAAAGTCAGGTCGCACGTCCCGAACCCGCTCCACGAAGAGCCGCACCGCTGGAGCGCGCGCGAAATCGGCGGGCGACGTGACCTCGTCGTCCACATCCAACGCGAGTGGTCCCACGGCATACTCCCGCTCTCCTCGTACGCGGAGCGGCGCGCGGCTTGTGACCAGCACGCGCAGGGCGGCGACCGATGCGAGGAGGTCCGCGACCAGCGGCGCGGTGTCCAATACGTGCTCGAAATTGTCGAGCAGCAGCAATGTGGGCGTGCCATCGCACGCGGCTCTCGCGCGCCGTGGCAAGTCGCGCTCCGTCGCGTCCAATACGCCCAGTGTCTGGGCGATCGCTGGCGCGACGAGCGACGGGTTTCGCACTGCCGCCAGGCCTACGAACAGCACACGGGAGGCGCCCTCTGCCCCGTTCGTGCGCGCGAGCTCCAACGCCAGACGGGTCTTCCCGACTCCTCCTGGGCCGGTGAGCGTGATGAGGCGTGCGGTCGGATCCAAGAGCCAGTACCGCAGCGCCTGCAGGTCTGCATCGCGGCCGAGAAAGACCGTAAGAGCCAGGGGTAGCGAGACGTCGCGCAACTGATCGACCGCCGCTGTGGGCGCAGCGGCCCGCGCGCTCACGAGGAGCGCGTCACGGGTAGTACCAGTCAGGTCTAGTGCCGCGGACAGCGCGCGCACGGTCTCGACATGCGGCCGGCGTCGTTGACCACGTTCGAGCGCGCTGACGGCATGCACCGACAGGCCCGCAATCGTCGCGAGCTCCTCTTGCGTGAAGCCTGCTGCCTCGCGGAGCGCTTTGAGCTGCGCGCCAAATGACCGCGGAGCGCCAGGTGTCATGGTCTTTTCATCTTAATCCTGCAGTGCTACGAGCGTTGTGCGTCTAGACTGCGATGTTGTTCACGATGTGCGCCACCATACCCCCGACGACAGCGTGACTCCGATACGTGGCATACCCGAACACCAATCCGAGCAGGAATATCGAGAGCGCGCCACCGAGGGGAGTCGTCAACTTGTCACCCAAATGGCCCGTGAAGTACCAGACGGGCCGACACGCGAATCAGCCACAGCGCCGGCAGGATCCAGACGAGGAACTTGGTGGCGCTCCAGAACGCGAAGCCTCCGAGGCGGGTGGTGAGCCACGCGACGTGCGAATCGAGCACATACACCTTCAGTGTCCACGCGAGTGTCCACACCAGGAGGAGCGTCGCGAACGTGATGTACGTCTGTCGGGCGATCGACAGTGACCCGAGCCTAGTCGAGGGCGTCGTCGCGCTTGGCCCAGTGTTGGCTCGGACGGCGCGGATTCTCATCGGACGTAGCGGCGAGACCGACATCGGGCGCAAGCTCCTTGATGAGTGATTGAGCGACATCGCCTGCGACGTCGGCCTGAACGGACAGCCAGTCGCTGACGGTACGATCGTAGGTCGCGGACCACACGTGAGCCTCGCTGTTCGTTTCGACCAACCGAGCCGTGATGCGCACGCGTGATCCCCCGCTGCGCGTGCTCCCTTCGAGCAGGTAGTCGGCCCCTAGCGCCTCGCCGATCTCGCGGGCGCGCTGCAGGCAGCCTTTGTAAGCCATCGTCGACCACCGCGCGATGATGCCCACCTCTGGTCGGCACAACGGCCCGAGCTGCGCAATCAGCTCCTCGGTGAGCCCGTCGCTGAAATACTCCTGGCTACGGTCACCGCTCAAGTTGCTGAACGGCAGCACCGCGAGACGCCGGCGTGGCAGGACCGCGACGCGCGTCGTCTTTGGCGCCATACCCGCCTCCTGCGGCGCGACGATCAAGCGATAGCCGCGGCGCGGGACGGTCTCGACGAACGTCGGTTGGTCGGCATCATCACCGAGCGCAGTGCGCAGCCGCCTGATCGCGGCATTGAGGCTGTGCTCGAAGTCGACGAACGTGCCCTCGGGCCAGAGACGTCGTCGCAGTTGTTCGCGCGTCACGATCGCTCCACGGTGCTCGAGCATCAGACACAGGATCTCGAAGGGCTGCCCCTGCATGCGAACACTCGTCGAGCCGTCGCGCAGCTCACGCGAATGGACGTCGAGCTCGTAAGTGCCAAAGCGCAGGGGGAGTCGATCTCTTGGCGACACGGGTCACACCAGTACCGCGTTTGTCTCATGTTCTCGTAGGTGCGTCCTCGCTGAAACGCGGGACGGCTTCAGCTCGCTGTCCACCGCACCGCGCAGCGCCTCACGCGCGCGCGATAGTCTAGACATCACGGTTCCGACGGGGATCCCGATGACGTCAGCCAGCTCTCGGTACGACAGTCCCTCGAGCTCGCGGAGCACGAGCAGTTGATGAAAACGATCCGGCAAATTGCGCATCGCGCGATCGATTAACGTTGCGTCATCGGTCTGGAGCAGTAACGCTTCAGGATCGGACGCGGGCGTATCGCTGCGGTGTTGCTCTTCATCAAACGGGTCGGTGAGTCCTTCGAACCGGCGGCCGCGCCAGCCGGAACAGGTGTTGCGAACGATCCGGAGGAACCAGGCGCGGCCATTGCCGCCGGTGAATGTCCGAAAGTATCGAAAGGCGCGTAACGTCGCGTCCTGCACGACGTCTTCGGCATCGTGCTCATTTCGCATCAGCCAGCGCGCGAGCTGATAGGCAGCATCGAGATGGGGCAGGACGACATCGTCAAAACTCTCACCGATTGCATGTATCGTAGCGGGTCTACGAACTTCGTTATTCATGGAGTGCTCCGAGGACTTGCTGGAGCCCGTGCTCGAGCGTGGGATACCGGAAATGGAAGCCAGTCCCGCGCAGTCGGATGTTCGAAAACACGGCATCGGCTTGGATGTAGTCGGACAGGACCGGACCGACGATGAGGCGAGCAGCCCGCGTGGGCATCCGCCACACACGCAACGGGCGGTTCGCGCGTCGCGCGAACATTCTCGCGAACTCGTGCATTCGGATCGGCTCATTGTTCACGAGGAAGTACCGGCCGCCAGCGGTGCCGCACTCGGCGAGCTGCACCAACGCGCGGGCGCAGTCATGGAGATGAATGGGCGACACCCACGGCCCGCTCTTCCCAAACTGCAGCACACGGCGACCCGCCATGACGGGCTCGATGACGCGCTCGCGAAACCACGAGCCGTTGCCGTACACCCATCCTGGCAATGCGGTGACGATCGGGAGTCCGGCGACGATGTATCCGTCGAGGCGATCGAGGGCGGGCGTGAGGCAGCGTCCCCGGGTGGAAGGCCGATGCGGTTGATCTTCGGTGATTGCGCGAGGGCCCGTCGACCCGTAGCAACTCGTGTCGGCGACGTAAACAATTCGCGTCGTCGCGCCTTCTGCCACCGCGTCCAGCAGATGCGCATCCATCAGCGGGCGAGCGCGTCTGATGGATTCGGCGCGTCGCCGACTCAAGCGTGGGCCAAGCACCGGGTGCGGCGGTAGATGGAAGACCCAGTCAGCAGCCGCCTCGTCCTGCCACTGACCCGGCTCGAGCAGATCGCCCAAGACTGGTACCGCCCCGGCACGACGCATGCGCTCCGCAGCCTCGATGGATGGCGTGAGACCGGACACCTGGTGGCCACGGGCCACGAGAACCTTGACCAACTCTGTGCCAATGAATCCGTCGGCTCCCGTGATGAACGCGGTTGCCCCTGTCCCACTTGCCATGCGGCCAGTGTGGACTGCGCGCGAACTGCTTACCACCCACAGTGTCCGCACAGAACTCGTACGACGCCCGTACAGTTGCAGCAGTAAAATGAAAGGGCCATGAAGCCTGGCGCTCCGCGGTCATTTGGTGCGCAACTCAAAGCGCTCCGCGAGGCGGCAGGCTTCACTCAGGAAGAGCTTGCGACGATTGCGAGCCTTTCGGCGCATGCCGTCAGCGCGCTGGAGCGCGGCGAACGACGGCGGCCCCACGTGGAGACCGTTCGCGCGTTGTCCGCGGCACTCGACCTGACCGGTGAGACACGCGACGCATTCCTCCATAGTGCTCGAGCACCGGCTCACAATGCGGTGGTCGATGAACTGAGCGGCGTCTGCCTGCCACTCGCGCCCACGGCTCTTCTTGGACGAGATGCCGACGTACAAATGCTGCGGCAATGGCTCACTGATGATGACGCACGTCTGATTACGCTCATCGGACCGGGAGGCGTCGGGAAGACTCGCCTGGCGCTGGAACTTGCAAGCGGAATCGCGGCAGAGGGCGCGACCCGCGCGGTGTTCGTCGCGCTGGCCGCTATTCGGAATCCTGCGTTCGTCGCGTCGGCGATCGCCGAGGCTCTCGGACTGTCGGACGTCACGGCGCTGAACCTGCCGACACGTGCACGCGCCGCGTGCGAGCATCATCCGACGTTGCTGGTGCTCGACAACTTCGAGCAGGTGTTGGACGCGACGCCGCTGGTGGCGGACCTCTTGACGGCTGTTGCGGCGCTCCGAGTGCTGGTCACCAGCCGCGCCCCGCTCCGAGTGCGAGGCGAGCGGGAGTACGTTGTTGGACCTCTCGCGTTGGATGTGGACGACGACGCCACGTCGCCCGCGGATTTCGCGCGCGCTCCCGCGGTGCGGCTCTTCGTGGAGCGCGTTCGGGACGTGCGACCTGACTTTCGCCTCACGTCCACGAACGGCCCCATCGTAACGGCGATCTGTCGTCGGCTGGATGCCCTGCCGCTCGCGCTCGAGCTTGCGGCCCCCTGGATGAAGGTGCTGACGGTCGAGGACCTGCTCCGCCGACTCACCGGCGATGTTCTGCTCTCGACGGTCGGACCGCGCGATCTCCCTGAACGCCAACAGACGATCAACGCGACGGTCGCGTGGAGCTATCAACTGCTGCCGCCGAACGAGCAGCGGGTGTTTCGTCGTCTCAGCGCGCTGCCAGGCCGCTTTCCGATAGAGGCAGCCGTGGCCGTCCTTGCCGGTGGTGGCGGCGTGGGCAGGGTCGACGACGTGGTTCGTGACGCGGCCAGCCTTATCGACAGAAGCCTCCTCCTGCGAGCCGAGACCGCAGTGGCCACTCGTCCGCTGTACCAGATGCTCGAAACGGTGCGGGCCTTCGCAGCGCTCGAACTCACCGCGGCGGGCGAGCGTGACAATGCGCTGGAAGGGCTGGCACGTTATTGCATCGCTGAAGCCTCACGCGCTGCGAAGGGGTTGATGGGGCCTGCGCAGGGCGAATGGTTGGATCGCGTGCGCGACGATCTCGAGAGTTACCGCGGTGCACTTGCGTGGCTCATTGAGCGGGGCCGTCCGGCCGAAGCGTCCGACATCGCGTGGGGGCTGAAGTACTTTTGGCTGATCCGGGGGCATGCGGCCGAAGGCCTCGAGTGGTATGAACAGATTCTGAACCGGCCATCTCTCCCGGCCGCCGCCGAATCGAGAGCGCTCCTCGGAGCGACTGGGATGTGGTGGACGCAAGGCAAACTCGGGCGCGCGCGCATCGGGGCCGACCGCGTCTTGGCGCTCGCGCATGGCAGTGGTGATATGGAAATGGTCGCGCAGGCTCAGCACATTTCCGGGCACGTGGAACACGCGCTTGGCAACGTGACCGCGGCGCGCGACCGGTTTGCCCAGAGTATTGAAGGGTTCCGGGCGCTGGGGATTCCATCGGGCACCGGGAATGCGCTGAGCGGGATGGCGGTGCTCGCCCTTGCGACCGGCGACGCGGGTCAGGCGGAACGGCTGCTCGATGAGGCCACATCGGTGCTCCGACACGCCGGTCCGTGGTTCCTGACCTGGGCGCTGTATGTTCGCGCCAATCTGGCGGTGCGGCGCGGGAACCCCGATGAGGCGATCGAATTGGTTCGTGAGAGCCTCACACGCATCCGGGCGCTCCATGACAAGTTCGCGTTCGTGTACGCGCTGGTCCCTCTTACCGCGGCGGCGGTACTCAAGAGCGACGATGCATGGGCGGCGCGGCTGCTGGGCGCCCGCGACGCCGTCACCGAACGCACAGGTGTCACCGTGGTCGACAAATCGGTGCGAGACCTCCAAGAACAGTCAGAACGGGAGGCGCGCGCACGCCTCGGCGCGGATCGTTGGGCGCTCGCCTATGCGGCCGGGCGCCGTGCCTCTATCGATTCGTTGATGGACGATATCGAAGGCGTCTTGAGACGCCGCGCGCACGTCTAAAAACGCCCGCGCGTCGCGCGTCACAGGCGAGCCGCTCTGATTCAGCGTGCCGTCACGATATCGAACTCAATCGTGACTTCGTCTTTGACCTTGACAGTCCCACCGGCGATGCTTATGGGCGTCATCCCGAAATCGCTTTGCCGCAAGGCCGTCGATCCCTTGTAGCGGGCACTCTCGAGAGCCACCTTGACAGCGATTTGGTGAGTTTGACCGTGGAGTTCGAGGTCGCCACGAACGAGCCAGCGATCAGCGTCAAGGCGTTGGACCGCAGTCGATCGGAATCTAATCTGTGCGAATCGACTGGTATCGAGCACGTCAGGCCCGAGCATCCGCGTCTGCACGTTTTCGCGATCGTTTGGTGAAAGGCCCGGATCCAGCACCTTCATGCGCCGGGCATCAATCGCCAGCCGCACGTCAGGCGTCGCGGAGTCGTCGAACGATCCTTCCGAAATGGGTGCCTGAATCGTATGGTTGTCTGCAAACGCACGGAAGAGGCCCGACTTGAAGACGCGGACGGTGAGCATGGATCGTTCGGCATCGATCGCACGCCGTTGCGCGACAGCGGGAGCGGCGATAGACAATCCACACGCGACGACGACAACAATCACTGATCGAATCATGAGCGTCTCGACGGTCTCTCACGCACTCAGGCCACCCGCGCTTCGCGCGCCTCAGAGGCGAGTACGTAAATCGCAGACTTCACCGCGGTTGCAAGCGCGGCGTCCGCAACAATTTCGGCTGCCTGCATGCTTCTGCCGCCCAGAGGAACTGTAATCGACGCGTCAAGCACCACGCGCGCCGACATGACCGACAACGTTTCTACCAGCGATGACCATGCGTGCGTCGCGCGCGCCGACGTGTTGATCAACGCGATCGGCTTGTCGACAAGCTCACCACTGGCGACCACCCAGTCCAGCGCGTTCTTCAAGGATCCGGGCACTCCGTGAGCGTACTCCGGACTTGATATCAGAACGGCGTCGCACGCCTGCAGCATGGCTCGAAATCTGGTGACTGCCTCAGGCGTGCGGGCGCCATCGAGATCCGGATTGAAAGCTGGAAGCTCCGCAAGCCCGCCGTACACGGACATCTCCACTGTGCGAGGAGCGAGTCGGGCGGCGGCCCCGACGAGTGCGGTATTCGAGGATGCCTGCCGAAGGCTTCCTGAAATCGCGAGGACGCGGACAGAGTCATTGTTGCTCATGGAATTGCAAACATGGTGCGCGTTCGAAATATTCCGATTGCCCGGACCCAACCCATTCGGGAATATTCGAGGGGGCCTGGAGATTAGTGATGATGTGAAGCGGCTCATCGCGTAATGCTCGGAGGAACTCATGTTGTCATTTCGTCTCGCTGTCGTATCGGCAATCTTGGTATTCGCCATCGCTTGCGGCGACTACTCCCCATCCCCTGCATCACCCACACCGACCCCATCACCCACGCCGGGCGGTCCTTCGTCCTCCGTCGTGATTCCGGTAGGCGCCGAATCGCTCGGGAATCGAGCATTCGTGCCTGACGACCTGAATATCACGGTGGGCACGACGGTGACATGGATGAATACCGATTCGACTTCGCACACCTCTACGTCGGACGGCGCTGGGTGGAACTCCGGAACGGTTGCACCAGGCAGACAGTTCTCGTTTGCGTTCCAGACCGCCGGAACGTTTCCGTACCACTGCGCGATTCACCCGGGAATGGTGGGAACAGTGGTCGTTCGTTGATCTCGCCCATCGCCAGCGCAGTCAGACACTGAAAGGGTCACTCATGTCATCGATTGCTGAAACGATTGCGCTCGCCGCTCCATCGTTCACTGGCCAGCTGCTGCGACCAACCGATCACGATTACGACGACCGCCGCAGAGTACACAACGGGCTCATCGACAAGCGTCCGGCCGCCATCGCCAGCTGTCACGGCGTCGCCGACGTCGTCGACGCCGTGCGACTGGCCCACACGCTCGGCCTCGAGGCGTCAGTACGCGGCGGCGGTCACAACGTCGCGGGCCGCGCGACGATTGATCAGGGGCTGATGATCGACCTGTCGCCGATGAAGGGCATACACGTAGACCCACGTGCATGCACCGTCCGTGCTCAGGGTGGTGTTCTCTGGAGAGAGCTCAATCGCGAGACACAGTTGCACGGACTGGCGACGACTGGCGGCGTGGTCGGGAGCACAGGAATCGCTGGCCTGACGCTCGGTGGCGGAGTGGGCTGGCTCATGCCGAAGTACGGCCTTGCGCTCGACAACCTGCGGGCCGCCGACATGGTGATGGCCGACGGCAGCGTGGTCCGTGCGAGCGCCGAGGAGAACCCGGATCTCTTCTGGGCGATTCGTGGCGGCGGCGGCAACTTTGGCATCGCCGCGTCGCTCGAGTACACCCTGCACCAGGTCGGCCCGATGATTACAGGTGGTGTTGTTGCCCATCCGCTGCCGCGCGCGTTCGACGTGCTGCGTTTCTTCCGGGATACCTGCGCGTCGTTGCCTGACGAGGCGATGCTGGTCGCCGGTCTACAGACTGCGCCGGATGGATCGAACGCCAAGTTGGTCGGCATTGTCGGCGGCCACTGTGGTGCGCTCGAGCAAGGCGAGGCAGCCTTCCGGTCTCTCAAAGCGTTCGGTCCTCCGGTGCTGGATGTGATTTCGCCGATGCCATATGCCACGCTCAACGGGATGTTGGATCCCGCCTTTCCGAAGGCCGCGCTCAACTACTGGAAAGCGCAGTTCCTGACCGACCTGAGCGACGATGCGATTCGCGCGCTGATCGCGGGCTTTCAGGAGTGCCCGTCGCCGATGAGCCACATCATCATCGAGCACTTCCACGGCGCGGCAAGCCGTGTTCCGGTGACTGCGACGGCGTGCCCGATGCGCGTCACAGGCTTCAACGTGGTCATTGCTTCGCAGTGGATGGCTTCGGAGGAGACGGAACGTGGGATCTCGTGGGCCCGCGAGACCTTTGCGTCACTCACTCCGTATCTGGCGCCAACGCGTTACGTCAACTATCTGGAAGACGATGCTCCTGACCCCGCTGCGGTGGCGTACGGGCCGAACCTCCCGCGGCTGAGAGCCATCAAGACGAAGTACGATCCCGAGAATTTCTTCAGGCACAACGTCAACATTCTCCCGGAATGAGGAGAAACGTGCTTGAACACTGAGACGTTTCACGCGTACGCGACCGGCTCGATGATTTCCGTCCAAGGCCTCTTCGAAGTGCACCTGACCGTGACCCACCTGGGCAGGGCCATCGAGTTCTACCGGGACGCCGTCGGCCTTCGGTTGGCCCACGTCACGTCCGCGCGTCAGGCCGCGTTCTTCTGGATCGGTCCTGACGGGAACGCGATGCTTGGACTGTGGGCAGCCGGCTCGGGCCCCGAGATGACAACGTTGCACACGGCGTTCCGCGCGAGCCTCGCAGATGTCACCGCAGCGCCGCGCGCGTTGCGGTCTGCGGGCATCACGCCGCTCGACTTCGACGGGCAGCCGACGGACGAACCCGTCGTCCTCGCGTGGATGCCGGCCGCGTCTGTCTACTTTCGCGACCCAGACGGCCACCTGCTGGAGTACATCGCCATGCTCTCAGACGAGCCGCAACCCGAACGCGGCATCGTTCCGTGGCATGTGTGGGAACTCACGCGTCGCTCCGCTCCGACGCCCGAGTCCTCACAAACGCCACCATGAAGAGGACAGCCAGCAGCAGTCCGGCATGGCCGCCTGCGCGTCGGTCGCAGAGATGCGCGCCTGGCCGTCGCCCACACGCTCACCTAATCTCCGGGCAGCCTCGATTATTCCGGGATGGCCGCGCTCGCCAGAAGGGGCACACGTCCTGCCCGCTGGAATACTTCGAAGGCTTGTGTTGTTTGCATCGTCGTGTCCTGCGGGCACGCCTCGGCCAGTAATGCAGTGGCATCGCGTCGGTGGGACCAGGGCGCTGGCACGTAACGAACGACAGGGGATACAGCAATGACCACGCCGCACTCAACCGAATTCCCGTTGGCGGCAAGCGCGCCGCTCGTGCGGCGCCTCACGGCGGAAGACCGAAGGCCCAATCTTCTGGTCCGCTGCCCTGGCGGCTGGGCCGACCGCGTACTGCACATGCTGGTGCAGTCGTGCGAACCCCCTGTCCATTTGTGCAGATTGCCGGGGACGCTCGACTTGCCATCGGAAAGGACCGGCACGGTGCTACTGGAGAACGCCTCCGCGCTCAGTCCGGCTCAACAGATTTGCGTTCACGACTGGATGAGCCGCGGATTTGGCCGGATTCAGGTGATCTCGGTGGTGTTCGAGCCTCTCGATTCCATGGTCGAGCGCGGCCAATTTCTCGAGCCCCTGTTCTACCGGCTGAACGCGGTTTCGCTGGAGCCCGAGATGCGTTGAGCTCCGTGCGACGACGGGGATCATTTGGGACGTGGTGGCGAGTAGACACAGTGGAGGTCGCCGCTACGACGGCGATGCACGTGTTGTCTAGCAGCGTGCGATGTCGGCGTCCTTCAACAACGAATCGATCGACGCTCTGCGCCCTGCCGCATACTCCTGGCCCCATCGATCCTTGCCGAGGCGTTCACGTACGTCCCGTTCTGTCTGCTCTCGGAGATCGTTCACTGACTTGTCGACAGCTGAAGCGCCCGTCCGTTCGGTGACCGCATCCCGGGCTCCCAAGACTCGTGCGGCCCATACGTCGTCGCCCTTGAGTGCCGCCGCAGCGGCGAGAGGGGCCAGCGCGTACACGAACGCGAACTTGTCGTGGAGCTCCCAGCTGCATGTGAGGCTTTCACGCACCAACCCGATTGCCTTATCGGGGTTCCCTCGCCGCACCGCCAGGATGGCGCGAATGTACAGCGGAAGATTCAGGAACCATGGGCCGGCGTGTCGAAGCACCGAGGTGGCTTCATCGAGCAGACGTTCAGCCTGGTCGACGTCGCCGGTCGCCAAGGCGACTCCCGCCATCCCGATCAGCGCATTGCCAATGCCCCACGGGATCGCGAGGGCACGGAACCCTTCGACGCTGGACGTAAACCGCTCGCGGGCCGCGTTCACATTGCCAACGGCCTGCTCGACGTGGCCGAACAGATTCTCGGCCATCACGACGACATCCATGTCGGCGCCGCGCCGGATCGACAGGGCGCGCGTGAGCGCGGTGCGCGCGCGCTCCAGCTCTCCTCGCGTGTACCACATCACAGCGGCTCCGACGAGCGCTCTCGACTCGGCAGCTGGCGGAAGGGACGGCAAGTTCAGCGTCTGTTCATACCACTGGAGACCTTCGGCCCCACGGCCCCGGATCAGCCAGAAGAACAGCA
>Ga0114129_10005428_pt1 | contig 18009 bp, 17 predicted proteins | sample RhiMetdeltSRZDD1_FD_80071 | JGI IMG/M metagenome (GOLD analysis project Ga0114129, IMG submission 80071) | Populus rhizosphere microbial communities from Tennessee, USA - Rhizosphere MetaG P. deltoides SRZDD1 (version 2) (version 2) | ecosystem: Host-associated > Plants > Roots > Rhizosphere >...
ACTCGGCGCCATGCTTGATCACCGGCATCGGCGGAAACATGTAGAAGTGAATCGGCGAGGCGCCGCTGGTCCCTGCCCCGGCCGCGCAGATTTCGTGCAGCAGGATCGCCGCCTCCGTCACGCCGAGACCCGATCCGCCGTATTCCTCCGGGATGATCGCGCCGAGCCAGCCGGCCCGCGCGAAGGCCTTGACGAATTCCCAGGGGTATTCGTGCTTGCGATCCCGCTCGAGCCAGTAGTCGAGCGAGAACGAGCGCGCCAGCGTGGCAACTTCCTTGCGAATCATCTCCTGCTGCTCGGTGAAGGCAAAGTCCATGGGCGGATTCTAACGCAGGCGCCGAGCGCGCGGGGCCGCGTCCTCCGGCGTGGTCGCCGCCGCGCGCGGGTGTAGAATCGCGCGGCAATGGCGGTCAAGGGGCTCTATGCGCTGCAGAATGGCTTCATGGGCGCGCAGCGCTCGCTGCTGTTCTATGGCGAGTACTCCGAAGCGCGCACGCAGATTCCGATCACCTGCTATCTCGTGCGCACCTCGGACGCGGTCATCCTGTTCGACACCGGCGTAGCGCCACGCGCCGTGCCCGGCCTGCTGCGTAACGATTCGCTCGCCCGCTTCACCGACGAGGATCTCCTGGTGCACCGCCTCGACGGCCTGGACCTGCAGCCGAGCAACGTCGACCTGGTCGTGATCTCGCACCTGCACTACGATCATGCGGGCGGCGCGGCGCTGTTCCCGAGCTCGGAGCTCGTCGTGCAGAAGGACGAATACGCGTACGCCCACTACCCCGCGGCCTTTTTTGCGCCGTTCTATTACCGCAAGAACTTCGACCTTCCGACGTACAAGTGGCGCCTCCTCGAAGGCGACACGGAGCTGGTGCCGGGCGTGACCGTCCTGCGCAGCGACGGACACACACCCGGGCACCAGTCGCTGCTCGTCCACCTGCCGGAAAGCGGGCCCGTCGTCCTGGCCGGCGACTCCTGTTATTGGCAGGAGCACATCGACCAGGAACGGGTGCCGGGCGTCGTGTGGGACCCGACACGCGCGCTGCACTCGATCAAGAAGCTCAAGACGATCGCCCGCCTCACCGGCGGACGGATCTTTCCGAGCCACGACCCCGCCTTCTGGAAGACGGTGAAGCAAGCGCCCGAGGCGTATCGCTAGGAACGCTTGCGCCGCCGCCGCGGCGGCGCCGCGGAACTTTCGCGCCCTTCTTGCGCGCCTCGTTCAGGCCGATCGCGATCGCCTGCTTGCGACTGGTTACGCGCTTGCCGCTGCGCCCGCTTTTGAGCGTCCCACTCTTGCGGCGCCGCATCGCCGACTTCACCGACTTGCCTGCGCCTCTGCTGTACCGCGCCATGTCGTAGCCTCCCTTTACCGCACGCCTGGTCGCCACACGTCGTCACGGCTCCGTCGCCGTGGTGTGCAAACAGCGTGCACACGGCTCGTGCCATGGCACAGTAAGCGCGTGACTGACCTCGGCAAGCGGCTCGATGCTCTCGACTGGTCGGCGATCGAGCGCTCGATGTGGGAGTACGGCTACGCGAAGACCCCACCGGTGCTCACGCCCGGGGAATGCTCAGACCTCATCGCGATCTACGACGACGAGCGGCGCTTTCGCAGCCGCGTCGACATGGCGCGCTACCGTTTCGGCGTCGGCGAGTACAAGTATTTCGCGGCGCCACTGCCGCCGCTCGTCGAGACGCTGCGCGAGCGTGCTTATCCGCCGCTGGCGGCGATCGCCAATCAGTGGCAGGCCGCCTTCGGCGATCCCGACGTCTTCCCCAAAGAGCTCGCCGCGCTGCTGCGGCGCTGCCACAAGCGCGGCCAGACCAAGCCGACACCGCTGCTCCTGCGGTATGAAACTGGCGGGTACAACTGCCTGCACCAGGATCTTTACGGGGACGTTGTGTTTCCGTTGCAGCTCACGTGCTTCCTCAGCCGCCGCGGCGTCGATTACGAAGGAGGCGACTTCCTGCTGGTGGAGCAGCGGCCGCGCGCACAGTCACGCGGCGAGGCGATTGCCACCGAGCAGGGCGAGCTCGTCATCTTCACCACCCGCTACCGGCCCGTGGAAGGCACCCGCGGCGTGTATCGCACTGCCATGCGCCACGGCGTCAGTCGCATCACGCGCGGCCTGCGCTACACGCTCGGCGTCATCTTCCACGACGCGAAGTAGCGGACAGACCCCGCTCAGGCTTGTAGTGTTGGCCTCCGCCAGTCTGCGGCGCGCTCGTACGCTCGAGCGACGCGGAGCACCGTCGCCTCGTCGAAGGGCCGGCCCACGATCTGCAGCGCCAGCGGTCGACCGTCGGCCGTCCAGCCGCACGGGACAGAGATGGCGGGTACGCCGGCGGCGTTGAGCGGGCGCGTCAGCCGTGAGAAGCGGCCCATGCGCGCGACGATTTCTTCGACGCTGCCCGCCTTCGCCACGGCGTACGCCGGGGCGGGCTCCGGGATCGTCGGCGTCAAGAGGACATCGGCGTCCGCGAACGCGGTCGCGGCGAATTCTCGCGCGAAACGCGCGCGTATCCGCTGCGCCTCGAGATACCGCACCGCCGACACGGAGAAACCCGCCGACGCTCGCGCGTATACGACGGGCTGGACTTCGTCGCGCCGATCGCGCAGCAGCACCGTGTGCTCTGTCGCCGCCTCCGCGGCGACGATCGGAGTGCTGCACTCACGCGACAACGACGAGACGTCGGGCAGCTTTACCCGATCCACGCGGACGCCGAGCGACGCAATCGTCGCGACAGCGGTCCTTACGGCCGCTTCGACGTCTGGGTGCAGCTCGTCGAAGAAGTGTGCTTCGGGAACTCCAGCGCGCAGTCCCGCGAGCGGCGCCTCCAGGCCGCCGGCGACGTCGCCGACCGGCAGCGAGCTCGACGTCGGATCCGCTGGGTCGTGCCCTGCCATCGCGCTATAAAGCAGCGCGGCGTCGGCGACCGTACCGGCCAGCGGCCCGATGTGATCCATCGTCCACGACAGCGCCATCGCGCCCGCTCGGCTCACCCGTCCATACGTCGCCTTGAGACCGACCACGCCACAGCACGCCGCGGGCAGGCGGATCGAGCCGCCCGTATCGCTGCCGATGGCGCCAGCGACGAGCCCCGCCGCGACGGCGGCGCCCGAGCCGCTCGATGATCCGCCCGACGCGTGCCCCGACTTCCACGGGTTCTGAACGTCGCCGTGATGGGCGTTGTCGCCGAACGGCCCTATCGCAAGCTCCGTCATGTTCAGCTTGCCGAGCACGATGGCCCCCGCGGCGGTCAGCCGCGCGGCCGCGGTGCACGGCGTCTCGCTGGAGAGGTAGTCGCGCGTGCGAGTGCCGCACGAGGTGGGCAGGCCCGGGATCGCACAGAGATCCTTGTGCGCGACCGGCACGCCATGCAGCGGCCCCCGAAAACGGCCGGCGGCGACCTCCGCCTCCAGAACGCGCGCGGTAGTGAGGGCGCCCTCGGCATCGACGGTGATGAAGGCGCGAAGTGCGGGGTTGCGGCGCTCGATGCGCGTCAGACATTCGCGCACGAGCTCGACAGGTGAGACGCGCTTGTCCCGCACCGCTGCTGCCAGAGCCGCTGCCGTGAAATCCATCGTCGCAACCTCGCGTGGAATTTGAAGCGGCGCCCACGCTATCCGGTCGGGCCGGTCCTGTCAACGACGCGCGCGTCTTGACACAGCCTCGCGTGAATGATGCGATGCGGGCGACATGGCGGAGATCTTCGATCTCGTGATCAAGGACGTTCGTGTCGTGCGCGCCACCGTCTCGGGCGTCGAGCGCGCCGACATCGGCGTGAGAGATGGCCGCATCGCGCGTGTGGCGCCGAAGATTCCCAACGCGGAGGTCCGTCGCAGCTACGATGGTCGCGGCCAGCTCGCGTTTCCCGGCGTCGTCGATGCACACACCCACGTGGGCATCTATGGCCCGCTCGCCGACGATGCCGTTACGGAAAGTCGCGCCGCGGTCTCGGGTGGCGTCACGACGATGCTGACGTACTTCCGGACGGGTCAGTACTACCTCAACCGCGGCGGCCGCTACGCGGATGTGTTTCCCGAAGTACTCAAAACGTCGGACGGTCGGTACTACTGTGACTACGGCTATCACCTCGCCCCGATCGCCACGGGCCATCTCGACGAGATGGAGGCGCTCGCCACCGCGCATGGCGTGCCGTCGTTCAAGATTTTCATGTTCTATGGAGGTTACGGCCTGCACGGCCGCGCAGGCGACGACGAGCAGCGCCGGTTTCTGATGATCGGCCCCGAGGATCACTACGACCTCGCGCATTTCGAATTCGTCATGCGGGCGGCGGCGCGCATTCGGGCGGCACACCCGCGCCTGGCGGAGCACGTCAGCGTGAGCCTGCACTGCGAGATGGCGGACATCCTGAACGCCTACACGCGGATCGTCCAGAAGGACGCGTCGCTCACCGGGCTCGCGGCCTATAGCGCGGCACGGCCACCGCACGCCGAGGGACTGGCCGTCGCGGTCGCCGCGTATCTCGCGCACGAAACGGCGTGCGTCAACGTCAACCTGCTGCACCTCTCTTCGCGCAAGGCATTGGAGACCGCACTGACGATGGCCCGTGCGTTTCCGCACATCAACTTTCGGCGCGAGGTCACGATCGGACATCTCCTGCTCGACGTCGAGACGCCGAGCGGTGCGTATGCGAAGGTGAACCCGCCGATTCGTTCGCGTGAGGACGTGGAATATTTGTGGACGGCGGTCCTCGAGGGTCACGTGGACTGGATCGTCAGCGACCATGCATGCTGCGCCGAGGAGACGAAGGCGGCGGGCAAGGGCACGGGCGACATCTGGCTTGCGAAGTCGGGATTCGGCGGCACGGAATATTTGCTGGCCGGTGTGTTCAGCGAAGGCCGCCGGCGTGGGCTGCCGCTGCACCGCATCGCGGCGTTGACGTCGTGGAATCCCGCGCGGCGCTACGGGCTGTCGACGAAAGGCGATCTGACGTCCGGCTTCGACGCCGACATCGTTCTGCTGGATCCGGATCGCGCGTTCACTGTGCGCGCGGCTGACTCGCCTTCGGGCCAGGGTTACACACCGTTCGAAGGTCAGCGGTTGACGGGCAAGGTGACGGCGACGTTCCTGCGAGGCGAGCTCGCGTGGGAGGAGGGCCGCGTCCTGGGCCCGCCGCGCGGACGGTATCAGCGCCGACCGACGACTACACCAACGATATAGAGGAGTCGCCCGGGTTCCCCGGGGGGCTCCGAACATGTGCCCGGGCGCCGGGGGGGGAGGGGGCGTAGCCCCTTCGCTCGGATAAGCTGGGGTCATTTCGGAGCCCCAGCTTCAATCAGATCGCAAGGGCGAGCTGCTCGGCCGCGGGGCGAGGCTCGAGCGGGCGAGCGCGCCGATCGGCCACGTCGAAACGCTTCTTGAGCTCGGCGACGAGGCTCTTCACCGGATCCGTCGTCGTCGCACGATCCGGATACGGCCGGCGATAGAGCGCGAGGTAGCTCGGCACCAGCTCCGGCCAGTCCCGCGCCAGGTGCTCCATGAAATGCTCGCGCGTGCCGGGCTGCAAATAGAGCACGTTGCACCAGACGTTGGTCGCGCCTGCGTCCCGCGCCGCCTTGACGACATCGGCGAGCAGCGCCGGCCGGTCGGAAATTCCCGGCAGGATCGGCGCGATCCCGACTCCCGTGTCGATGCCCGCGTCGATCAGCATGCGGAGCGCGCGCAGCCGCTGACGCGGCGGCGCGGTGCCCGGCTCCGTGCGCCTCCAGATCTCGGGATCGAGGGTCGGGATGGAAAACGTGACATCCACATCGGCGCCCGTCGCGGCGCGCCGCAGGACGTCGAGATCGCGGACGATCATCGGACCGCGCGTGATGAGGCTGAAGGGGCTCCGTGCGTCAGCCAACGCCTGCAGACACGCGCGCGTGAGGCGATAGCGTCCCTCGGCGGGCTGATACGGATCCGTCGCCGCACCGATCGCGACCACTTCGCGCTTCCACGACTTACGCGCCAGCTCGCGTCGCAGCACCTCGGCCACGTTGATCTTCACGCGCACCGAGCGGCCGTACGCCTCGCCGGAGGGTCGATCAGCGCGCCGCTCGAAGCCGCGCACGTAGCAGAACGTGCAGCGATGCGCGCAACCCATGTAGGGGTTCAGCGACCACTTGAACGGCATGTTCTGCACGCGATTGAGCGCGTTGCGACAGGGCTCCTCGCGAAATTCCACCGGCATGACAGTCAGTATACGATCGAGTCCAGGTGTCGCTCCCCGTCTCGTCCGGCACGCTGCTGCTCGGCATCCTGATCTGGCTGGCCGCGACCGCCGTCACTCTGACCGTCGCGGCGCTCATCGTGGTGAGGCTGCCGCCGACCTATTTCTCCGAGGACGACGCGCACCACGCGGACCGCGTGCTTCCGTGGCGCTCGCCTCGGGCGCTCGCGCAAAACTTCTTCGGTCTTGTGCTCGTCGTCCTCGGTTTGTTGATGTCCATTCCCGGGGTCCCCGGACAGGGGCTGCTCACCGTGCTGATCGGGTTGATGCTCCTCGATTTTCCGGGGCGCCGACAGCTCGAGAAGGCGCTGGCGCGCCGGCCCAGCATCCTGGCCGCGATGAACCGCATCCGCGCCCGCTTCGGGCATCCGCCGCTGCTGCCACCGCGCGACTGAGCGGATCAGGAGCGCGTCGGGTCGGGACTCACCTTTACGAGCATCTTGCCGGTGTTGCGGCCGCGCAGCAGCCCGATGAACGCCTCTGGAGCGTGGTCGAGCCCATCGACAATGTCCTCGCGGTACTTCAGCCGGCCCTCACGCACCCAGCGAGCGCAGTCGGCGAGGAACTGCGGCATGCGATCGACGTGGTCGCTGACGATGAAGCCGCGGATCGTCACGCGATTGACGAGCACCGGGGCGAGGTTTGGGCCGGCGGGCAGCTCGGTGGCGTTGTATTGCGAGATGATGCCGCAGAGCGGGATGCGCGCGAACGGGTTGACAAGCCGCAGGACGGCCTTGAGCACGTCGCCGCCGACGTTGTCGAAGTACACGTCGATTCCCTTGGGACAAGCGTCGCGGAGCTCAGCCGCAAGATCGGGCGTGCCGTACGACACACAGGCGTCGAATCCGAGCTCGCGCACGACGTACTCGCATTTGTCCTTCGAGCCGGCGATGCCGATCGCGCGACAACCGCGGATCTTCGCAAGCTGCCCGACCGCCGAGCCGACTGCGCCCGCGGCGGCCGAGACGACGACCGTTTCGCCAGGCTTGGGCTGGCCAAGATCATAAAGGCCGACGTACGCCGTCATGCCCGGCATGCCGAGCACGCCGAGCGCGGTCGAGATCGGCGCGGCTTTAGGATCCAGCTTCATCGGCCCGAACGCCCCCACCCGCGCGCCCGCGCTCTTGGCGACGTGATACGTCTGCCAGCCGCCGTAGCTCAGCACAAAGTCCCCGGGTGCAAACGCGGCGTCGCGCGATTCGACGACCTCGCCGACCGTGCCACCGACCATCGGCTGGCCGAGCTCGACGGAGGCCGCGTAGGACTTCACGTCGTTCATTCGTCCACGCATGTAGGGATCCAGCGAGAGCCAGATCGTCCGCACGAGAATCTCGCCGTCCTGCGGCTTGGGCGCGGGTGAATCGGCAATCTCGAAATCGGTCGGCTTGGGCTCCCCGACGGGACGGCTCTTGAGCAGCACGCGGCGGTTCGTCATGCGCGCGATTGTCGTTCACCCACCCGTGGCTTGCAACCGCGCGGACGCTCCGTTATCGTGCGGGCCATGACGGCCACCACCCGGCTCGCTGAATTCGTCGTGAAGACCTCGCTGCGCGACTGTCCCGACGCCGTGCTCGCGCAGACGCGCCGCGCGACGCTGGATTCGATCGGCGTCATGCTGGCGGGAGCCGCGGAGCCCGTCGCGCAGAGCGTGCGCGCCGTCGCGCGCGCCGAGGGCGGCATCGCCCTCTGCACCGTGCTCGGCACGTCGATGCGTACTCCGCCGGGATGGGCGGCGCTGGCGAATGGCGCGGCCGGTCACGCGCACGATTTCGATGACACGAACTTCGCCCTCATGGGACATCCGAGCGTTCCGCTGCTGGCGGCGGCGCTCGCGGCGGCAGAGGCGGAAACGGCGGACGGCGCGGCCTTCGCGCTCGCGTACATCATCGGGTTCGAGATCGACGCGGCGCTCGGTCTCGCGCTGAACCCCGCACACTACACGCGCGGCTGGCACGCGACCTCGACGATCGGCACGCTCGGCTGTGCGGCAGCGGCGGCGAGACTGCTCGCGCTCGACGTGACGCAGACGCGCCACGCGCTCGGCATCGCCGCCTCGATGGCGTCCGGGCTCAAGGAAAACTTCGGCTCGATGACCAAGCCGTACCACGCAGGCCACGCAGCACAGAGCGGTGTCCGCGCCGCGCAGCTCGCCCGTGAGGGAATGACCGCGTCCGACGCTGCGCTCGATGGCCGCCAGGGCCACGTCGCGGCGTTCTCCGGCTCGACGCTGCCGGCGGCTGCGTTCGATCGTCTCGGGAGCCGCTGGGAGCTCACGGCGTCGGGGATCGCGGTGAAGCCGTATCCGTCGTGCGCGCTCACGCACTCGGCGATCGATGCGCTCCTCGAGCTGCGCACGCGACATCGCATCGAGCCTGCCGCCGTCGCGGCCGTTGAAGTCGGTGTGAACGCCGTCGTGCCCGACGTGCTGCGTCACAGCCGTCCGTCGAACGGACTCGAGCGGAAGTTCTCGATGCAGTACTGCGCCGCGGCGGCGCTGGCGCGCGGGGCCGTCGGGCTCGCCGACTTCGAGGCCGGTCCGGTGCGCGACGCCGCCACGCGTGAGCTCATGGAGCGCGTCACGATGGTCGTCGATCCGGCCCTGCCACACGACCTCGAGCAGCACGCGTGGAGCCGCGTCAGCGTGCGGCTGACCGACGGCACCATTCTGGAATCCAAGCCGCGCGGAGCATCCGGCCATCCCAGCACGCCGCTGAGCGACGCCGAGCTGCACGCCAAGTTCCTCGGCTGCGCGACCGCCGTGCTCGGAGCCGACACCGCCGAAGGCGTGGCCGCGCAGATCGGCCGCCTCGAGGACATTCCCGACGTCCGCGCGCTCACCTCGCGGCTCGTCGCGGAGCGGGAGTAAGCCATGGGCGTGATGGATGGGATCAAGATCCTCGAGCTGGCGCGCGTTCCGCCTGCCGAGATGCCGGCGATGATGCTGGCCGACATGGGCGCCGACGTGCTGAAAATCGACTCGCCCGATCCGGAGAAGCCGACCGGCGAAGAATGGGTGCGCCGCACCATCCACTCGTTCACCAACCGCAACAAGCGGTCGATGACGCTGAACATGAAAGCGCCCGAGGGGCAGGCGATCTTCCGCAAGCTCGCCACGACGGCGGACGTCATCGTCGAGGGCTTCCGGCCGGGTGTGATGAAGCGTCTCGGCGCCGACTACGAAACCATCCGCGCGCTGAACCCGCGCATCGTCTACTGCTCGCTCTCGGGCTTCGGTCAGGACGGGCCGTACCGGGACTACCCGGCGCACGACATGAACTACCTGTCGCTCGCCGGCGTGCTGAACCTGATCGGCGACGCGGGGAGCAAGAAGCCGGTGATTCCGCTCAACCTCGTCGCCGACTACGCCGGCGCCAGCCTGCACGGTGCGCTCGGCATCGTGCTGGCGTTGTTCGGGCGCGAGCGCACGGGGCGCGGGCAGCACGTCGACGTCTCGTATCTCGACACCACGCTCTCGTTGCTCGCGGCCACGCCGAACATGCGCTTCTTCTTTTCCGACGGCTGGGCGCCACGGCGCGGCGAAGGCTTCCTCGGCGGATCGTATCCGTATTATGCGATCTATGAGACGCGCGACGGCAAGCTGCTGACGATCGGCTGTACCGAGCCGTGGTTGTGGGCAAACTTCTGTCGCGCGATCGGCCGGCCCGACTTCGAACGCTTCGCGCGCCAGCCCGACCAGCTCGTGCGCGCCGCCAACCGTGAGGAGCAGGCCGCGCGCGAGGAGATCGAGCAGATCATTCGCACGCGAGACCGCGACGACTGGTACGAGCGGCTGGTGAAAGCCGACGTCTGCGTCGGCAAGGTCTACGACGTCGAGGAGATGACCCGCGATCCGCAGATCAACCATCGCCAGATGATCGTCGACGCCCAGCATCCCACGCACGGCCGCGTTCGGCAGGTCGGCATCGCGATCAAGCTGTCCGAGACCCCGGGCACCGTCCGCTCAGCCGCGCCGCTCCCCGGCGAGCATACCGACCTCGTGCTGAAGGATCTCGGGTTGTCGGCCGGGGACATCGCCGCGCTTCACGAGAAGAAGGTCGTCGAGTAGACCACGTGCCCGAGCGCTGGCGGCAGCTCGCCGCGCTGTCGCTGGCCGAGCTGCTCGCCTTGAGTCTGTGGTTCAGCGCCTCGGCGGTCCTGCCAGCCCTCCAACGCCAATGGCAGCTCGGCGCGGGCGGCAGCGCCGGCCTGACGGTGGCCGTGCAGCTCGGGTTCATTGCGGGCACGCTCGCGAGCGCGCTCGGCAATCTTCCCGACGTGTGGTCGCCGCGCTACCTGATGGCGGGCAGCGCGCTGCTCGGCGCTGCCGCCAACGCCACGTTGGCGCTCTGGGTCGATGCGCTTTCCTCCGCTCTCGCGCTGCGCTTCGTCACCGGCGTCGCGATGGCAGGCGCCTACCCACCCGCGATGAAGATCATGGCCACGTGGTTTCGCGAGGGCCGCGGGCAGGCTATCGGCATCCTCGTCGGCGCGCTCACCATCGGATCGGCGATGCCATGGCTCATCCGCGGCCTCACCACGCTGCCGTGGCGGCAGACGCTGCTTGCCGCATCCACTCTTGCCGTGCTGGCCGCCGTCGTCGTGATCGCGCTCGTACGCGAAGGGCCGAACCGGTTTCCCTCGGCGCGCTTCGATCCGCGCATGGCGCTCGCCGTATTCCGCGAGCGCGGCGCTCGACTCGCCTGCTTCGGCTACTTCGGTCACATGTGGGAGCTCTACGCGATGTGGGCGTGGATCGGCCTCTTCCTGCTCGAAAGTGCACGGGTCGCCGACACGGCGGGCTACGCCACGATGTCGCCGAGCACCACGACCTTTGTGGTCATCGCCACCGGCGCCCTGGGGTGCTGGCTCGGTGGCGCGGTATCGGACCGGTGGGGTCGCACGACGGCAACGATGGCGGCGATGGGGCTCAGTGCATTGTCGGCGGCAACGATCGGGCTGACGTTCGGTGGTCCACCGCTGCTCACGCTGACGGTCGCGATCGTGTGGGGAATCACGGTCATCGCGGACTCGGCCCAGTTCTCGACGGCGATCACCGAGCTGTCGCCGGCCCCGTACGTCGGCACGGCGCTGACGATGCAGACCTGCGTCGGGTTCGCGCTCACCAATGTCTCGATCTGGCTGCTGCTTCCCGTCGTCGGCGCGATCGGATGGCGCTGGGCATTCGCGACGCTGGCCATCGGTCCCGCGCTCGGCGTGGTCGCGATGGCGCGACTGAGGGCCGCCCCCGAGGCGCTGCAGCTCGCCGGCGGCCGCCGCTAGTCGCTCCGTTCCCGTAACCCCGTTGACATGCATATCGGCCGGGCATAGGGTCGACCTCTCACGCGCGGGCCGCTCAGCAACCGTCCGAAATGCCATCGACCAGGGCACGGAGGGAAGGGGCATGGCTCTCATCGAAATCGGCAAGGTCAATCGCATGTTCGAAGACGCCGTGCGCGCACAGGATCCCGATCGGCTGGCATCGTTGTATACGGGCAACGCGATGGCACTCCCACCGGATGGTCCGATCGTCCGTGGCCAGGACGGGATCCGACAACTGTGGGCGTCAGTCATGAAGGACATGGGACTGCGCGACGTAACGCTCAAGACCATCGATCTCGACGTTAGGGACGACAGCGCGTGCGAGGTGGGACAGGCGACGCTGACGCTCGATCCGCCGGGCGGTCAGCGCGCGACGGTGAGCGTCAAGTACGTGGTCGTCTGGCAGCGCTTCGGCAGCGAATGGCGGCTGCACCGGGATATCTGGAACGCCGTTCCCGCATAACCGCCGCGGCGGCGCGCGGGCGCGCGCGGCGTTCGGTCCGCGGGCTCAGCACTCTTCGGGCGACTCGAAGTCGATCTGGACGAACTGGCCGTCATCGTCGCGCTCGAACGCCGAGCCGGGCGGCGCATCGAGCAGCGGGATCACGTCGGGATCGTAGTTGGCGATCGTGTTGACGTCGTGCAGCCCGACGTTCGCGAGATCGTTCACGTACGCGTCGGTCTCGAGCCCGCTGAGGAAACGCCAGCCGCTGTCGAACTCGGTGTCCGGCTCGTCGCGATACATGAAGCCGATGGGGAGCCCGTCAACGGTGATGTGATCGCTGGCCAGACAGGAGCCGCGGCCCCGCGCGAGCGGACGGATCTGATCGGATGCGAGCCGATAACGTTTGCTCAGGCTTCCACGATAGCATCGCTATGCTTGCGCCTGACTCACCTTCCGACGTACGGTAGCCGAGCGTGGATCGCTACGACCTGGTGGTGATCGGCTCGGGCCCAGCCGGAGAAAAGGGCGCCGCGCAGGCGGCCTACTTCGGCAAGCGAGTAGCTCTCATCGAGCGCGAGCCGCATCTCGGTGGCGCCGGCATCAACACCGGCACCGTTCCATCCAAGACGCTGCGCGAGACGGCGCTGTACTTTTCCGGACTGCGTCAGCGCGGACTCTACGGAGTCGATTATTCGGTAAAGCCGGATCTCACCGTTCACGACTTCATGTACCGAGAGCAGGAAGTCGTGCGCTCGCTGCGCGAGGTCGTCAACGCCAATATCGCGCGGCACGAGATCGAGCTCGTGCGTGGCAGCGCCGTCTTCGAGGATCCGCACACCGTCCGGGTCGGCGAGCGACGACTGCACGGTGACGTCGTTCTCATCGCCACCGGCTCGGTGCCGACGCGTCCCGCCGGGGTGCCGTTCAACGATCGGCGCGTGCACGACAGCGACGAGATCCTGACGATGACACGGCTGCCGCGGAGCCTGGTGGTGGTCGGCGCGGGGGTGATCGGGTGCGAATATGCGACGATCTTCGGCGCGCTCGGCATCCGCGTGACGCTCGTCGATGGGCGCGAGCGACTCCTCGCCTTCCTCGACGGCGAGGTCGCCAATCGCCTGCGCGAGGAGATGCAACGGCTCGGGATCGACGTCCGCTTGAGCGAGCGCGTGATCCACTACGCGACCGACGCGGACGGCATTCGGCTCGATCTCAAGACCGGCGAGCCGCTGAAAACCGACGCGGTGTTGGTGGCTGCCGGTCGCGTGGCCAATGTGGCGGGGCTCGGGCTCGAGCACGCCGGCGTCGCTCTCGACGAACGCGGGCTCCTCACCGTCAACGAGCGCTACCAGACCGCGGTGCCCCACATCTACGCCGCCGGGGACGTCATCGGTTTCCCCGCGCTGGCTTCGACGTCGATGGAGCAGGCGCGCGTGGCGATGGTGCACGCCTTCGATCTCAAGTACAAGACTGCCGTCGCGCCGATCTTCCCGCTGGCCGTCTACACGATCCCCGAGGTCGCCATGGTCGGCGAGACCGAGGAATCCTGCCGGCACAAGCGAATCGACTATTGCGTCGGCCGCGCACTCTACCGCACGAACGCACGCGGTCAGATCACCGGCGATCTCGGTGGCGAGCTGAAGCTGGTCTTCCGATATCCGGAAAAGACGCTGCTCGGCGTGCACGTCATCGGCGAGGGCGCGGCCGAGCTGGTGCACGTCGGCTTGATGGTGCTGCAGACTCGCGGGACGATCGATGTGTTCATCGACACGGTATTCAATTACCCGTCGCTGGGCGAGACCTACAAGTACGCGGCGTACGACGGATTGGGCGCGCTCGCGCGCCGGTGTTCTTAGCTGACGGCCGCCAGCAACAGACGCCGCACCAGTGGCGCGCCCTGCGCGTCGAGCCATTCCTTCGTCGACGTGTAGCCGTAGCGCAGCGCCGCCCGGCTCGCCTCGAAGCCCATCGACGGGCCGAAGAGCAGGCTGTTGGTACGTGGCGGCTGCAGCAGGTAGAACGCCGTCCTCGGGAATTTCACCGCCAGCGTCGCGAGGCCCAGCGTGAGGAGGTTCTGGCTGTAGATCCGGCCCGCCTGTTCCATGATCGTGTACACGCCTCGCGTCCGCATCGAGCCGTCGCCGTCGTGAATGTTCGGCACCAACGGGTTCACGACGAACACGACGTCCGCGCCCGCCTCGGCCGCCAGATCGGCGTGACCGCTGAAACCGACGCCGCCGTCGACGTAGTCCCGGCCGTTGATCGGATAGGGGTCGAAGAACCCCGGGATCGCGGACGATGCGGCCACCGCGTGGCTGATGGGCACATTGCGGAGCTCACCGGCACCGAACACCACGCGCTCGGCGGTGTTCAGATCGATGGCCGGGATCAACAACGTGTGGGGGCGCTCGGCGAACGCGTTCGAGATGCCGCGCGAGACAAACGCCGCTCTCAGATACTGCTCCAGCGCATCGAGCGAGAAGAAGCCGGGAGGCATGTCCCGTTCCGCGCGCGCGAGCATGTCCGGGATGGAGCCTCGGCCGCGGATCGCGCTCTTGCCGAACGCCCAGATCAACCGGCCGACACGGCCGCACGCCCGACGGAAGGCGTCTGTGGCGAACACGGCGTTGCGACGGAAGTTGATGGGATCGTCCCGATCTTCGTCCAGGATCTCGTAAATCTCGCGGGCCCGCACGCCTCCTGCGAGGAGCGACGCGACGACCGACCCCGCGCTACACCCAACATAGATGTCGAAGCCGCGACCCGAACCGTTCAGACGTTCTTCGAGGGCGGAGAGGGCTCCCACCTCGTACATGCCTCCGATGACGCCGCCACCCGCCAGGGCCAGCGCGTAGCGGGGTCGGTGCTTCGACCGCCATCGCCCGAAAGCCCTCTGTACGAGTTGCATAGTGTCAGTCATCAGAGCAAAGGTCCTGCCAATCATGGTTGAGGGATCTAACTCCTCGAAACTATGACTTGCGCGCCTTCCCCTCTGTTCGCTTAACGCCGAAAACGTCGGCTAAGTTCTTCTCGATCGAGCGCCCGAGCGAACCAGAGCGGCACTAGTACGATGACATATCTCGGGGTCAGGCTTCGAGGGTGGATCGGGGACTCGAGCCGCAGGAATTGCATGGGCGGCCGGCGGACACTGGCGCGGTGGGCGGTGGACTCGTGCTGATCTTCGACCGCCCTCTAGCAGCGAAGGCTGTTCATGCGGCCGGGGCTATCCGTGGACAAGTCGGCCCGCGGCCGCGTTTCTTGTCACTGCCGCTGGTCGGGAAGTGACCAGCGCGCCGGAGGACGATCGCTGTAAAGCCTCGTCGTTCCAATGGTGACGCCAAAGTTTGGGGTGGGGCACCGCCGTTGCATAACATCTCGCACATGTTTGCAAAGGCACACGTGTCCACGAAGGTACGGGCGCTCCGGAACGAGGCTGGCTTCACGCTTCCAGAGGTGCTCCTCGCAGCGATGATCATCATCATCGCGTTCGTGACGCTCTTGTCGGTGATTCCGTACTCGAGCGCGTCGGTCCAGAGCGGCAACCAGCTCTCGACCGCGACGTTCCTCGCGAACCAGAAGTTAGAAGAGGCGAAGAACGTCCCCTGGGGCACGGCGCCGAGCAATGACTGTCTCGGGCTCTCCGCCAACGCGAACGCCGCGCCGAGCGTTCCAGCCGGCCAGACGTGCACGCTGGGCGCGACGGTCATCGCCGCCGGCGCCGCGTTGCCGTGGGCCGCGGATCAGAACTCGACCGCCATCACGAACTTCAACGGCTACTCGCGTAACGTCCGCATCACGGACTGCGGCGTCGCCGGCTGCACGGGGATCACCGACGCGGGCATGCGGCTCGTGACGGTGTCCGTGACCTTCCAGCCGATGACGACGAGCTCGACGGCCGCCAGCACCAAGACCGTCTCGGTCAGCATGGTCGTCTCACAACGGTGAACGGAATGAACACCATCACGCTGAAGACCTTCAAGGGACAGGCTGGATTCAGTCTTGCCGAGCTGCTCGTCGCATGCGCGATGGTAGGCATCGTCCTGGCCGGTACGTTCGTCGCGCTCCAGTCCGGTGAGAGTGCGTTTCAGTACAGCACGGGCAAGGTCGAGGTGCAGCAGAACGCGCGCGTGGCACTCGACCGCCTGATCCGCGAGCTGCGAACCACGTCTGCGGTGACTGCGGCGACGGCGACGAGCATCACGTTTACCTACACCGACGACACGAACACGGCCGTGACCGTCAGCTACTCGCTTGCGGGCACCAGCCTTCAGCGTAACCAGACCAACCCCGTCCCGGCGGCCGCACAGCCGGAGACCTTGATCGGCGGAATCAACACGCTGTCGCTTACGTATTACGACAACACCAACGCCGTCACGACGACGGTGGCGAACATCAGGGTGGCTGACATCAGGCTCATCACCCAGTCGGAAAACACAGGCCTGGCTTCGTACAATCTGGCGAACCAGCTGGCAACCTTCGAAGACCGGGTTCGCATGAGGAACCTATGAACTCCCTCGTACGCCGGCACGGATCCGAGGCGGGTATCGCGCTGCCGATCACGCTGATTCTGATGGCTCTGATCACGTCGCTGACGGTCGCCTTCCTGGCGTTCACTTCGGCAGAGCCCGTCATCGCGAGCAACCAGATGGCGAACGCGCAGGCGCGCGCGATCGCAGAATCGGGTGTCGAGCGCGCGCTGTGGGCGCTGTCGAAGGGTGAGACGCTGCCGAGTCCGGTCGGCGCGCTGGCGGACCCGCTGCCGGCTCCCGTCCCGGCGCCGTACGACGGCTCACAGTTCATCTCCGTCGGCGTGGGTGAGTTCAAGGTAACGGTCGCGAACGGGGCGGCGACGAATGAGCGGAACATCACCGCGGTCGGCTACGTGCCCAACCACACCAACCCGATCGCGATCAAGAAGATCCAGACGACCGTGACTCACATCAAGATCCCGACGCCGCCATGCGCGGTCTGCGCGGGTGGTGAGGCGCCTGCAGGCGCGACGACGAACATCCAGGTCGGCGGTTCGGCGTCGATCGTCGCTTCCTTGGCTCAGGGCGCGCAGTACTGCGCGGGCAGCACTCCTACCGCGGCGGCCTATTCCGCGGGGTCGATCAACACGAACGGTACTCCGAACATCGCGGGCCCGACGGGCGGATCGGCCCTCGCGACGAACCAGCCGGCATCGAACTTCACCAGCTTCCTGTTCAACGACAACGACATCTCGACGATCAAGGCGCTGGCAAAGGCGAACGGGACGTACTACCAGGGCAGCCAGACGTGGACGAACCCGCCGCCGAACGGCATCATCTTCGTCGACACGCCGTCGGGGAACGCGCTGACAAGTACCTCGCCCACCGCCGATCAGTCCGTGGTTGTGGACATTCACGGCAACTGGGCCGGGGGCTGGAGCGGGTGGCTCGTGGTCGCGGGATCGGTCTGGATCAGCGGCAATGCGCAGCTGAGCGGCCTGGTCTACGCACAGAACGACGTGACCCTGCACGGCAACGGCAACGGTAACGTGACGGGGGCTGTGGTTTCGACCAACCGCATCGACACGCAATCGACGAACATCGACACGGATGACACTGGTAACGCGCCGGTCACATACAACTGCCCGGCCGTGCAGAACGGCGGTGGTGCCGTTCCGATCAACTGGTTCGTGAAGCCAGGATCGTTCAGAGAGGTCGCAGGCTCCTGAGACTCGCCGGTCTCGCACTACTCGCACTCGTCAGCCTGACGGCTGCTGCCTGCCAGCAGCCGTCAGTGCCGTCCGTGCCCGCGACGGCCGAGGTGGATCATGCCGCCGAGGGTCACAAGGCGTTCGAGCGCCAGGAGTGGAACGTCGCAGCGTCTCACTATCGGGCCGCGCTTCAGCAGAGCTCTGGCGATCTGCTCTTGCACTATCGACTAGCGATCTCCGCCTCCTGGCTCGATTCACGTGACGAGGCGATGACCGAGTTCGACTGGGTCGTCGCTCACACCACGGCGGCCTCCGAAGAGGG
>Ga0114129_10005430_pt1 | contig 18008 bp, 17 predicted proteins | sample RhiMetdeltSRZDD1_FD_80071 | JGI IMG/M metagenome (GOLD analysis project Ga0114129, IMG submission 80071) | Populus rhizosphere microbial communities from Tennessee, USA - Rhizosphere MetaG P. deltoides SRZDD1 (version 2) (version 2) | ecosystem: Host-associated > Plants > Roots > Rhizosphere >...
AATCTTGAATTAGGTCTTTTGCTTTCCAGCCTTTTACCTCTATTACATATACTATGGAATTAGAAATTGCAATTCCATCTATTTGCATTTTATTCTTGATACCTTGATTGAGCAGATACGTGAATCCTTGTTTCTCAAATTCCTCTTTGACGATATTTGACTCGAATAGGCGGCTTCTTTTTTCAACTTCTTTATCAAAGATATCCCTATCTAGTATAGCATGTAACACATAGCTGAAAACTCGGCGAAATGCGGCGAGACTAAAACGTAATCCCCTAATCTTAGAAACAACGGATTGGCTTCTGGATGTCTTTCGGATAATACAAAATGTTCAATGAGTTGATTGGAGTCTTTTCCAAAGAATTTTTCTGATTGTTGCAAAAAGTCGGCATAGCTAGTTCTTGTTGCTTCATCGGCTTTTGCTTCATACGATGTGGCAAAGACTTTCAATGGAAATGGTTTTATTGTTATTTCTTCCATTCGTGATAGTCCAAAAGCCGATCGATACAGTTTATTGCTAAACAAGCCTGTATACCACATGCTTATCGTTTCAAAGAATCTAGTGAGAGTTTCACTTGCGTTGTTACTCTTCTTGCTCCCCGGGATAATAGGCTCGAGCTTCAAGCGCCAAGCATCCATTTTCTTTTTTGCTTTTTCTTCAGGCATAACATTGAATTTTTCCATGATTTTCTTTATCTTTTGATATTCTTCAGTTTCAAAATAAACTATATCACCTATTGAAAGATCTCTTAGCTTGTTAAGATCATATTGAATCGTTCTTAGTACGACTCTATTTCCTACTTCCACTTGCTCCAAATTTAGTTCAAGTAAAACTATAGTTCTGTAGGCCTCTACGACACTGTTACGATTAGAGATTGATCTGGTTTCTAAGAAATCATTCATCCTAATGACTCGTTTAAGAAGTAAATTGCACGTAGCCAACCCTTGCTGATCAATTGGAGTGTAATTTGTATAGAATTGTCGAATTATTTTTTCTCTTTCCCAGAACACAAGTGAAAGCAGCTCATTTTTATTGAAATCTCTGACTTATTCAAGAAAAGTTTTTCGATAAGTATTGATAAAATGATTGATCATGGCCAATGCATCGGTAGTTGGAATGATTGTTAGCTTATCGCAGGTTGGACATAGTGGATCATCAAAAAAATAGAGCCTTTTACTTCCACATTTTCCGCACGGCAATAGATTGTTTGTATGCAAGCCTGTTTTTTTAACGATACTCTTCCAACGTGGCGCTATAAAATTACGCACACTACTCTGCTAGTTTTGAACATCTATTTTTGCAATAGTTATTTCCTGATATACGGATTTTCTAACAAGGCCTTTAGCGGATTCTAATATTCATATCACAATCTGCAAGGGAGGTATCGTTAGCAATGCATACAGTTTCAATATCTGTGTGAAGCTCTAGCAGAGGGTTTGCTGTTTGCGACATGGTTCTAATCCCTGCCAATGCAGCATCTACCTGGTCCTCGATAATCTCAAGCAATCTCGTGTGATTATTGGTACTAGTGGATTCGTCCAAAAAGCTATTTGTTATTGTTGCAGTGGAGATTATCGTTGCATTACTACTAACTATAGTGTGAAAGACATCATTAATTCTATCTCTTACGGCTCTACCTATCCTCCTCTCTGATTCGTCCTCGTCGAGGTCTCTGGGAACAATATAGGTTGAATTGATTACATCACGAACTGTTATTGTTGGAATGGTTTCAGTCATATTGCCAGAAGGCGCAGAGCTAGTGCCGTTAGTACCTATTGTGGTACTGACGGGGACAATATTGTAGTCTGTTATAATATTATTATTATTATTATTATTTGTTGTATCTGATGCAGTGCCACCGCTATCTTTATCAAAACTGTCAAACATCACTTGTTGACCAAAAGCATTTGGTGCTGCTAAAGTCAGAAACTCCCCGGTTATGGTAGGAAGAAGCAACATAACCGATAATATTCCACTCATGATGAAAATGTGGTTGTTCATTTTGATAAATGATAATAGATGATCTATTTTAAGCAATAGGAAATAAACCAATAAAATAAGCATATGAGATTTGGCTCCACTTTTAACAGATGCGACGCCTAAGAAACATGTCTCAGACTATTATAGAAATCTCACTCTCTTAGTAGATACGAAGCGTCAATAAAAGCAGATTATAATTCTTGCTTGGGGCAGATTAAGGCGCACATATTTGACCCAAGTATACTCATGAATGCGAGCGGATAAGTGAAATTAAATATCATCAATCAGAAATACATCAAGCAACAAGCCAATTATGCGGCAAGTTAGGTGACATGAGCTAAATGACAAAAAATTATTTGTTAGGTTTAAGTTTTTTGCCCTCGACATCTTCAGATTCAGCAACACCCTCACTTGTTTTTATCAAATGGCTCTCATGCCTAGGGGTACCATATCCTTAGGTCTTATCTTCGTCAATTTCTGTGTCAGATGCTGATGTAGTAGATTTTTACTTTCCATTGCTGACCATATTATCATCTATAATCTCTGCCAAAAACTATTTATCATTCAAGCTGCACTTAATACCCTTACTTTCATCAAAGCAATCTTCAGAACACCAAAAGCATTCCCCGCGAAAGTGCTATTCATGTCACTGTCATTGCATTATTGTAACTGCATAAATTTTTATTTGATCCGTCCTTCATTTCGCAAATCAGAGAGTACTCTCATGAGAGTATCATAGTCGATATCGACGTTATTCAAAATGACAGAATGGTCAACCTTGCCAAATTTCTTGATGAATTTCTCTACGGAATGCTTTTTTCTTTGATATTTTCTGTCTAGCATAACAGGAGTGATCAAGCTGTATTATAAACAGTTATTTAATAAATCAAGGTGCATTACGCCTTTAGCTGACATGATTGATTGAAGCTAATCTGCATGTCACGACAGAATTCGTACTCTATAATTATAGTCAAAAAGATCGGGGCAGGTTCGCAAACACGAGCACGTGGTGCCCTTGGTATATGTTGAACTGTCATCAATCTTCATAATCCTGCCACAAATGGTTTTTACTGCTCTGCGATTGTTTGACTAAGTTCTAAAGACTTCATGATTGACATCACATCTATTTGGCTTAGGTTCAATAACCTATCTTCGATAAATCCGGCCAGGTAATAGTGACCCGCTCTTGATGTCAAATGATCTGAGAAAATATGAGTTTCTAATTGTACCCTTATGACCTACATTCAATGCGCCACAGATGAGTTTATTCAACATCCTCTATCATCATCGCCACACAAATTACATTTGTCTATAGTAGATTTCCATACTCATTAGGGTAAATTGCTATAAGCAACTATTGTGTGTATTTAGATGCTAGAGGATATGAAGCTCGACCTGCCAAGATATACAGAAAGATTTGGAGCGACCAGCCTACATGGAGTGCAACGCGTCTATGAGCTAGACTCGGGCTTCGATGATGGTAGTACCGTTTCCGAATCTATAGTGAATATAGGAAATAACCAGATCGTGGATATAGAGAGACGTATGGCAATAGTGATCCCCACTAAGGGAGAGCGATTGCGCCTCCTTGAAGGAGTACTGAGCGGCATACCACACGATTGTCTAACAATCATTGTATCAAACAGCGCAAGGCAACCGGTCGATAGATACAAGCTTGAAAAGGAGGCACTTCAGCAGTTCAACAGATTTGTAGGGCGCAATGCATTCATTTTGCACCAGCGTGATCCTGTCCTGTCAGAAGTCCTTAGGGATGTAGGCTATAACAGCATCCTTGGGCCCGATGGCATGGTAAGAAGCGGTAAGGCCGAGGGCATGGTGATAGGAATGCTGCTTGCCAAGATGGCAGGTAAAGAGTATGTGGGATTTATTGATGCAGACAACTATGTGCCTGGTGCAGTCAACGAGTACGTGAAGATATTTGCCTCGGGCATTGCAATGTCTCAGACACCTTACGTTATGACCAGGATATCTTGGATATACAAGCCAAAAATATCCGAAACGGGGCTTTACTTTAGCAAGTGGGGAAGAGTATCAGAGATAACAAACCAGCAGCTGAATTCGCTAGTATCATACTATACTGGCTTTGAGACAGAAGTAATGCGTACAGGCAACTCAGGCGAGCATTGCATGTCGCTTAAATTAGCCGAACTGCTCACATATGCGTCGGGCTATGCTATTGAGCCGTATGAAATAGTAAATGTACTTGAGGAATTTGGTGGCATTATCCCCACTGTTAATCAGGACGCGATTGACAAGGGAGTCGAAATATTGCAGGTTGAAACACGCAATCCTCATTTTCATGAAGATAAGGGCGACGATCACCTGAAAGAAATGGTGGTCGGGTCGCTAGGATCAATATATCACAGCAAGATTTGTCCGCCAAAGATTCGTGAAAAGATATTAGAAGCCCTTCGCAGCAAAAATATGCTGGAAGAAAGTCAGCAACAACAACAACAGGAGCTACCTGCACCGCTCAAGATAGAGCCATTCAAAGACATCGATGTGCGACAACTTGCAAAAGTTCTAAGCAAGGCTAGTACATACGCTCAGTGATGTTGTCAAACCTTGCAGCGTTTGACATGGATGGCACGCTTATCCAAGGCAGGGTGGTTTTCGCTCTTGCGGACAGGTTTGACCTATCAGACAAAGTAAGGTCCATACAGTCACACAGGTTAATGGCTGGGCACGAACAGACAAAGGCAATAGCAGCGCTGTTTGCAGGCCTCACAACAAAAGACTTGGAATCTGCCATTGAATCAATACCTTTTACCAAGAATTGTGAGCGTACAATTGCTGCATTGAAAGACAGAGGCTACAAAATCGGCATAATAAGCGATAGCTATACTATAGCTGCAAGCATTGTGGCTGACAGATTGAAGCTGGATTTTGTGATGGCAAACAAGCTCCAGATATCTAATGGCAAGATTACAGGCAGGGTTGACATGCCACTTGGCTGGGATAGGATTGGATGTTATTGTAAAATTTCTGTCTGCAAGCGATATCACTTGGAAAAAAGTGCCCACCAGTTCTGTGTGCCAATGGAAAACACATTGGCTGTAGGTGATACAAAGTCTGACATTTGCATGATACAGCGCGCAAGAGTAGGCGTTGCATTTATGCCTAAAGATGAGGAAATAAAAAAAGCAAGCGACAAAGTAGTAAGCGAACCAGATCTTCTCAAAGTAATGAACTTTGTGAATAAAGCTTTTTAAGGCATTAGTCACTACATTATAGTGATTGAAGTCGAGCTTCTTGCTTCGTTGACGAAAGGAGCTTGGCTTTTGAAATTTGGTTAGAGTATCAATATGTGTGGAATAGCTGGAATTTTAAGCAAAAAGGGTGAGAATGTTGTGCCACTTGTAGGCTCAATGCTCCACTGTATGGTGAACCGCGGCCCAGATGGGGCCGGCTTGGTTGCTGATGATCGCATTGTCAAGTCTAATTCTATTTCGGCAATGCAACTTCAATTTCAGAATGTGAGCGGGAAAAGCGCACTTGGGCACACACGACTTGCAATAGTTGGCGGCACCTGTGGCGCACAGCCTTTTTGTAGCTGCGACGGCCGGATTCTGCTGGAGCACAATGGCGAGATATACAACTACAAAAAAATTAGAGAACGGCTTGGAAAGCGCCACAAGTTCACTACAACTACTGACAGTGAAGTAATTGTGCATCTTATTGAGGATCACCTACGTAAAAATAGCCTGCTTGGAGCAATAAAGAAAACGGTTGCAGAGCTTGATGGCGTCTACGCCCTTGCAATACAGGATAAGAAGACCGGCGAGACAGTCCTTGTAAGGGACAGAATAGGTGTGAGGCAGCTTTATTATGCTGATACGAACAAGTTCGTAGCTTTTGCATCTGAACGCAAAGCCCTGTGGAAGATCGGAATAAAAGAGCCAACAAGAGGTATACTGCCGGGTAGTGCAATCATTATTTCTCAGGACGGAAGGCTTCAGAGCTTCCAAGTTGCAGACCCAATTCCCCAAAAGGTCCGAATAATCCATAGAACAATGGGGTCTGCAGTTGAAGCATATAGGAAGGCATTGGTCGACGCGATGGAAAAGCGCGTTCAAGACTTCCAGAGGATAGGTATAATATTTTCTGGCGGCATCGATAGCGTGCTTATTGCGTACCTTGCAGCCAAGATGGTTCCTGAAGTAATATGCTACACCGGGGGCGTAAGCGGATCTAGCGACATTGCATATGCCCGCCAGATAGCTGACAGACTAGGCCTTAAGCTGAAGGTTTGCGAGTTTGACCAAGAGGAGGTGGAGAGGCTCATACCTGAAGTAATGAATGTCATCGAGGATAGTAATGCAGGACAGGTTGAAGTGGCGCTGCCAGTGTACGGTGCTGTCAAGCTGGCCCATGAAGACGGAATAAAAGTGATGCTTACAGGTCAGGGCGCAGATGAGTTATTTGGAGGCTATTCATGGTACGCTAAGGTCGTAGAAAAGGAAGGTTACAAAATGCTGCGTAGGCATATGATAGAGGATCTACTTTTGCTCTACAAAGAGACGCTTGAGCGTGAAGACAAGATAACAATGGCGCATAGCATCGAGCTGCGAGAACCATTTCTCGACCCTGAAGTGATCAAGGTCGCGCTAGCAACCAGCTTGCGGCTCAATGTTAGAGATGGCGGTGATAGTTTTGGCAAGCACGTACATAGAAAGCTTGCAGAAGCTGTCGGGATACCTAAGGACATCTCCTACAGGATTAAGGAGGCAGCACAGCATGGCTCGGGCATGCATGGTATGTTAGATGCTATAGCAAGGAAACACGGCTTTGACGACTCAACAATACCTCTTATTTACCTTGAGGAGCTCAAGATGCGTGAGAAAATAGGAAGCTCACAGAGGTACGGCTACCTCTTTGGCGACGGCAAGATATGGATTGCAGAACCCCACATGCAGATGTTCCTCGATAGTATATTAAAAAAGATGGCCCGGTCTGAGCTTATGGCAACACAATAATAGAGAGTCAGGTAATGTTGCAGCTTGAAGCATACCTGATGCTTCGCGCGGTCAGGAATGGCGCGACGACCAACACAGGGATGCTCGCCGCTATAAAGACCGTCTGGAATGGGGCAAGCACGCTTGCGCTTGCGCCTCCTGCTCCTACCACCCCAATTCCAAGCAGCGCTGAAATGAGACTGCCAGCGCAGGTCGGGCACCCGACAAACAAGCCGCTCGTGGCTCCAATGCCTGCGGCAAGGGATGTCTTTGTCTGAAGAAGCGACTTTTTGAATCTGAAAGCAAATATGCTGAGTGCAACATTAAAGCCTACCAGCAAAGATACAATAGTAGCAAGAATCACATTGAGCGGTATTATCAATATCAAAAAATGATCCGTAATGTAGAAAGTAAGCATGGGCATATAGCCGGGGGCGGCGCAGCACGGTATTAAGTCAAGCGATGGCACCTTAATCTCCTTTTCTGTGAAAGACACATCCCCCCGGTATACAAGTATCTGTGAGAGAAAGCCAAAAAAGATCCCGTAACTAATCGCAGCAACTATCATTATTTTCCAATAGTAGTTTCGGTTGGAAAATGCATCTGTGATAAACGAAATCAGGCTGTTAGTAGAGCCTAGCGTAGTAGTAGTCCGGATCTGCTCTGACTGAAAAATAGTGTATGCACCGTATACCATCGATGCCATGGAAGCCGCGGTTATGGCAAGCATGCCATATGCAAGCCCTATCAATTCATGCGACTCAACTCTTAGTAGCTCAGAAGAAGGCATGGTGAACCGGCTGTATATTATGAATGCAATTACAAGCGAGAAGAAACCTACGAATAAAACTCTAAAACCGCTTTCCCTTAAACCTTGCCATTTCTCCTTCTCCTTCTTCTTCTCTTCCATGTCTGATGAACTGTGTATGGATCAGCTGAGACTGCAAATTAAATCCTATCGCAGATCTGTAACCCTTAATTCTCGGTAAGTCTATTATAGTTGAGACACAATGTCAGGGAACCCTCCGGAAGGAGATGAGGAATACATTCTCGCCAGAATAAGTTATGTAGGGTTCGTAGACCAGCTGGGGCTTGAAGGTGTCGTAGTATTAAAGTCAAATGAGGGCAAAGAGTTCCCAATGCGGGCATTTTCCGGCGAGGTGGCAAGGCACATTTCACGTTTTCAAGAAGGAGACAAAGGCAGTATCCCGACGATCTACAACTTGGTTGAAGAAATTGCCGTAATGCAGGATCTTCTGCTGGTCAAAGTGCATGTCTACCAAAGTGGCTCAGTTCTGCGGGCAAATCTCTACTTTAAGAGCAAAAAGGGCGAGATCGTCTTCCGCAATTATCGTGCTTCTGACTCAATAGCGCTGGCGGCATACTATGATATACCGATCAAGGTAAGAAAGGGTCTTTTTGAAGAGGCTATAGAGCGCTAGGTTTAAGTCACAATGTCAGACAACTTCCTCTGCCTCGTAGCATCCTTTATCTCCATGGCAATCCTGCGGCCTACTCCCATCGTGTGGCCATAATAATATTTTGCATAGGGGCTTGTAGTCGCCATTATAGGATTACCCGGCACGCGCAGTGAAACGTCATACACTACAAAGTCAAGGTCAACTGTCACAACGCTCTGAAGCGAGATAGGGCCGATTATGCCCGGCGGATACTCTTTTCTTGCTGCGACAGAAATCCTGTCGCCCATTTCGAAGACTTTCTCTAGAAGCGACTCCCTTATACTCGCCGGAGTATGGCCTACCTCAATATACTGTATCGGGACATCTATTTCCATCTGCTGTCTTGCAGAGAGTGATGCAATGTCGTGTATGTTAGTCTGAAGCCTGCGCTCTATGCCAAGAAATTCTGTTTCACCTGTAAGAGGAGAGACAAAGAAATTTAAATTAAAATAGGTGCCTGGCACATATTCCTCGATTGTTGCCCTGTCAAGATCCTGCTTTGTCACAAGCCCCTGCTCAATCTTTTGGTTTGACTTTTTCTCGTAGTCTTCATACGAGGACGCAATGAAAAATGCTCTCTCCAGCTTGCGTGTGGCTTCCTGCACCTTTATCATCGCAGGCCCGTCTATATCTGAAGGCTTGCGATATAACTTTGGATGACGTATGCCTGATTTTTCCAGCAGATAGTACTGGTTTCTTGGTGCTGTCCGCTCTTCTGCACGCAAGAGCAACCTGTTGCCAAAGACAGGCACTCTCAGATTGTTTTCAATATTATCATAGCCTAGATAAGCAGTAAAGGCCCTATGTGCCACCATAATAGTGTTAGACTGCCTCAGCTTTTCTTGGTTCTCCGGATATATTATATCTGAGAACTTGTCAAGCAAAATGATTTCATCGGCAAGCCGCTTGAACCGCCTGTACGGCAGTTCTCTACCTTTTTGGCATATGCATATCGTCTTGAGATTCTCATCCTTCGCACCATCCATTATTTCCAGTGCTGAGTGACTGCCGATGGTGCCTACAGTAACGTCCTTCAAGTCATAGTGGCTAACGATAGCTGCAATCTGCTGCAGACTGATCAATAGTTTCAGGTGAAAAAAGGGATGTAATAAAAAGGTTCCAAGCTATTGCTTGGTTTTGTTGAGTTCTATCTCAATTGCAGTCCTCAACTCATCGTCATTTTTGTTGCTATAGTCAATGCCAAGAGATTCAGCTATTGTCTCAAGCTTTTCCCTGCCCACATTTCCTTGACTTTGCATTTCTTGAAGCTCTCTTTTGGCCTGAATTCTTGCCTTATGGAACTCAGCGCTAGCCTTGCCAAACGATTTTGCAAGCTCAGGAATCTTTCTGACGCCAAAAAATACTACTACGATCAATCCTATGATAATAACCCATTCCAAGCCTCCGAGGCCTGCAAACTGCATTATGAGATTTGACAATCCCTCAGTCAAGATCATTATATATATAGTATAAGACTAATTAGGATTTATGTGTTAGTTTCCAAGGCTGCTAGTCGTGCGGCCCTTCTTTCAACTATTAGCATGCCTGCAAGATAAAGAAGCACCATGGGGATAGCTATGAACCACATCGTTACTCCACTGCCGTCAGGTGTAATTAGCGCGCCGAATATGACCAGAAGGAGGGCAGCATAGCGGAAATTGACTCGCCAAAAGCTAGGCGAAATAGCACCAGTAAGTGATATGCCGTACATCGCTATCGGCAGCTGGAAGGCGATCCCAAAGCCAAGAAAGAACTGCAACACGAACGAAATAAAATTGTCGATCGTGAGAAAAGTGGCAGCATTAAGAGCCACTCCGTAGTTGTATAAAAAGTTAAGAACATACGGTATTAATAGAATGTAGGAAAAAGCAATGCCTCCAATAAAAAGCACGACTGAAGGAAGGAATACGTTTCTCAATCCAATTTTTGTCTTAGAGCTTATCGCAGGTGAGATGAACGCCGCTATCTCTCTCGTTATTAAAGGAATAGCGACTGTTAGGCCTATTAGCACAGAAACATAAATCTGAGAAAAAAATGCCTGACCTGGAGCGGTCTGAATAAGGCTCACTTCTTCTGGCAGCAGGCTCTCCTGCATGAAGAAAGTAAGGCGAATGGAGATGTTGTGTAAAGGGTCTGGATATGGGTATACTAGTGTAATGCCACCAATCTGGATTGGCCGCAGATCAAATGTCATTGCAAATATGGTTATGACGATTATCACCACAGCTACCCTTAGTGTTCTGGTCCTGAGCTCCTCAAGATGCTCCCTGATGCTCATCTCTACGACCATTGACATCGGTTGGTTAGTAGTCGAGAAATATAATACTATACCACTACCAATGCCCCTGCTACCACTACCAAGCATCAGTCAGGCCCGGTTATAGGCAGGGCCTTTGAGGAAGGTAGCTTGAACGACTCTTGGTCAATATCTTCCTTGATCACCTTTTCGAATTCTATTGTGAGCTCGACTGGAGCATTGAATCGGAGACTCAGCTCATTGGCAAGCGTGCCTATCGATCTCCCATCGGCAAACTCTTTTGAACCCTGTAGAAAGCTTCTGCTATGCAAGGAAAGTAGCTTTCCTCCGAAGTTAGATTGCAAGAACGAAGCTAGATCGTCAATGATTTTCCGGGAAACATCGTTGTAGTAGAAACATAAGCCGTGCACCGGCTCCTTGTCAAAGGGCGTGCCATAGCGATACCAAAAGACCCCAAAGTGCTCGTATTCGCCCTGCATACATTTAATGTCCCAGTGATTAGCTTTTTCCTCCGGATAGGTCGCGTTCAAAACATCCGTAATACTAAGCCGCCAGTATCTTACGCGCATATTTAATACGGCTGATAATCTTGGTGAGGGCAATATAATAACAGTTCGGAGAGATAGCTGCAACCAGTCATCTTGCAGGGTAGTTGAGCGCTTGTTTCATGTTTTGAAATTGTATCTTTATCTTTTCTACTAGGAAAGTAAAAATACGCGCTTTCAAGGTTATCTTAAATTACAACATCTTATACCACAAGATAACGTTCTAACTTGATATATGGCAGTAATAATAACCATTACTTGATGCAACAAATTAAAGACACATTTCAAGGGTAAGAGCTTCCGGAGACGATAATAATGATGATAATGATGATCATGATTATTATTACTCTCGTCTAGAATCAATAGTGTAACTATGAAATTGTGTTGCAAAGAACATATTCCTGCTATTAGCTTCTAAAGAAGAGTTGCCTGAGCGAAAAAATAAAAGGCGTTATCCGATATACCATCCTATCCATCATGACTAGCTCCATACATTATGATAGAATCAAGCTTTTTGAAGAAATGGAAAAGCAATTTGATAACAAGAATGAGCAGTACTTTAAGGAACTGCTTGACCATCACGATAACGTAGTGCGCACCCGCGCAGTATGTGTCCTTGCTAGCATTGGCGCGGAAAATGCAGTCGAGCCTATTGGCAAAGTCCTAAAAATTGATAAAAATGCCCTTGTAAGACACGAGGCGGCTTTTTCGCTTGGCCAGCTTGGATACAGAAGCGGCATACCCGCGCTTGCAGATGCTGTTAGGTATGACTCAAGTTTTTTTGTTCGCCACGAAGCTGCAGTCGCAATGGGAGTCATAGGCTTGGAAGAAGCAAGAAAGACTCTTAACGAAGCACTCAAAGACGAAAGCGAAGAAGTAAGAGAATCTGCAGTAGTAGCGCTTGCAAACCTTGACTATATCAAGGCAACCAACCGAGCCAACAGCCTCTTTTCAAAGATGACTGGCGGATAAAAATGAATAGCACGGACCTATGATTCGTGTATTGAATATATCTAAGGAGCCTTGCCTATAAGGAGGTACATCGTGGAAAGCTACCCTACATTGAGATTCTCCGCAGCGATAATATGAATAATTGGTTCCGTATTTGGTAGTAACTAAATCATGTAATATGCAGCAGAACCAAACGGGGAGTAATACGTATATGTGACATATGTACACACGCATCTTGTATGGGAATTTATGCTGTAACATGGAGATGTCCAAGGTGCAATCAAGATGTCGGTGGAAGCTTGGGCGAATTGAAACATCACTGGAAAAGGGTTCATGGTGCTTTAACAACAAAGAGCGAGACCACAGCAAATACTGGGGCCTAACTAGGCACTTATTCCAAAATGCCCTGTCCAATCGATTTTTCAAGATTTCAAATGGAGTAAGAACTACTACATTTCACTCCTCTATCCAGGGGAAAAGAGGGAAGTTTACGCGAGGTCACCTCTCCCAACTCCTATGTTTGAACATGCAAAGCACCGGTCAGCTGACAGACGTTTGGTTTCTCTCGATGTCTCTCTCTGCGTCCCACATTACCTTAGGCCAATTGGCCTACTAGTAATTTTTTTCATTCTTTTTCTGTGACATGCCAGTAGAGAGATAGAGTCTTCTGTGGATTTTCGTCATACAAACACCAAATGTTTGCTAACGGCCTGCGAATAGGAATTGAGAATTAACTAATTCTGTTCTGACTGCAACTAATTAATTCCAAAGGTCTTGGTATAAGGTGTCTGTAGCAGTAGCCCAAAATACTGTTTATACTATACAGACCATAAGAGCTATCTGATGACTGGCTTTTCTTAAATCCTTCTTTTCTTCAGTAGGTAATAATTGAATTTCTGCATAGAGATATGACCGCGACAGGGCTTTAATCTCTATATGGTATGAAGCTGGGATCTCAGATGATACTGCTTCAGAATCATCAATGCAGCAAGATAAATTAATGGAGCATGCTAATTTCTTAATTAGCAGAATCTTTGAATCATGTTATGCATCGTCCTGCAAAGGAACCTCTACTACTACCTCTATTCCTGAAGTGGGCAGGGGGTAAATTGCAATTAATTGAACAATTCAAGAATATTTTTCCTCGAAACTTTCGTAATTACTATGAGCCCTTTATTGGAAGTGGAGCAGTATTTTTCTATGTAAAATCCAAATTAAAACCTAACAAGGTGATACTTTCAGATACGAATGATGACTTGATAAATTGCTTTGTTATAGTGAGGGACAAACCATCTGAACTCGTTGAATCACTTTTGAACCACAAAAAGAAGCATTCAAGAGAATACTATTATGCAGTTAGGAACATTAAGTCCGATAGTTTAGACAGTGTAAATAGGGCAGCACGGATGATCTATCTCAACAAGACTTGTTTTAATGGTCTGTACCGAGTCAATTCAAAAGGGCAGTTTAATGTCCCTTTTGGAGATTATGTGAATCCTTCTATTTTTGATAAGAGCATACTATTCCAAGCAAGCCAACTCCTACAAGGTGTACACTTACAAATCATGACCTTTGAAAAAGTGCTTGACTTTGCGGGTAAAGGTGACTTTGTTTATTTTGACCCACCTTATATTCCAGTATCAAAAACTTCGAGTTTTACTGGATATTCTAAGAGTGATTTCGCTGTGAAGGAACAGAAACAACTATCAAAAGTGTTCAGAACACTTGACTCTCGAGGATGCTTTGTTATGCTTAGTAATAGTGACCATGTATTAACAAGAGAACTTTATAGAGATTATGAGAAGAATACTGCTATAGTAAGGGCAAAAAGGTTGATTAATTCAGTAGGAACTAGGAGGGGTGCAATTAATGAATTGGTAGTGACAAATTACCATATTGAAAAAGCAAACATCGCTTCCGTCACAAGTCAGTAATTTTTGAATACTGATACTCCATTTAGCAGATCAAAATTTCTTAGTGTGGGTCTGTATAACTTGTTAAGGTCAAATATCCGATGAGAAAACATAAATTACATAAGTCAGTTAGGCAAGCCTAACGCTTTTGCAGACCCGGAGAATCAGAGTCGGCATCGATGTAGGTGGTACATTCACAAAGGCCGTAGCCATTGAAATGGTGACTGGCCAGATTGTAGGCAAGGTGACGGTCCCTACCACACATTCTTCATCTAATGGTGTTTCAACTGGCATAGTTGAAGCACTTACTACGTTAACCCAAAGATATTCGATCCAGAACTCTGAGATCGAGTTAATCTCTCATAGCACCACACAAGCAGTCAACGCATTGCTTGAAGGGGATACTGCCAAGGTTGGGATTATCGGCATGGGTGTAGCCTTGGAAAAATCAAATGTGATAAAACGCACAAACATCAGAGGTGTTAAGCTTGCTCCAAACAAATATTTGCATACATGCTATCGTTTTGTTGATACTTCAAAATACCTCGAGGATAAGGAAATAGATCAGACAATAGATGAACTAAAAAAAGAAGGTGCTGAAGTAATTGTTGTTAGTGAGGCGTACAGTGTCGACGATCCAAGCAACGAGCGGTTCGTGATGGATAGATCAGACATTCCTGCTACTGCAGGTCATGAGCTAACGGGGGTATATGGACTTGAAATAAGGACTCTTACCGCAGCAATCAACGGAGGCATCCTGCCCAAGACAACGAGCACTGCAAAGTTTGTAGAGTCTGCCGTGCGGAATGAAAAAATCACTGCCCCTGTACTAATAATGAAGGGCGATGGTGGGGTCACAGATATGAGTACTTTTCGGAGTAAGCCAATCGTTACTGTCCTGTCTGGCCCAGCTGCAAGCGTTGCCGGGGCTCTCCTCCACCTGCGTTTAATAGACGGCGTATTTATAGAAGTCGGCGGCACGTCAACCAACGTCTGTGTCATCAAGGATGGCAAGCCGGAGGTGCGCTATGTCACAATAATGCAGCACCCCACATGCATTCGATCGCTTGATGTACGAGTTGCAGGGGTGGCAGGTGGCTCACTTGTGCGCTGGTCCGGCAGAAAGATAACAGACGTTGGCCCTCGGTCTGCGCATATCGCCGGCCTTCCCTACTCATGCTTTGCATCTCCAGAGGAGCTTGAGAATGGCCAAATTATCACCTTCAAACCAAAAGAGGGTGACTCTATAGATTATGTTGCAATCGAGTCTGCAGGAGGCAAGCGCTTTGCGATAACAAACACGTGTGCTGCAAATGCGCTCGGCCTTGTGCCAGAAGGCGACTATGCAAAGGCAAATCAAATTTCTGCAAAGCTGGCACTTTCAATACTTGCCAACAGACTGGGCATTACGATGCAGCAGGCAGCGACCACGATCCTTGACATTTCTGCCAAAAAGGTGCTTGATATAATTGAGCATGTAATTAAAGAATACAAGCTGAAGAAAGAGCGCGTGGTGCTCATCGGTGGAGGTGGAGGGGCATCAGTGCTAGTGCCCTATATTGCACTCAAGCAACAGCTGCAGTATAAGATTGCAGAGCATGCCGAAGTGATCTCATCCATCGGTGTTGCAGCGGCAATGATTCATGAAGAAGCAGAAAAGACTGTCACCAAACCCCGACTGGAGGACATTTCTGCCCTAACAGAGCAGGTGAAAAAGGCGGCTCTAAAGCGCGGTGCATTGCCTGAATCAATAACAATTCAGTCAGAATACATCAGCGAGCGATCGATTATGCGAGTTACTGCGATGGGGAACGTTTCGTTGGATATTGGTACTACAAATGCTCAGGAGATAAAAAGAGAGGAAGCCCATGTCCTTGCCTGTGAGCTTTTCGGTATAGATGAGGGAGTAAAGTGCATTTTGGACACAGATAATTATCATATATTTGCCTGCGAGATGAACAAGAAAATACTCTTTCTGAAATCTAAAAAACAGCAGCAGGTGCTAGTACTTGACAAGTACGGCAGGGTTAGGCTTTCAGTCGAAAATGCATCAATTTTCACTGGCTCGCCAGAGGAGGTGACTGATAGGATCAAGAGCATCCTTCGGCAACACGCTACCAGTGGCAAGGAACTTGCCCCGCAGGTTCACATCCTTGATGGCATGAAATTGATGGACTTTTCAAGCCTTACGGCCCAGGAACACATTTCAAAGGCCGTGCACGATGAACTGAAAAAGACTACCACCAAAAATGTTGCCGCAATAGTAAGAGTTTAGCTTGAATGAAAAAAGGCAGACTTTTTCCGATACTCCGAAGATCCTGTCGCAAAAGTTGCACTCACCTCTGTCAAGAACGCCGGAAGATCCTGTAGGGTACGCTACCTAGCTGAAAGAAATCAGCTATGATAGCGGAGCTAACAGTCGTATCATTAAAGTAGGTTGAATGAACAAAAACGTTAAGTAATTGGATTCCATTATTGTAATTTTTACAGATCCTAATATAATAAATTGTCACGATAGCTTATTGTTTAAGAAGTATAATATAGTTGTTAATTATTTGAATAACTGTGGCAAAAATACATGAAGCTAGCACCAATATGTCTGACTATATGTCAAATAATAGAATCAGCATCAATAAAAATCAAGAAGAGCTTTTCATAGGTACTGCAGAATCAGAACATACAGAGATGTACCTTAAAGCTATTTGGTACCTCGATGAAAAAGGTCAAGATGCTAAAATTAGCTCAATAGCAAAGTTGCTCAATGTCACACAACCTTCTGTTGTACAAATGTTACGAAAGCTACACAATTCAAACCTTGTGGAATACAGCCAAACCAAAGTTGCACTTACCCAAGACGGACAGAGAATTGGAAGGCAGATGATTAGAAATAGTAGGCTACTTGAAGTTATGATGAAGGACGCACTAAAGATAGAGGTAGATGAGGAAATGGTCTGCGGAATAGAACATCACATGAAAAACATCTTTACTGATGCTCTTTGCACCCTTCTTAAGCATCCTAGAAAATGCCCTCATGGTCATATTATCCCAAAGGGAAGATGTTGTAGCCTAAATTAGGATGGGAAAAAACGTTGGAGTAATAGAACATCAGCCTATTGTATGAAAAAGTTATATTCAAAAAAATAGAGATATAGTATTCTTATTACTGGGCAGTTGAGCTCATTGATTATGGTTCTTCCAGTTCTTGCAAGTCTTCTAGTTCTTCCAGTTCGTCAGGTTGGGAATCCGGCACCAGTTACTAAACCTGTTACGTCAAGGACTGCAGTTGATCGATGAGATGAGATGGACATGTACCGCTACAAGTGCCCAGACAATTTGGAATGCAGCAGGTACTATGGCCACATCGCTTAGGAAAAAAATGGCAGGAGGTAAACTATCCTCTACACTCTTTTTTGTCAAACCAAACAATAATGAGGTGACGATGAGGATCTTATTGACTTCCAGACAGAGATTAATTGGACATTTTACACTTAAGCTAATTACTACAGTATTATCTTTGAATTTGCTATTCTTTGAACATTGTCCTTGTACCCGCAGTCTAATTCTAAGGACTAATAAAAGAATTTTGTAGGCACAAATAACAATAAAAGAAGCCTTCTCAACTTATCAATAAATCCTGGATCCTGCAATTGCATGCCTATCAAATGGTAAAGATTATCCACAAAGTCGTAGCGTTTTCAGATTAAGAGAGCTACCATCTGGTAAATTCTCCTTTCGCTTATAGTGTGTGATTTTTTTTAGGAGTTTGCTATGTTATACATTGTAAACACACTCTTTATAGTTTAGATCTATGCACCGTCTTGTTATGGAAGTAGAATTAGAACTTCTGACAAATGAAAAGGACGAAATTCAGGTGATACAGAAGGCTATGGAACTTGCAAAAAGAGCTAAAGAACTAGGTTTCTCT
>Ga0114129_10005431_pt1 | contig 18008 bp, 21 predicted proteins | sample RhiMetdeltSRZDD1_FD_80071 | JGI IMG/M metagenome (GOLD analysis project Ga0114129, IMG submission 80071) | Populus rhizosphere microbial communities from Tennessee, USA - Rhizosphere MetaG P. deltoides SRZDD1 (version 2) (version 2) | ecosystem: Host-associated > Plants > Roots > Rhizosphere >...
AAGCACGATCCCGAGCGCGGCCAGGCTGAGCGGGATGAAGAGCGTCGACATGATCGACCCGAACGCTTCTGGGAATCCTGTCCAGAGCACCACCAGCACGAAGATCAGCCAGACGTGGTTCGCCTCCCAGACCGGCCCGATCGCCGAGGCGATCAGGCGACGCTGCCGTTCCGCGCGGGCGCCGTTGGCGAAGAGGTCCCACACGCCCCCGCCGAAGTCGGCCCCGCCGAGGAGGACGTAGAGCGTCAGGCCGATCCAGACGATGCCGAGGAGCAGGGCCTCGGCGGTCACGCAGCCTCCGAGGCGACCTGCTCCTCGGGGCCGCGGGGCTGCCGGGCGAGCCGGAGGAGGAGGTAGGTGCACGCGGCCGCCAACGCCAGATAGATCGCGATCGTCCCGATGAGGTGGACCACGATCCCGGGTCGGTTCGTCACGGCGTCGGCCGTCCGCATCACGCCCTGCACGATCCACGGCTGGCGACCGACCTCGGTCACGATCCAGCCGGCTTCGATCGCGAGGAACGCCGCGGGGCCGGCGGCGACGGCGGCGCGGAGGAACCAGCGGGACGACGGCAGCCGTCGCCGCCGGAGGGCGACCACCGCCGCCCAGATCCCCAGGAACAGGAGTCCGAACCCGATCGCCACCATCACCTGGAAGGCGACGTGCACCAGCACGGTGTTCGGTCGGTCCTGCTTCGGCACGTCTTTCAGGCCGCGCACGATCGCGTCGACGTCACCGTACGCCAGCCACGACAAGCCCCCGGGGATCTCGATCGCGAAGCGGGTCTCCTCACGCCGCGGATCGGGAAGCCCGCCGATCCGCAGCGGCGCTCGCCGCTCCGTGTCCCATTGCCCCTCGAGTGCCGCGAGCTTCACGGGCTGGTGGTCCGCGACGACCGTCGCGGCTCGGTCGCCCACGAAGATCTGCACCGGAGTGATCGCCAGGCCGACCGTCAGGCCGAGGGCGACCCCGCGCCGGTGGTAGTCGTCCCACCGTCCCTTCAGGGCGCCGGCCGCGTAGACGGCGGCGACGCCGAGGCCGGTCGCCATGTACGCCGCGAGGATCATATGCGTCGTCATCACCGGCGTTGAGGGATTCAGCATCGCCGCGATCGGGTCCACCTCGACCAGCCGCCCGCCGGCCTCCCGGAACCCCTGCGGCGTCTGCATGAAGGCGTTCGCCGTCACGACGAACCACGCGCTCGCGGCGCCGGAGATCGCGATCGGCACCCCCGACCACCAGTGCTGCCACGGCGTCAGCCGGTCCCAGCCGTAGAGGTAGATGCCGAGGAAGATCGCCTCGACGAAGAACGCGAAGGCCTCGAGCGCGAACGGCAGGCCGATCACCGGGCCGAACCGCCCCATCAGCCCCGGCCAGAAGAGGCCGAGGGCGAACGACAGCACGGTGCCGCTCACCGCGCCGACCGCGAACAGGATCGCCAGGGCCTTGGCCCATCGGCGGGCGAGCGCCAACCAGGTCGGGTCGCCGCTCCTGTTCGCTCGGTACTCGGCGATCAGGAGCAGGAGCGGGAGCCCCACCCCGAGCGCCGCGAACACGATGTGGAACCCGAGGGAGACCGCCATCTGGATCCGCGCGGCCTCGAGGTTGGTGAGCGCCAGCACCTTCCACCCATGCTAGGCGGTGCGTGCGTTCGAACGGGGTGACAGGGTAGGTCCAGGCGAACGGAAGAACCTACAGGAGCCACGAGGGATCGTGGCGAAGGAGGCGATCGTGATCACGGGCGTGCACGCGTTGGTGTTCAGCAAGGAAGCGGAGTCGGTTCGCGGGTTCTTCCGCGACGTGCTCGGCCGGGGGGAAGTGGACGCCGGCGAAGGGTGGGCGATCTTCTCGCTCCCTCCGGCGGAGCTCGCGGTGCATCCGACGGACGGTCCGGGGATGCATCAGCTCTACCTGATGTGCGATGACGTCGAGAAGACGATCGGCGAGCTCGGATCGAAGGGTCTGCAGTGCTCGGCGGTCGAGGATCAGGGCTGGGGGCTCCTGACCAGCATCCAGCTTCCGGGCGGCGACGAGATCCACGTATACCAGCCTCGACACCCGACGGCGATCTCGGGCGCGTGAGGCGCGGGCTCAGCGAGGGATGAAGCGTCGCCGGATCGCGTAGTTCGCGACCGTGAGGGCAACGACCACGGCGATCAGCACGCCCCACCGGAGCCCCTCGGACCAGGCATCCGGGACCAGCGCGAACACCGCCGGGATCACCACGACGAGCTCGACGAACTGGATCCCGAACCAGATGAACGGGATCTCCAAGGGGTGGATCCGCGAGGACCTGCCCTCGTCGACCGGGCTGCTCACGGAGTCATCGTAGTTCCGGCGTGGAGCGATTTGACAGGTCAAGGGGCGAGGAGTACCAGGGTCGCGGGAGGCCAGGCCCGCACACGAACGGTCCAGGGAGGGTTCGATGAGCATGCGGCGACGCGTCTTCGTTCTCGGTTCGGTCCTCGCGATCATCGTCGTCACGAGCGCGGTGGCGCTCGCCGGCCACGGGACCATCAACGTTCTCTCGTTCACCGGCTGCCTGAAGACGAGCAACGGTTCGCTGTCTCGTATCGCGGTCGGAGACACCCCGCAGTCGTCGTGCCCCGGCGGCAACGTCGAGATGCACGTCAGCGGCGGCGACATCACCAGCGTCGTGACGCCCTCAGGGAGTGGGATCCAGGGAGGAGGAACGAACGGGGCACTCAGCCTCAGCCTCGCGAGGGTCCCTGCCGCGCGCGCGTACAGCAGCGTGAACGTGACTGTGGCGGATTCGAGCGTGAACCCCGCTCTCCACATCGTCCCGTTCAACTCGGAGAGCTTCGATACGGACAACCTCCACGACCTCACGACGAACAACGGTCGGCTGACCGCTACGAGGGCGGGCATCTATGTGATCAGCGCCAACGTCGAATGGTGCAACAACTCCTTGGGGTTCCGAACGACGAGCATCCTTCTCGGCGAGAACGGCGTGATGGGGCAGAGTCGCATCGACGCGGCGACCGACGGCTTCCACACATCGCAGTCGGTGACTGCGATCCTGGATCTTCCAGCGGACGCCTATGTGCAGCTCGGCCTGCAGCAAGGAAGCGGAGGGGACCTCTGCACGCTCGTGACCTCCGACGGCAACCCGACCCTGGCGATGACCTGGGTCGGCCCCGGCTAGGGTGGGCGATAGCGTCTGGGTTGACACTTCGTCAGGCACCCCCCACACTGGCCGGATCATGCAGGCGTCGAGGACCTCGCCGAGCACCGTCCTCGTACTTATCGCCTAGGCGTGGCCGGGCCCAGGAGGCCCGCGCTGCGCCGAGACCCCTCGCCACGCGAGGGGTTTTTTGTACCCCTGAACGAGCCGAGAACTACTGGAGACGAGAGGGAGGCACCGAGATGCGTTACGAGTTCGAGAAGGACGGCCGCACCGTCGCCCGCGTGCTGTGGGAGGGGCCCGGCCAGGTCTCCGTGGAGGCCGACGATCCCTCCACGAAGGCCACCGTCGACCGCTATCTGGCCTCGGAGGTCACGTACATGAGCGGCTTCAGCGGCGAGGCGTTGCAGAGCCGAAGGCGGGACTGGACGCCGTGGGAGTTCGAGCGGGCGTGTCACAACCTGGCCAGGAACCTGCGCGCCACCGTGAAGCGGGTCCAGACCGGCCCCGTCGAGGACACGGAGCGGGAGGCGGTCGCCGGGTGAAGGTGACGGGCGCGCAGGCGCTGTTCCGAGCCCTCGAGGGCGAAGGGGTCGATCTCCTCTTCGGCATCCCCGGCGGGGCGATCCTGCCCGCCTACGACCCGCTGCTGGACTCGAGCGTTCGCCACGTCCTCTGTCGTCACGAGCAGGGCGCTGGCCACGCGGCCGAGGGCTACGCCTGGGCGACCGGGCGGGTCGGGGTGGCGATGGCCACCTCCGGCCCGGGCGGCTGCAACCTGGTCACCGCGATCGCCGACGCCAAGATGGACTCGGTCCCGATCGTCGCGATCACGGGGCAGGTCCCCACGCCGGTGGTCGGCAACGACGCCTTCCAGGAGGCCGACATCACCGGGATCACGATGCCGATCACGAAGCACAACTTCCTGGTGAAGGACCCGGGCGAGGTGGCGGAGACGATCCGGGAGGCGTTCCACATCGCCAGCACCGGCCGACCGGGACCCGTCCTCGTCGACCTCCCCAAGGACGTCCTGGTGAGCGAGACGACCTGGCGCTGGCCGGATCGGGTCGACCTTCCCGGGTACAAGCCGAAGACCAGAGGCAACATGCGCCAGGTCGTCGAGGCCGCGAAGCTGATCCTCGAGGCGGAGCGCCCGGTGCTCTACGTCGGCGGCGGCGTGATCAAGGCGAACGCCACCGAGGAGCTCTTCGAGCTGGCGACGGTCGGCAAGCTGCCGGTGACGACCACGCTGATGGCGCGGGGCGCGTTCCCCGATAGCCACGAGCTCGCGCTGGGCATGCCGGGCATGCACGGCGTGTACACGGCGGTCACCGCGATGCAGAAGGCCGACCTGCTGGTCGCGGTCGGCGCGCGGTTCGACGACCGGGTCACCGGGAAGCTCGCGACGTTCGCGCCCGACGCGAAGATCGTGCACATCGACATCGACCCCGCCGAGATCGGCAAGAACCGCGTCGCGGACGTGCCGATCGTCGGCGACTGCAAGGACGTGACCGCCAAGCTCGTGGCCGAGCTCACGCGACGCCAGGACGAGGCGGGGCTGCCGGATCGGAGCGCCTGGTGGGCGCAGATCCGCGAGTGGCAGCAGCGGTACCCGCTGCGGTACGACCAGCCTGCCGACGGGCCGCTGAAGGCGCAGTACGCGATCGAGCGGCTGCGGGCCCACGCCGACGACGACACGATCGTCGTCGCAGGCGTGGGTCAGCACCAGATGTGGGCCTCGCAGTTCTGGTCCTTCGAGAAGCCCCGCACCTGGATCAACTCCGGCGGCCTGGGGACGATGGGCTTCGCGGTGCCGGCGGCCCTCGGCGCGAAGGCCGGGCAGCCGGACCGCCGCGTGATCGCGATCGACGGCGACGGCTGCTTCCAGATGACCTCCCAGGAGCTCGCCACCTCGACGACCGAGAAGATCCCCTTCGTCACCGCGATCATCAACAACGCCTACCTCGGGATGGTCCGCCAGTGGCAGGAGCTCTTCTACGAGGAGCGGTACTCGCAGGTGCACCTCTCGTACGACGTGCCCGACTACGTGAAGCTCGCCGAGGCGTACGGCGCGGTCGGTCTCCGCGCGGAGCGACCCGAGGAGGTCGACGCGGTGATCGAGAAGGCGCTCTCGGTCGACGACCGCAGCGTCGTGATCGACTTCCGCTGCGACGAGCGCGAGATGTGCTTCCCGATGGTGCCGGCCGGCGCCTCGAACGACGAGATCATCACCGGCCCGGAAGGGCTACGCCCGCAGGACGACCCGGCCGAGGCGCCGATCGCATGAGCCTGCACACGCTCTCGGTCCTCGTGGAGGACAAGCCCGGCGTGCTGACCCGGGTGGCCGGGCTGTTCGCCGCGCGCGGGTTCAACATCGACTCGCTCGCGGTGGGGCCGACCGAGACCGAGGGTCTCTCGCGGATGACGATCGTCGTGAACGTCGAGTCGAAGCCGCTCGAGCAGGTCACGAAGCAGCTGAACAAGCTGGTGAACGTGATCAAGATCCTCGAGCACGACGGCGGCTCATCCGTGGAGCGCGAGCTGATGCTCGTGAAGGTGCGCGCCAAGGGCGACAACCGGGCGCGGATCATGGAGATCGCCGAGGTGTTCCGGGTGGCGATCGTCGACGTCACCAAGTCGACGCTCACGATCGAGGCTTCCGGCAAGCCGGAGAAGCTCGAGGCGCTGCGGGAGCTGCTCGGCGAGTACGGCGTCGTCGAGCTGTCGCGGACCGGACGGATCGCGTTGTCGCGCGGCGAGCGCGGGATCCGCGAGAAGGGCGGGCTCCGGGTGGCGAAGGCCGCCGGGGCCGAGGAGCAGGCGGAGTGGACCGGCGGCGGTGTCTAGGAGACCCGACTCGGCCACGGAGGGGACACCTGGAACGGAGGGGACACCAGGAAAGGACCGCCGGATGGCAACCATCTATCACGAGGACGAGACCGACGTATCGGCGCTGGCCGGCCAGAAGATCGCCGTGCTCGGGTTCGGCTCACAGGGGCACGCGCACGCGCAGAACCTGAAGGACTCCGGCTTCGACGTGCGGGTCGGCCTTCGCGCCGGCTCTTCGAGCCGCGCCAAGGCCGAGGAGGCCGGCCTCCGCGTGCTCGACACGCCGGAGGCCGTCGCCGAGGCCGACGTGACGATGGTCCTGATCCCCGACACCTCGCAGGCGAAGGCGTACACGGCGGAGATCGGGCCCAACCTCGAGGCGGGCAACATGCTGATGTTCGCCCACGGCTTCTCGATCCACTTCGGCACGGTGCAGCCGCCGGCCGACGTCGACGTCACGATGATCGCGCCGAAGGGGCCGGGGCACCTGGTCCGTCGCACCTACACGGAGGGGATCGGCACGCCAGCCCTCGTCGCGGTGCAGCAGGACGCGACCGGCGAAGCGCTCCCGCGCGCGCTGGCCTACGGCGCCGGGATCGGCGCTGCGCGGGCTGGGATCATCGAGACGACCTTCAAGGAGGAGACCGAGACCGACCTGTTCGGCGAGCAGATGGTGCTCTGCGGCGGGATCTCGGAGCTGATCCGGTCGGGGTTCGACACGCTCGTCGAGGCGGGCTACCAGCCGGAGATCGCCTACTTCGAGTGCCTGCACGAGATGAAGCTGATCGTCGACCTGATCTACGAGGGCGGGCTCTCGTGGATGCGGTACTCGGTCTCCGACACGGCCGAGTGGGGCGACTACACCAGCGGGCCGCGCGTCGTCGACGAGCGGACCCGCGAGACGATGCATCGCGTGCTGACCGAGATCCAGGACGGGTCGTTCGCATCCCACTGGATCGAGGAGGCCGACGGCGGTTTCGAGGACTTCCTGGCGAAACGGAAGGCCGCCCGCTCGTCCCAGCTCGAAGAGGTGGGACGGGAGCTGCGGAAGATGATGCCGTGGCTCCACAGCGAGGAGAAGGTGCCGCCGTCATGAGCGCGTCGTCCGACCCCGACATAGTTCGGTTCTTCGACACGACCCTGCGCGACGGGGAGCAGGCCCCCGGCATCGCGCTCACCAAGGACGAGAAGGTCGAGATCGCCGAGCAGCTCGCGCGGCTGAACGTCGACATCCTCGAGGCCGGGTTCGCGATCTCGTCGGACGGCGAGTTCGACGCCGTGCGCGAGATCGCCACCAACGTGAAGGGGCCGGTGATCGCGTCGCTCGCCCGCGTGGTCCCCGGCGACATCGAGCGGGCGGCCGAGGCGTTGAAGGGCGCCGACCGGTGGCGGATCCACGTGTTCATCTCGACATCGCAGATCCACATGGAGGACATGCTGCGCATGTCGCACCGGCAGGTCCTCGACGGGATCGAGGTGGGCGTGAAGCTGGCGGTCGGCTACACCGACGACGTCGAGTTCAGCGCCCAGGACGCCACCCGGACCGAGCTCGACTTCCTGCTGGAGTGCTTCGACGTCGCCGTGAAGACCGGGGCGACGACGATCAACGTGCCCGACACGGTGGGTTACGCCACCCCGGCGGAGTTCGGCGAGCTGGTGCGGATCGTCCGGGAGCGGACGCCCGACCACGTGACGATCTCGACCCACTGCCACAACGACCTCGGGCTCGCCGTGGCCAACTCGCTGGCCGGCGTGGAGCACGGCGCCCGCCAGGTGGAGGTCGCGGTCAACGGGATCGGCGAGCGGGCCGGCAACTGCTCGCTCGAGGAGATCGCGATGATCGTCCGGACCCGGAGAGAGGCGCTCGGCGTGCGGCACGGGCTGAACCTGAAGGAGATCACCCGGACGTCCCGTCTGGTGTCGTCGCTCACCGGTTACTCGGTGCAGCCGAACAAGGCGGTCGTCGGCGCCAGCGCGTTCGCCCACGAGAGCGGGATCCATCAGCACGGGGTCCTGGCCAACCGGGCGACGTACGAGATCATGGACCCGGTCGAGATCGGTCTCGAGGGCAATCGGATCGTGTTGGGGAAGCACTCGGGGCGCCACGCGTTCGCGGACGCGCTGGAGAAGGTGGGCATCTCGATCGACGCCGACCACATGAACCGGGCCTTCGCGCGCTTCAAGGAGCTGGCCGACCGGAAGATCCAGATCACCGACCAGGATCTGGCGGCGATCGTGTTCGAGGAGGTCACCTCTGGGAAGGAGGACGTTCTCGTCCTCGAGTCGCTGGCCTCGGGCGGCGGCACCCACCTCTCGCCGACGGCGACCGTGAGGCTTCGCCGTGGCGACGAGGTGATCGAGGAGTCGGCGATGGGTGACGGGATGATCGACGCCGCCTGCGGCGCGCTGCAGCGCGCCGCAGGCGTGGAGGCCCGCTTGATCACGTTCAACGTCTCGTCGGTCACCGGCGGCACGGACGCGTTAGGGGACGTCGTGGTGCAGCTCGACATCGACGGGCGCCGGGTGACGGGTCGCGGAGTTGCGACCGACGTGGTCGAGGCGAGCGCCCGCGCCTACCTCGCGGCGATCAACCGGGCGCTGGCGGCGTCGGCCGCCGAGGCGGCGGCCGACGCCGCGGAGGTCGTGACGCCGTGAGCGCCACGGTCGCGACCGAGGTCCGACCCGAGCGGCTCCACACGAGCGACCTCCCGCTCCGGATCGGCGTGATCCCGGGGGACGGGACCGGCCCGGAAGTGACCCGCGAGGCGCTCCGCGTCCTGGACATCTTCCGCGACGAGCTGAAGGTCGACCTGATCGAGTTCGACCTCGGCGCCGATCGCTACCTCAGGACCGGCGAGGTCCTTCCCGACGAGGAGCTGGTGCGTCTGGCCGGGTGCGACGCGATCCTCCTGGGCGCCGTCGGGGATCCGCGGGTGCCGCCCGGCGTCCTCGAGCGAGACCTGCTCCTGCGGATCCGTTTCGAGCTCGATCAGTACGTGAACCTCCGTCCGATCATCCGCTACCGCGGGATGACCACGCTGATCCCGCATCACCATGACGAAGATGTCGACCTCGTCGTCGTGCGGGAGAACTCCGAGGGTCTCTACACGGGTGGTGGCGGCTTCCATCGGAAGGGGACGCCTCACGAGGTCGCCATCCAGGAATCGGTCAACACACGACACGGGGTCGAGCGGGTCGTCCGCTACGCGTTCGAGCTCTCGATGCGACCAGGCAGACGCCGGAAGGTCACGCTGGTTCACAAGACGAACGTGCTGACGTTCGCCGGAGACCTGTACCAGCGTGTCGTCGACGAGGTCGCCGTGGCGTACCCGGACGTGACGACCGAGTACTCGCACGTCGACGCGGCGTGCCTCTACCTGATCGAGGATCCCGGGCGGTTCGACGTGATCGTCACCGACAACATGTTCGGCGACATCGTCACCGACCTCGGCGCGGTGATCCAGGGCGGGATGGGGATCGCGGCCGGCGGCAACATCAACCCGAACGGGGTCTCGATGTTCGAGCCGATCGGGGGTACCGCGCCGTCGGAGACCGGCAAGGGGACGATCAACCCGCTCGCGGCGATCGCCGCCTTGATGATGCTGATGCGTGAGCTCCGGCAGGATGCGGTGGCCGACCGGATCGACCGCGGGATCGGCGTCGCCGTCACGAAGATGGCCACGATGCGCGCCGGCCTGATGGGCTTCAGCACGTCGGCGGTCGGCGACCTCGTGATCGAGGCCGCATCGTGATGACCGGGCCACGCGTCGAGCTCTACGACACCACGCTGCGCGACGGCGCGCAGGCGCCGGGGCTCTCGTACTCCGTCGAGGATCGGATGCGGATCCTCCACAAGCTCGACCAGCTCGGCGTGCCGCTGATCGAGGGCGGCTGGCCGGGGGCGAACCCGCGCGACACCGAGTTCTTCCGTCTGGCGACCAAGGAGAAGCTGCAGCACGCCGAGCTGGTCGCGTTCGGCATGACCCGCAGGGCGGGGGAGCGCGCGGAGGGAAGCGCGATCCTGCGCGAGCTCCTCGACGCCGGCACCGAGACCGTCTGCTTCGTCGGCAAGAGCTGGGACCTGCACGTCGAGAAGGCGCTCCGCACCGACCTCGAGGAAGGGGTCGCGATGGTGCGGGACACCGTGCGGCATCTGCGGGCGCAGGGCCGTCGGGTCTTCTTCGACGCCGAGCACTTCTTCGACGGATACCGAGGCAACGCTGGCTACGCGGTCCGCGTCCTCGAGGCGGCCGCGGAGGAAGGAGCGGAGCGGCTGGTCCTCTGCGACACGAACGGCGGGACGCTGCCGAGCGACGTGGCCCGGATCGTCGCCGAGGTGCGTTCGCGGGTCGACGGCGTCCCGCTGGGGATCCACACGCACAACGACGCGGGCTGCGCGGTGGCGTCCGCGCTCGCGGCGGTCGAAGCCGGGGTGCTCCAGGTCCAGGGCGTGGTGAACGGGTACGGCGAGCGCACCGGCAACGCCGACCTCGTCCCGATCGCGGCCAACCTCGTGCTGAAGATGGACGCCGACTGCCTCCCGGACGGGGCGGTCGAGCATCTGACCGAGGTAGCGCACTACGTCGCCGAGGTGGCGAACCTGGCGCCGGACTCGCGCCAGCCGTACGCGGGTCGGTTCGCCTTCACCCACAAGGCCGGCCTCCACGCCAGCGGGATCGCGCGCTTCAGCGAGGCCTACGAGCACGTCGCGCCGGACGCGGTCGGCAACCACCGCGGCGTGGTTGCGTCGGACCTCGGCGGCGCCGCCACGATCCGGATGAAGGCGACGGAGTTCGAGCTGGACCTCGACGACGCGGCGATCCCGACGATCCTCGAGGAGCTGAAGACCCGGGAGGCCAAGGGCTACACGTTCGAGGTGGCGGACGCGTCGCTCGAGCTGCTGATGCGTCGGGCGTCTGGCTGGGCGCAGCCCTTCTTCGAGATCGAGAGCTACCGGGTGCACGTGGAGGAGCGGGTCGGCGACGGCGAGCCGCCGCTCGCGGAGGCCACCGTGAAGGTGCGGACCAAGGGCTCGCGCCACATCGAGTCGGCCGAGGGACACGGGCCGGTCGGCGCGCTGGACGACGCGCTCCGGAAAGCGCTGGCCAACGACTACCCGGAGCTCCAACACATCGAACTCGAGGACTACCGGGTCCGAGTGCTCGCGGAGACGCACGGGACCGGTGCGGTGGTGCGGGTGCTGATCGACACGTCGAACGGCGAGCGCGGCTGGACCACCGTCGGGGTGTCCGAGAACATCATCGAGGCGTCGTGGGAGGCCCTCACCGACGCCTACCTCTTCGGATTGCTCCACCCCCGCGTGGCCGATCAGGTCTGACGGCCGCCGCGGCGGCCCGCCTGGGAACATGGGCGGGTGGAGATGCGCTCGATCGGGTCGATCCCGGTGCCGATCGCGGGGGTGGGCTGCAACAACTTCGGCCGCCGCATCGACGAGCAGCGGACGCGCGAGGTCGTCGACGCCGCGTTGCAGGTGGGGGCCGTCCTGTTCGACACCGCCGACCTCTACGGCGACGGGTTGTCGGAGGAGTTCCTGGGGCGTGCGCTTGGCCCGCGGCGCGACGACGTCGTGATCGTCTCGAAGTTCGGGATGCGCAGGCCTCCGGAGGGACTCACCGGTGGCCATCCGGTCTGGGTCGGTCGCGCGTGCGAGGCCAGCCTGCGGCGTCTGGCGACCGACCGGATCGATGTCTACCTGATCCACCAGCCCGACGACCAGACGCCGATCGAGGACACGCTCTCGGCGATGTCGCGGCTCGTCGAGGACGGGAAGGTCCGCGAGATCGGGTGCTCGAACTTCTCGGCGAAGCAGCTCGACGAGGCGGACGACGCCGCGCGTGAGCTCGGCGTCCACCGCTTCGTGACGGTGCAGAACGAGGAGAGCCTCCTCGCGCGCGAAGCGCGCGAGGAGGTGCTGCCGGCGTGCGGCCGCCTCGGGCTGAGCTTCATGCCGTACTTCCCGCTCGCGTCCGGGCTGCTCACCGGCAAGTACCGGCGAGGGCAGCCGCCGCCGGCCGGCTCCCGCCTGGCTGGCCGCGGCGACGACGCGCTCTCCGACGAGCGGTTCGACCTGGTGGAACGCCTGGCCGACCTGGCCGCGTCCAAGGACCATTCGCTCCTCGAGCTCGCGCTCTCGTGGCTGGCGAGCCAGCGGGAGGTCGCCACCGTGATCGCCGGCGCCACGTCGGCCGAGCAGGTGCGAACGAACGCCGCCGCGGTCGAGGCGTGGCGGCTCACCGACGAGGAGATGATCGAGGTCGACGCGCTCGTGGGCGATCGGCCCTCGTCGTAGGCTCCAGCCGTGAGCCGCTCGGCCACCGTCACGATCCGCGACGCTCGACCCGGGGACGCGCGGGCGATCGCCGAGGTGCACGTCGCCTCGTGGCGGCATGCCTATCGTGGGTTGTTGCCCGATGACTTCCTCGACCGACTCTCGGTCGAGGATCGCGAGCGGGCGTGGCGCGGGACGTTCGACGAGCCGGTGTTCGGCGTCGTCGTGGCAGCGGATGGCGAGCGGGTGCTCGGGTTCGCCTCGTTCGGCCCGAGTCGCGACGAGGGGGCGGACGACGGGACCGGCGAGGTCCCGGCGATCTACGTCGATCCGGAGGTGCTCGGGACCGGCGTGGGGAGGCAACTGTTCGAGGCCGTCGTCGGCAAGCTCCGCGAGGGCGGCTTCGCCCGGGCGACCCTCTGGGTCCTGGAAGCGAACGCCCGCGCTCGGCGCTTCTACGAGCAGGCCGGGTGGTCGTGGGACGGAACCGTGAGCCACCACCAGTTCGATTGCGCGAACGAGCCGATCGTGCGCTACGCCGTCGATCTGTCGCTGGGCACCTCGGTGTCAACCCGTTGACGCCGACGACGCTCCCTTCCAGTCGTCGCGGAGCACGCTCATCACGAGCTCGTCGTGCCGTGTGCCGTCGTACCAGAGGTGGCTGCGCAGCCGACCCTCCTCGACGAACCCCGCCTTCCGGTACGCACCGACGGCTCGCTCGTCGTCCGCGATCACGTGCAGCGAGATCTTCTCGAGGTTCAGCGTCCGGAACCCGTAGCCGAGCAGCGTCCGGACCGCGTCCTGGCCATACCCGCGTCCCCAGTACTCCCTCCCGAGGCTGATCCCGACCTCGGCCCGCTGCTGGTAGTGCTCGATCGAGTGCAACCCGCACTCGCCGACGAGCTCTCCGTCCGCGTCGATCGAGAACCAGGCGCCGGCACCCTCCTCCTCCGCAGCTTCGTACTTCGCCTTGAACTGCTCGAACGAGAGCGGCATCGGCGGGTCGTTGCTCGAGAGCGAACGGACCTCGATCGTCTCGACCAGCTCGTACAGACGTGCGTGATCCGAGGGCTGGATCGGTCGCAGCACGACGCGCTCGCCCCGCAGCATCCCGGGAGCCTACGTGAACCCTCCGCATCTCGTTCATGGGTCCTTCACACCTCGCCACGAAGCTCGAACCAGCGATGGGAGGGACCCATCCGGCAAGGAGGTTCGAGATGCGACGCGGACCAGGCATCGTGGCGGCGATCCTCGTGATCCTGCTGCTCGTCGGCGTCGGGATCGGCGCCTACAACTGGGGCGTCAGCGACGGGATCGAGCAGGGCGGGAAGGCCGTCGAGGTGGTCAGGTACGTGGGCCACGGCGGGTTCTTCCCCTTCGGGATCTTCCTGTTCTTCCCGTTGTTCTTCCTGGCGTTGTTCGCCTTCAAGGGCGCGATGTGGCGCCGTCGGTGGGGCGATCACGGTCACGATCACGAGCACGGCCCGGGGCGGCGCGGCCCGGGCGGGCCGTGGGAGCAGCGGTTCGAGGACTGGCACCGGCAGCAGCACGAGGTCGGCGAGGGCGCCGGCGGGAGCGCCGGCGGCGAGCCGTCCAGCGTGTGAGGTCGGAGGCGGCGGGGCGGTGGCGTTTGCCACCGCCCCGCTGCTGCTTCACCCTTCCGGACCGGAGCGGATGCGATGAAGACCGTGTTGGTCGTCGAGGACGAGATGAAGATCGCCCGCGTCGTGCGCGACTACCTCGTGGACGCGGGCTACGACGTCGTGGTGGCCTCGTCCGGCGAGGCGGCGCTCTCCAGCGCTCGGGGCTCCCGGCCTGACCTGGTCGTCCTCGACCTCGGCCTGCCCGGCGTCGACGGCCTCGACGTGGCGCGAGAGCTCCGGGCGTCGTCGGGCGTCCCGATCGTGATGCTCACGGCCCGCGGCGACGAGACCGACCGGATCGTCGGGCTCGAGCTCGGCGCCGACGACTACGTCGTGAAGCCGTTCAGCCCCAAGGAGCTGGTGGCGCGGGTGCGCGCGGTCCTCCGCCGCTCGACCACCGCCGAGATGCTGAAGGACCGGCCGATCCGCGCCGCCGACGTCGAGATCGATCCGCAGCGGATGCGCGTGACCGCCGGCGGACGGCCGGTCGAGCTCACACCGACGGAGTTCCAGCTGCTGGCCACGCTGGCCCGTCAGCCCGGGCGCGTGTTCACCCGCGGGCAGCTCCTGGACGCCGTGCACGGCGTCGCGATCGAGTCGTACGAGCGTGCGATCGACGCGCACGTGAAGAACATCCGGAAGAAGCTCGAACCCACGCCGGGGAGCCCTCGCTACGTCCTGACGGTGCACGGCGTCGGGTACCGGTTCGCGGATGCCTGACGTCGGCGGCGAGCCGGAGCGAGAGCCCGGGCAGGGCCACGGATGGCGCGGCCCCCCCTGGGGCGGGCCGCCCTGGGGACGGGGCCGGCCCCCGTGGTGGCCGGAGGACGAGGCCTGGCCGCCGCGAGGGCCCGAGGCCTGGCGAGGGATGCGACGTCACATCGGGCGGCGCGTCGTGGGGTTCCTCCTGATCCTGTTCGCGGCGATCGTCGTCCTGTCGACGCTGATCGGGAGCCTGATCTTCCGGGGCGGTCACCGTGGTCCGTTCTTCCCGCTCGGGATCCTCGCGGTGATCGGCGTGATCGCGCTGGTCGCGCGGGCGGGGAGGCGCTTCGCCACCCCGATCGCCGAGGTGATGGAGGCGGCCGACCGGGTCGCCGGTGGGGACTACCGGGCCCGGGTCGAGGAGCGAGGCCCGCCCGACGTCCGACGTCTGGCGCACTCGTTCAACGAGATGACCGAACGGTTGGGATCGAACGAGGACCGCCGCCGGCAGCTCCTGGCCGACGTGACCCACGAGCTCCGGACGCCGCTCTCGGTGATCCGCGCGAGCCTGGAGGCCTTCGTCGACGGCCTGTACCCGACCGACGAGGCCCACCTCCGTTCGGTGATCGAGGAGACGACCGTGATGTCGCAGCTCCTCGACGACCTGCAGACGCTCTCGACCGCCGAGGCCGGCGTGCTCCGGCTCCATCTTGAGCCGACGGAGCCGGGCGACCTCGTCGAGATCGCCGTCGAGTCGTTCTCGGCGCAGGCGCGCGAGCGCGGGATCGCGCTCCGCGCCGAGGTGGAGCCGGATCTGCCGCCGATCGAGGTCGATCGGCTGCGGATCGGCGAGGTACTCGCCAACCTGCTCTCGAACGCGGTGCGGCACACGGCGCGTGGCGGCGACGTCGTCGCCGCCGCGCGCCGCGCCCCCGCCGGGCTCGAGCTCTCCGTCCGAGACACCGGTCCCGGGATCCCGGTCGAGCAGCTGCCCCACGTGTTCGACCGGTTCTCGCGCGCGCCGGACTCGCCGGGGGCCGGCCTCGGCCTGGCGATCGCGAAGACGCTCGTGGAGGCCCACGGCGGGACGATCCGCGCGGAGAGCTCGACCGCCGGAACGACGATCGCGTTCACGCTCCCCTAGGTATGGTGCGGCTGATGCCGAACACGCCGCCGAAGATGCCGAAGCCCACCGACGAGACCAAGGCCTTCTTCGAGTCGATCGTCCCGGATCACCCGGCCGTCACGATCCGGCCGATGTTCGGCCAGCTCTCGGCGTTCGTGAACGGGAACATGTTCATGGGGATCTTCGGCGACGACGTGCTGTTCCGGCTCCCGGACGAGGAGCGCGCCGAGGTGATCGCGGCCGGCGGCGGTCCCTTCGAGCCGATGGCCGGCAGACCGATGAAGGGATACGTCGTGGTCCCGCCCGCCTGGCTCGATGAGCCCGAGACGATCCGCGACTGGGCGGCGCGTTCGCTCGACCACGCCGAGGAGCTGCCTCCCAAGAAGGCGAAGCCCTCGAAGAAGAAGAAGTCCTGACTCGCTTCCCGATGACCGGCGCCGGGTATGGCCTCGTGGTGGAGGTGATCGCTCGATGCGCGTGAGGTTCGTGGACGGTCCGCTCGAGGGGCGCGAGGAAGAGGTCGCCGACGTCGAGGAGGGGCAGCCGGTGTACTGGCCGCAGCCGCCCCCGGGGTCGGACGAGGAGCCCGAGACGCCCGGCGTGGACGACGTGGTCGAGTACCTCTACACGGGGAACGGCGAAGCGACGTACGTCGGCGGCACGCTCGAGGGGACGTAACCTCGGCCGGTGCCGGTCGACACGTATCTGGAGGTCGGTTCCAAACGGGTCTTCGCGGGCGCGATCGACTGGCCGGCGTGGTGCCGGAGCGGTCGCGACGAGGACGCCGCCGTGGAGGCGCTGTTCAACTACGGTCCTCGGTACCAGCAGGTGCTAGGACGGTCGAAGGTCGCGTTCACGCCGCCCGCGAGGCCGTCGACACTGAAGGTCGTCGAGCGCCTGGAGGGCGATGCCACGACGGACTTCGGCGCGCCGTCGATCGCGCCGGCGGCGGACGCTCGAGCGGTCGACCGCCGATGGCTCACGCGACAGGCGAAGATCCTCAGAGCGTGCTGGGCGGCGTTCGACGACGCGGCGGACCACGCGACCGGTGAGCTGTCCAAGGGCCCTCGCGGCGGCGGGCGGCAGCTGGACGGGATCATCGGCCACGTGGTCGGGGCGGAAGCCAGCTACGTCGGGATGATCGGCGGCAGGGCGCCCGGGTTCGAGGCGCCGGCGGTCAAGGCGGCCCTCGCCGAAGCGGCGCGGCGAGACGAGCGACGGATCGTGCTCGCTGCGCTGGAGCGAGCCGTGCTCGAAGGCATCCCGGAAGGACCGCGCGGTGGCAAGCGATGGTCGGCCCCCTACTTCGTGCGTCGCGCGGCGTGGCACGTGCTCGACCACGCGTGGGAGATCGAAGACCGCTCGAGCTGAGCTACCGGCGCTCCAGCTGACGGGATCCTCGCACGGCGAGCCGTTCGAAGCGCCGGCCGCTCCGAGGGAGCCCGAGGTGGTCGAGCTCGAGGGCGGCGAGCGCTTCGTACCGGCCGGCGTGGAGCTCGCCCACCGGGTCTTCCGTCGCGGCGACCAGCTCGCTGAAGAGCCGGGTCGACACCGCGCGGTGGGCGAGGTAGGCGATCGCGCCGTCGTCGGCGCCTCGCAGTGAGCGCCGGAGGGCGCGTCGCTCGCGTTCGCGAGCGACGCGCGGCGGGACCCAGAGCGCCAGGATCGGCACGGTCGGGCCGAGCGCGAGCGCGCCGCCGATCAACACGGCCAGCGCGTCCACGTCGGACTCGATCGACCGTCCGCTCCGAACGATCTCGCCACCCAGGTCGTGGATCCGCGCCGAGACGTCGGAGAGCTCGCCGACCGAGCTCCCGGCCCGACCAACGGCGGCGCCCGCGTCGGCGATCCCGTCGCCCACGGCACCGAGCCGCTCGACGAACAGCCCCACCGTGACGCCGAGGAGGATCCAGGCCGCGGTCCACACCACGACCAGCAGGTCGACCATCCGTACGGAGCGCTGGGGCAGCCGTGAGGCGATCGTTCCGAGCATCGCATCATCAAGCTTCCCCAGGTCAACCACGTGAGAAACGCTCCGGGCCGCTAAGGTGGAGATGCCAAGAGACGCAGAGGAGATGACCATCCATGCCTGAGACGTTCGGGAAAAGAGCACGTCAGGACGTGAAGGCGAGGAAAGCCGCGGCCGCCGAGGAGCGGCGGCTCGCGCGGGCACAACGCCGGAAGGACCGTGAGGCCGGCCTGATCGAGGCCGGGACGCCGATCATCACCGTCGAGGAGGCCGAGGCGATCCGCAGCGGCGAGCCCCTCCCG
>Ga0114129_10005433_pt1 | contig 18005 bp, 12 predicted proteins | sample RhiMetdeltSRZDD1_FD_80071 | JGI IMG/M metagenome (GOLD analysis project Ga0114129, IMG submission 80071) | Populus rhizosphere microbial communities from Tennessee, USA - Rhizosphere MetaG P. deltoides SRZDD1 (version 2) (version 2) | ecosystem: Host-associated > Plants > Roots > Rhizosphere >...
ATGCTTCGTGCAGTTCTTTGGTTGTTTTTTTTCCTTTGGCGTCTGTTGAAATTTCCCGGGTCCATATCAATACCCAGTCTTCTTTTTTATCCTTACTTCTGAGGGGCACCCAGGCATGAACAGAATCAACGACACTGCCTAACCGCCCCCTCATTTTGTTGGCAACAGCAAAAAGACTGTCACGGCTGCCGGCAAACATATTGCCATCGGAAAAATACATAGTGTCATTTTCCGCGAAAGAACTTTTTGAATTGTCGAGTGTGTTGTTGTCCCAGTTTCGGTACAATTCGAGCAATGTTTGTGCATTTTTTTCGTTGCCCATTTCAAAATCTGAAGAATAATCGGGTGTGTAAGGATAGGTTAGACTTTCCTGTTTTGCCGAATCGGAACCGGATGCCTCGACAGTTTCCGTTTTTGATTTGTCGGGGCTGGAGGTGCAGGCTGCTAAAAAAGCAACCGCTGTGAAAAGACAGATCTTTCTCATAAAAGTTAGTTCTAAATTTTAAATAATGAGTAAGTTCAAAGGTGACGGCGGAAAAGGCGGGGAGGGAGGGGATTCAAATATATTTTTCTAAGGTAAGCATTTCGGATCAAGTCAAAAATATCGCCCCTGTTATTGGTTATGATCGGGTGGGGGTGAATGGGTTGAATACATGGGAAGTTGATTAAAGTCAATTTCAGGCTTTTAAAGCCTTGGCGTAACCGGTTTGTGCGGGTTTTCAAATGTATTACTGCCACGCACTTTGAGTTTGCGGCGATAGACTTTGTCGCCGCAGGAAACATAGACCAATTGCCAATATTTTTTTCCAATTCTTCTATGGTGCTATTGAAACAAATTCATTAGATGTTTATCTCCTGTTTGCACAGACCATTCAATTCCTAAATGGTACGATTAAAACCATAGGTGCGCCCCAAATGTTCTGGGCTGGTATGCCGTTTCAATTCCAATGTGGTTCAATTAATGCACTGCCAGTATCCAGTGCTGCGGTTTGTTGTGGTTGATTTCAATTCCCCCATGGCGCAATTATTGGGGAGTTCAGGATTTTTCACAGCTGAAACGAGATTAATTTCAATCCCTTATGGTGCGATTCAAGCCAACCACTGTTTATAGGCACATTATATACCGTTAGCTTTCAATTCCTATATGGTTCGATTCAGACAATACGTATGTTCTGCAGCGTGAATGGTGGTACATCTTTCAATTCCTATGTGGTGCGATCAGACGTTGCCCAAAACAGCCAGGTGAGGCAATTCAAACTAACCTGGGCGCGGCATCAATCCATACTGCGGTTTCAATTCCTAAATGGTGCGATTCAAACACACAGGTATTTGGCTTCTATGCTCAGAAGCATCCGTTTCAATTCCTATAAGGTGCGATTCAAACAATAACGGCAGGGATTATGCCGACTTAAAAGTAGAGTTGCAATTCCTAAATGGTGCGATTCAAACCCAGATATCCTCGATTTCAGACCGCGTTTCATGTTAGTTTCAATTCCTATATGGTGCGATTCAAACCTTACCATTTGTTCCGGTTATTAATACGTTATTCTTGTTTCAATTCCTAAATGGTGCGATTCAAACTGAAGATTGCGAACGATGGGACCGGTGGCATAAGTGTTTCAATTCCTATATGCTGCGATTCAAACCCGGCGGCAGAATATGGTCCGAGGCTCATCAAACCGTTTCAATTCCTATATGGTGCGATTCAAACAAACCTCTCATTTTCTCTAACTATAGTCGTTTTAAAGTTTCAATTCCTATATGGTGCGATTCAAACCATTTGGTGAAAGGAGTACAGATAGCTCTGTATATTCGTTTCAATTCCTATATGGTGCGATTCAAACTAATCACCCAACTGTATAAAGGTTACTGATTCTGCCGTTTCAATTTCTATATGGTGCGGTTCAAACCAGGGGAGCGCTTAATACGTTTCTTTATTTCTTCCTGTTTCAATTCCTATATGGTGCGATTCAAACTTTAGTTTTTCAATGTGCTGAAGTGGCGTAAAATAGTTTCAATTCCTATATGGTGCGATTCAAACTTAACGCCTCCGCTTTTGCATCATTGGTCATGTGGTTTCAATTCCTATATGGTGCGATTCAAACGCCCATCATTTGGCTTAATAATATCTCCTACTTTATAGTTTCAATTCCTATATGGTGCGATTCAAACCACGTTGCCGACCCAGGTGCCGTCTGTGTATGCGTGTTTCAATTCCTATATGGTGCGATTCAAACTTGATCGCTTAAATTGTGTTAATCCACCACCAACATGTTTCAATTCCTATATGGTGCGATTCAAACCCTATTTTTACCGCGATATCCTTGTACATCATAGTAGTTTCAATTCCTATATGGTGCGATTCAAACAGGTGAAGGGCGAAACGGTCACGGCAGCCCAGATTAGTTTCAATTCCTATATGGTGCGATTCAAACCTTAATTTGAGTTGCGGTAATCCGTTCGCCTTTCACCGTTTCAATTCCTATATGGTGCGATTCAAACGCTGATCGGGGAAACCGCTTGTCATGCCTTGTATGTCGTTTCAATTCCTATATGGTGCGATTCAAACCATATACTCCCTTATTTCCCCTGTAGCTTCGACCAGTTTCAATTCCTATATGGTGCGATTCAAACAACTCAGTAGATTTTACCCCTACATTGAATATGCGTTTCAATTCCTATATGGTGCGATTCAAACCTGGGACTACTGCCGGGGTTGCGATAACAAATTTCTAGTTTCAATTCCTATATGGTGCGATTCAAACGTGCGATGTGCTGGTATATAGTCGCGACCATGCACGTTTCAATTCCTATATGGTGCGATTCAAACCTTAAACCTCGGCGTATCAAACAAAGCGCTTTGCCATGTTTCAATTCCTATATGGTGCGATTCAAACACCGAGTGCTGCAAGCTTAAGGGCGCCGATGTAAAGTTTCAATTCCTATATGGTGCGATTCAAACAAGCATGTTTTCTTAGTCCATAGGTCGCCGTAATTCCAGTTTCAATTCCTATATGGTGCGATTCAAACTGTAGCCAGCAGCAGGACACCGGTTAAATTCAACCTTGTTTCAATTCCTATATGGTGCGATTCAAACGTTATACCTGCACCCACTTCAGCCCAGTTTGCCCAGTTTCAATTCCTATATGGTGCGATTCAAACCCACTCATTGAAAATACAGATAGCCGTTGCAATCCTGTTTCAATTCCTATATGGTGCGATTCAAACAAAGCGTTCTTTGATGCCCTTACTACGTTTCAATCGAGTTTCAATTCCTATATGGTGCGATTCAAACGATATAAGCGGGGGCAAAAACGACATCCAACAAATGTTTCAATTCCTATATGGTGCGATTCAAACGATACAGCCCTGCTCGATATTATCCAGCGGAAGATTGCGTTTCAATTCCTATATGGTGCGATTCAAACTGGATAGGGCTTTTGTTACTATTTCATCTTTTACCGTTTCAATTCCTATATGGTGCGATTCAAACCTTTTGTCCTGAACTCAGAAGAAATAAGCTCAACCTTGTTTCAATTCCTATATGGTGCGATTCAAACAATGCTGAAAAAATTTGTTAAGGATCGATTTGGACGTTTCAATTCCTATATGGTGCGATTCAAACTTAAATAAGCCGACCGTAGACACGGCCCGCTATCCTGTTTCAATTCCTATATGGTGCGATTCAAACGAACCTTTGTTCAAAGACCTGTAACCTCCCGATTAGTTTCAATTCCTATATGGTGCGATTCAAACAAAATATCTCTTTTGGTACCAGGCTATCGATGATAAGTTTCAATTCCTATATGGTGCGATTCAAACATTTATTTAATCGTCCATCCGAGATTGATTTCACTGTTTCAATTCCTATATGGTGCGATTCAAACCAATCAGGAACAAGTGATCCAACAGTTATAGTACTGTTTCAATTCCTATATGGTGCGATTCAAACATGAGGCCCACCAGGCTAACCCGCAATATTCATATTGTTTCAATTCCTATATGGTGCGATTCAAACATTAACCAGCCGATCGACTGCGAAACGGTATAATCTTGTTTCAATTCCTATATGGTGCGATTCAAACTGATAAAATTATTGTGTGTCAAGGCTCCTAATTATGGTTTCAATTCCTATATGGTGCGATTCAAACCAGCGGCAGCATCAATAGATGCATTAATTCGATCTAGTTTCAATTCCTATATGGTGCGATTCAAACGAGAGGGATAACGGCATGACCATTGACAAGCGCCTAGTTTCAATTCCTATATGGTGCGATTCAAACTTTCAATTCTTTTAGGGCTGATTCGCGGATGATGTCTTGTTTCAATTCCTATATGGTGCGATTCAAACCTGCATTAAAATTTTTAAGGGCTTCAGACTTATTAATGTTTCAATTCCTATATGGTGCGATTCAAACAAGTAAATGAAAGGTAATATTGATAAAGCACTCGAAGTTTCAATTCCTATATGGTGCGATTCAAACATTGAAACAACTTAGAAGCAAGCGCTATATACTTGTTTCAATTCCTATATGGTGCGATTCAAACTATGAAAATAAGGAGGTAGTTGCATGAACGAGATAGTTTCAATTCCTATATGGTGCGATTCAAACCCAGCCATAATGATTTTCAAGAACGGGACCATCAAGTTTCAATTCCTATATGGTGCGATTCAAACCCTGCAGCCGGCCAAAACTATTTGGTATTGGGATGTTGTTTCAATTCCTATATGGTGCGATTCAAACCCGCTCAGCATTAATACTATAAAGCGTATTGAATAGTTTCAATTCCTATATGGTGCGATTCAAACCTTCTGTGCGCACTGCTGTAACTGCTGGTACAACCATGTTTCAATTCCTATATGGTGCGATTCAAACAGAAAATTGCTTCATTTCCGGTGGTAAAAAGTATGTTTCAATTCCTATATGGTGCGATTCAAACCAACAATTGAAGAAATGCACCGATATGCAGCAAGCGTGTTTCAATTCCTATATGGTGCGATTCAAACAATCTGCCCGAAATAGTATATCCGTTTGGCAGTTCGTTTCAATTCCTATATGGTGCGATTCAAACGGATTTGCCAGAATCCATTGAATAGTAGAATTTCCCTTGTTTCAATTCCTATATGGTGCGATTCAAACGTTGCTAAAAGTGTTTTTTGTTTCATGTTTTTTAAAGTTTCAATTCCTATATGGTGCGATTCAAACTTCCTTACCGATAGTTATTACTGCGAATACGTATTCAAGTTTCAATTCCTATATGGTGCGATTCAAACTTTTCAACCGTAAGAAACCACTCGTCGATAATACACGTTTCAATTCCTATATGGTGCGATTCAAACGGCACAAATAAATTTCATTGCAGCGTATTATGGTAAGTTTCAATTCCTATATGGTGCGATTCAAACCGAGAAAGTTTGCCAGCTCGCATAACCAAAATGAGTTTCAATTCCTATATGGTGCGATTCAAACGCATGTAGTTGTTTGCTTAGGGTATCCCAGTACCGTTTCAATTCCTATATGGTGCGATTCAAACGGTACTGATAGGAGTTTCTCCTAAATTGATCACAGGTTTCAATTCCTATATGGTGCGATTCAAACTTTGAAATTAGTTGTATCATAATGAGTTAAAATGTTGTTTCAATTCCTATATGGTGCGATTCAAACCTTCATGCCTTAAAATGGTTTGTTCCTGCATAAATGGTTTCAATTCCTATATGGTGCGATTCAAACTCGTTTACAATAATTTATTATTTCATTGATGTTGAATGTACTTACAAATAATAATGGTATTGATTGTGAGAAAAAAATCGTCTGTTCCCAATACTATAATTCACCTTAGGGAGCGACGATTTAAATATGCATCTAATTTTCAATGGTTTAAGTAATTTAGTTGGAGTAATATAAATCAGTTTGTTTCTAGTTTTCCTTTCACCGACGACTACAATATGTTATCCAACTCGTTTTTTTCCTTCCCAATCACTAGCTTGTCAAGCCATTTTTCCTCCCGGCTTTTAAATATAATACAACTGTCTTTCTCTTCATCCATAATTTGTTTGGCCTCCTGTAATAATTCTTTTAGTTTCACTTGTGTGAGTTCTCCTTCAAATACACTGTTTTGTATCCAGTTTAAATAACGTCGACACAACTTAAGCATTTTAGCAACCCGCCTTTCTTCAATGTCGTATACTAATATTACGTACATGCTTTTATAAATGGTTAAACTGAGTATGTCTTTGAAGATGCATTGAAGATGCTCTACCACCATGTTTTAAATGGTTGATATTCCTCAATCCCTAAAATATGTTTGGCCAATTTATAGCACTCCAGTTTTACAAGGTGCTTGTAACTAACGTTTCGGCCTAGCGACCTGTGTTTAATTGTTTCATTCAATTTTTCATCCCATGCTTTTACTACTTTCTTGCGGCCGGTTTCTCTCAGCATGCATTTATTTAGATGTGTATCAAAATCTGATTCCTGAACCTGCCTTTTATTAAGTAATGTAAATATTAACCGGTCGGCCAGCACTGGTTTAAATATTTCAGCCAAATCCAACGCCAGCGAATACCGACGTTCGCCTGGCTGATGTAAAAAACTAATGGTCGGATTTAATTGGGTATGATAAATCATGTCAAGGCAAAGCGTATAACATAAGCTGTTCACAAATGAAATCATGGTATTCAATTCGTTTGAGGGCGGTTGCCTGACTCGCGGCCCCATATCATAATCGTTAATTATTGTTGAAAAAGCTGCATAATAATGTATTCGGATATTTCCTTCGATGCCCATTAGTGATTCTACATCCGGGGCTGTGGCTATAGAAAACTGCAGCGCCTCTATTGCAGCAATTTGTAAGGAAGTGTCTTTTTTCCGGTTATTGTAATATTTCAGGTTTTTCAGCATATTGGCAACCGCTCCTTCAATTATTTTTTTTGCCAATATTGTCCTTCTGTCTGTGTTTTGATAAGCCTCTGCCTGCGCTATTACCATTTTTCCTGATAACAAATAATCTTTTGGCATAAAGGAACCTGTGTAATGCTCATAATAATCAAAAAAATGAACACTGATTTTTTCCTTACCCAAAAAATTATACAAAGCGCTGTTAGCATCAAGGCTGCCAAAAGCGTACAGGTTATCCACCGTTTCAATTGGAATGTATTTAACTGTACCTTCTGCACCTTCCTCATTGATTGCCGTAAATTGAAGAGTGTTGTCTTTGCGGCTTATGCGGCCGGGATTAAAAAGATAATAACTTTTTTTCATGGAGTATTAATATAACAAAAATCATAGTATGCGCATTGCTTGCATATTTTACTGTTTATAAGTGGAGGACACTGTTGGCTACGTACTATGCTTTCAATTTGCTTTATTGTTTGAAGAATGTACCGGCGATCTTCGTCTCCAAACATAATTTGTCTTGTTTGTTTTAATGTGGGATATTCAATAATTGCAGTTACATTTTCAACTCCTGCGTTTTCAAGCAACCAGATGTAGAATTTTACCTGCCATGCATGGGCCTCTTCCATTTTGTTACTTTTCTTAACTTCATGAATCACTTTCCTGGCCGCATCATAAAAATCTATCTTACTGCCACCAATCTCAATTTCGGTATATTTTTCAGCCCGTTGACGGTAACTGGTTTCTCCAATCAATTTTCCCTCAGCTACCTTGTCTGATGTATGTTCCATATAAATACCCTGGGCAAACAACCAAAGTTTCCGGTGGCATATGTGAAAGTAACTGATGTGTGTTGCAGTGATATGCATGGCAGGTAAAAGTTAGCTTATTGAACCATTTGCTTTTCAAATGGGAAAGCCTGCATTTGTTCAATCAAATAGGCTGCCGCATCATCCAATGCTATCGCATTGCCTGATGATCCTTTTATAAATGCTGACACAGTAGGGGTGAGGAACATTTTGGCCCGGGCCGTTTCGTCAATAACCGGCCTGGCTTTGTATTCCGATTCTGTATCCAGCTCTGCCCGTATAGCATAGGCCACCTGATTGGCATTATCACTAACTGCCACCGCCAGTGTTTCCATTAGCGAAAAAGTGCGAGATTGATTACTGGTAATACGCCAGTTCAATAAGGCATCAGCTAATGATTCAATGATCCGTTTACGGTCTGCCTCAGGACAAACCACGCATCGTCCAAAAACATTTTCTGTTTCTTGCCAGCCACTTCCTTTCAGTTTTTCCAATGTCTCTGGATATACTTCCGGTTCCATCTGGTTTATGGAAACACAAAACAGGGTACGCAGATCTATAGCTACATCATATATGAAAAGACCGGAAGCGCGCTGTTGTGGCTCTATCCATTTTCGTGGTGGCAGTGTCCGTTTATTCGTTTGCAACCAGTTTGCCACATCTTCGTCTGTCATCAATTCCCTTTTCCCTCCAACCTCGCGAAATACGTTTACTTTATGTCTGTCTGCAGTAGAGCCTCTATCAAATGACATGGCTTCTCCTTTATCTTCCAGTCCGCCCAACAAGGGATGTAAAGGGCGCATAGCCGAAATAGATAAAGGACTTCGCCGTTTCACGATGAGTGTGTCTTTTTGCGCTTTCATATATCCACCAATCAATTGGTCAGGAAAAGAAGGATCACAGAGTGACCAGGCCTCTCCCTGCTCGGCTTTATCTTCTTTGTTGATTGTCCAGTTAAAAGTTATCGGAGCAAACGGGATATTTAAGCGGCTGGTCATGGCATCCAACACCGATCGTTTTATTTGCTGTCCGCTTGAGTAAGCGATCTTTTCTCCGAATATCGGCTCCCTGTAATATTTCTGACCATCGGCTACACTAAACACGGTGTGTTCGCAATGACGTAATACCCGTACATACAAAAATGGATACATAAAAAAGTTTTGTTTTTATTGATGATGAGGTAGGTTAATTATTTTTTTTGAAGACATATTCAAAGCGTATCAATGCTTTGAACAGGAGAAATTGTTCTCCCGGGATGCGTATTGTCTGGTCGGCAACCGCCCGGCAAACAGATTTGGCTGATTCGTTCTTTTCAAGGAAGGATGTCAAGGCTTCAATAAAAGTGGTAAGCCCCTTGGCCTCGAACAGGGCCTTAGATTCATTATCTGTCATCTTACCTCTTTCTTTGCCGTTTCCTTTCGATTCTGCGGCCACCAATTCGGAGGCCATATCTGAAGCTAATTGTTGCAGGTCTGATTTGTTGTTAAGCATAGCTATAATCCAGGTTTGAATATTGAAGAATGTTTGTTTGTTTTTATCAGTTAGCTTTACGGGGCTATATTTTCCTTCCATCAATTTTCCAAAATCTTTTGGACGTAATGATCGTAATCCAATCTCACCAAACTGGCAGGCTTCCCTTAAGGAGAAATCCGGTATATATTGTTGCCAGAATACTGCGTCATCTTCTTCATAAGAAAAAATGCCTTGTTTTAAAGTATATCGGGCTTCACTTAAACATTGCAATTGTGGAAAGTGAATATTGATAAATCCATACGTGGTGTTGGTTTGTCCCAAACTAAAAATGTAAACGGGCAAAGTCTGGTTACTATGCCATTGCAACAGCCTGGCGAGTGCTTCAACCCAGGGATAGGTGTCCAGTTTATTTCCTTTGATTGGCGGGTCAGGCTTTTGGTTTAACGTCCCTTTAGCCAGCCAGTAACCATTCCAGGTTTCTATTTGCCTGCCATCCAGTTGTGGTACTGGTTGTATGTATTGACGATATACTTTCCACCCTTCATATAAATGCCAAAGTACGGGCTCACTATCTATCAACAGGCATTGGCTGCCTTCCACTCTCGCACACAGCGCATTTCCTATCCAGGAAGCGTATAGTTCATTGGTCGAAGTTTCCCAGGTTATATTGCTTACCTGACCTGCTGTAGTTTGATCGGGACCGTTCGCTGCATATCCTACGTAAATAGAAGCATCAGGTTGTTCGCTTTCAAGGACTGCAACCTGGGCTATCTTTTGTTGAAGTTTTTGATATTGCAATTTAGATCGTGTAAGGCCCGACAGTTTAAGTTCCTTGTCGGAAGGACTTTGAAAGAAAGGAGAGTTAGATACGTGCATCAGGTGCCGGTCATTATCAAAAAACAAAGGATACATCTCTGTATCAAAAAACTCTTCAGCAGAGTGGCGGTTTCCCGTTTTATGGTTATAAAGATCTAAAAATTTCAATCCTATATAGCTTGTATACATAATGAATGATTATTCGTTTTATAAAAAACTATCGTGTTCATGAAATACCAAGCCTTTATCCTGGTGTTCGCTTTCAGCTTGCGGTACGACAAACGGTTTGCTCCCTATTTCTAATCGAAAATACCCATGCAAACTGGCTGTTCGTATGATCGCATTCCGGGAAACCGGAATTTCCAAACCAGCACGGATATCCCATGTGCCGGTTTCATAAGCACTCCGGTCGCTCTCCAGTATGCAGGTTGCCGAATTGATCTCCAATGTTTCCTGTAATACTGAGGATTGATGATTGCAAAGCGGGGGTAAACGGAAACTGCCATTTTCCCAAGCGAGGTGGGCAGCTATATCAATAAGTGCCGGCTTTTTCGGATAAACAGCATCCAGCAGGGTTTGCAATTTATCTTCCTGAAGGGTAGCTCCCCGGTCGGGTAATACCGAAAAAGTTTTATCGACTATCTGCCGATCATAAGGCCGTTGATCGCCTTCAGGCGCCACAACAAATACAGGTTTTTGTTTTCCCAATCCTTCTTTCGTGCGCCGGCGATTGATCCTTCCAAATCGTTGGATCAACGCATCCAGGGGAGCACTGTCCGTTATCATTCGGTCGAAACTGATATCAAGACTCACTTCCACCACTTGGGTAGCAACTACCCAACAAGGGTTTGTTCCCTTTTCAAATTCATCGCGCAGCAATTGTTCTTTTTGGGCCCGGTCTTTCCGGCGAAAACGACTGTGAATAAGCAGGTGTTTATAATGACCATATTTTTCTTGTAGCCGGTTAAATACAGCTTGCGCCTTTTTTACCGTGTTACAAACGATTAACAATTTTTCGCTGGTTGCCATAGCTTGCGCTATTATGTCACTGACTTCGTCCCAACTGGCCAGTTTGTATACATTGTGCCGGTTATACCATTGCAATTGATGGGCAGGTAGTGTAACCTGGTAAGTTTTTTCATCACCGCCAAGTAAATCAAGTAATTCCTGGTATAAGGCCGTAGACATGGTTGCCGTGCCAATGTGTATGGAACAATTTAGCTTCAATAATACATTCACAATTTCCAACACCATGCTACGGCTCACATCTGAATAGGTATGTATTTCATCAAGCACCACAGCAGTTCCTTGCAGGTCCAGCATTACAGCCTCAAACCCTGGTAAGCCAAATACAATGGCGGCCAGTTGGTGAGGAGTCAGCACTTTTATTGCACTTCCCACCAGACCATGTAATGGATATTCTTCTTCAAAGTTGTCGCTATTTTCCTGTTTTAAGACCAGGGGAGCTGCCGCGTGTTGTAAATGAATGGCTGTTCCTGGCATCTTATTTCGAAAGCGAATCCACATGGCATTAATAGACGCCTGGAAGGGCAGGGTATAAAAAATACGTTTACCGGAGCAACGGCGCATTAAAAAGTCGGTTTTACCTGCACCAGTAGGCGCCACCAGCAACGTATGGATGCGCGGATCGTTTACTGTAATATCTGATAAGGGAAATAGCTTGCCTCCGGATTCAACAGGATTAAATACAGAGGTATCGGGAATGCAAAATCTGCTGATCAGTTCGGAGGTCGTTCGGTCACCCATGGCAGAGGCAAAATGGTCTGAAGCCATTAGCAAACCACGCCATTTTGACCAATCTTTATGCTGTAACCGGTCTTTGCAATAATTTACAACATACTCCCACGCTTCTCTGGCACTTGCTTGCTCAATATCATTCACCTGGAATCCAAAACTTCGTAGTATTTCAACAGCCCGGGGAACCCAATCTTCTCCTTGTTTAATGTGATTATTAAAGGGAGCATCTCTTCCGTCATTAGCTATTATATCCATAAGTCCGCGCTGGCTGACATCTTCCTTTAGCGACTTGTGGTGGGATACAATCATTTCTATTAATATGTCCCAATGTTCCTGCTTAAAACAGGGTAATAGCAGCAGGGAAGACAATTCATGGCGATGTACAAATGTCCACTGTCTTTTTTCATAAAGTGACTTCCACGGATTTAAGCCGTCTGCTTCCTGTAGTTGTAACTGAAATTTGGGATGTGCCTTGCCCAGGTCGTGTAACGCGGCGGCTTGTATGGGTAATATAACATCTGACCAGCCTAACGCTTTGGCTATATGCTCTATGGCCTGCATTACATGTTGTGTATGATCGCGCAGGGTAGTACCCCCGTTGCGTTTACTTTTGGCCAGCAACTGTTGTGGTGCAGGTATCATAAATAATCCGTTCTTTTACGAATGGGATTTCCAAGAGAGATCACTTTGCCATACATGGGAACCGCATTGGCAAACCGGTTATAGCCTACCTTGAATTTAGGTTCTTCCGCATTGTTGAATAATAATTCAAAGCCAGGAAACAAGTCAGATTTCCACTCATCCTGAGTTGCTTCGATTGTCTCTTCAGGTAATAATACATCCTCATTTCGGCACAGGCACAAATGCTGAAGAGCGGCTTTACTGGCCAATTCGGGCGAGGAAAAAGCAAGGTAAAGGTGGGGTTCAATTAAAACACCTCGGGTCAGAATACCTGTTGCCGGACGTCGGGTAACAGTAGGAATAGTAACTTGCTTATACTCTTCTTTTCCTTTCTTATGAACCAGTCGTTGCTCTATAATTGGCTCACCTTTTTTTTCAACCCAGGCCTTTGACCAGGTTTGTTCCTGCTGCCGGCTTATTCCGGTATAGTTAATTCTATGACCAACAATATAGCCTTGCAAGCCTTTTGCGGACAATAATTCCGGGAATAGTTTTTTCTCCATCCCCTCAATAATAGAAGGTGTTAGGAACTGTTGGCTAAATGTTTCGCCGTCCCGAACTGCCGTCCAGGGTTTAATAAACCCAAAAGGACCTGTATATTTTACAATATGGTAGTGCATTTGTATTTATTTTAAAGCGCCAAAACCTACTCCCGTTGAGTTGCCAATTCCTACATTCCAGGCAAAAGCAATTTGCTCAGGAGAGCCTTCAATAATTACCGGGCAGATGTTTACGCGGTTGCTTATTTCTTTATACCTAATAATTTTTGTTTTTGGAGAAGAATAGGATGGGTCAAATCTTACCTGTATATTTTCAAATGGCAGGTTAGCTGCCTTTAATTTCTTTTGTAGGGTTTCGGTTAAGTAATCATTGCATTGGGGATGATCGTATGTAATATGCTTTTCACTATTATCAAATCTTCTTTTGATAAAAACAGGGCTGCCAACAAGGAATTTTTCTGATGAAGAAAAAGCAGGCGTGTCCGTAATTTGTATTTCTGCAACTTCGGAACCAAAGCAAATAGAAGGGTCTGTCATAATGCCTTTGATAATTTTCTTTATCAAATCTTCTTCAAAGGCACTAATGAAAAAATAGGAATCGTTATTAAGGATTATTCCGGTGTTTTTTCTTGTTGTTACATTTTCAAACCAGGAAAATGAGTAAAGGCTTAACGCGCCATGATGTTCGTTATTTCCTAACCATTTATGAATAGCTCCAGTTATAAATGATTGGTAGTTGAAAGGAACGGGTTTATTATTCCTGGTAACTTGCAGATATAAACGCATTGCAGTAGTTTTTAAATTTTATTTCCATTGCCCAAAAACATGAGTCTTGAATAAAGCTTCGCCTGCTCAGCCACAGTATTGTAGCTGATAAACAAATGATTGAGTGGTTAAACAATATGTTTACTCTGGTACAATTGAGGAATCAATGAAATATTGGTCGGTATCTACAGAAAAAGTGGCATCAAGAGATAGAAATAATTTTTCTGGATAATGGAGGTAAAGACACAATATTATTATTTTTATTGAGGCTAAAACGCTTTCAACTTTTTCAATTGTTCACATATTAATCACAAGCGTTAATTCAACAAGACGTGCTATCATTGTTGGCTTGACGGTCTGTTATTTACATAATACAACCGTTAGATATAATTTCATAATTCTTGATCTTTGTCAAGTTTCTGACCTCCTTAAGATAGGCCTGTTGCATTCACCGTATATTTTTATTATTTTTTACAAATGTCCAGGTGCCTGAAATTTTATGTAGCAGTGTCCTTTTTATTGCTATTAACTGTTGTAGCATGTGGCCAGTCTATTTATAAAACTCCATCTGGAAAGAAGTATCACCTTGGCAGTTGCCATATGGTAAAAAATGTGTCGGAGAAAATAACCCCCGAGAGAGCGCTTGAATTACATCTGGAACCTTGCAAAATATGTAAGCCTGATATAAGCCACCTGAAGCCATCAACGGAGAACAAAGCAAGGGGACAAAGCGTATCTGTACAATGTCATGGTATTACAAAGAAAGGAACACGGTGTAAGCATCCTACCAGTATTGCAAATGGTTATTGTTTCCAGCATCAACCTGGTTAAATTCTAGTATAGCAGCTCTCAAACAAAACAACCAGCTCTTTCGAAGCCGGTAATCTAATAGCAACAAAGGTTTCCAGTGGTCAGCGTGCAAGCCAATTTCACTTTTTTGAGGGTAATACTTTTAAGGCGGTTTGGATTGCCGAAATAAGTTTGATTAATTTCCTTAATTTTTCATGCTCTTCCAATTCTAAACCTGCCTGTCAACATAAAACTTTATATAGATTGCTATGACTCCCAGAACAAAGGCAAATAGAGGGCCGACTATTGACCGTAATCTTTTAGAAAATCTTTCATCTAATGTAAATAGCTTTTAAGAAATCAAATTAAGCTGTCAATAAAAGGTATTGTCGTTCTCTTTCTGATGCCCTCATTTATCAAATTTTGTTTTTTTGGCAGGATCTAACACATAGGTAGGCAATTCATTTTCTTCTCCATAATAAATTTGGTATCTTATCTTTGAATAAGGAGTACCATTAAATTCGAAATAACAGAAAATGTGAATGTCATTATAATATTCGTCGCCGTTTTTCCGGTATTCAACAATATTGTAGTACGGAATAGTTCCGATAATCATAATCCGAGCACTTTTATACTGCGGGTCTGATTTTCTCTCATCATTGTAATCGGAAAGAATTTCCCAATAGCCCTGTTCATTCATAATGATATCATGCCCTAAAGCTGCAGCGATCCATACCTCTACACCTTCATGTGATAAGTCATAAAGATGTTCTCTCACCCATGAACTCATCTGTCCAGCAGGATTATCATCAACAGAGGGATAATGTTCGTCGTCGACTGATCTTATGATTGCCCGGCTAGATATGAACGGATTCAATGTACCTGGGAAATTTCCAACTCTGTCACTTTGTCCCTTTAAGGATTCATGATCTACCAGTTCTTTCTTTATTCTTTGCTCCATTCGCAAAGAAGCTTTAATCTTAGCTGCATTATCTCTTTTTGCTCTGGTGGTTTTTCCTTGAACATCTTTCATGAATTTACCAGGTACAATCTTTTTGACAACTGGCTTATTAGAGGCCACTTTGGAAAACGCATACCTGGTTTCGTCAGAAAGTTTTGAGAATAATTTTTGATCCCAATCCTGTTTTGAGCAATCTATTATTTCCCTTCCCCTTAAACCAAAAGGAATAATATCATCACTAATTCCTTCAAAAGATACCAGTATATATTTTTGCGGTGATCTTTCTATATCCTTAAATAGTAAGGCATATTCAACCCCAACACCGCCTTTAAAGTTTTCTGCCTTTTCCTTATAACCTTTGCTTAAAATGATAATCACCTTTTTTGACTGGTGGATGGCAACATGCATCATTTTCCCGAAATCAATCGCCGTTTGTTCCTGCGAAAGCATTAGGTCCATTTTTGCCTCATACCCATTTTCGCGTAGAAAATTTGCAAATGCAGCTACTTCACTTTGAAATTCCTGTGAATCCCAACTATAAGATAAGAATACTTCAATCATTTCTATAAAATTTGGCTTTTTGCTTATCGGATAGTTTATAGGTGCAGAATGGGAAGATTGATTAAGGCTTTTTTCCTGTACAACAGGTGTTATATCACCACCGAACGTTTTCTCATAAAATTTTTTACCATCTTCCGTAATACAATAGGCCTCACCTAAACCAGTATAAGCTATTATTTTCCTATCTATAAACTTCTGGTAAATGGCTTCAGCATCTTCTATAGTATAGTCAAAGTAATCTGAGTCTGACAGAATAAGGTTTTTGATTGCAACCCAATTGTAAATCCCATGTTTGTAAAACAAAAATAAAAGGAGGCCGGTCAATTTCGTTTTATTCTGTTCTTTCTTATTGTTTTTTTCAGACGAAGAGCCATTTAGGCTATTTTGGCTTAGCTCGAACAGGATATCATCCTTTATAGCCAATAAAAGGCCTTTTACTTCATTGACGGTATATTGGCTGTTGTAATTATCAATTCTGTTATAATCGGTGTAAAAATGACTTTTTTGGCCATATTTCCGAATAATGAACTGCTGGGTACCACTCCGCAGCCGCTTTATGGTGCCTGCATTCAAGTCTTTCAATCCCTCTTCCGCCAGATTGATTAATTGATCTAGCTTACTTACAAGGGTTTCATCGGCAGGCGGGGGTTCTGGTAATGGCATAACAATCGTATTGTAAATCCTTTGATTTTTCCCCATAAAAATAACGAAAAACAAGGGCCATTAGGAATTTAATGATAACGGAGGGATTCGCTATAACTATTGGGAAAATCTAGATGCATTTATAGAAACCTCTTAAATTTCAAACTCGTAATCTAACCTGTTAAGATGGTTGAGGTTGTAGGTACTCGGACTATTAGGGCTTTCAATTTGACCGATAAACCCTCTGGTTAGTCCTAAGATAACGGCAATATCATCCTGTGAAAGGTTTTTCTTCCTTCGCATTTTCTGTAATCTTATCAATTACAGCCATCTCAAATTTTGTTTTTGGGAACCTGGCATTTTGCTTAGTAATACTAAGCAAAAAAAATTACAGATTTCTGTAAGTTCGAAATAATATAACTGGTACCGTGAGTACCGCGATACTGAGTCTCACCCCGACGAATCTGACAATTCACCACATGTAAGGCTAAGTAAGCGCCCAATCTATATATCGCATATGGGGTTGGGCCTGCTTATGCTCTTTGAATGTGGTCGCCGAAAGGCGAGGGGCTTGTCAGAGCCCGTCGGACAAAGGGCAGGCAGGTTTCAACCCTATTGTTTTTGGCCCGTTTTTATCCGGCTCAAAACCGCCCTTGCTGCAGGCTCAAACCATTTCATGTAACCTAAAACCTCCCACATGAAGGAGCCATTAAACCAAACCACCGCCGGCCACTGGCCTGCGTGGCATAACCAACCACTTCACTTATCCGTTCAGGAAATTGAGCATCGTGCGCTTGTTCTGGATCAATTTTTTGATTGTTACCATCTGCCGGATATCAGGGGCTGTCTGGATAACTGGCTGCAGGACGCGCTTGCCAAACCTACCATCGAATCAAAACAACATGTATCCACACATAACGAGGTGCAAAAACTGGTGGAGGCAGCCTGGCTGATTTATCAAAATGGCGCCGGGCATAATAATCGTTTGAAGCTATCTGCCTGTAGTGTAAAAGATAGCACAAGTGCAGATGAACAGGATATTTCAGCAGAAAAACCATTTAACAAACCCAAACGCCTTATCGAAAAAGTAGCCGATGATCCTTTGCAGGTAATCAGTGAAGTTTTTAAAACCGAATCGCTGGAGTTTATAAAAGAAAGCCTGGCAGGCTGGCTGCAAGTTGGACTGGTATCGGAAAGTACAAAATATGCCTTTGGTGGTCAACGGTCTTGTTTACTGGATTTTTATAATGAGCTGCTGTTGTTGATTGAAGCGCTGCATAGTATTAATGAACATCAGCCTGAATTAAATGGCACAACCGGTAAAAATATACCGGCATTACTTACTAAAGATCAA
>Ga0114129_10005434_pt1 | contig 18003 bp, 19 predicted proteins | sample RhiMetdeltSRZDD1_FD_80071 | JGI IMG/M metagenome (GOLD analysis project Ga0114129, IMG submission 80071) | Populus rhizosphere microbial communities from Tennessee, USA - Rhizosphere MetaG P. deltoides SRZDD1 (version 2) (version 2) | ecosystem: Host-associated > Plants > Roots > Rhizosphere >...
CACTGCTGCGCCAATCAACTTGCTTCCCATGATCCACCTCATGTTTGAGGGATTCCCGCCGTCCACTGGCGGCTACCTCTCCATCGTACGGGGGCCGCGCGACCCGGGACAATGACCATGCAGCAGAACGCGCCAGCGCTACAGCCGGCCGCACCGAGGGCTTCGTGGTCGTGATTCCGTAGCCCTGAGTCCGTGGCCAGAATGTCCGTCGAACACTGGAGCCAAGCTGCGAGGCTCCGAAGTTGGCCACGCTTCGTCAGCTTCAGCCCTTTGTTGGGCCGCTCGTCGAACCGCGATCTAGCCTGAGACACGCCAGAGCCACGATGCCCGCCACCAAGATCAGGCACGCACCCAGTTTCCCCACTAGACGAGGAAGAGCGTACCCACGCCAGCCGAGCTCCTCGCCGAGGGGCCCAAACGGCAATGCCAAGGCGATCGCTAGGGGCACGCTTTGCAGCGAATCCCCAACCCTAAACCGAGCGAAGAAGTCCGGAACACCGCTGATGATGGCCGCCAACGTCGCCAGCCCGTATGGTCCGGCGAAGACAAGCAGATACCAACCGTAGGGGACCCTCCAAGTCGTTAGGCTCCTCAGGAGGGCTGCAACGGCAGTGCGTCCTTCCTGCCGCCAGGACACGAAGATGGCCGCTAGCGACGGACCGTAGCCACCGCAGAATGCCAGAGGCACCAAGAGCCAGCCCCACCACGGGATGCTACGGCCCCACACTCTATTGAAAAGAAAGAACCACGGACCGAGAAGCGCCCAGGTGATGAGGTAGGCGAGCGCAAAGAAGCGCCACAGGTCGCCATCGCGCGTCGGGCTGTTCGGGCGCTCACCTCCCGCTGACTGCATCGCACTTCTCCACTGTCGGCCCACCACTGGAGTAAAGCGGCGAAGCTCGAAGATTGACGGGCTTCGTCAGCATCGTCCTCAGTGTTCGACGCCGTCGGCAATTCTGCGCTACGTAGCTTCCGGAGCGTCGAGAATGCGACGCGCACGACGCTGCTCGTAAGAAACCAGGCCCGCCTCTGGCACGTGGACTTCGAGTACCTCGCGAAGGAACTGTCTGGCGTCGACCACCCGCCCTTGTTCGTGAAGCCACTCCCCCAGCACACAGAGGGCGCGCACCAGAAGCACGTGCTCCTTGGCGACGCGAGCTGCATCTATGACAAGGCAAAGCAATGCCTCGGCCTTCTCGCCCTCGTCTTGATCAAGCAGGTACAGAGCCTTGTCGAACGCCTGCTCGGGTTGGCTGAGCTCGCTGACCACCCTGGTCGGCTTCTCATGCTTGCCCAACGTGACCCTCATGCTGTGCTGCGGCCGCGCGATGGTGCCTCAGTGCCAAGCAGGCGCACGCGCCAGCCGCAGTCGTGACGGCCACCGACCACCAAGCCGGTCCCGGAATCCCGAGGCGCTGGTAGGGAGCGAACAAAGCGTCGGCTGATGTGTTGGTAGCGCTGTGCAGTAGGAACGCAAGGACGAGGTTGCCGTCAGTGTGACAAAACACGAGCGTAAAGAGCATCGAGAGACCAACGACTGCAGCCGAATACCCAAGCATTGCAAGCGGTACACCCGAAGTCTGCCCCCAACGGTAGAACCCAGTGCCCTCTATCCAGAACAGCGGGAGGTGCCAGACCGCCCATACGATCCCAACGCACAAGCCGGCGGGGATTGGTCGCCAGCGGCCCAGAAGTGCGGTCAACATGTAGCCGCGCCAGCCGAACTCTTCCATGAGCGGCACCACAAGCCCAATGAGAAAGGCGATCACAACGGCGGCCGGCGCAACTGGGTTCGCCAACAGAGTACCGCCCGTGGCACCGTAAAGGGCAAGGCCGAGCAGGCGGATCACGATGGGTGCCGAGAGGGCGAAGGCGTACCACCTCAGCGGGGCGCGCCAGCGGAGCAGCCGGGCAGCCAAGCGCTTCACTCCAGAGCCTCCGTCCGTGCGCGCTGTAAGGACGAAGGCAACGAGGCTCGGCCCTAAGCCGCCCCAGCCGTAGAAGCTCGCGAGTGACTCGCTGGCGAGCCGACCCAGATGCGCGGCGGCAATCAGGCCAAGCCACACCGCCCAGGAGAGCGCGAACGTACCGACGACAAAGGCGGACACGCTGTAGTGTTTCGTCAGCTTCGTCCCCTCGTTGGGCGGCGCCGCCGATCCTCGCGCGGACGACTTGAGGCGGAACTGACTCCATCCTCCTCAGCCAACCGCAGCTTCATGTCTGCGTATGCAGTGCTGATCAGGGCCGCCAGAGCAGCAGAGTTGAGATCGACGCCCGGCTTGACCTTGACGTGTCGCATGCGCTTGCCCGTGCCCTCCAACAAGCTTGTGGGATCTTCCAGCTCGGCGCCGTGGAAGAACCCCACGTTGGCGTGACTTCGGAAGACATTGACATACCCGAATGCCGCACCTTCCACACACGCAGTTGGAGATCCGTCGTGCATCAGCTCTCGCACGTCGCGTCCACATTCCCGCATCCGCTGAAACCACGTTCGGGCGAGGGCACCGAGCTCCGGCGCCTGTTCGTTCAGCCAGACGTCTATAGTCGGATCCTGCTTGACCGCCTCTGGGAACCAGAATATGCCCTTCATGCGCCAACTCCCGCCCAGCGACGACCTTCAACGTCCGCCCAACACTAGAGTTAAGCTGCGAAGCTCCGAAGTCTACCGGCCTTCGTCAGCTTCATCCCCTTGTTCTGCGGCGCCGCGGCTCTTGTGCTCTGGTCGGTCAGCTGGACTCCACGGCGTCACCCTCGGCCACCAGCGGCGCACGCCTACCTGGTATGCAGCGTATGCTTCACCGAACTGCCCATGCAACGTGGGTTCCTCGTACGCCAGCACAAAGAGATGGAAGGCGCACCACACCAAGACCGCGTAGCCCAAGACTCGGATACTCCCGAAGAGGAGTGCTTGCCCGAGGATGGCCGCAACCACCGCCACGTACATCGGGTTCCTCACGTAACGATACTGACCCGACACAACGAGGGTGGCGGTCGGCGCGATCGGCGCGGGGGTGCCACGACCCTGAAGCGCGAACCGCGCGAAGCAGTCGAGAAGACCCAGGCCACCCCCCACGATGAGTACCACTCCGACCACGCGAACGACGCTCAGGCCGAGGAATGCTGGTTTGATGTGCCAGCTAGCCAATGTCCCTGGGACGATCCCCGCAACCAGACCTGGGGCCAGGCAGAAGAACAGGGCCGAACCTATGATCGGCCCTACCAGCCCGCGCACTCTGCTGACCACGCGCGATCATTCCACATCACGAGTCCGCAGAACACCGGGGATAAGCTGCGAAGCTCCATCGCTTGCGCCGGCTTCGTTTCCTTCATCACCTTGTTCGGCAGCACCGTGATTCTCCCCACAGGCAATCCACGCCCTGCCGTGGCCGTGACCGGTGCGCCTGGTGTGTTGAGCCTCACACGACCTTACGACCTCAGGATTGTCATCACGATCTCCCGTGCCACCACTGCGGCGGCGCATCCAAGAAGCACCGCCCCGATGGCGCTCAGGCAGCGGATGACGCCCAAGGGGGCGTCCTTGGCATACCGGTCGGGATGCAACGTGACGTCAACGAAGCGCGTTTGCCGGCCATACGGCGGAATGTCCTGCCGCCAGTGGACTCGCGTCAGGATCATGCCCGCGAGAAGGGCAAGCACGCCGGTGAAGACCAGCGCCAGGAAGACGGCTTCGGTCGCATTCATGCTGCTAGCCTTCGTCGCTCACCCCGAAGTCTGCCCAACACCGGGGATAAGCTGCGAAGCTCCATCGCTTGCGCCGGCTTCGTCTGCTTCATCCCCTTGTTCGACGGCCGGCCGTTCTGGCCGACTTCGTCTTTCCGGTAGTGCGTCGCCGCTTACCAATGGGCCGCCTCTGCGCCGGTGGCCGTGCGTGTCGCGGCTGATACACCCCGAGTTTGCCGCCCCCAGGCAGAGTTACCTCAGTTAGGACGCCCCAAGGCAAGTCGCGGGTTGCGGTGCACGCTACTCCACGGGCAGCCATCGACGAGATGAACCCGTTCACGTCGTCTACCATTAGGTACAGCTCGTGGGACTCGTCGTCATCGGCTGGGTGCACTGCCACCTCAGCTGGCGGCAGGCGAAAGATCAACCAACCCTGGCCAACATCCACAAAAGGAAAGCCAACAACGTCGCGAAGGAAGCCACGGTCGGCCTCGGGGTCACGGCTATAGATGATGGCGTGTACGCCAGTGATCCTTGGCATGGCCACTCTCCCGGACAATTCTATGGCCAACGACCACGCATACAGCGAGCTTCCGTTGGTCCGTCGAACACTGGAGTAAAGCTGCGAAGCGCCGAAGTTTACCGGGCTTCGTCAGCTTCAACTCCTTGTTGGGCGGCACCATGTTTCGCCCCACAGCGCTGGGTGCCGTCGAGCCCGACGGCTAGCCGTAGACAACGAAGTGGACCACGGTTGCGCCCAGGAACGCGAGGATAATCGCCCACACGGACATCCACACGCCTAGCCCTATCTCGCGCCGCATGAAGGATAGCGCGGCGGTGAGCGCGTATGAACTCGCAGTGACCCAAACGATGATCACGAAGCCCGCCGGAACCACGTAGCGCATGGCGGCGGCGGCGGCGCTCCGTAGGCCTGGGATCACGCTGGCCACTATTGCTGCGAATCCGAGACCTAACCACGACAGAAGGAAGCGCCGCGCGGTTGCGCCGAAGACGATGCCTCGCCACGATCGTTCAGCCTCGGCAACCTGGGTCTTGGTCAGCATTCCTCTAACGACCACTAGACGATGCGAGCAGCTTGTCTGGAGGGTTGGCCCACCAGCGTTGGCCGTTGAGCCCACTTCTCGAGAGTCCGTCCAACACTGGAGTTAAGCTCCGAAGCTCCGAAGTTGTCGGGCTTCGTCAGCTTCAACTCCTTGTTGGACGGCACCGTGATTCCGAGTCATTCCGTGCTCGTCTTGGCTCTCACGCAGACGCACCAATCCTTGAACAGACCGTGTCGGATGGTCTTCTCCGCCGCTCGCCGAAGCGCCTGCGACGAAGTACCCGGATCGGATAGCGTCTTGTCGTCGACCATTTGTACCAGGACGATGTCTGGCCTTCGCAGGAAGGAGTAGCTCACCAAAGTCCACGGCTTGACGTTGGCGCCAGCGTCAAGGACCTTCACGTTCAGAATCGTCTTGCCCTTAACGACGGAAGCGAATGCTTCGTATCGCTCAGCCTTATCTGCGTCCTCTTGGAACACGATCGAGTAGCGGAAGCCGTCGAGCTGGCCGACTACGAAGTTGGCGGGTTCGGCGTCGGGAGCTTCATCGGTACCCAGGCAACGCCACGTGCCGAGAATCGCCGCATCGACACGAACGGTCGGCGCAATGTCTACGGGGAAGTCGAGAAGGCAAGCCTGATGCTGCAAGCCTGTGACTAGGGCGAGACATGCGAACCGTATCTTCTTCTTCTTCTTCACAGAGCCCTCGACTACGCGACAGTCCGTCCAACACTGGGGATAAGCTGCGAGGCTCCGAAGTCTACCGGGCTTCGTCTGCTTCATCCCCTCGTTCGACGGCACGCTGCTTTGAGCTGCCGACTACCTTGCCCCACCATCGCTCCGGCGTCATTCGGTGCTGCTGAAGGAGTTCGCACATCTTAGCCCCTGGCCTAGTCGTGCTGTAGCCACCGTCCTGCAGCCATGAGGGCGTCCTCGTCCAGCCCATGGCCGTACCCACTGCGATAGCCTCGTCGGAAGTTAGCGCGTACGTCTCCGCCTCCGCCTTGCCATCAAGATTCCATACGAAGGCAAAGATGAGGTTGTGGATCTTGAGGTACTTTTGCCAGATACCGAACGACCGCTGCGACGCGGCCTTCATCTGGATAGGCTTCGCAACGAAGCGTCCGACTTGCTTGTCGATGTCGGCATAGGCGATGAGGTCCACGCCACGATCACGTAGTGGCGAAGCAACCTCGAGGCCAGCCTGGAGCAACTCGTTCGCGAGCCGATGGCGCCCCAGCAGCTCGATTGTCTGCGTGTCCATTCGCTCCCTCACAAGTCGGTCGAACACTGGGGATAAGCTGCGAAGCTCCATCGCTTGCGCGGGCTTCGTCTGCTTCATCCCCTTGTTCGGCAGCGTCGCGACTCCTACGCACGCAAGGGTCCGTGGTTCATGTCAGGGTCGGATACCACAGGTTACAGCTTCAGATAGTTCACCAAGAAGTAGGCGAGTTGCCAGCTCTTGTCCGGCTGCTGTTCCCACACGGCTGCACACCTTGCGTGACGTCTAGTCGGAGGCGCTGCGCCCTCTTGAATCAGCTCGTCAATGGTAACGAACGTGTATGCACGTGCGCCGACCTCCTCGGCGCGCTCGATCTTGAACGACACCTCGAGGATCTTCAGACCCGCAAACATCTTCACGAGATGTGCCTGGATGGCATCGCGGCCGCGAAGCTCGAGCTTGTCTGGGTAAATAAGGACTGCATCCTTCGCAAACGCGATCTTTTCGGGCTGTAGAGCCATGACCGCCCCAAGATAGCTTTCCCAGAGTTGTCTACTCAGCTCCTTGCCCGATCCGACTTGTACTGCTTCACTGCTCTCTTGGCACACAGGAGAACAAATGAGAAGCATCATGAGAACGCCACGAAGACACGCTGGCCGACACGGCGAGATCCTAGACATAGAGGTAATCCTTTCGAGCTACGGCGTACGGCAACATAACAGCCACCTCCGGGCCCGGCATCACACTCTCCGGAGCTGCCGAACACTGGAGTTAAGCTGCGAAGCTTCAATATGCTCAGGCTTCGTCAGCTTCAACTCCTTGTTGGGCGGCACCGTGACTACTCCTCGAAACCGGCGTTCACCGGCTGTGAGGGCAGATCGGGCGGCACCGCCGTCTTCGTTGGAACGGCCGGCATGTGCATGTCAGTACTGGGCACATCGTTGCCGACAACCTCAAGCCGCAGGTCGTCGACCCAAAGGCGGCCCTTGCCCCCCAGGATGGCCCCGTAGGCAACCTGCACGGCCACGGCAGGCACGTCCAACACGATCTCGTACCGAGACCACTCGGTATTGCCGCGCACAGGTCGCTTGGCCATGTTGTCCATGGCAATTGGAGACGTGTCAGGACCATCAACCCGCAGCCACATCCTTGCCGAACCCTCGACATCGCGGGTGCGCAGGTAACCGGACAGCCGGAGGCGCCGGCCCCGATAGACGTCAGCCCGCAGGGTCTGCATCAAGGTGCCGAAGACCTCGACATCCCACACGGTGCACTCAAGCAAGCCGCTTCCGTGGCCACTGTGCCGTTCCGCGCTATCGACTCCAGCGGAGTAGGCATCTGCTGGACCGAGCAGGACCCAACCCCTGGGAGCACCCGCACCAGGCGTGGCCGTGGATGGTGACGGAGCGAGGACGACGATGAGCGCAAAGGCCGTCAGACTCCGCAACTGGCACCTCCCGCGCGATCACACAAGAGTCCGCCCAACACCGAGATAAGCTGCGAGGGCCGCCGTCCCTTAACCATCGGACCTCGTCAGCTTCATCTCGTTGTTAGGCCGCCCCTCGCGACACCGAGAGTGCCTTCTTGAGAATAACGATTTGGCCCGCATGGTACAGGTCGTGCTGAGGCGCGCCACAGAACTGAGTGTACGCCGCGTACTCGGAGCCCAACTCCTGCGAAAGGCGCTCCGTGGGGAAGGCGCGCACGGCGCTCTGGAGCTGCTGATTCAGTTGGTCCAAGGTGTGCTGGCTCTTGCGCCAGGCCTCTGAACTAAACTCCCGCACTGGAGGCCACTCTTCCTCCGGCGAGAGCTGCGCACCTTCTCCACGAACACGCCGAAGAACCAAGATATAACCGCCGGTCATGTGAAGGACGATCTCCCAAATGCTGTGAGCGCCGGCTATCGGATGGGCTGCGGCGTCTTCCGCCGAAACACCCGCCAGCACCTCGCGCACGGAGGGCCCATGCCAGGACTCGCCCCAAAAGGCTCGACGGATCTGATCTGCGAGGATCTCCACATCCAGAGGCATCGTCTCTCCCATTCCACAAGGTCGGCCTAACACCGGGGATAAGCTGCGAAGCTCCATCCTTGCGCTGGCTTTGGGATCTTCCCTCGGTTTTGTAGACAGCCCATTGTCTACGCCGCCTGCTGCTCGAAGGCAACTGGTGACCGGTAGTCGAGCGACGAGTGCAGGCGTTTGTAGTTGTAGTACTGCAGGTACGTCCGCAAGCAGCGGCGCAGCTGGCCATCGTTCGTGAACGTGAGTCCGTGGAGCATGTCGGCCTTCAACGAGTGAAAGAAGGACTCGGCATGTGCGTTCTCGGCAGGCGTGCCTCCACGTGTCGTGCTCTGGCGTACACCCAGAGACTCGAGCCGCTCGTGAAAGCCGGCTCCCAGATACTCGTTGCCACGGTCGCTGTGGAAGATGAGCCCACGCCCCGGCCGCCTGTGCCTCATCGCATGATCGAAAGCCGCCCGCGTCAACGCCGTCGTCCGCGTTCGCGCCAGGCTCCATCCGAGCACGCGCCGCGAGTACTGGTCCATCACCATCGCCAGGAAGCGCCAGCGCGGCCCGACCCGCACGTAGGTCACGTCTCCGACCCAGATCCGGTCCGGCCGCCGCGCCGCAACCTGCCACAGCCGATTCGGGTGCTGGCTGTAGTGCAGATTCATCGCCCGCTGCGCGCGGTAGATCACGACCATGCGAGCCCTCATTCCAGCCGCTCGCATCAGCCGTTCCACGCGTCGCCGGCTCACGCCCATCCCGCGACTCGCCAACTCGCGCTGCACCCGCGGGCTTCCGTAGGTGCCGCGGCTGCCTCTGAAGATCTCCTGAATCGCTCGCGTTAGCACTCGATCCTGCTTGTGCCGCGCGCTCTCCTCGCGGCACCGCCAGGCGTAGTAGCCGGCGCGTGCCACTCCGTAAAGCCCGCACAGCCGCTTCACTTCGAACCCCTCCCGCTGGCTTTCGATAAAAGCGAATCTCTGGCCCTTAGTTCGGAAGTGAAGCGGATGGCTTTTTTTAGGAGCTCATGCTCCTCCTGCAACAGCTGGTGCTTTCGCTCCAGCTCCTGCAGTCGCTTCAACTCGCGAACCACCTTCTTCGAGATTCGCGGCTCCCGCGTCGTCCCTCGAAGCTTCCCCTCGCGCGCCTCTTGCCTCCAACGCGACAGCATCACCGGGTGGATGTCCAGACCCTTCGCCACCCCCTGGACTTCCATCCCCGGCACCTGCGTCAGCTTCACCGCCTTGCGCTTGAACTCCAGGCTGTAGCGCGGAAGCTTCTTGGCGCTCAATCGTGCCGCCACTCGACACCCCTTGTTAAGTCGAAGTGTCTACTTTATCGGGGGAGGTTCCTTCGTCTGCTTCATCCCCTTGTTATCCGGCGTCACACCGGTCCATGAGTAGTACGGGCGACCGTACGCAGAGACGCTAGTGCGGCCGCATGCGCGTCAGGACGTGAAAGAGTACGGAGGAACTCGTCACCGGGGAGGCTGTCATACACCAAGGTCAATCCGAACAATCGGTGGCTGCAGCTGCGAAGGGCGCCCGCAATACCCACGGGAAAGGTCGGCAAGAAGTAGTTCGTGGCGAACAGAAACAGGTCACAGCGAGCGTCTGCCTGGTACCTACTTGGCACAACACGGGATCTTCGCGTGTGATACGGGTCTAGGTACAGCAGGTCCCAGTCTAGTCCATCGAGGCTCACCGCTTCGTATGCATCGCCTCCGGCACAGGCTCCGAGCCGGTGGGCGATGATCTGACGGCCACGCCCACCGACCAGCTTCGAGAGATACGTCAGCTCACCAAGGGGGCCGTTCACGGGAATCGGATTGCCAGCGCTGCGCCCGAACTCTCCTATACCCTCTGGAAGCTCATCAATGGCACCGCCCATAGCCATGTGCCTCTTCACAAGTTCGGGATAGGGAAGGTAGTCCTGGGAATTGTCATCTTCCATAAGGTTGCGGGCCTGCTCGATTGAGACGGCAAATCCGCTTCCACCCACAGGCTCGGGAGATTGGCGCGTACCTCGGCCAAGGAGACGGTCGAACAGACCCATGCTTCACCTCTCGGAGTTCACTCAACCCCCAGCGTCCGGATAACACCGGGGATAAGCTGCGAAGCTCCGTCGCCTGCGCCGGCTTCGTCTGCTTCATCCCCTTGTTATCCGGCACCCTCTTCAGTGTGCGATCTAGGCCGTAAACGACACCCGCCCGACCGGAACACCAATGCCCCCCATGACGAGCACGCAGTACCGCCTTCCAGACTGGAGGGGGAGCGGAGCGCCGGCGGGCATTACCTGACGAAAGCCCGGTGGAACCCTCCCATACTCGAAACTAGGTAGTGGTCGATTAGCCTTGCGTCCTGCCGCTAGTGTTGCTGGATCGACTCCACGGGCCACGAACTCCTTTTCAAGAGCAGCCTCTTCCGCCGAAGGTATTGGAACAGGAGTGTCGCCCTCGACCGTGTACGGAAGCATCTCGCTGAACGAGTCGCTGCTGAGCAGCCACATAGGTTGTTCCGCGTCCTCATCGACAACAGCGACTGCGAGCGCCTGGGGTACGCCACCCTCGAACACGAAACTGAAGGTAGCTCCATCGTCCGATCGACGAACGATCAGTTCCGTCGCCGGCATTCCGCCATGCCTTGCATCGCCCACTCGCTCTGCCCCTTAGTGCCCGGATAACACTGGGGATAAGCTGCAAGGCTCCGAAGTTCACCGGGCCTTGTCAGCTTCATCCCCTTGTTCGGCGGCGCCGGTCAGCCGCCTCCAACCGAGCAGAGCAAGCCATGCGAGTCGGCCAAGACACACGGCGAGGGCTACCCAGGTCGTAGCCGTCCAGTACCACGTATGTCGTAGGCCCACCCCAGCGTAGTCCCCGCGGCCGAGTCGCCACCCATGTTCGGCCCACTTCAGAATCGCGAACACGACAGCGAAGGCGAGTAGGGCCACCGCCTGCTTCAGCGACGGCTTGGCCCGTTGCTCGTGCGACCTTCCCGTCTGTGTCTTCCGGAGGACGAGGTTAGCCGTTTCGACGATCAGGAGTGCCACGATGACGATTACAAGGCCGGCTTCTCCCAGGTTCATTTCGTTCTCCTCTTGATTGGTTGTCGCCTGGCCTGCATTCCGGTGACTCTCGGTCTCTCCTGCTCATCGTCCGCCGAACACTTAGTCAGCGGCCTGGATAGTCCGATAAAAGACAGCGGGAGTTCAAGGGGTCGGAAGAAGAGCGGGGGTGGGCCGGCAAGTCGCTGATCGGACGGATGCTTGTGCGGGAGCGGGCTGGCGGGCAGGGCGATACCGGGTCGGGGTAGCTGGATAATCGCGCGGCGGCGGGCGCCGGAAGGTGAAAGGGGTTTGGAGTCGCGGTTCCGGATGCGATGACCTCAAGCAGGGTCGTCGAGGGGGCTGCGAACGCCCCGACCGCCTCGGTTCAAGACGTGGGTATAGATCATCGTGGTGGCCACGTCGGAGTGTCCCAGCAACTCCTGGATCGTGCGGATGTCGTAGCCACTCTCGAGCAAGTGGGTGGCGAACGAGTGACGCAGCGTATGGCAGGTGGCTGGCTTCGCAACCCGCGCCGCGCGCACTGCGGCCGCGAACTCACGCTGGACGGTCGACTCGTGGACGTGGTGGCGGCGGCGCTCGCCGCTAGCTGTATCCAGGTAGAGGCGATCGGCCGGAAAAACCCACTGCCACGCCCAGTCGCGGCTCGCGCTCGGGTACTTCCGTCCGAGCGCATCGGGCAGCGCGACGAGACCCGCCCCGGTTGCGAGCTCAGCGGAATGCCGGCGGCGCACGCGCTCGATGTGCGTCGTGAGGGGCTCCGCCAGCCGTTCAGGCAGCACCGTGACGCGGTCCTTCCGCCCCTTGCCGTCGCGCACGATGATCTCTCCGCGCGCGAAATCGACATCCTTCACCCGCAGACGGCAGGACTCGAGCAGCCTGAGGCCGGCACCGTACATCAGGGCACACATGAGCCAGTGCGCTCCGCGCAGCGAGTCGAGGATGACCTGCACTTCTTCCCGCGAGAGGACGAGTGGGACACGCACGGGTCGCTTGGCGCGCGCCACGTCATCGAGACCCTCGATCGGCCGGTTGAGTACGTCCCGGTACAGGAACATCAGCGCGCTGAAGGCCTGATTCTGGGTGGACGCGCTGACGCGGCCATGGGTGGCCAAATGGGAGAGGTAGCGCGCTACCTCGGGCAGGCCCAACAGGATTGGGTCGCGCCCGCCGTGGAACACGATGAAGCGACGGACCCAACCGACGTACGCCCTCTCCGTCCGCGGGCTGTAATGATGGGCCTGGATGCTTGCGCGGACGCGATTGAGGAGCGCGGGCGGACACTCGCGGACGGGGCGAGGGCCGGAGCAGGATGGCACCGGAATCGTGGACGAAGGCGTCGGAGCCCCGTCGCGCAGGCGCACCACGCCACTCAGTGTGAGCCGCGGGGTGCCACGCTCCGGTGGACGATACTCCGGAGGGGGCATCGGCGCGCCGCCTCCGATCATGGCTCCGGCGGCGGCACCACCACACGCCCTGGCCCCACCGTCTCATTCCCGAGCTCGAATCGCCGTTCGGCCACCAGATCCCTCGCGCGCGACACGCGCTCGCGTCAAGCGAGCTTACCGCGGCAGGCGGTCAGGTAAGGTCCGTTTGGCGCGGATCAGCCCCGCTATTCCTTCGTCCAGGTCGGCAAGCGGCCGGGGGTCCACGGCGCGCCCGCCTTCTCCATCGCGGTCTCGAGCGCGCGGAGGTCCGTGTCGACGAGCGTGCGCAAGTTGGCTAGCTGCTTTTCGAAAGCGTCCGCGGCGTCGGCGTAGGCCTTGCGGCTGGTGCCGGTGGGCGCGACCGTGGCCGACCACTGCGCGCTCACGATCGCGCTGACGCGGTCGCTGGTGCTCATCGGTGTGGCCTCGTAGCGCGACTCGAGGACGCTGTCGCCACGCAAGCCGATCAGGAGTTCGTCGAGCGCGCGCTCGATGCGGCGGGCTTCGGCGCCGAGCGCGGGGTCGGCACCAGGCGTGTCGTCGATTGCCTTCTTGGCGGCCTTCAGATGCGCCTGCGCCTCCTCGGTGGCCTGGACGGCACCGAGCACGGCGCGCTGGAGACGTGCCGTCTTCCTCTGGAACGTGAGCAGCTCCGCGGCGTCCTGCGCCTTCAGGGTCTGCAGCCCGAGCGACTCGACGGCGAAGCTCTGCGGGGTGCCGAAGGGCTGGAGCACGCCGTCGACGCGCTTTTCGAAGGACACGCTGTAGCTTCCCGGGACGACGAGCGGGCCCTCGGGGAGATCGAAGAAGGGATTGTCCTCTGGCGGCGGAGCGAGCCGCGTGGGGTTCGCGGGCGGGAAACGGAGATCCCAGGCGACGCGCTGGATGCCGGCCTTCGACGGGCCGGTGAGGCGGCGCACGACGTTGCCGTCCGCTTCTTTCACGGTGAGGACGACCGCCGGGTCTTCTTCGCGCGCTTCGGCACGCAGGTCGGCGTGGGTCGGGTACGCGATCTCCGCCCCTTTCTTGTCCGCCTCCTTCTCGGCGTCGAGCCGTGTCTTGCGCCGCGTCTTCACCTCCTCTTTCAGGTAGTAGGTGAAGACGGCGCCGAACGAGGGGTTGGGAGCGGTGAAGAGCGTCTCGCCGAGGAAAGATTTGCCCTTGAGGCCGAGCGGCGTCTGTTGGATGTACGCGAGCGTCTTCTTGACCGGAAAGGTCACTGCCGCGCTGTCGAGGAGCGCGGGCGTCGCGACGCGTAGCGGGGTCAGGTCGTCGAGCACGTAGAAGCCGCGCCCGAAGGTGGCAATCACCAGATCGCCTTCGCGCTTCTGGAGCGCGAGGTCGCGCACGGGGATCGTCGGCAGGCCGCCCTTGAGGCGTAGCCACTTTTTCCCGCTGTCGCGCGAGAAGAAGAGGCCAAACTCGGTGCCCACAAAGAGCAGCTCGCGCTCCTCGGTATCCTCGGCGACGGTCCACGCGGCGCCGCTTTTCGGCAGGTCAGCGGCGACGGAGCTCCAACTGCGGCCGCGATCGGTGCTCTTGAGCACGTAGGGCTTGAAGTCGCCGTTCTTGTGGTTGTTGAAGGTGGCGTAGACCAGGTCCTTGTCGAAGCGCGAGGCGAAAAGGTCGCTCACGTAGCTGCGCTCCGGCACACCTGGGAAGCCGTCCTGGCGGCGCCAGGTCTCCCCGCCGTCCTCGCTCACCTGGACGAGGCCGTCGTCGGTGCCCACGTAGAGCAGCCCCGGAACGAGCGGCGACTCGTCGAGCGAGACGATGTTGCCGTAGAGGGAGGTCGACTGGCTCTTGGCCACGGCGTCCGGGCCCCACATCTTGCCCATCACCTTGAGCTTGTTGCGGTCGAGCTGGCGGGTGAGGTCGCCGCTGATTGGCGTCCAACTGTCGCCGCGGTCCTCGCTCCGGAAGACGCGCTGGGCGGCGAAGTAGAGCCGCGTGTTCTTGTGGGGCGAGAGCAGGAGCGGGCTGTCCCAGTTCCAGCGCAGCGGCGGGTCGCCCGGCGCCTCGTGCGGCTGGATCAGGACGGCCTCGCCGCTCTTCCTGTCGTAGCGGGCGAGCACGCCGTGCTGCAACGTCGAGTAGACGATGTTGGGATCCGTCGGGTCGATGCGAGCGTGGAATCCGTCGCCGCCCCAGGTGACGAACCAATCGCTGTTCATGGCGCCGTGCTCGGTGAGCGTGCGCGACGGGCCGCCGAGGGTGTTGTTGTCCTGGGTGCCGCCATAGACGAAGTAGAAAGGCGAGGAGTTGTCGACGTCCACGCGGTAGAACTGCGTGATCGGCAGGTTGCCAAAGAAGTGCCAGGTGGCGGCACGGTCGAAGCTCTCGTAGAGGCCGCCGTCGCAGCCGACCAGGTAGTGATCGGTGTCGTCGGGGTCGATCCAGATCGCGTGGTTGTCGACGTGCTTGAAGCGCTCGCCGAGGTTGCGCCAGGTCTTGCCGGCGTCGTCGGACACCTTCAGGAACACATCCATCGAATAGAGGCGCTCGGGGTCCTTCGGATCGACGAAGATCTCCTGGTAGTACATGGCCTGCGGGCTGTACTCGGAGCGTTTCTCCCAGGTCTCGCCGCGGTTCGTCGAGCGGTAGGTGCCGCTCTCCTTTGCTGCCGCGGCGGTCTCGACGAGCGCGTAGACGGTGTCGGGGTCAGTCGGCGCGAGCGCCAGGCCGATGCGGCCCATCTCCTCCTTGGGCAGACCGCTCGTGATCTTGCGCCAGGTCTTGCCGCCGTCGGTGGTCTTGTGGAGACCCGACTCGGGGCCGCCGTTCACGAGCGTGAAGACGTGGCGCCGGCGCTGCCAGGCGGCGGCGAGCAGCACGTCGGGGTCGCGCGGGTCCATCACGACGTCGCTCACGCCGGTGTTCTCCGAGATGGTGAGGGCCGCAGTCCAGGTCTTGCCGCCGTCCGTCGTCTTGTAGAGGCCGCGCTCGCCGCCGGGTGCCCAGAGCGGGCCCTGCGCCGCGACGTACACGATGCTCGAGTCCTTCGGGTGAATCAGGATCTTGCCGATGTGCTCGGAGCTCTTGAGGCCGACGTTCTTCCAGCTCTTGCCGCCGTCCTCGCTCTTGTAGACGCCGTCGCCGTACCCGACGCTGCGCTGCGAGTTGTTCTCGCCGGTGCCGACCCAGACGACGTTCGGGTTCCGGGGATCGATCGCGACGCAGGCAGTCGAATAGGAAGCCTCCTTGTCGAAGACCGGCGTCCACGTGGTGCCGGCGTTCTCGGTTCGCCAGATGCCGCCCGCGGCCACGGCCAGGAACCAGCGCTTCTTGTCGGTCGGGTCCACCGCCACGTCGACGACGCGGCCGGAGGTCACGGCGGGGCCGATGCCGCGCAGCGCCAGGCCGGCCCAGGTGTCGTCGGACCAGCCGGGCTTGGGCTTCTCGTCGTCGGCCTTCTCGTCGGCCTTCTCGTCGGTCTGCTTCGCGGCCTTCGCGGCCTTCGCAGCCTCGGGCTGGTCGGCCCCCTTCACGGGGGGCTTGGCCTGCTGGGCCGCTGCCGGCAGAGCCAACATCGCGGCAATCGACAGTGTCGTCATCCAGAAGTTCAGCTTCTTCACATTCAGCTCCGGGAAATGAAGTCCAGGCAAACGGCGCATTCTGTTCGCAGACCCGCGGCCACGCAAACCGCCGCGGAGACGACGGCCCACGACAAGGCCACGGCAACGCCACAGCCGAAGAGCCACGACTAGCGGAGGCCGCGATAAACTGCCTCGCACATGGACCGGCCGCGTCTGACACGCCGTCTCGACGGCTTCGGTACCTCGATCTTTGCGGAGATGACGGCGCTCGCGCGCCGCCACGACGCGATCAACCTCGGCCAGGGCTTCCCCAACTTCGACGGCCCCGAGTTCGTCAAGCAGGCCGCGATCGAGGCCATGCGCGGCGGCCACAACCAGTACTCTCCGATGCCGGGCCAGCCGGCATTGCAGCAGGCCGTGGCCGACCACCAGCGGCGCTTCTACGGACTCACGTACGACCCGGCGAGCGAGATCACCGTCCACGCCGGAGCCACGGAGGCGCTCTGCGCCGCGATCACCGCGCTCCTCGATGCCGGCGACGAGGTTGTCGTCTTCGAGCCGTTCTACGACGCGTACCTGCCTGGGATCGCCCTGGCACAGGCCGAGGCCCGCGTGGTGCGGCTCGTGCCTCCGGCGTTCCGGCTCGACGTGGCGGCGCTCGAGACCGCGATCTCGAAGAAGACCCGGCTCGTGCTGCTCAACTCCCCCAGCAACCCGGCCTGCAGCCTGTTTACGCGACAGGAGCTCGAGGCGATCGCCGAGCTTGCGGTGCGCCACGACCTCGTGGTGGTGACAGACGAAGTGTACGAGCACATCGTCTTCGAGGGCGTCCACGTTCCGATCGCATCGCTTCCCGGGATGCGCGAGCGCACCGTCACGATCTCGTCCGCCGGCAAGACCTTCAGCCTGACCGGCTGGAAGGTCGGCTGGTCCTGCGCTGCCCCACCGCTCGCGGATGCCGTGCGCGCCGTGCACCAGTTCGTGACGTTCGCGGTCTCGACGCCCTTCCAGCTCGCGATCGCAGCGGGGCTCGCCACGAGCGACGCCTACTACACGGCGCTTCGCGACGACTACCGGATGCGCCGCGATCGGCTCTGCGACGGGCTCGAGGCGGCGGGCTTCGGCGTGATGCGGCCCGCGGGCACCTACTTCGCGCTCGCCGACGTGCGGCCGCTCGGCTTCGACGACGACCGCGCGTTCTGCCGCCACCTGGTCGAGACGATCGGGGTCGCGGCGATCCCGGTGAGCGCATTCGTCCTGGATGGGCACCTGAAGCACCTGGTGCGCTTCGCGTTCTGCAAGGACGACGCGACGCTCGCCGAGGCGCTGCGGCGGCTCGGCAAGCTCAAGCGCTAGAGGTTCAGCACCGGTCGTGGCGGCCCGGGCGGCGCGTCGCCCTCGTACAGCACCCGCTCCAGGAACAGGCCCGAGGGCGGAGCCGTGAGCGTCGCCGGCACGTCGGAGCGCTCGCGCAGGAAGCGCTCGGCCTCCTTCACTGCGAGACCGCCGCGACCGACCTCGGCGATCACGCCCACCAGGCGGCGCACCATCTTCCAGAGGAAGTGCGAGCCCAGGACGCGGATCAGCAGCAGCTCGCCCACTTCGGCCAGCTCCACCCGCTCGATCTTCACGCGTGTGTCGCCCTCGCGGGCGTCGGCGTCCGAATACGAGCGGAAGTCGTGCATCCCCTCGAACACGCGCGCGGTCGCGGCGAGAGCGGCGAAGTCGAGCGGATCCTTGATCCACCACACGAAGGGCTTGCCGAAGGCGGTGCGGCGGCGCGCGATCTGGTAAAGGTACGAGCGCGCGACGGCCGAGTGACGCGCGTGGAACTGGCGTGCGACCTTCTCGACTTGCAGCAAGTTCACGTCCGCCGGCAGCTCGTCATTGAGCGCGCGCCGCAGTGCCGCGGGTGCGAGCCGGGTCTCGAGGTCGAGGTGGGCCACCTGCTGCAGCGCGTGCACCCCCGCGTCGGTACGACCCGCACCGTAGCTCTCGAAGTCGG
>Ga0114129_10005435_pt1 | contig 18002 bp, 13 predicted proteins | sample RhiMetdeltSRZDD1_FD_80071 | JGI IMG/M metagenome (GOLD analysis project Ga0114129, IMG submission 80071) | Populus rhizosphere microbial communities from Tennessee, USA - Rhizosphere MetaG P. deltoides SRZDD1 (version 2) (version 2) | ecosystem: Host-associated > Plants > Roots > Rhizosphere >...
ACGCGCTGGCGCTCCGAGCCGAGAAGCGCTTCGGCGCCGGCGGCCTGGTGAGCGGCCATTACACGTTCTCGAAGAACATGACCAACGCCGAGACGCTGACGACATGGCTCGAGTCGGGGGCTGGCAATCCGGCGGCGGGATACCAGACCAACGATCTCAGCGGCGAGTGGTCACTGAGCAGCTTCGACGTCCGGCACCGCCTGGTGTTGAACTATGTCATGGATCTTCCGTTCGGCCGAGGCCACCGATTTGGCGCAAACGTCGACGGGCTTGTCAACACATTGATCAGCGGGTGGATGCTGAACGGCGTCACGACGTTGCAGAGCGGGTTCCCGCTTGCTTTCACCGCCACGCCGAATCTGATCGGATCCGGTTACGGTTTACGGCCGAATATCGATCCCAGCTGCAATAAGGAGGTCAGCGGTTCCGCGCTCGACCGTTTGGATGCGTGGTTCAACACGGCCTGCTTCAGCGTCCCCAACGCCGGCTTTGTTGCCGGTAATCCCGCAACCAATCCAGGGTTGCGGTGGCAGCTTGGCAACGCGCCGCGAGTGGACCCGGATCTGCGCGCGCATTCGGTCAACAACTGGAATCTTGCTGTCTCGAAGGTGACGCCGATTCAGGGTCGCGTGAATCTGACGCTCCGCGCCGAGGCGTTCAATCTGTTCAACCGGACGCAGTTCGGCCCTCCGAACACCACCGTCACCACGGCCGCCAACAGCACGCTGGGGCGGGTGACGACTCAGGTAAACCAGCCGCGGCTGATGCAGCTGGCGTTTCGATTGGCGTTCTGACATGGGAAGACCAGTGTGTATGAGCCGGTAAATTGGTTCTTCGTTGGTTTTCTCCGGGCCCGCTTCTCACGCTGAGGGGCGGGCCCTTTGCGTTGAGGCATGACTGTGAGGTGCCGGAATGCGAAAGATCCGGCGACGACGGCCTGCGCGGTCTTGTCCTGCAGTTCGACGGGCGCGCCGGGCGCCGTGAACGCGCCCGCGCGCCGTCCCCCCGGCTTGGCCGCGCGCTTCGGAACCGACACCGAGTTGATGAATTGTGCCGAACGTTTGAGTGTCTGATAGGGCACGGTCTATCTCCTCACGTTGTCTTACTTGGCGACAGTCAGAGCTGAATAGTCGTGAGATTCTCCAGCATCTTCGCCTTCAACTTCTGGGTATTTTTCAGACGGCTGCCGGACTCGAGCGCCGTCACGAGGGTGCGGCGTGGCACTTCCGTCTTGCTCGACACCTTGCCGTGCTTCCCGGACATCGTCGACATCATGGTCTCGAGCTGCCGGCTCTTTTTCTTTTTGAAGGCCTGCCACACCCATTGGCGGGGCGTGGCATTCAAGCTGCCGTGGTGCCCGACCTTGTAGAAGTCGACATCGGCGATCAGGTTGGCGACCTCTTTTCTGTCTGGCGCCGCGGTCATGGCGTAGCTCCAGTTCTCAAACTGCGCGTCCCCAGGGAAAAGCAGCTTCTTCTTCCCGACTTCGAACAGCAGGATGAGGCTGGTGTTGTTCATCTGATCGTCGAGTTGCCTGACGATTTCGAGGAGCCCTTGACTGGTGATACTGAGCAGGCGATCGCGAAACCAGCGTGCTTCCTCGGGAACCAGTCGGCCGCGGTTGGCGCCGCCGTGGTCGTTGCCCGCAGCGGGGACCGACGGCACGACGCCTTTGACGAAATGCCAGAACTGGTCCTTGTCCTTGGATCGCTGCTTCCGGATCGCATCGCTTTGCGTCAGATCGGGGGGACCGAGCACGCGGACCTTGACACCGGGTAGCCGCGCCTCGAGTCCGGTGGCGTCGCCGTATCGCAGGAATCTGGCCTTGCCGGCCTTGCCCATCGCGATCAGGTTGTTCACCGCCGACTTGTTGGCGAGGTTGTCCTCGCCCAGAAACTGCAGTTCCTTCCGAGCGGTCGCGCTCATCCACGCCGGCTTCGATTCGGCAAGCTGCTTCACACGCTCGGCGATCACGTTGATGTTCGCCAGTCGCGCCACGAATCCCTTGTCTCCCCCGGTGACCGTCGTCGCGGTCCGGGCATTCGGCTTTGCCTTCGGATCCTCCGTCCACGGTTGCAGAACGAGCATCGGCCGCAGGCCCTTGATGATTTCTCCGGACTTACCGGTTCTTGCGTCCGTCGCAAAGCCGCTGATGTGATCGGCGTGACGATGAGTCGCGACGACCGCGGTGAGCCGCCGGCCTTCACCAACGACCTCCTGAATCGCCGTTGCCACCTTCGGCATGTGCTCCGACGGCTTGCCTTTGCCCGGCAGTCCGGTCGTCCCAAAGTCGATCAGCACGTGACGTCTGTCGGTGGCGCTGTAGACAAACGACAGCAGGAAACAGTCACCAAAGCCGACTTGATAGGAGCGGACTTCGACCGATATCGGTCCGGTTTTCGACATGGCTACCACCTCTGTGCCGCGAGTGTCTCGACGTGAAGGGCGCGCAGACGGTGGAGCGTCGAGAGCCGTGTCGCGCGCAGACGTGACGACTTCTCCGATGGCTGGAGGATGCCCTCTTTCCAGAGGTAGGCCAGACGCTGGTTCTGTCGTTTGGCAAAGACGTTGTTTTCGACGAAGTATTTGACCCGCCCGAACTCGTTGAAGATGAGCACGCCGCCACCGTAAATCGGCGTCCTCGTGGCTTCGATGGGATCCACGTCCTGGGCCGACTGCGCCGCTTCGCTGTGATCGTCACCATCCTCCTCGTCGTCCCGTGTGACGCGGCCGGCTCCCTTGGCGCTCTTGGCAGCTGGCGTCCGGGCCCTCAGCGCGCGCTCGTAGTCGCGCGGCAAGCGGATGCCCACCTCGCGTAGTTCTTCGGGCGTCAGCCGCGCCACCTGGTAGTACTGCACCACCGTCTCGCGGACGACGAATCCGTCGGTCCCGATGCGCGTGCTCGGCTGCACCGACAGCACCAAGGTATAGGCGCCGTTCTGGAGGTTCAGGACCTGGCGGTTGTCCCAGATGAATCGGAACACTTCGTCCTTGTCGGTCTTGAGCGAGTCGAACCGCACGCGGTCGTATTTCAGGCCGGCTGGCGGTTCCTTCCACATGCCGGTTCCATCGCGACGGTCGGAGGTCGGCTCGAACCCGAATGCGCGGAACGAATTGCGCATGCAAGCGCGAAGCTCGTAGCGCGAGTCATCCGGTCGCACCTCGAAGTCGGCGGTCAGCGCGGCGCTGAGCGCGTCGCCGAACTCCAGGTGAACCGGCGGCATGTAGTCCGCGGCGCGAATCCACATCGTCACCAGCAAATCGGCGATGTCGGCGCCGTCCTGCGCGACCCGGCGGACCGGAAAGCGCCGCTGTCCCTTCAGCCCCGCGCTCAACGCGTACTGCGACCAGGCCTTCACGAAGCCCTTCATCACGGCGGCCACAAACAGCTCGCCGCGGCGATGGGGCTCGAGGAACTCGTCGCTGTCCTTGAGCTTCGCGTCGGCCGCGATCCTGACGCTCTGACGCAGCGGCTGGCCGCGGACGCCTTCGAGCTCGCTGCCCATTTGTTCCGCGAGGTTGAAGAGCGCGCTCTGTTGCAGCGCGCTCTCCTCTAGCTCCTGCCGCGTGATGAACACTTCCTGACCTCGCTGCCGGCGTTTGTCGCCGACGAGCAGGTGCTCCACGAGCTCCGGCTGACTGAACACGGACAGCAGGGCGATGACATCGGAGAAGCCTTCGTGAAACGCCGCCTGGTCGGGCGTGGACGGATCCAGGTAGCGCTCGCGCAACGCATCGAGCAACGCGTGCGTCGTCTCGTGGACGACGACGTCGTGAGAGAGGCAGGTGAAGACCCGTTCGCCAGACGTGCCAGTGAAGTAGCCGAACACCAGCCCCTCGACCTGCGGACTGTAGAACGCGTTGGCGTCGGCCATCCCGTGGGGCGCGACCTTCAATTGATGGGTTCTGAACGACCACGGGATGCGACGTCCGAGCGCGAACTCGAACCGGGCTAGGGTCTTCATCACCAGGGCATAAGCGTTCTGCGCGTGAAATCGGAAGTCGCGCTGAATCGCCGGATCGCCCTCGCGCCAGGACTTCGGTTCCTTCTCGATCGACGCCGGAAGATCGTGAGAACCGTGAAAGAGCCGCTGGGTCGCGTCGAAGTCTGCCACCTGGACGCGATATCCCATCGGTCCGAGGCGCAGGTCTTCGGTCGGCACCTCGATCGTCGACATCACGATCCGGTTGTTGCGCCGCACCGCCGGATCCTGCGCGATGACGGTCATCCGGCGCGTCGGCGCTCGCCCGGCTTCGTCCGTCGACAGGAGAGGTTCGAGTCTGGGCATCACCGCCTCCTCTGATCACCGACTCCGAGCTACCCAACCTTCGCCGCTGGATACGGAAACGCCGCCGGGGGGGTCGCAGTCAACTCCACGTGCTTTCGCATCGCGGCGTCACACACGGCGTAACCCCAATTGATCAGCCGCTCCTGCAGGACTGCATCGATCCGTTTTAATCGGGTCGGCGTCTCGGCGAGCGCCAGTGTCTGCGTATCAGGACAGGGCAGCGCGTCCCCGACGCCATAGTCTGCGATGTGCGTACGAATACCCCAGTAGGTGCCCGCACGCTCCCCCGCTTCGAAAGCACCAATCACCTGACGTGCGCGAAGCGAACGCACCTGATTGTCGATGATGTCGTTGATGCGCAGCCCATGCCGTGCCCAGTCGCTCGCCGGGTCGGGCTGGGCCTGCATCTTTCCTCCGCCGTTGCTCACGAGAATCGTCTTGTACTTCTTCCACGCGGTCTCGAGGCCGAGGTTGTCGTAGACGCCACCGTCGGTCAGAACCGCCTCCGACAGGTAGGGCTCTTTGTGGAGATCCTCGGAGGCTTGCCCGCTGGGCGCCGCCCATTCCTCAGGGCTCAGTTCCAGCTTCAGTGGTGACAGGACAGGCGGAAATGCAGAAGATGCGGCGACCGCCACCGCCAGTTCGATCTTGGGGTTGGGAATCGTGCCCACGCGATGGTCAGCGACAAAGGGCCGTGAGAACCGAAACAACGCGCCGGTTTGCACGCTTGTCGCGTTGATGACAAACCGGGGTGGGTCCGGCGGGAGGTCTTGAAGCGTCGCCGCACCGAACAAATACTTCCGGTACGCCTCGACGACTTTGTCTGAGATGGTTCCTGGGAGCAGGATTCCGCCGAGAATTGCACCCTCGTCGATCGTCTTGCTCGCGATTGTTCTGATCGGCTGTACAACCTGAGCGTCAAAAGCGGCGGCCACCCCGTTTGCATCAAACGCCAGCTTGCCCCAGTTCAGCCCGAGTGCACCAGCGGTGATCGAGCCCCCGGATACTGAAGAAATTCTCGTTAGCTTCCGCAAGTAGCCCAGTTCGTTGAGCCTCCAAAGCGAGCCGACGTGAAAGAGCATTGCCCTGTAGCCGCCGCCGGAGAGGCATAAGGCCATGCCGTCGATTGGCGCGCGCGGATCGTCACCGCTGGACCCAGTGTCGATCACGTGTACCGGTTGGCTTCGTTCAAGCCGGTTGTCATGAGTTGGCATCACACGCTCCGACGCGCTGTCAATCGCAACGCAATCCTTGCAGCTTCCAACCTAGTTCGAATTGTCCTCATGCGGCTGCGGGGAGCGTCGCTTTAAGGATGTTCGCAAAGAGGTGGTGACCGCATCGTCGATCACGGTGATCGCCTTGAATCGAGGCAAGGCCGGATCCCCGTTTTTCAAGAAGCTGTTCTTGTTGCCGAACAGCGCGCGGATGCCGCCCATGTGGTCGGCATGCGGATGAGAGCAACTGAACACGAGGTGGTCGACGCCGAGTTCCTCGAGCCGGTCGAGGAGCGGCTTGTTCTCAAACTGGATATCCCGGCCATCTTGGTCGGAGCCGAGGTCGAACACGTACGCTGTTCGTTTCGCAACATCAACTGCAACGCTCGCTTGGCCGGGCCTTTGAAGCGGCAAATAGGACAGCTGCTGACCGAAGGCCTCGTGTGCGGCTTGGAGCGAAAGGACAAGGAGGAACAAGCGCCAGAACGTACGAAGTCGCATGAAGACCTCCGCGGCGCCAAGCAGCGCCAATCGATCTCCCTTGGGTCGCGCTATACATTAATCCAAGAAGAACGCACAACCGCTTGAAACGGACTCTACAAAGCGTTAACGACAAAAAGGACGCTTTCGAACACCCTGCGCGGCCATGTAACGACAGGCGGTCTCGGTGGCCAACGCCTGCCGTGGCGGCCTCAGTGGCACGGCCGCCTCGGGTAGGGATCTCACGAAGCACGCGGAAGCCGGGGCCTTCGACGGGCCAGTGACGACGCAGTAATAGACGGACACCACTGCAGCTTTTCACAGCTAGAGCCCGCGCTAGGATTTATTCGTCGCCGTCACCGTGTTTCGGCGCAGCACAGACGACGGAACGGGTCAAGCGCCCAATGACGACGCGTTAACCGATCGACTGTCGAGCTCTCTGCGCAGACGTGCTCGAGAGGGGCACGTGGCTGAGCACTCAATGATCCACGTGATGGTTCATGTCCTTCATCAGGCTACTATTCGCCTGCGTATAGGCGAGGGAGGGAATCGACGATGCCGCGAGCCAGGAAACGAGCCACTCTTCCACAAGAGGCATTTGCCGATTCGTGGTCGCTCTGGAATGCGCTGCTTCAGTACGGAGACGTTGAGCCAAACGGAAGGGATCGCGAGTTCATCCCCGCGATCCGCAGGTCCCTGACCTTGAGTGGTACGCAGGCGTTCGAGCAAGAACTGCGCGACCAACAGATCTCCACGAACAGTCTCATCGAGGCGATATTCACAGTCACCGCGCCTTACGGTGAGATGTTAGGGGATGTCCTAGTCATGTTCGAAGCAGCACGGGCCAGAGCGTCGCAGGACAACATTGCAGTTGTGTTCAATTTTGATGAATCGCTGCCTGCGCTCGAATTCGATCTGAGCGCGTTTCGACAACTGCAGTTTGCGTTGCGGCCTCTTCCAGCGGCACGGGAAGAAGTGGCTTGGACCCATGAAAGCATTCGGGCAGTGGGCGCTCAGCTCCGCGACTTGACATCGTCGCCGGTCCGGTCGCTGCCCGCTGGTGTTGGACGGTGGCTTGAACGATACGACAATGAGCGGCGCTGGCCGGCGTGGGAACCTCCTCCAATCGTGTTTGGGTCGGGTTCGCTGGAGACCGCCACGCGAACGCTAGCCCTCTTGTGGTCTCGCATTGTGTGGGCAAGCCGCTCTGTTGGCGAGCAGCGCAGTGCGCTTGAGGGCGCGCAGTTCGCGGTGAGAATCGGGGACGCGACCGACAGTGTTGTCGCCCAGTCCTTCGCCGCGCCTTGGACGCTCAAGAACCTCGATCGCGAAAATTGGGCAGGAGATGTTCTGCGGTCACTCGCGATAGCCTCAGTGTCGCCGCAGTCGTGGCCGACGATCGCTAGGTGGCTGGTGCAGTTCATCGACGCGTTGCCCCGTAGCGTCGTCGACGCGGAAACGCGCGTCAATGAGCTGGTCGAGACTCTCAATCTGCCAATCTGGCAACGCCGCAATGACTTGTATGCCGCGTGGGTAGGCGCGAAGATCGTTCAAGCTCTCGGCGAGGAGGGAGTCAGAGTCCACTCAGTGGGCGGCCGGCTGGTCTTCTCAGGTTCTGGGACGCATTTGGCAACGGTGTCGGCCGGTCTTGAGGTCTTTCATGTGTGGTGCGAGCTCAACTCGCACTGGAAGTCTCCGGATAAGCCTCGTGGCAAGGGCCGGACGAAAGCGATTCAGCCAGACTACTCATTGACGGGCGATCCGGTAACAGATCCAGATTCGACGTTTCTCGTTGTCGAGGTCAAGCACTACCTCAAGCCAGCGACGGAGTCATTTGCGGCAGCGCTGCAGGACTACGCTGACGGGCGACCACGAGCTGGCGTCATCCTCGTCGACTATGGCGAGGCCGGCGATGCGATTCTCGGCAGTGTGGCAGAGCGAGTTCGGGATCGTTGCCACCTTATCGAGGAACTCGCTCCATCAAATCAGCCGGCGCTGAATCGCTTCAGCGGCTATGTTGGCGACGCGGTTAGGCTATTCGCTCCGGCTGGGTCGCGGCCGCAGCCACTCTCCAACCCGACGTATGGCACGGTGAAGGATACCCCTAGCGAAACTCAGCAGAGCACGGCCCATGACAACGGTCTTGCGATCACGCTGACGTGGATGCACGAGCCAGCCGATCTCGATCTCCATGTATGGGTCCGCGACGCGACTGACAGCGCGTATGTCTCGTACCGGAACCCGAAAGCGACGCACGGCTCGATCGACGTCCGACTCGACAAAGATTGCAAAACCGCGCCGGGAGCCGAGTCGGTTTTCCTAGAGACGGTGCCAGAGTATCTGCGTTGCGCGGTACACAACTTCTCGGGGCAGCCGCCGTTGTCCTCTGCCGGGGCTAAGGTCGTGGTCACGATCGGAGGTTGGCGTGTCGAGTACGTCGCTCCCAGCGGAGGCGAAGGGGCCTGGTGGCTGGTCCTGGAATTCTGGCGGCCGTCTAGGCTGGTTACATGGAACTCCGTCACCACCGACCTGCCGGACCTACTCGATCCAATGCCGAAATAGCGAGGCTGAGCTATTTAATGAATGGCGTCGATTGGTTCCGAACGGAGAGCGACATGTCGTATGACGACGATAAGAAGGTGATCGACAGCGTCCTACGCGAGATTGCCGCGGCGCAGATTGGTCGTCTGTCGAGTGTGCTGAAGCAGTATTTCGCCGAACAAGGAAGTGACATCACCGTGTCGGACTTCAGGGGTTTCGCGATGATTTCGGTTGCGGATGAAGGACTCAAGACGTTCGAGACGGACAGCACTCTAAAAGCGTATTCCGCAGTCAACCACATGTTCGCCGATCTCTTGGTGCCAATTTCTAAAGACGTGACCTACCCAATCGTGTTTTGGTTGTCACTCGCCAACAGGCCAGGCATCGTAGTGTCCAAGCTGGATAAGCCGAGTTGCTATGTGTTGTCGTTGGGCAATCCGTACTCGTTCGGTGAGGTTTGTGCGTCACTGAACTACGTGCTGGAGCAACAGAACGTGTCCGCGAAGCCGGGTTCGGATTGGTTCGCGAAGATTATCGAAAAACAGGGACTCGATCCATCAGATTCAGCGTTCCGCTTCCTCGTTGGCAGGACGTGAGTGACAACGAAAGCGCTGCCGCGCCGAAGACCTCCAGCGGCGTGGAAGTCTTGGATGTCATTGCCGGCCTTTGTCCGCTTATGGCGGAGGCCGCTCGGGCGCGGCGCCTGATGCTCGATCCTAATCCCAGACCTTCACGTTGGTGTATCAGGACATCGCGTCTCCCGCTCGCTCAAATGCACCCGGCGCCAACGCGCCCTCGCCTTCTTGGTCTCGCAGGCGCCGAGTTCGCGCCGGGTAAGCGAAACGCGTCGCCCGTGTGTCGGAGAATCGGGGGCGAAATAGTCACGAAAGACTCAAGAACTGGCCAGATCAGGCCGCTTCGCGAATCAACAAGTTGCGGAAATCGTCCAGTGCGGCGAGCCAATTCCCAGTTTCGTTCCCTCGCGCAAGCAGATCGAACGGCTTACGGTAGGTGGGACAAAGAGTTCCGCGATCGAACGTGCAGTTCGACAGCACGATCTCGAGCAATCGACGCTGTTCGGCCGGCTCCTGGGCAGCTTACGCCAGCAAATGCCGCTGATCCTGACACGATGGCTATTCTCAAGAGGAGCACTGTTTGCGGACTGTTCGTCAACCCAAAGACACACGCAGCCGCGCAAGGCATACCTGAACAGGGTAGTTTATTCGGACGATATGTGTACTTGAACACTCAGCCGAAGTCGTTCCTGGAGATCAGCGGCGCGACGATACTTCACGAGTCGTTTCATAACATGGGCATCGACGACAACAATCTGGCGGCGCTTCTTGAAGCCTCGATCGCGGGAAGCTCGGTCGGCAGCACGATCAAGCTTCTGGAAAAGAGTTGTGCACAAAAGTAGGACCATCTCCGGAACTGTGAGCCTGTTGCCGACGGCGCTCGCGTTCCTGGCGGCACCATCCCGTGATGTCGCGGTGGGCTGCCACGCACCAAAGTACACTGTGGCGAGAGATGCCCTGGGAAATGACGGTGCCAGGTTGATGCACGTCGCCGTCGCACCGGCCGATTTCACGGTGGCGAACGCCATCTGCGTCGCGCGAGCCCTGAGAGACCACGAGACAACGGCGACCGCGCTCGGATCCTTTTTTTATTTCGGTGATTGCTGCGACAGATTTCTTCCCAGAACTGCTCGATACGTCAGACGAGCAACTCGAGAACTACAAGCACATGCGCGCGACCTATCGGTTCGAGCGCGGCGGTCAGGAATATCTGAACGTGACAGTACGGTCGCGGCGTTCAGCGAATCGTCCGATCTTCAGATCGACTGTCCCTCGCAAGTAACCGTACGTGTCAATCTGGTGAAGTAGACTAACACTACCAGTTTGAAGACTTCAGTGCTCGAGCAAGGGACATCCCGTCGGTGCCGCCGCTCTTTTTTTCTCGATGATGCCTACGGCGTACTTCTGCAAATAGTGCGCAATCGTCTCGACGCGGATCTTCACCGAGCCCGCAGGTTTGGTGGAGTCGAGGTCCTGGAACGAGAAGAAGAGCGTTCCCGAGCGTTCGACGATCTGCTGCACCGGCGAATATGTTGGTTGATCCATGCCGCACTCGTAGCTCGAGAGGCGCACCACGCAGGCAACCCAGGGCATGCGCGCGGCGAACTTTGCAGCCCATAGGATCTCGTTCGTGTTGGCGCTGTACGAGGACGGCCAGACGTCGGTGAGATCGAACGGCGATTTGATGTGCCCGGCGTCGATGTCCGGGCGGAACATCCAATTGAGCACGTCGGCGTCGGTCGGCAGGTATTGTGTCCAGAGCATGGGGTAACCATACGTCTGCAGATCGACCTCGATCTCGTGCCCGATGCCAGGGTCCATATGGTAGGGGCGCGCCAGCACAAGGACGCAGGGCCTGTCGGCGGCTGCGCATTGCGCGAGCACTGCGCGCGCGCGGGCGCGCAGATCGGCGCTGAAGGCTTCGAGTGCGCGGAAGCCGGCCTGCACGGCGTGTCGCGTCTCCGCGAGCGTGAGGTCCTGGAGCGCGTCGCGCAGGCCGGCGTAGAGCTGCTTCGGCACGAGCGGCGCGTCGCCGAGTGAGACGAGCGGCGCCACATGGCGCACGCCGTGCTCGGCAAAGACGTCGTGTTCCTTGAGGAAGCCCGCCTTGATATTCTCAGGCGCCGCCATGACACGCGGGCAGGTGAGCGACGCGAGCACGTGCCCGTTCAGGTAAGACGGCAGCGAGTAGATCATCGGTGAGAACAGCACGTCGATCTTGTGGTGCTTGTCGCGCGCGAGGAGCTCGCCGTAATGGCCGCTGATGCACTTCACCGGGTAGCAGCAGTCGACAGTGCCGCGTCCCTTGCCGAACTGGCGCGACTGGTCCTCTGAGCTGTCAGAGGAGAACTCGAGTCGGCGCGCCTCGATGCCGAGCGCGTCGAAGAAACCGACCCAGAACTGGTGGGTCGACCAGAGGTTGAGCACCCGGGGGATGCCGATGCGCAGCGCCGCGCGCGGCTTCGCCGCAGGCTCAGGCGATGGTCCTGGCGCGGCGGAAGGCCGTCGCGCGAACCATTTCAGCAGTGTTTGGGTAGGCATCCTTCACGGCCTCGAGGTTCTTCTTCACCACCAGCATCTCGTTGACGTCCTCGAGCAGTCCCTTCGGGCAGGAGTTACCGCTGATCACGCGCTCCCAGCCGGCGGCAACCGGTACTTTGCTCCAGGGGCGGCCCTTGCCGTCGGGCAGGCACACGTCGATGAAGGTGCGCTTGCAGTCGACCGGGCACCACTTGCACGTCGTGTGCTCGTTGGTCGTGCTCACGTACTCGAGCGACTCGATGACGTCGTAGCCGCGGAAGCGCGTGGTCGCACCGGGCTTCAGCCAGTCGCCGGCGCATAGCGCCGCGCCGATCGCGCCCGCCTCTCCAGAATACGGATGCACCACGATCTCGGCGTCGGGCACCTTCCCGCGGATGAAATCGACCTGCGCCTTCACCACCGCGAGGTTGCGGTGCGTGCCCCCCTGCAGCACAAACTTGCGGCCGGCGGCGGCCAGGTTCTGCAGCTGTCCGGCGTACACCCAGACGTTCAGCGGCAGCACCGCCGCGAGCGAGGCCATGATCTCCTCGGAGGACCAGCCCTTCCTTTGCTGGTTGACGATATCCGACTGCAGGAACACGCCGCAGCCCATGGCCAGCGCCGGGATTGCCTTGGCGCGGAACGCCTGCTCGGCGTATTGCTCAAGGGGCACGCCGTAGCGCTCGGCCACGCCCTGCAGGAACGCGCCGTTGCCCGAAGAGCATTGCGAGTTCAGGCGGAAGTCGGCGACCGTGCCCTGGCGCAGGATCATGATCTTGACGTCACAGCCGCCGACATCGCAGATCACGTCGGAATCGGGGAAGTAATGCAGCGCGGCCGTCGCGTGTGCCACCGTCTCGACGATGGCGACGTCGGCGCCGAGGATGTCCTTCAGGAGATCCTTGCCGTAGCCCGTGAGCGCGAGCGCACCGATGTTAGTAAAGCCGCGGCCGCGCAGCTCGCGGAACAGCGCCTTTGCATCCTCGATCGGATTGCCGTGCGATTGCACGTAGATGCTGGCAAGCAGTTCCCCGGATCGGCCGAGGACCACGGCCTTGGCCGTCGTGCTGCCGAAGTCGCAGCCGACGAGCGCCGGTTGCGCCGATTCGACCGGCGGGCAAAGCCGCGGCGCGCGCGCCGCGTAGTCGCGCGTGAAGCTCTCGAGGTCTGCTGCGTCGCGCACGAGGCCCCTCGCGCCTTCCTTGGCCTTCTCTTCCCACTGGCCTTGCTCGATCCACCACTTCAGCCTTTCGTCACCCGCATAGAGACCGACCGCCGGCGCCTCGCCGGCGGCGATCTCGATGCAGCCCAGGCAGGCGTAATAAAGCGCCTCCTTCGGCACTTGGATCGCCTCCGCCGGGACTGCGTCAATGCGCCGCTCATGCCAGAGCTTTCCGAGGTGATGGCGCCATGCCTCTTGCAGGCCGTTGAAGAACAGGTTCGGGCCGCCGAGGAGCAGCACGTGCGGCGTCGGCGTGTTGCCCTTGGTGAGCGTCGCAAGGTTCTGATAGACCACCGCCTCGTAGAGGCTGGCGATGATCTCCTCGACCGGCACGCCGGCCTTGACGAGCGTGTTGGCGTCAGCCTCGGCGAAGATGCCGCACTTCGAGCTGATCTTGTGCAGCGCATAGCCGGAGTAGCCCATGCCGGCGAGCCGCTCCGGGTCGATCAGCAGCTTGCGCGCCGTCTTCTCGATGAAGGTGCCGGTGCCTCCGCTGCACGCGGACTGCATGTAGACCTGCTTGGCCTTGCCGTCGCCGCAGGCGGTGAAGAACAGCGTCTTCATGTCCTCGCCGCCGATCTCGGAGACGAAGTTGACCTGCGGATGCAGCTTCTCGACCGCGGCCGAAACGGCGACAACTTCCTGCACCGTCTTGCCGCCGAGAAGCGGCGCGAGCATGCCTGCACCGGAGCCGGTGAGGAAGATGCGGTCGCGCTCTGCCGCGAGGCCGCAATCGGCCTCCATACGCCCGAGGAACTCGAGCACCATTTCCGCCTGCTTGGTGTTGTGGCGCTTGTAGTCCTTCCAGCGAATCTCGCCGTTCTCGCAGACCGCGGCCTTGACCGTCGTCGATCCGACGTCGAGCCCGACGATCAGCATGAGGCGAGGTGCAGGGCGAAGTTGGCCGCCGTACTCACCGCGACACCGGATCGCGGAACCTTGTAGGTGGCCTTTCTCATTTCCGGCGTGACCCGCGCGGCCAGCTTGTCGGCGGAGACCCGGATGCGTTCCAACACCTCTTCGTATTCGCGTTGCGCGCGCTTCTTCGCCTCGGTGAGGATCATCTGACAACGCGACAGCGCGTGCACTTCGGCGTCGCCCTTGATCTCGAGCGGCGCGTAGAGCAGGTCCGGATACCGGCCGATCACGGCCGCCATGGCGCCGATGCTCATGGTGTTCGGCATGCACGAGTAAGGCGAGAGCTCGCAGATCATGTGCGCCTTCTTCTGGTGATAGGCCCACAGCGCCTTGCCCACCAGCATGTCGCCTTCGCCGCCGTTCAGCCGGCTGTTGTAGTACGGCGCGGCAAGCCGGCGCAGTTCGTACTGGTCGGGCATCGCGTGCGGCACATCGCCCAGCGCGCGCCGCGCACGGCGGTAGATCCAGCCCAGCGCCGCCTGGCCGGTGCGGATGCCGCCGAACTTGAGGCGGGCGTGTTTCTGGATGCCGATGTGGTCCTCGAAATCCTGGCCGGCGAGGCGCATCAAGTAGTCGAACCAGACGGCAATCGCCGCCGGGTACACCTCGGCACCTTCCGCCTCGAGCCAGCGGTGGATGTTGTAGTTAGGATCGCCCTCCACCGTCTGCAGGTAAAACTCGCCCGTGATCTTGACAATCGGCTTCACCCGCAGGCGATCGACCTCGACCGCGTCGAAGCGCCGCCGTACTTCCTTCATGGCGTTGACGAAGTACGGCGTGGCGAGGTGCCAGGCCAGCGATCCCCATTTCGTGCCGCGCCGGGGGCGCTTGCGGAACGCTTCGTACAGATACTCGACCGACTCGCGCGCGGCCTTTTCGGTGTCGCCTTTGTGCAGCTCGTAGGGACGCAGCTGGTATTCGAGATCCTGCACGACATCCGTGAGCACGAGGGCCCACACGGCGCCGAGCGTGAACGGCAGATTGAGTTCGAGGCCGCCGCCTGCCGCGGGCCCCTGCTCGAGGCCATCCTGCCCGAGCAGAAACATGCGGAACGAATCGAGGCCGACGTTGCGCAGCGCGAGCTCGTAGCTCTGATGGTACTGGCCGAAACGGCACGCGCCGCAGGAGCCGGCCGTCACGTAGATGTAGCGCGCTGCGACTTCTTCGACGCCGATCTCGGTGGCCTTGCGGCGCAGGTAATTGGCCAGGTTACCGGTGGTGAAGCTCGTTGGGCAGCATTGGCCGATGTCGGCGATTTCGCGCCCAGCGAGAAGATCCTCGCGCGTCGCCGTCGGGAGCGCCTGCATCCGGTAGCCGAGGTTCTCCATCGTGCCTTGGATGACGCGCTCGGCGCGCCAGTGCAGGCCGCCAAAGAGGATTGTGACCGTATCGCGTTCTTCTCGCGTAAACGGCCGCGGCTTGTAGGCGCGATAGGGCTCAATGGCGCTGCGGGCCGGGGGCGCGACCATGCGCGCTTTCGTCGCGACTGCGTCTTTGACGGGAATGAGCGGAATTCTGGAATCGCTTCTCACGGCAGTTAGAAGTTCAAGGACTTCAGCGGAACGTCCTTCGGCACTTCGGCACCTTTTCGTGTCGCCTGCACGAGGCCAAGGGCCTTCATGATCTTGACGGTCGTGAATCCAAAGTCGTATTCCGATTCGTCGTGGCTCAAACGCAACAAGCCCGGCGAATGGTGGTGGTTGTTCTGCAGGCACGCGCTGAAGGTGGCCGTAACAGGCAACCACTCTCCGATGTTCATCGCGTTGTCGTGCTCGTCGTGATAGCGCCGGTAGCCGAAGCGGCGATCGTGGGTCCAGTAGTTCTGAATCATGTTAACCCACAGCGCGAAGACGCGGGTCCCCAGCCAGATGACGGCCGCAAAGATCAGATCGTGGACCAGGAGCCACAGCAGCCAGAAATTCATGACCTGAGCAACCACGGAGAAAACCGGATGTGAGACCAGGCGAAACGACCAGGACCTGAGGATTGGGTCGCGGGCGACATTGGCGATGGACTTGTAGGGGAACATGCAGAGATACATCGTTCGCCAGAAGCCATCCGAAGAAAGCTTGTTGGGATCTCCGGCATGGTCGGCAAACGTGTGGTGCAGGCGGTGCCGGTTGACCCAGGTGACGGGATTGACGTAGATCGCGAACGTATTGTTCATGACCGTGAGGCCTTTCACGAACCATTCTTTGTACGCGAGTGCACCGTGGGTGATCCCCATATGAATGACCGAGGAGAGATACAAACCGCCGATGAACCAGCACCAGACAAGGTACGCCGCGCCGATCGACAAGCCTGTCCAGCGACCGAGATGCGGCGGCGCGAAATAGAGGCATGCCACCGTATAGGCAAGAAGGAGCGAATACCCGACGACGTTGTATGTTTTCATCGCGACCCTTCCACGTCTTCCACGCGGTGAATTCTAATCGCTACACGGCCTTCTTCCGCGTAAACGGATAAACGAACTGAGCCCAGAAGCCGGCCGGTATGTTCTCGTTGTTCAGGCCGTAGGTATCCGGCCACCGGTCTTTGGGGAGGTAGTAGGTTCCGAAGAGCCTGTCGATCCACGGAAAGTGAATCGCATAGTTTTTGTCAATCGCCTCTTTTTGCGACGTGTGATGCCAGTGATGGTATCTCGGTTGGATTAGGAACGGCTCCAACCACTTGATGGTCGGGCCGAAATTGCAATGGGTCCACGTGGCGTGGAGCGTCACGAAGAACAAGTAGGCGACGTTGATGTTGTGCGGAAACACCAGCATCATCGGAACGAGAATGAACGCCCGTACCACGATGTCATCCACCAGATGAGAGCGTGAGCCCGCGATCCAATCGAGCGCTCTGGACGAATGATGAATCGCATGGAAGCCCCACAGGAATGGCACTTCGTGAAAAGCTCGATGAATGACGTATTCGGCAAGATCCGCGACTACGACCGCCAGGAAGAACTGCACCAGCCACGGCAAGCGGCCGATGGCCGCAGTGACACTTGCGATGTTCAGGACGGCCGTGAGCTGTGTGGCGGGAAGGAGGATCAGAAAGGACGTGAGTTGGATCGGCAGGTGCGTTGACAGGAAGTACACGATGTCCGTCACCCATTCGTTCCGAAAGACGCTTTGCTTCGGATAGGCAGGCCACAGCACTTCGATCGGCGAGAAGGTCAGCGTCATGAGGAGCATGTCCAGTAGGAACCAATCGAGACCGATGGCTGGGCCATGGCCCAGCCGCCCGTTGATGGGAACGCTGGCTCCGCCCAGCAGAGTCGCGGCAAGGGAGAACAGCATTCCGGTCAACGCCAGGGCTTTCTTCCTCCGCAGCATTGCGGACACGACTCCCAATATGATCGCGCTCACGATGACAGCCTGAATCAACAGGCGAATGAGGTACATGGGGTAGTAGGGCCGCAGCTCGGGCGAAGTTAGTAATTCGGGAAAGTGCAGGCACACGACGGCGCCGAATGCGAGCAGTCCGAAGAAGGCCGACAAGACCCCACTCCACCAGCCCGTTCCGAACCCCGTGGGGGCCTCGTCATCAAAGGTCTCGTTGATTTTTTGTTCGAGCATCGCTGCGTTTCCTTTTCTCAGCCTCAACAAACCACCATGGCCTCAACACGTCCCGATAGGAATGATTCGCCATATTCGCTCTTCAGCCAGCGCCGATGAACCCGCCTCTTGTGGCACACGATAGGCGTCCCCGGCCCGCCGTGTCCTGAGCGCACGTTCAGAAACGCTGAGAAACGCTGAGTGGGTTATCGGATGTTAGCGGCGCGATCGGCCAGTATCGTGAGTGCTGCCGCAAATGTCTGTGTGCGAATGGGTTCAACAAAAAACGGCTCGATGGGCCGCGTCCACGCGGCATGGCCCGGCGGCCGAGTGTCGAGCAGAACTGCACAGCGCTGCACAGGCGTCTTCGACGCGTCCGTCCGCCGCGAGCATCTGACTTCTGATTCAACGCGATTTTGCCGCGTCCGCTCGCGGACGTCTGGGCGCAGAAAGCGTGCGCAATCTCATCCTGCAGGCATTCGCCGAGCACGAGGAGCAGGAACGGGAGCGCCGGATGATGTATACTTGCATATCGGATCTTGCCGCGTGCTGTGCTGATTCTCGGCGTAACGAGCCTCTCCTGACTCGCTCCTCCCTGACTTCCTAGCTACGAGACGAAATTCCGGACCACGGATGTCCCTTCGAGGCCGTGGAAACTGTGCGCCGCGTAGGCGTTGATGTCGCGTTTCGCGGCAGAG